>Ga0213862_10000029_pt1 | contig 50723 bp, 45 predicted proteins | sample PICome_7_FD_160092 | JGI IMG/M metagenome (GOLD analysis project Ga0213862, IMG submission 160092) | Coastal seawater microbial communities near Pivers Island, North Carolina, United States - PICO266 | ecosystem: Environmental > Aquatic > Marine > Coastal | place: USA: North Carolina... | reverse complement strand
CAGCAAGCTCATTGGTAGCTTCTTTGAGTTCAAAATCTAAGGTCTGACTTTCTTTTAAGGTAAGTGTTTTAACAATGCTCTCATAACCGATGTAGCTCACTGTGAAGGTGTATTTGCCTTCTGGAAGTGTCAAGGAGTAAAAGCCGTAAATATTGGTAACCGTCCCTTGGAATTTCTCATTGACGATGGATGCATTGATCAGTTCTTCACCGTTGGCTGCATCTTTAATGTATCCGCTAAGAGTGACATTTTGGGCGTAGGCGGTAGAGAAAAACAGTATGCTCAACAGAGCAAAACATTTTTTCATGGTAATTAATTTAGTTATCCTAATAAGGAATCTCATGCGTTTTTGTTCGGCAAAGAGGCAAAGTTTATGCCACTACTTCTTTAGGCAGGAGGATTTTTTCGATGAATTAGACAGATCATCTCCGTACTACTCCTTGATGAAGAGTTTGAAGCCTAAAATGGTGCCGGTTAGACTGCACCCAATTACGTTTGCAAAGATCAATGGAAAGTCACCTATGCTCAGTCCGTAGATGAGCCAGCAAAATTGGCCCGTGAACATCATGATATACATGGTCAAGCTGAGGTCTTTCACCTTTCGCTGCTTGATGATTTTCCATGCTTGCGGTACAAATGCCGAGGTGGTCAACACCGCCGCTACGATACCTATTGTTGATATCCAATTCATCTGACAATATTACCACATTACCAGCGTATGACGACTTCGCGGTCGGTCATTTCTGCATAGCCTTCTTCGTCTAGTGTAGGTTGGATGATTTGGTCCCCAACAATCACCTCCGCACCCTCTGGGATTTTTGTGCGTAGGGTCCAAACATTAGGACCTTCTTGAATCAATAGTAATTGGTTTTTACGTTTTGCGTCACCTTTCAGGAATGCGACATCTAAATATGTTTGTAGCTCCCCTTCGCCTATGGCAATACCCTTTAGTTGGGGATGGGTCCAATTCGAAGGAAAGGCCAAATCAATAGTAATTTTATGCTGCTGTGGATCCGGTTGAACTCCGAAAAATTGGCGCACGATAGGGTAGGCGAAACTGTAAATGTTCCAAGCCTGACACATCATCCCGAAATCTGGACTTACTTCATACATACTTCCTGGATGCGCATATCCCCAACTTCGGGACATGCGGTGCAAATAATCCAACGCCTTGTCCGGACGACCGTAGTTGTTTTCAGCAACTGCCGCTACCCCCGTAGGCAAGGTCATCACTGCCCCGACATAGGTAAAGGTCTTTTTGCGTTTCGCAAACCCGTCGGTATCTGTTCCTGCACTTTCATCGCGATCGATGCCGGTGACAAACATCCCAAATGGATTTGTGTACTGTGCGGCTTTATCCAACGCTTTCAATGCATATTCTTCCGGTGCGAATCCCACTTCCATTGGGGTGTTGACGATCCAATTGTGGTGGATACTATACGGGTAAGAAGAGGGGGACCAATCCACTTCGTCTACATCCGGCATACTGCCCAGCATTTGCTGTAAGGCGATTTTTTTGATTTCTTCAAGTTCTGCTACCGCCCATGGTTTATCCAGTCCTTTAGCGCGTTCAATGGCATCTCTAATGAGTGAAACGGCTTGTCCGGGTCTGCCGCGAACATCGGCATAGGCACCAGCGCTCTCAATCCAGTAGTATTCATTTATATACTTGCTTAATCTCGCGGCGTTTTTTCCGGCCCATTCAGCTGTGCCTGCGTCATTGTCCATGGCTAAGGCTGCCTGGCCAAGTGCTTCCCAGCCTTGTACGCTATAAGAAGCGACATCAATCATTTCTCCATCCATGCCATGGATTTCCATCATCCCATAACCGTTAGGTATTCCATTACCGTCCAAGTCTTGAGCTTCTAGCCATTGCATGGATTTAATCATTAAAGGATACATTTCTTCGAGAAACTCGAGGTCTCCGCTCCAGAGATAAGTGTCCCAGCAAGCCGTCACAAACTGTGGAGTTTCGTTGAGGTTTCCTGGATTAAATACGGCGCCATTGGTGGACATTTCATGGATGATTTGCCCTGTGCCGTTGGTTCGCTCGGAGGCTTTGGCCAGTAATCGGAGCATACTTTTACTTAGATCGTAACGCCCGACCGCATTTAGACCGAGAATACTGAATTCTGAATCGCATCCAAAGAACCAAGGGTAGTCTTCAATACCTGCTGCGAACCCGTAGCCGAGCGTGTCAGCGTCCATTTCCAGCCAGATAGCATTGTGCTTTAGCCATCGGAAAACGGTCTCGAGCTGCTCTTCGCCTGCGCAGAAAAAACTGCTGTTCCCGCTGAGCTCAAAATGCTTTTGTTCTTTCGAATACCAGAGATCGCTCCAACTTTCAACTGCGGCCAATTCTTCAGTGGCCTCCTCCGCGGTGAGTCCACCAGCGATGTAGAATTGATGTACGGAAGCTCGTGGATGGGTTATATATGTATCGGTGATCTTGTTTTCGCGAGGAGAATTGTGCCCACTTGAAATACGCACCTGCCATCCGTTGGCAGAATCTGTCGCCGTCCAATGATTGTTTTGGACAAGAACCTCATCAGGACTGTCCAGCATCCCGGTGCGTTCTCCTAACCAAGTAGGTCGTAAATCAGCCTCCGGATAAAACAATAGTTGCGCCCCGCGAGGGAATTCGCTTAAGTCAAATTCGACCACTATCCCTTTGGCCGGGTCGGGAATGAACTGAGTGCGGGTAATGGTTTTGCCCTGGATGTTGTAGGTGAATATAGACCCTATTGGGGTGGTGGCATAGCTTTGGGCAGTATCCAATGCTATGGTGTCCGTGCCCCAAACCACTTTCGCATGAAACCCGTCGAGGAGTTTAATGGGATGCGCCCAAAGACCGCCCATTTCACCTTTAATGTGCCAACCTATATCTGGGAAGGTGCCGTCTTGAAATCCAACGCAATAAGCATGGCTTCCAGGGGTCATTTGCTTTGACGAGAGGTATTGTGGGTCGCCTTGAAGTGTTTCTTGGGTGCTTAAGCGTTCAGATAAGGGATAGGTAATGGTGGTGGGTAAGGAGGGGGTACATCCCGTGAATAGTGCCCCGGCTAGGACCAGTACCTTTGTAATGTTAATAACTTGTTGATAACTATTGTGAAGTCCCATAGTTATTGCTTCGTACAGTTGTCAGTAATCACTTTGTATAGTAGTTTTGTAGCCTCTTATTTAAACAAGAATACAACATGTCTCAATTAGTTGGAACAATCTCTCAAATTATCGGCCCTGTAGTGGACGTTAAATTTGATGGTTCACAAGGTGAGCTTCCTAGAATTTACGAAGCTCTTGAAGTAACAAAATCTACTGGTCAGGTAGTTATTTTGGAGGTGCAGAAGCACGTCGGTCAAGATACCGTTCGCGCAATCTCTATGGATTCGCTTGATGGATGTCAGCGTGGTCAAGAGGTTCGTTCAAAAGGTAATGCCATCACCATGCCTATCGGTGATCAAATCTACGGTCGCGTATTTAACGTGGTAGGTGAAGATATTGATGGTATTGGTGGTATCGATCGCTCAAAAGGTTTACCTATTCACCGTCCAGCTCCAGCTTTTGAAGACTTGAGTACATCTACTGAAGTACTTTTTACAGGGATCAAAGTAATTGATCTTATTGAGCCTTATTCCAAAGGTGGTAAGATTGGTTTGTTCGGTGGTGCCGGTGTAGGTAAAACGGTATTGATTCAGGAATTGATTAACAACATCGCGAAGGGCCACGGTGGTCTTTCTGTATTTGCTGGTGTTGGAGAGCGTACTCGTGAGGGTAATGATTTGATGCGTGAGATGCTTGAATCAGGCATTATTAACTACGGTGAGGAATTCATGCACGCTATGGAAAATGGCGGTTGGGACCTCAGTAAAGTGGATAAGGAGTTGATGAAGTCTTCGAAAGCAACCTTCGTGTTTGGTCAGATGAACGAGCCTCCAGGTGCACGTGCACGTGTAGCACTCTCTGGTTTGACATTGGCAGAGTACTTCCGTGATGGTGAAGGCGACGGTCAAGGTAAAGACATCCTTTTCTTCGTTGATAACATCTTCCGTTTCACGCAAGCAGGTTCTGAGGTATCGGCACTTCTAGGTCGTATGCCTTCTGCGGTAGGTTACCAGCCAACCCTGGCTTCTGAGATGGGAGCTATGCAAGAGCGTATTACATCTACCAAGAACGGTTCTATTACTTCGGTTCAGGCGGTATACGTACCTGCGGATGACCTCACGGATCCGGCACCTGCAACGACGTTTGCTCACTTGGATGCAACAACGGTATTATCACGTAAGATTGCTGAGCAAGGTATCTACCCTGCAGTAGATCCATTGGATTCTACGTCGCGTATCTTGACGGCAGAAATTGTAGGTAAAGAGCATTACGATACTGCACAACGCGTTAAAGAAACGCTTCAGCGTTATAAAGAACTTCAGGATATCATTGCCATCTTAGGTATGGAAGAGCTTTCTGAAGAAGATAAATTGGTGGTTTCGCGCGCACGTCGTGTAGCACGTTTCCTTTCTCAACCGTTCCACGTAGCAGAGCAGTTTACTGGTTTGCAAGGTGTATTGGTAGATATTAAAGATACCATCAAAGGCTTTAACATGATTCTTGACGGTGAGCTGGATCAATATCCAGAGGCTGCTTTCAACTTGAAAGGTACCATCGAGGAAGTGATCGAAGCTGGTGAGAAAATGTTGGCTGAGGCTTAATTGGTTTAATGATGTATTTAGAAGTCATTACACCTGAAGAGGTATTGTTTAAAGGCCAGGTGAGTTCAGTGAAGCTTCCAGGAAAGGACGGTTTGTTCCAGATTCTGAAAGATCACGCACCCATTATCGCATCGCTTGCTGCTGGTACAGTGAGTATTCGAGTGGCTGATGATACAAGAACTCTAGATCATTTGAGCTCTCAGGTCATCCTTGACACATCTGACGATAAGCTGTGTACCGTAGAGGTCAGTGGCGGCGTTGTTGAGTGTAAGAATAATATGATCTCCGTTCTAGCGAGTTAAACGTTAGATCAACTACTTAGAGATCCCCGCAACTCGCAGAGTTGTGGGGATTTTTTTTGAAACGAAGTAGTGAGGCTGCGCCTAGGTTCTATCTTCGTAGTCCAACACACAAGAAATGAAATACATACTTACACTAGGTTGTCTGCTCATAGGTTTAGGCAGCGCAGCTCAAGAGTTTGGACAACGCAAAGGTTTTCGTGGTGTCGTTAAGAAACAGGATAAATCCATAGCATTGAATGAGGTTGAGGTGAGTTCTGCCCTAGCGAAGACCACCTATGCCGCTGCAACTCGTCAGATCACAGTGCTAACTGCGAAGCAAATTCAAGAACTTCCGGTAAATAACATTAATGAATTATTGGACTATTTAGGTAGTGTTGATATGCGTCAACGCGGTCCTTTAGATGTGCAAGGAGACCTCGGCGTTCGTGGAGGCACATTTGATCAAACGCTCGTATTGGTTAATGGCGTTCGTATGAATAATCCGCAAACAGGACACCACAACATGAACTTACCGGTTCCGTTGCAAATGATCGAGCGGATTGAAGTGATTCAGGGTGGTGCTACAAATGCACATGGAATTGGTGCGATGACGGGCGTAGTGAACATTGTGTTGAAATCAGCGCCCATGAAATTCAATGCAGGCTACGCCTTGACTACGGGTGAACACGGTTTATTAAATTCAAGCTTTTACTTCGGAAAAAAAGTAGGAAAATGGGGTGTTCAGTTAGGGCAGCAATCGCAAAAGACGGCAGGATATATTACCAATACAGATTTTGCGAGTAGTAAGCTGTTCGTCAACTTAGAGCGTGAATTTAAGCTGGGCAAAGAAAAAGGACATGTTTCCATCTTCTATGCAGAGAACCAGAAAGCCTTTGGTGCACAGAACTACTATTCGACTACTTTTCCGGACCAATTCGAAGCCACCTCTACACGCATTTTTGGTTTGAAATTGGATGAAAGCATAGGGCCAAATACAGACTTCAGATTTAATATGAACCTGGTCACAGGTACAGACCGATTCGAACTGTACCGCGAAACTGCAGGCTTGGGCGGATTCGACGCTAATGATGTAAGGTATACAAAACTCTCAAGTGGACGCTATTACCGCGCTGCTGACGGTGATACAGCGGCTTCTTGGTACAGTGGCCCCAATTTTCACCAAACGTTAGTTTTTAATCAGAATATTGTCGCAACACACCGTTGGAATGTGGAGCACCAAAGTAGTTTAGGCTATAACCTGCGCTATGATGAGATTTACTCTAATGTGCTCGGTGGGGATTTTGGAGATGTCTACCTCGTACCTGGATGGGAAGCCTATACGATGGATAAAGGCGCTTCTACTGCGGACTTTTCATTTTTCGCAGAGCACAAATACAGTCGCGAGCGTTTTCAAGCGACCGCAGGAGCCATGTTGAACTACCGTGAAGGACCTACTGGCGATTCTTCCTATTTCTTCGCGCCTTCACTGGATGTATTGTACCGTTTGACTCCGGATGCATCCTTATACGCAACCATCAATAGATCCATGCGCTATCCGACTTACACAGATTTGTATTACAACAGAGGAGGCGCTCAAGGTTCCATAAACTTGAGTCCGGAATCGGCATGGAATTATGAACTGGGCTACAAGCAAAAATCGGGACAGATCTATAATTCTGGGGCATTGTTTCACAGACGTTCCAAAGATTTAATTGACTGGGTGAAATATGCAGGCGACCCTATAGCCTATGCTTCGAACATTACTTCACTGGCCTTGACAGGTATTGAGGGTGGGACGCAGTACAATGCATCGAAACGTAAGGCACTTCTGCGAAATGCTACGATTCAGGCTGCTTTCATGCGTGGAGTAACACCTGAGGTCGATTTCTCTAGTCTCTATGCTTTAGATTATCTCCAGGCAAAAATTAATGCGCGTGCGACACAGCGTTTAGGTCTTGGTTTTTTCTTGAATTACAGCATAACAGTGCAGGATCGTATGGGAACTTATATGAGTGCTGGCGGCGATGAAGTAAAGTATGATCCGTTTGCATTAGTAGATTTCAAATTATACTATGCCCCTGCCGGTGGGATTTTTAAACGCCAATTCCCTTTTCAGGCTTTCGTAAACATCAATAACGCATTGGATGCATCGTATTACGATCGCGGCAATGTCATTCAACCGGGCCGCTGGGTCAGTACGGGTCTAGAATTTAGATTTCGCTAAAATTTTTCAGGACATAAAAAAGCCGCCCATTGGGCGGCTTTTTTTATTTCAGCTTTTCATTGTTGTGATGCCTATTATGATCACGTTCGCGCTTGACATTCATTTTTTTATCGAAGGCCGCTTGCAAGTCCGTTCCGGTTTGATTCGCTAGACACAACACTACAAACAGTACATCGCTCAGCTCTTCGCCGAGGTCCTTCGTCTTATCACTTTCTTTTTCGCTTTGTTCCCCATAGCGGCGGGCAATGATGCGGGCCACTTCACCGACTTCTTCCGTGAGCTGGGCCATATTAGTAAGCTCATTAAAGTAGCGGACACCGTGTTTAGAAATCCAATCGTGTACCTCTTCTTGAAGTTTACCTAAAGGCAATTCACTGGGGACTTTTATAGGTTCTAGTGCCATCTTATTCTCTGTTTTTTGAGTCCATCCAAATGGTGATAGGACCATCATTGACCAATTCAACTTTCATATCTGCTCCAAAGGTACCGGATTTAACCACCAAACCGCTGTCCATCCAGAGCTGCTCCATGAAGTGTTCATACATGGGCTCTGCGTGCGAGGGGCGCGATGCTTTGTAGTAGCTTGGACGGTTTCCTTTTTTAGTGCTTGCTTGTAGTGTGAATTGGCTGATGACAAGGAATTCTCCTTCAACATCCATGATGCTGTCGTTCATCACTCCTTTTGAATCTGGAAATAGACGCATTTTAGCAATCTTACTACTGAGCCAATTCGCATCCTCTTCTGTATCCTCCGGTTCTACACCAAGGAAGATGAGGAGCCCTTTACCTATTGAATTCTGCACCTTGCCCTTAACGGTGACACTCGCTCCAGTAACGCGTTGCAATAGTGCGCGCATCGTTTACTTGCGATTAAAGGTAGGGTTCGGGAAGAGGATCACTTTGGAGCCAAAGCGTTTGTACATTTCGTCTACCTCAATACTCTTTGGATTGCCCATTCCTGTGAGTGCAGTGGCTTCTCCCAAACTTGTGGTAAGCAATAGTGCAATGCGATCTTGCTGTTCAAATTCAGAAAGTGTAATGTTGTTCGAATAGCGTCCGTAACGCGGTTCTCCCTCTATGACAGAACCTTGTACCGTAATGTTTTGCTTCATGAGTTGCTCCATGATAAGACGGCTGTCCATTTCCGAAGACGTCAAAACGACTTCTATGCCGCTTTCGAAACAATAGCGAACAAATTCTAGCGCTATCGGGTCAAACTCGTAACGCGCAAATTCAAAAATTTCCTGTGGACGAAATCCGTCAGCAGGGTCTTTATAGCTTGCGAAAAACTCATAGGTAGCGGTTGGAGGAAGGAGTAGGAATGAAGCGTCGATAAATACAGCTTGATTCGGTTTTCCACTATTAATTATGCCCTCCAGGCGGTCTTTAGCTAGACCAAATAATTGGCGGTGGAGGTAAAGGGCGTCCGAACTTGCAGCAGACCATTCCAGTGCGGTATTTCGCGGTTTTTCAGGGGCAATTTCTACAATGGCCTCGTTGCTAGCTGTTTTAGCCCCGCCACAAGAAGAAAGCGTGAGCACACTAATGCTCAGTGCTGCGATAATGGGTAGTTTCATCGTGATCGTTTAATTGGTTAATATAGCTTTCGTAGCGCGTAGGCGCAATACGATTTTCATTTAATGCATTTTTAACAGCACACTGCGGTTCGTTGACATGTAAACAATTGTGAAAACGACAGGTTTTGCTGAGCGCGAAAATTTCAGGAAAGAAATGACTGATTTCTTCCTTTTCCATATTCACTAGTCCGAAGCCCTTAATTCCTGGCGTATCAATAATATCGCCGCCAAATCCGAGCGCGTGCATTTCCGCATAGGTAGTGGTGTGTTGACCTTTATTGTGGCTCGTACTTACTGCGGCCGTTCGAAGTTGAAGCAGGGGTTCTATGGCATTGATTAAAGTGCTCTTGCCAACGCCGCTGTGCCCGCTAAGTAGTGTGGTTTTATTTTGAAGCAGCCCCTTTAGTTCATCCAGTCCCAGACCTTCGGTTGCAGAAGTCTCCATACAACGATAGCCAATGGATTGGTAAACGGCTTTGCGGTATTCTAATTCCCCTTGAAGCGCTTCAGTGTAGACATCACATTTGTTGAATACAATGACTACAGGAATGTTGTAGGCCTCCGCTGTGGCCAGAAATCGGTCCATGAAACCAGTTGAGGTGGCAGGTTGCGCAAGGGTAGTCACCAAGAGTGCCTGGTCCATATTTGCCGCGATGATGTGCACCCGCTTACTGAGATTAACACTCTTTCGAATGATGTAATTTTTACGCGTTTCTATGCCACTGATGACGCCCAATTCCGGCGCAGTCTCTTCCTCTTCGAAACGAACACTATCGCCCACTGCAAGTGGATTGGTGCTTTTAATTCCTGCGATGCGCAGTTTGCCTTTGATTCGGCATTCGTACAGTTGTCCTGTAGTGTTCTCGCGCACCACGTACCAACTTCCCGTACTTTTTAGAACTACGCCAATCATAGACTAACGTTTGGAATACATTTCATCATAGTAGGCTTTGTACGCTCCGGAGGTTACGTTTTTCAACCACTTCGCATTGCTCAAATACCAATCGATAGTGATGGCCAGTCCTTCTTCAAAGGTGACGCTTGGCGCCCAGCCCAATTCTTTGTTGATCTTAGTCGCATCTATAGCATACCTGCGGTCGTGTCCCGGACGGTCTTTCACGTAGGTAATAAGTTTCTCGCTGCTGCCTTTGTCACGGCCCAATTTCTCGTCCATCTGCGCGCAGAGCACCTTGATCAAATCAAGATTCGTCCATTCATTGAACCCGCCAATATTGTAGGTCTCACCATTTTTACCTTCATGGTACACCAGGTCAATAGCACGTGCGTGATCCACCACATACAACCAATCGCGGGTGTACTGGCCATCGCCATACACAGGTAATGGTTTTTCTTCTACGATATTGTTGATGAAGAGTGGAATGAGTTTTTCAGGGAATTGGTTCTGGCCGTAGTTGTTCGAACAGTTGGTCACCACATAAGGGATACCGTACGTCTCACCATAGGCACGGACGAAGTGGTCGGAAGATGCTTTCGACGCACTGTATGGGCTGTTTGGGTCGTAGGCCGTGGTCTCTTCAAATAAGCCTTCTTTTCCCAATGTACCGTACACTTCATCGGTAGAGATGTGGTAAAAGCGCTTGCCTTCGAAATCTGTATGAATACGTTTGAAGCTGTTCAGCAGATTCACAGTGCCTAAGATGTTCGTTCGTACGAAGGCCAGTGGGTCTTCAATCGAACGGTCCACATGGCTTTCCGCGGCTAAATGAATAACGCCTTCCGGCTGGTATTTATCAAACAAAGCATCAACGGCTGCGGCATCCACGATATCTACTTTTTCAAAGCAGTAGTTGGGCAGTTCATCCACATCACTAAGGTTCTCTAAATTCCCCGCGTAGGTCAATGCATCCACATTTACGATCTTGTAGTTCGGGTACTTATTTACGAACAAGCGCACGACGTGCGATCCAATAAATCCGGCGCCGCCGGTGATGATGATGTTCTTCATTCGTGTGGTTCTTATGGTTTACGAAACTAAGAATTTAAAGGGCAAAAGCGGTTGTAATCACCGACTTCAATAACGATGAATTTCTACGAATAATGGTATCTGCAGGAAATTACTTGGATGGCATCTTCGTGATAGCGGTAAACAAGCCTATGTTCTCTTGTAATTCTTCGACTCCAAAGCCCTGCTAGGTCGTGCTTTAGCGCTTCTGGTTTGCCTATTCCTTCAAAGGTTGTTCGACGTGTGCTTTCAAGCACTTGATTTAGCTTTTTAAGCACTTTCGTATCGTTTAAGGCCCAGTATTGGTAATCGGCCCAGGCACTAGGCGTAAAGAGGATTTTATTGCTCATTGACCTGCCATTCGATGAGCTTCCCGTCCAACTCTTTTAAACTGGCATATAAATGGTCGGCATTTGCTTTTGATTTCAGTAAATGCATCGTCTCAAGCATTTGATTGTACTCTTCTATCGATAAGACTACCGCACCATTGCCTGTTTTACGTTTTAATATGATGATTTCATTATTCTCTTCGACCTCATCGAGGTATTTCTTGAGGTCTTTTCGGAATTCAGAAAAATTAGCAGCGATCATAATTACGTACTTTATTAAGTACAAAAATACGATTTGCTACGAGCTTCTCCAAAGAATGTGGAAAAGAGAAAGTTATCAAGGGAGCGGTTAAGATTTCACCAGGCTCTGCTCAAAATTCCATGCATCACGCAGCATGTCTTCTAAAGTCTTCTTTGGAGTCCATCCTAAAACGCGTTGCGCTTTGGTAATGTTCGCATATACCGCAGGTACATCCCCGGCACGACGTGGTGCCAAGCTGTATGGAATGGCAATTCCCGTGGCCCGTTCAAAAGCATGAATCATCTCTAAAACCGTCGAGCCGTTTCCAGACCCAAGATTGATCACATCATATCCCTTGGTCTTGCCGTCGATCAAATGTTGAACGGCTAGGATGTGTGCTTTGGCGATGTCAATCACGTGAATGTAATCGCGAATGCATGAACCGTCGCGCGTATCATAATCGGAACCAAATACCTTTAATTCCTTGCGCTTACCAATAGCAGTCTCAGTAATGTAGGGAACCAAATGGTGCGGTTCGCCGTCTTGGAATTCTCCGATAATGCTCGATGGGTGGGCGCCGATAGGATTGAAATAACGCAAACTCAAAACGTCGACCACTCCGGTAGCGGCTTGGTCCCGTAAAATTTCCTCGCCCATCTTCTTCGTATTACCGTAGGGGCTTTCCGCGGGTTGTACGGGCGCATTTTCATCCACATGTGGGTTTTCGGGTGTGCCGTACACCGTACATGAACTCGAGAATACAATGTTGCGAATGCCATAGGCCTCCATACTTTGAAGGAGGTTAATGGTGCTCAGCAAGTTGTTGTGGTAGTACTTAAGAGGCTTGTCCACACTTTCGTTAACGAGCAGAAAGGCCGCAAAGTGAATGACCCCTGAAATCGTTGGGAATTCTTCAAACACAGCATCAACTGCAGCGCGATTACAAAGCTCAACCTGGCGGAAGGTGATTTCCCGACCCGCGATTTTTTCAATGCGATCTTTTACCTGAATAGGACTCTCGCTGAGGTTGTCGATGACAATGGGTTCATACCCTGCAGCAAGCAATTCGATGATGGTGTGTGATCCTATATAGCCTAAGCCTCCTGTGACTAAAATTTGGTTCATTATTGGTTTATTTGGTTTTCTTGTAGTCTGCGAAATCGCGGTGTTCCTTGCGATACAGGCGATCTTCCGGCAAGTCTTTGAACCAAGCATAGGTGCGATCGAGGCCTTCTGCACGCATCACTTTCGGTTCCCAATCCAGCAATTCTTTTGCCTTAGTGATGTCCGGTTGGCGCTGCATGGGGTCGTTCACAGGCAGCTCTTTGTAGACCACTTTTTGTGTCGTTCCAGTGAGGCTGATGACTTCTTCCGCGAATTGGCCAATCGTGATTTCGTGTGGGTTTCCTATGTTCACGGGCTCTGTATGGTCGCTCATCAATAAGCGGTAGATGCCTTCAATAAGATCATCCACATAGCAGAACGAGCGGGTTTGTGTACCGTCCCCAAAAATGGTGAGGTCTTCACCGCGCAGTGCTTGACCTATAAATGCGGGCAATACGCGGCCGTCGTTTAGTCGCATACGCGGCCCGTAGGTATTGAAAATTCGAACAATACGTGTTTCTAAACCGTGGTAGGTGTGGTAGGCCATGGTCATGGCTTCCATGAATCGTTTTGCTTCGTCGTAAACGCCACGAGGCCCTACAGGATTTACATTACCCCAGTACTCTTCTGTTTGTGGGTGAACAAGGGGATCACCATACACCTCTGAGGTGGATGCGACAAGGATGCGCGCACCTTTGTGCAAAGCCAATCCTAAAAGGTTGTGTGTGCCCAACGAGCTGACCTTTAGGGTTTGAATGGGAATCTTTAAATAGTCAATAGGGGAGGCCGGCGATGCGAAATGAAGGATGTAGTCCAATTCTCCTGGGACATGCACATAGTTGCTTACATCGTGGTGGTAAAAGGTGAAATTAGGAAGGCCCAAGAGGTGTTCCAAATTTTCCATATTCCCCGTGATGAGGTTGTCCATGGCGAGGACATCGTAGCCTTCGGCGATGAATCGGTCACACAAATGTGAGCCTAAAAATCCTGCTGCTCCAGTGATCAGTACTCTTGCCATAATTACGCCGGTTGTTCGCCTTGTCCTATTCCAAAATAATCGAATCCTACCTCACCGACAATCTCACGACGGTAAAGGTTGCGTCCGTCAAAGAGTACTTTGCCATTCATTTCATTCGCTACCGCGCTCCAATCCGGTACTCTAAATTCAGCCCATTCTGTAATCAGCGCTAAGGCATCGGCACCGCGAACGGCTTCCATTTCATCAGCGCAATAGGTAATGCGGTCGCCTAATTGGTGTTTTGCTTCTTCCATAGCCACAGGGTCGTACGCACGAACGTGGGCCCCAGCATTCAGCAAGAGGTTCGCAATCACAACAGACGGCGCTTCACGCATATCGTCTGTATTTGGTTTAAAGGAGAGTCCCCAGAAGGCAACGGTTTTGCCATGAAGCTCGCCTCCGAAGTAAGCATTTATTTTATTAAAAAGCACACTTTTCTGCGCATCGTTCACCGCTTCTACGGCTTCTAGAATGCGCATGGTATGTCCGTTTTCTCTACCGGTGCGGGCCAGTGCCTTGACATCCTTAGGAAAGCACGAACCGCCATACCCGATACCCGGGTAGATGAATTTATTTCCTATCCGCGGGTCGGAACCGATTCCCTTACGAACCTGATTCACATCCGCGCCCATGCGCTCGCACAAATTTGCGATGTCATTCATGAATGAAATTTTCGTCGCTAGCATGGCATTTGCCGCATACTTCGTCATTTCTGCAGAGGGAATGTCCATGAAGATCACCGGATGACCGTTGAGTGTAAATGGGCGATATACACGCGCCATCATTTCACGTGCACGCTCGCTGTCAATACCCACTACAATGCGGTCGGGTTTCATGAAATCTTCAATCGCAGCACCTTCTTTTAAAAACTCTGGGTTCGACGCGACATCGAAGCTAAAAGATGCACTGCGCTTATCGAGCGCCGATGCAACAGCACCGCGTACTTTTTCTGCCGTACCCACAGGAACGGTAGATTTTGTAATAACCACCAGATAGTCGTCCATGGTCTGGCCAATCTCCTGAGCTACGCCTAAAACGTACTTAAGATCAGCAGAGCCGTCCTCCCCTGGGGGCGTTCCCACAGCAATAAATGCTGCGCCCGAACCTTTGATGGCTTCACTGAGGTTGGTGCTAAAATGCAAACGACCTTTCGCGTGGTTGCGTAAAACAATATCTTTTAATCCTGGCTCGTAAATGGGCATGATCCCGTTTTCAAGTCCGTCGATCTTCTTCTGGTCAATATCTACACAGGTTACTTGAATGCCCACATCCGCTAAACATGCGCCTGTGACTAATCCTACATATCCTGTTCCTACTACCGTGATTTTCATAATTGATTGGCTGGTTTCCTTATTTTAACTCTTCTAACGGAAAGAGCGCCCTAAAATTACATTATTACGAACGACCAATTGCCCTTACCTTGCAGTTAGATTACCACGTATGAAAAAAGTTGTTCAATTTTCGCTGCTTTTTGCTAGCATCTGCCTCTTTTCTTCGCCCGCTTGGGGCCAATTGACAACGAGGGACAGTGTGCGCACCGTCCAATTGTGGGGGCTGTCCCCAGCCTTCTATTTGCCAGCGGGAGATCTTGCGGATCGCTACGAACCCTTTGCAGCAGCAACGGTGTCCTACCAGCGCAAGAACAAAAAGAACCGCTTTTACGGGTTAGATTTCGATGCCTTTTACGGAACCTCAGTTAAAAATACAGACGCAATTTTTGGTGGTTTGACCGATGAAAATGGCAATTATATCGGTGTAAACGGTGAATTTGCCATAATGAACGCAGGCCTTAGCGGCGCACAAATTACGGTGAATGGCGGTCGAATCTTTAAGCCACAGTACAACCCCAATTCAGGTTGGATGGTGCTCCAAGGCTTCGGATTGCAGCAAACAAAAATCAGTGTGCGCAACGAACGTGGGAATTACCCACAATTGGCAGTGCCTATGATTTACGGTTACGATCGTTTGCACCGCGGCGTCGCCTCAAAATCTTCGCTGCGCTATTTGCATTTAGACAACGACGAGCGCATCAACTTTATGGTAGGGTTGACGGTCAATACCGCAGTCACAAGGAGCGTTCGGGGCTTTAATGTGGATACTGGATTGGAAGATTCGGCGTTAAAATTAGACTTGAGTGTAGGAATCAACTTCACCTGGTTACTGCCCGTATATGCAAAGCAAGAAAGCTTCTTTTTGACCGATTAATGGTACTCTATCCCGTCTTAACTGAACTCGTTTTTCGCACCGCGCGAATCCTGGCTCCCGCAAAGAGTTGGTTAGGAACAGTTGCCGGCGATAAAGCGTGGAAACAAAAGGAACCGCTCCAAGGCAAAGTCGTTTGGATGCATTGCGCATCTTTGGGTGAGTTCGAAATGGGCAAACCCATTTTAGAGGGGTTTCTTGATAACCACCCCAATTGGTCCGGTGTAGTAACTTTTTTCAGCCCTTCAGGATACGAACCGCGTAAAAACTATTCCCGGGCTACCGTGCACTATTTACCGCTTGATGCGCCTTCAGAAGTGTCAAAATGGTTGAAGTATTGCAATCCTGCGTTGGCAGTATTTGTCCGCTACGATCTATGGCCTAACCATATCGCGGGTTTAAAGAACTCCAATGTTCCAACGGTCGTTATAGGAATGAGTGCTCCCAACAGGCCGTGGTATTTAAGTCCCCTGCTTCCTTTCATTCGCAACACATTTAGCGCTGCCGTACATAGCTGGGGCGTGGTGGACGATAGGGATGCAGCCACGATGAGCGCAGCAGGCGTTCATTCGGTAGTTTTGGGCAATCCGAAGTACGATTATGCCGCGGCCCTGGTCGGGGTGGAGGCGAATGAAAAATTTGTGGCTTGGAAACGGGCGCAGCAAAAGCCAGTACTCTTGGTGGGTAGTGCCCATCTGTCGGATTGCGCGGCGTTGAACGGTTTAGATCTAAGAGATTATTCGCTTTGGGTGGTGCCGCATGATCTAAAAGAATCATCGAAGCTCCAAGGAGCGCTGATACAATACGACGCTTCCCAAGTGTTGGACAGCACTCGAAACGAGCCGAAGGCAACGGATGTTCTGATGGTGCCTGAGTTTGGTGTGCTGGTGAGTTTATATGGCTTGGCCGATGGTGTCCTGATAGGCGGCGGATGGGACAAGGCTTCACACAATGTCTTAGAAGCGACCGCCCAGGGAAAGATAGCGGCCTGTGGTCCGAACTGGCAGAAGATTGCGGAGAATAAAGAATTGGTCGAACAAGAGTTCTTGTGCCCCATTCGCTCACACGGAGATTGGATGCACTATTTAGATCAGGTAGGTTCCGAACCGTTTGCCGCCAAAGGCAAAATTGCCCAAGCTTGGATGCTTGAACAGCGCGGTGCCGGAGAAAAAATCGTAAAAGTTTTAGAAGAGGCCGTTGAGCTCTGAGTCGATCTGCTGGATGATTTCTCCGAGATCTTCAGGGTTTTCAGGAAACTTATTCTTATCGACATTTACAATGAGGATTTTTCCTTTGTCGTAGGTGTTGATCCATGCTTCGTATCGCTCATTTAATCGTCTCAAATAATCGATACGGATGCTGTTTTCGTAATCTCTTCCACGTTTTTGGATGTGGTCGACCAATGTCGGGACAGAGGCGCGCAGGTAAATGAGCAGGTCTGGCGGTTGAAGGTGTTTTTCCATCAGCTCGAAGAGGCCTTTGTAGCTCTCATAGTCGCGTGCAGTCATCAGTCCCATCGCGTGTAAGTTGGGCGCAAAGATGTGGGCATCTTCGTAAATGGTACGATCTTGAATAACGTCTAAACCTTCCTCGCGCACAGCCGTTACTTGTGCAAAGCGTGAGCGTAAGAAATAGATTTGCAAGTTGAAGCTCCAACGTTGCATTTCTTCATAGAAGTCGTCTAGGTAGGGGTTGTCGTCTACATCTTCGTAATGTGGCTGGTAATTATAGTGTTTCGCTAACAACTCTGTTAAAGTTGTTTTACCTGAACCAATATTTCCTGCGATTGCTATGTGCATGCTCATTAGTTTTGTACCCGCAAAGTAATAAAAGTACCTCAAGCATTCCACTGAAATATGAAAATTGAATTGGTTAAAGAGCAGATTGAAGCATCCAGACAAGAATTAGTCGCACACCCGGCCTTCCAATGGGTAAATACAGTACCTCGTGCGCAGAACTTCATGGAAGCTCACGTTTGGGCGGTGTGGGATTTTATGGTGCTCCTAAAGTCGCTTCAACGTGAACTCACCTGTGTGAATACCTACTGGACTCCTAAAGGCGACCCGGCCGTGCGTCGTTTGATCAATGAGATTGTTCACGGCGAAGAAAGTGATGTGGATCAGGAAGGCAACGCGACCAGCCACTTCGAATTATACCTGCGTGCCATGAAAGAGGCGGGTGCGGATACAGCACCTATTTCAAATTTCATCAAGGATTTGGATCGCGGTGTACAGCCTCTAGAGGCATTAGAGGCCAGTGCTGCACCAGAAAGTGCCAAGGCTTTTGTGCGCCAGACATTGGATGTTGTTGCTCGCGGCGATGCTTCTGAGATTGCGGCAGTATTCACCTTTGGACGAGAAGATCTTATTCCGGATATGTTTATCGAAATCGTTCGCTATTTGAAGACTACGTTCCCGAATGAATTGGGCTTATTCGCCTACTATTTGGAGCGTCACATTGAGATCGATGGAGATTTACACGGTCATCTCGCCGAGCAAATGGTTGAGCTACTTTGCGGTGATAATGAAGAAAAATGGAATCAAGCAGCGTTGTCTTCGAAAGCGGCGTTGCAGGCTAGAATTAAGCTTTGGACAACCGTTATGACTGAGTTTGAAGCGAAGCATTCAGCGTTAGAAACTGCGTCATAAGTTCGCGATTGTTGCTGAGGCGGGGAACTTTGTTCTGTCCGCCTAACTTTCCTTTTTCCTTAAGCCACTGATGAAAAAGTCCCGGTTCTGCGGCGATAATACGAGGCGGTTCGAGGACAAGATCGTATTTCCGTTTCGCTTCATAATCCGAATTCTGACCCTGTAGATTTCGGTCCAATTCTATTTTGAACGCCTCCAAATCCGCTGGCGGTTGCTCAAACTCAATAATCCATTGGTGCGCACCCGTGGTCTTGTCGTTCATATAACACGGCGCAGCATGGAAATCAATCACCCGACATTCTAGGGCTTCACAGGTTGCCTGTAGTGCATATTCAGCATCTGTAACAATGACTTCTTCGCCAAATGCATTAATGAAGTGAGCGGTGCGTCCACTGACCTTGATGCGAAAAGGCTTTTTAGAGACGAATTTTACGGTATCTCCCAGGATGTAACGCCAAAGCCCACCGTTGGTGGTGATGACTATGGCATAATCGGTATCCAATTCCACATCCTCCAGCAGCACGGTTTTACTCTCCGTTCCATTAAAAGAATCGAGCGGAATGAATTCGTAATAAATGCCATTGTCCAGCAAGAGCAACATCCCGTCTATCGCTGGATCGTCCTGCACTGCGAAGAATCCTTCAGAGGCATTGTAGTTCTCCATGAAGGTGACCTGCTTTCCCGGCATCATTTCCCGGAATTGCTGTTCATAAGGGGCGAAATTCACGCCGCCGTGCGCGAAGAGTTCGAGATTCGGCCACACCTCTAATAAATGCGATTTCCCCGTTCGTTCCAGTACTTTCTTAAAGAGCACTAAAAACCAGCTGCTGACACCCCAAAGTGAGGTGATGTTTTGGGTGATGGCCTCTTCGACAATGGCTTCCAATTTCTCTTCCCAATCGCTTAAAAGAGCCGTTTCATGACTGGGCGCACTGCGCAATTCCGCCCAGAGCGGGATGTTTTGAATCAAAATGGCGCTGAGGTCGCCGCTTTGTCCGTTGCCCTCTTGTTGAATTTGTGTGGAACCACCCAAGCGCAGACCCAAGCCTTCGAAAATTTTCGTTTCTGGTACGGCGTTACAATAGAGGGCGAGTTCGAATCGGCCACCCGAAAAGTGGCATTCCTCAATACTTTCCTTCGAGACGGGCAGGTACTTTGATACACCGGAAGTGGTTCCTGAACTTTTCGCAAACCATTCAATTTTGCCGGGCCACAATACGTCGGTTTTTCCTTCACGCATCTGTTCGATGTGCGGCTTGAGCAACTCATAGTTGGAGAGCGGGACCAATTTTGAAAAGACCTCACGGTCGCTAATGTGTTCGAAATGGTGCAACTGCCCGTAGGTCGTATTTTGCGCTTTACTAACCAGGCCGCGTAATAATTCAGCTTGCGTTTCAACAGGCGCTTCGCTAAAGGCAAAGATTTCCTCGACACGCTTGCGCATGTTTTGACGAATGACTTTATTGACCCAAGTATAAATCATAGCAAGGCTTGTGTTTCAGTTGCGCTGTGTACCTTCACAAGAATTAAAATTAAACTAAAAATGCAGTACCACGGCGCGCTTCATAAAATGTCTACTCAATACGGGTCTACCGTTCGTTACACCCTTAAAGTGGGCGGTGATTTACTGCTGATGAATGCATTGATTGGTCGTGAATTTTCGGCCACATTCTTAGGCGAGCACATTTGTTTTTGTGGCCAATTAGTCCCCGAGGTATACCGTCAAAACTTCTGCCGCGAGTGTTTCTTTACAAAGCCCGAGGCATCGCCTACCATTATGAAACCGGAATTGAGTAAGGCCCATTTAGGCATTGCTGAACGCGATCTGGAGTTTGAACAGCGCTTGCAATTGCAACCGCATTTTGTTTACCTCGCGAAAACAGATCGCATCAAGGTGGGTGTCACGAGAGGCACGCAACGTCCGTACCGCTGGATGGACCAGGGTGCTGCAGAAGCTGCAGTTTTACTGGAAGTCCCCAACAGGTATTTGGCAGGTGAGGCGGAAGTTGCCCTGAAAGAATATTTTACAGATAAGACGTCCTGGCAAGCCATGTTGCGCAATGATCCTTGCGATGAATCCCTAGAAGATGCATGGCACCATGCATTGGATGTGCTTCCACAAGCGTTAAAACAATATGCCGCAGAAGCCCCGGAAATTTGGTCCATGAGGTATCCAATAGCCGAACAGTTGCTGAAAGTGAAAAGTTTGAGTTTTAAAGAAAAGGGCGACTCCTTCTCTGGGAAATTATTGGGTATACGCGGTCAGTATTTAATGCTTGAAAATGGCGTATTCAATGTGCGAGCGCATCACGGGCACCGCGTTGATTTGGAGATTCGCTAATTACAGTGCAATCTCTTCGCCCAGCTCTAACTTAAAGAATCGGCGTGCCCACCACATAAAGGCATAAATCAATACCGTATCAAATGCGGCTGCAGTGGCTTTAAAGAGCCATCCGTCCCAGATGTAGTCTGCCATTGTGCCGAAGGGGAGGGTGCCTACAAACAATACGAAAACGACTAAAGTGGTATCGACCAATTGGCTCGCGAGAGTGGAAAAATTATTGCGCACCCAAAGCATCTTACCTCCGGTGATTTTTTTCCAAAAATGGAACAGCCGAACGTCGATCAGCTGGGCTGCTAGGTAGGCAAACATGGAAGCGGCAATGACGCGCCAAGCATTTTGAAAGACGTTGTTGTAGGTTTCATCGGAAATGGGTGAAGTAGCTATTGCCGGGAATTGGGCACCCAGCCACAAGACAAATAACACAAAAATACTGGCGATGAGTCCCGACAATACCACTTGTGTAGTTCTTTTTTGTCCGTACAATTCGCTTAAAATATCGGTAATCAAAAAGGTCAATGGATAGGGCAAAACCCCAGCACTGATGGTAAATACCTTGAATCCAAGGTCAATGCTGATGAATTTATTTGCAATCAGATTGCACGTGATGAGCGCCGCGATGAAGAGGGCGCCGAGGACGTAGTACAATCGTTCAGCGGTGGCTTTTTTTTCGGCGATCATAAGTTCATGAAGATGGGGTTGAGTCGAGCTTGCATGCCGGGATTTTTAGCCAAAAACCACAGTTCTTCGAGGGCTTCGTTTTGCAAGAAATGAGGTGTTGTAGCCTTTGTTTGAGCCATACCGAACGACTTGAGGTATTTTTCAATACCCAGCTCCACTGCAGGCAACTCGTAGGTTTGATACGATTCTATTCCGGCTTGTTTTGCAGCGTATGCCAGTGCTTCGTTCATTCCGCCTTCGTAATCTGCCAGGGCATTGTCAACTGCATCTTTACCCGTCCAGACGCGACCGCCACACAATGGAAGGAGGTAATCCAGTTCCATACCGCGGCCACGGGCTACTTTACCGGTAAAATCTCCATAGCCTCGGTCGATCATGCGCTGGAGGATGGCGTATTGAGCGGAATCGGGGTGTTTTGCAAGATTTGGGAAGTTCGCCATGGGGTGCGTTTGAACTTCTTCCACCGCTAAACCTAGCGTTTGGGTCATTAATTCTTCTGCAGTGAACAGGCTCATGAAGATACCTATACTTCCAGTAATGGTGGTGCTGTTGGTGAAGATGGCATCGGCATTACAGCTGATGTAATAACCGCCAGAAGCAGCGTAATTTCCTTGGCTCACAATCACCGGTTTTTCAATGCTTTCGATCGTATGGTGAATAATATCTGAGGTTAAAGCGCTGCCGCCTGGGCTGTTCACGCGCAGCACGATGGCCTTCACTTTATCATTTTTCTCTGCCTTGCGAAGTGCTTTGACAATATTTTCTGTACCGATGGTGGTTTCGTCACCGGCACCGTTTCCTATGGATCCGTTTGCATAAACAATGGCGATGCGATCTTTTGCGCGGGAAATGGGAAGTTGCGCGGCGTAATCGGACCAATTCAGCACTTCGTATTTTTCCTTAAAGTGTTCCATGACATCTTCGCGATAGCCTAGCGCATCTACTAATCCAGCTTCCAGCGTTGCATCTGCATCCATCCCAATAAAGCGCTCCGCAGCGTCGTCTAGCACTGCGCGATTCACCCCTTTCTGTTCGAAATTAAGGCCGATAAAGTCCCAAAATTGCGAGATTAGGTGGGTCAATTGAAGACGATTTTCATCACTCATTTCGCTGGCAATGAACGGTTCAACGGCGCTTTTGAATTTATTTCCAGTACCGCGAACGACCAGTGGCTCAATACCAAATTTGTCGAAAAACGTTTTGTAATAGGTGCTGGTTGTTCCTATCCCGCGCAACTCGAAAATACCGCCCGGGTGGAGGATGGTAGAGTCTGCTAGTGCACTGAGTGCAGCTCCTTTTTGTGTGTAGTATTCGCCGTAAGCGTAAATGGGTTTTCCTTGCGCGGCTTTAAACGCCTTTAAATGATCGGTCAATTCTTCCAAGAGTCCATATCCGGCAGCAAACGCGCCTTGGTCGAGCAGGATGCCCTGGATGCGATCGTCTTCAGCAGCATAGGCTAAGCCTTCACGAAGTTCATTGAGTCCCAATGCTTCTGGTGCATCCATCCCGAGCAAAGCGGCGTTCAATCCGTTTAGTGGATCTTCGATCACACGTTCTTCGAGGCTTCCAGAAAGTTTAATGCGCAATAGCGTGTTGTCTGCTACCTTTGGCACCGGACTTTCGCTGGTAACGCTGGCCACAACGAGCAAGCCGAACAAGAATAAGACGGAGGCGATGAGAGCTGTGAGAACGGCGAGTACTGTGCTGAAAAATGATTTCATGAAGGAGGTATTGATCTTATTAGGAACGAATTTAGGTGATAAGCATGAAAACCTTGCCAAAGCCATCGAATCTATTGGCCGATTTGGTAAAATTCATCGCACCAGCGCACGCTATGAGAGTCCCGCGTGGGGGTACGAAAGTACCGCTTCTTACTTCAACCAAGTGCTGCTGCTGCATACGGCGATTGAACCGGAGGTGTTGATGCAGGGGTTGTTAGCGGTGGAGCAGGAATTGGGCCGTGAACGTTTGGCCGAAGGCTATGCAGACCGATTGATTGATATTGATATTCTTTCCATCGACGCGATGGTACAGCAAACAGCACTCTTGGAACTGCCACATCCGCGCATGCATTTACGCAGATTTACGCTTTTGCCGCTGCAGGAGGTTCATCCCGAATGGATGCATCCCCGTTTAAATAAGTCGATAACTACGCTGCTTGAAGTTTGTCCGGATACAACGGTTCCTACTAAACTCAGCTAGTTAACTTTCGATGTAAGTCGAAGATCGCTAATCCGGCGCTGACACTAACGTTAAGGCTGTGTTTGGTGCCAAACTGGATGATTTCAACTACATCGTCGCAGGCATCTACAACATCCTGTGCAACACCTATAACCTCATGGCCTAGAACCAGGGCAGTAGGCGTTTGTGGCGCATAATCTCTCAGGTCAATACTATTTTCAGCTTGCTCAAGCGCTGCGATACGGTATCCTTCTGACTTTAACTGCTTAAGGCAACTCAGTGTGTTTTCATGTTGCGTCCACGGCACACTTTCCGTCGCACCGAGTGCAGTTTTTTCGATCTCCGGGTGACCGGGAATGGGGCTAAGTCCGCAGAGGTGAATGTGCGCTACTCGAAAGCAGTCAGCAGTGCGAAAAAGACTGCCGATGTTGTGCATGGAGCGTATATTATCGCTGACAATGACAAGCGGTGTTTTTTCCGCCTTTTTGTAGTCCTCGGGAGATAATCGGCCCAATTCACTGTTTCTAAGTTTTCTCATCGCTCGGAAGCCCTTACATTTGAAGTTCCGACAGTTGCGTTGGAACGAGAACACAAAGTAAGGGTAAATGGCCAAAAAACCGGCAAAGAAGCAGACGCCAATGATGCGTCAATACGATGAAATTAAAGCGAAACATCCAGAAGCGATGTTGCTATTTCGCGTGGGTGACTTCTATGAGACTTTTGGTAGCGATGCGGAAAAAGCGTCAAAAACATTGGACATTATTCTCACAAAACGCTCCAATGGATCGGCTTCGGAAGTGGCATTGGCAGGTTTTCCACACCATGCCCTGCAGACGTATTTACCTAAATTGGTGAAAGGCGGTCACCGTGTAGCCATTGTTGACCAGCTTGAAGATCCCAAAACGGTGAAGGGTCTTGTGAAAAGAGGAGTGACGGACATGATCACGCCGGGAATCAACCTGAACAACGATCTACTCAGCGGTAAAGAGCACAATTATCTGGCAGCACTGTATCCCCCGGCAAAGGGCCAATGGGGATTGTCCATCGTAGATATTTCTACAGGGGCCTTTCATTATGCACAAGGAACGGAACAGGCCATTTTGAACGCGCTAACGACGTATTCCCCTAAAGAAGTGATTCACCCGAAGGATATGCCTAGGGATCTTCGACTGAGATTAGACCGCGATTTTTACCTCTTTGGTGTAGATGCCTGGGCTTGGGAAGCCAATTACACAGCCGAACAACTCACTACCCATTTTAAAACTCAAGGCCTTGCTGGATACGGTCTAGAACAAGGAGAAGCAGGTGCAGTAGCTGCGGGTGCCATTTTGCACCACCTGAAGCGTTCTGAAATGGCCAACCTGAACCACATTACCACGCTTTCGCGCGTTTCATTAGAAGATTTCATGTGGTTAGACGGCTTTACGGTACAGAACCTCGAGCTCTTCTACCCAAGCAGTCCGGGTGGCGTGAGTACCTTAACTATCATAGATCAGACCGGTACCCCCATGGGTGGCCGATTATTGCGGACATGGATGAGCCTTCCGCTCTTGAATAAAGATCAAATCACAGCCCGCCAAGCGGCTATCAGTCAATTGCTGGAAATGCCAGAAGTTCGGGAGCAATTGCGCACGGTACTCAATGGTCTTCCGGATATGGAGCGTTTGTGCAGCCGCGTTTCCACAGGCCGTATTTCCCCCAAAGAATTGGCCCGATTACGCCAAGCGTTAGATACCGTCGCTGAGGTTTGGGCACTGGTACAGTCAAATGTACTGGAGGTCCCCGAACAGGATCCAGCATTAGTGCCTGAACTGCGCAATACCTTGCGTGAGGCGTTGGTAGAAGATCCTGTGGTGATCATCGGTAAAGGCGAAAGTATACGCAGCAGTTACGATGCAGAACTGACCCGATTGCGCGGGTTGTTGAATGATGCTACCGGCACGCTCGAAGCCATTCGTGCTCGAGAGGCAGAAGCTGCGGGTATTCCTTCTTTGAAATTGGCTTTTAACAACGTTTTCGGCTACTACCTTGAAGTGCGAAATTCGCATAAAGACAAAGTGCCGGAAGAGTGGCACCGCAAGCAAACGCTCGTAAATGCCGAGCGCTACATCACCGACGAATTAAAAAAGTTCGAAGTCGAGGTATTGGGTGCGGAGGAAAAAATAAAAGCCATTGAAACACAGCTGTTTGAGGCTCTAGTGGCCCAAGCAGCGGCGGAGGTTTCTGCCTTATTGCACAGTGCACGTTGGGTGGCTACATTAGACGTGTTGCTCTGTTTCTCAGAGGTGGCCTTACAGAACGATTACGTTCGACCAATCTTCACCGAAACTCAGGAATTGGAAATACGTAAAGGACGTCATCCTGTGATTGAGAAGGTTTTGCCGGAAGGCCAACCGTATATCGCCAATTCGCTGGAGATGAATGCGGAAGCCTCAGCCATCGCAATGATTACGGGTCCCAACATGAGTGGTAAGAGTGCGCTGTTGCGCCAGACCGCACTGATTCAAATTCTCGCACAAATTGGGGCTTTTGTTCCTGCAAAATCTGCCCGTTTGCCCATCATGGACCGATTATTTGTTCGTGTAGGCGCCTCCGACAACCTCAGTAAAGGGGAAAGTACCTTCATGGTGGAGATGAATGAAACAGCCACCATTTTGAACAATATCAGTCCAAGAAGTTTGGTGATTTTAGATGAAATTGGACGAGGAACCTCAACCTTCGATGGCGTGAGTATCGCCTGGGGAATTGCAGAGTACCTGCACCAACACCCGGCGCAGCCTCTGGTGCTTTTCGCTACGCACTACCACGAGCTCAATGAAATGGCACATGAATTTTCTAAAGTGCGCAACTACCACGTCGCTGCTGAAGAGCACGAGGATACCATCGTCTTCACGCGTCAGTTAAAACCTGGAGGTACAGCACACTCCTTCGGTCTTCATGTCGCTAAACTCGCGGGCATTCCTGGGTACGTTGTACACCGCGCTACACAAGTTTTAGGCGGTCTCGAAGCCCATCGGTCTTCCGAAAAGCAACCCGATGGAGTGGCGGAAAATGGGCAATTAAATTTCTTTTCACTCGACCGTCCCGAACTCGAAGAGGTTGCAGATGAACTCATTGGGTTGAATTTAGATGAACTCAAGCCTATAGAGGCTTTAATGCTTCTGCATACGCTCAAAGAAAAAGTTTCGAAAAAATAGCAGGCACTATTGCAAGTAATAATTACTGCTGTATATTTGCCGTCCCGAACGCGAAAGTAGCTCAGCTGGTAGAGCACGACCTTGCCAAGGTCGGGGTCGCGGGTTCGAATCCCGTCTTTCGCTCGAAGACCCTCCTCCACGGGAGGGTTTTTTGTTGGAGCCCCGGTGGTGGAATTGGTAGACACGCCGGACTTAAAATCCTGTGGACAGTAATGTCCGTGCCGGTTCGATCCCGGCCCGGGGCACACCTTAAACCCATCCGTTCGCGGATGGGTTTTTTTGTTGTTGATTTCTCCGTGAATAACCCGTCTCTTCTTTGCGTGGGAATTCCCTTCGACAAAGCCATCTTTGTTACATGCAGCAATACCACGATCTTGTTAAACGCGTCCTGAAAGAAGGCGTACAGAAAGGAGACCGCACTGGTACCGGAACAATCAGTGTTTTCGGTCATCAAATGCGTTTTAATCTCCAGGAAGGTTTTCCATTACTAACGACAAAAAAGGTGCACGTGAAGAGCATCTTGCACGAGCTGTTGTGGTTCTTGCAGGGCTCTACGAACATCGAATATTTGACCCAAAACAAGGTTCGTATTTGGGACGATTGGCCCTATGCCGCCTATAAAAACAGTACTGATTTTGCCGGAGAGGATATCCGCGGTTTTGCCGAGCGCGTTGCAACGGATAAAGCATTTGCAGCAAAGTGGGGAGAATTAGGTCCCGTTTATGGCTACCAGTGGCGTTCTTGGCCTGCGCCGAACGGCGGGGCTGTGGACCAGATCCAGCAGGTTATTGATCAGATTAAAAACAACCCCAACAGCCGCCGCATTATCGTGAATGCATGGAACGTCGGTTTTGTGGACCAAATGGCCCTGCCGCCTTGCCATGCCTTTTTCCAGTTTTATGTGGCAGACGGCAAGCTTTCGTGCCAATTGTACCAGCGCAGCGCTGATATCTTCCTCGGCGTACCCTTCAACATCGCTTCTTACGCTTACCTGGTTCATATGGTCGCGCAGGTCTGTGACCTAGAGGTAGGCGATTTTGTCCACACCTTAGGCGATGCGCACATTTACAATAACCACATCGAACAATTAGAACTGCAGTTAACGCGCGATTTTCGCCCACTGCCGCAATTAAAATTGAACCCTGCCGTCACCAATATTTTCGATTTTACTTACGACGACTTTGAAATCGTCGGTTATGATCCACACCCGCACATTGCGGGTAAAGTTGCTGTATAATGGTATTGAAAGCTATCGTCGCCTATGGCGAAAATCGCGTCATAGGTAAAGACAACGACCTAATTTGGCATTTACCGGATGACTTGAAACACTTTAAGCGTCATACCGCCGGTAAGACGATCATTATGGGTCGTAAGACTTGGGACAGTTTAGGCGGTCGACCACTTCCGAAACGCCGTCATATCGTGATTAGTCGGCAAGCAGATTTTAAAGCGGAGGGCTGTGAGTCTGTGCAAAGTCTTGAAGCAGCCTTAGCGTTGGTGAAAGATGAAGCGGACGCGTTTATTGTGGGCGGCGCACAGATTTATGAATTGGCCCTCCCGTACCTGGATATACTAGAAATTACTGTCGTTCACGCAATATTGGAGGGGCACGCATACTTCCCAGATTGGGATAAAAGTCCGTTCGAATGCATTACATCGCTGCACCATCCTGCAGACGAAAATCACGAATATTCCTTTACCTTCGAAACTTGGAAACGAAAGGCTTAGACCTTTAAGCATAAACCACAGAGCATGAAAAAAATACTGTTAGCGTTGCCGTTAGTAATAGCGGCCTGTACAACGCCAGAACAAGCGTCGGTAGTAGACGCCTTTAATGTGAATTATCTAGATACGTCGGTCGCACCGTGTGAGGATTTCTTTCAGCACACTGCAGGAGGATGGATCGAGGAAAACCCAATTCCAGAAACAGAAACCCGTTGGGGCAGGTTCAATGAGTTGATTGAAACCAACAAACACCGCCTAAAAACCATCCTCGAAGAGGTAAGTGCGGGAACGTATGAAAAAGGCACGGATGAACAGTTGATTGGTGACCTCTTTGCGAGTGCTATGGACAGCATTGCGCGTAACGAGGCAGGATTGACGCCATTAATGCCGTACCTCGAAGAAGTAAGTAGCGTGGCATCTCTAGAGGAGCTCTTTACATTGATGGGCAAGAATAAGTTCAATGGTATTGGTGCACCGCTTTCGATGTACGTAAGTACGGACGCGAAAAATTCCTCAGCACACGCTTTGTATGTTGGCCAGAGCGGAATTGGTCTACCTGATCGCGATTATTATTTACGAGAAGATAGTGCCAGTCTAGTGCTGCAACAGCAATACCGCGATCACATCGCGAAAGTTTCCGCACTTGTCGGCAAAGATTGGGACGTAGATGCCATCTATAACCTGGAAAAAGCCATGGCACAAGCCATGAAGAGCCGCGTCGAAATGCGTAATTCTGTGGCACGTTATAACCCCATGACTCTCGAGCAATGGCAGGCGCTAGCACCAAACATGCCCATTACGGCTTATGTCGCGGCTGTAGGCGTGCATTCGGATACGTTGATTAATTCAGCACCAGAATACTTTAGTAGATTCAATGAAGCTTGCGCAAAATCGGGTTTAGAAACTTGGAAACAGTACTACCAATGGCACGTCGCAGATGCTGCGGCGAATACGTTGAACGACGAATTTGAAACGCTGAATTTTGAGTTTTACAGTAAAATTCTACGTGGAATTCCGAAAATGAATCCGCGTTGGAAGCGTGCACAGGGCGCTGTAGGTTCTTTAGGGGACCAATTAGGCCATCTGTATGCAGATCGTTACTTCCCGGAAGAAAGCAAAGCACAGGTGGAAGCGATGGTGGAAGACCTGCGTTCCGCATTCCGCGATCGAATCAATGGATTAACGTGGATGAGTGATACTACGAAAGAGAAAGCATTGGCGAAATTGGATGCTTTTACCTACAAAATTGGTTACCCAGACAAATGGGAAGACCTCTCTGATCTCGACCTTTCGAGAGCGAGCTATTTTGAAAACAGCAAGGCGCTTTCTCAGTACTTTACCGCGGACAATCTTTCGAAACTAGAGGAACCCGTTGACAAGGAAGAGTGGGGAATGGGCGCTCATATAGTAAACGCTTATTATAACCCGTTAAATAATGAGGTGGTGTTCCCAGCAGGAATCTTGCAACCGCCATTTTTCAATCCTGAAGCAGATGATGCCATCAACTACGGTGCTATTGGCGGAGTTATCGGACATGAGTTTTCCCATGGGTTTGACGATCAGGGTGCAAACTACGGTGCCGATGGAAACCTAGAAAACTGGTGGACTGCTGGCGACAAAAAGCGCTTTGATGAACTGACTACAAAATTGGCCAATCAATACGACGCCTATGAGGTTCTACCCGGTGTAAACGTGAATGGTCGCCTCACCTTAGGTGAAAACATTGCCGATTTAGGCGGCTTGACCTTAGCCTATCATGCCTATTTAAAACACCGCGGCGACACTGAAGTGGCCCCCATTGATGGGTTCACGGACAAGCAGCGTATCTTCTTAGGATGGGCCCAGGTTTGGCAAATGCACGGTCGTGAGGAATATTTAAAGAATCAGGTCGTTACCGATCCACACAGCCCGGGTAAGTTCCGAGTCAATGGGCCGATGAGTAATATGCCAGAGTTTGTCGAAGCCTTTGGGGGTGTTTGTACGAATGGAGGTTTAGTTAAGGCTAAAGAGGATCAAATCATTATTTGGTAAACTGTGATATTAGTTCCGCTGCATTGATTTTCGCAGCTGTACTTTTGGCATCAAATACAACTTATTATGACAATCAACGAAGCAGTCAATCACCCAGAAGCAACACTTGTAGATGTCCGTACTCCTGGCGAAGTAGCGATGGAACCTGTTCCAGGCGCCATAAACATTCCTTTAGATGAAGTACCGACCCGTTGGGAAGAGTTTCAAGCAATGCCCCGTCCGTTAGTGGTTTTTTGTCGTTCAGGAAACCGTTCTGGTCAAGCGCTCATGTTCTTAGCTTCTAAGGGGATTGAAGATGGAATGAACGGTGGCGGTGCTTCTGACGTTATGATTCACAAAATGTAATGCACATGGGCGCAAAAACGATACCCACGGTTTTAACAGTACTTCTCCTATGGGGCGGCGCTGTAAGCTGTCAGTCAAAAACGGAGGCTTCGGCCGAAATTTCACAGTCGGAAGGTGTCGTGAACGCTGATGTAAATGTAGCTGCTTTCGCGGCGCTCATTGATACTGCAGAAACAGGCTTATTGCTTGATGTTCGTACGGACAGAGAGTTTGCCATGGGTCACATTCGTGGTGCAGCGCAAATTGATTTTTACCGTGATGATTTCCGGGAGGAATTGGCCAAATTGGACCCAAATGTGCCCGTCTATGTGTATTGTAGAAGCGGAAATCGTTCTGGGCAAGCCGCAAAGATGATGAAGTCAATGGGTTTCAAAACGGTATACAATCTCGAAGGAGGAATGGGTGCTTGGGCACGCAAACAACCGGTCGAGAAATAACAATAGAACTCCAAACTATGGCAAGTTTTAAAGAAATCGTAGGCAGCTCAAAGCCCACCTTAATTGACTTTTTTGCGGAATGGTGCGGTCCGTGTAAAATGATGGCGCCCATCCTCAAAGAACTTGCTGATGAAATGGGCGATTCAGTAACCATTTTGAAGGTTGATGTGGATAAAAACCAGCATTTGGCCGAAGCCTTACGCATACAAGGCGTACCTACGCTCACCCTCTTTCAGTCTGGAGAAATGATTTGGAGACAAAGCGGTGTATTGCCAGCGTATCAACTCGCCCAGATCATTCGTGATAAAGCATCCATAGAGGCCTAGTGCGGTTTCTAAGCCAAATAGTTTTCAACTTCGCGGCTGTATTGTTGCTTACGTCCTGTGGACTGAGTCTATCCTTACACGAAGAAATCTCAATAGCACCGGATTACACGTCCCTAGACGCATGGGCCAGTCATCCTGAATTCGCGGATTATTCCGACAGCTCATTGGCATTCCAACAGGCAAACCAGTTCGGCGTACCCGTATTTTTCGTTTACCCCACCGTTCACTTTCCTGAAAAAGGGGGCAGTTGGAGTGCAAATATTTCAAATCCAGACTACCAAGAAGCAGTAAGCACCCCTGTCAAATACCAGGCACCGGCTTTTAATGTCGCAGGGCCTGTTTTTACCCCGTATTACCGTCAAGCGGCTTATCAGGTGTATAATGTTGCCCCGAATCCTACGACAGCACGTGCCTACCGCATTGCGTATGAAGATGTCAAAGCGGCCTTTGACCAATTTTTACTCGAAATCGGACCGGGCACGCCTTTTATCCTAGCGGGGCACAGTCAAGGCACCGATCATCTAGAACATTTGATTAACAGTCACTTAACTCCGGATCAGTTGGACCGATTGGTCGTAGCCTATTTAGTAGGTATGCCAATTGACCAATGCAAAATTGCTATACCTATTTGCGAATCGGAAACACAAACGGGTTGTTTTTGTTCATGGCGCACCTACGCGGAGGGGACAGAAATCACCAATACATTGGACGAAGCATGTATCGGTGTGACCAATCCCATCACTTGGAATACAAGTAAAGTTCCGGCTGAGAAAAGTCAAAATCTAGGAGCGTTAGTCCGCTACAACAAGCCGATTATAAGCGGCATAACGGATGCACGAATTGATCATGGTGTGGTCTATGCGAAACGTCCTCATTTCCCAGGAAGCTGGGTGATTCGAACGAAGAATTACCACAGGGGGGATATTAATCTTTACTTCGCCTCTATTCAGGAGAATGTTCGTCGCCGACTGTTGTTGTATCTCCGGGAACATCCAGAGGCAGTTCAATAGGATACCAAGGCACACGAGTTTTGACAACAAAGGCATCCGGATAAAGCGCTTTCCATTCCGCTAAAGCCCTTTGCGCACTGCCTATATCAGGAAACGACCCCACTTGAATCTTAAAGTTAGGTGCGAGGTAGACAAGGCGTACAGCATCATACTTGCCACTTGCGATAATTTCACCTTTTAAGACGTTTGCACCGGAACGGTTTCCGCTAAACAGCTGAATGGTGTAGCCTTCAAAAAATTCACCCTGTTCCTTTGAGATAAAATGCAGATAGGCACTGTCTAAATCACGTGTGATATCCAGTGTATCGCACCGGCTTAATTCCACCACGGTTGCACTCGAAACGAGCGGCAGAGCGTTGATAGCCAATAAGATAATAATAAGCTTACGAAGCATGGTAGTGGGGGTTATATTTTTCAAAAGTACAAGGGCATATACCCTAAAAGTAAAAAAGTGTTTAAACAAGCTCTAATTTAGAACGAATTTAAATTGGAATTTCCCGTGAATTACACCCTTTTTATGGCCTTTGCACATTATTTTTGCGCGACACTGAATAGCTATATATAGGCCTCATATGTACACTAACTCAAAATTCAGAAAATTAAGCACCCTGTTAGCGGTGTTTGTTTTCTTATTCTCTGCTTCATCCTTGCAAGCCTTCGAGGGCGATGCGAAAAATGGGAAGAAGCTCTTTAAATCAAACTGTGCCAGCTGTCATAAGCTTGACAAGAAACTCGTAGGTCCGGCGCTAACCGGAGTGACGGATAAGTATTCTGAAGAGTGGCTGACAAAATGGATTCGCAACAACGCAGAGCTCCGTGCTTCTGGCGATGAAGATGCTATCGCCATTTTTGAAGAGTACAACGGTTCTGTGATGAGCGCATTCCCAACCTTGAGCGATCAGGACATTTTTGACATTTTACAATACACCATAGAAGGCGATGCAAAACCAGTAACTACAGGTGGCGACACTGCTGGCGGAACTACCGTAGTTGTAGAATCTAAGGACTACAGCAAACAGATTACGCTGGGTTTAGGTTTGCTTTTGTTTATAATGGTCATGCTTTTGGCGCGCATGAAAAACACACTTCGCCTTGTTCAAGGTGAAGATCCAGTATCAATTCTCGATGAGGCGGGATGGTTCTGGGGTCGTTTGATCAACAACAAAGGTTTTGTTACTGTTGCAACGATTGTAGTTACTGTTTTATTCCTTAACCAAGCCTATTGGTGGATGAGCGGTATAGGGGTAGAGCAAAACTATCAACCTGAACAGCCTATCGCATTTTCACATGCGCTACACGCCGGTGAAAATGAAATTGACTGTAATTACTGCCACAGCTCCGCCCGTCATTCTAAGCACTCTGGTATTCCTTCAGCGAACGTTTGTATGAACTGTCACATGTATGTCGATGGTTCTGAAATCACAGACGCCACCGGGAATTTGAAGTACGACGGTGAAGGTTCACCAGAAATCGCGAAAATCTATGCAGCAATTGGCTGGGATAGCGAGAACCGTGAATACATCGAAGATTACGAAGAACAGCCGATTAAATGGGTACGCATCCACAACTTACCGGACCTTGTTTACTTTAACCACAGCCAGCATGTAAATGTAGGCCAGCTAGAGTGTCAAGAATGTCACGGTCCGGTCGAAACCATGGAAGAAATGTACCAGTACTCTGAACTGACTATGGGTTGGTGTATCAACTGTCACCGCGAGACGGAAGTTCAGTTTGAGAAGAACGGTTACTACCAAGACTTCCACGAAGAATTAACAGAGAAGTACCACGGCGAAAAAATCACTGCAGCGAAAATCGGTGGTTTAGAGTGTGGTAAGTGTCACTACTAATAGAAGCACAGCAATGACTGAGAACAACAAATATTGGAGAGGAATTGAGGATCAATCCAATCCTGAACTATCAGAAAAGCTCGCGCAGAACGAATTCTCTAATGAGATCTCGCAAGCGGACTTCTTAGGTAATGACGAGCTTGCTGAAAGCAGCACATCGCGTCGTGACTTTTTGAAGTTTATGGGATTCTCAACAGCAGCGGCAACGCTCGCAGCTTGTGAGGCGCCTATCGTAGAAAGTATTCCTTACGTTGTTAAGCCGGACAGCTTAACTCCAGGTATTGCGAACTACTATGCATCTTCCTATTATGATGGATACGATTTTGCATCTGTGTTGGTTAAAACACGTGAAGGTCGCCCTATTAAGATTGAACCAAATAATGACGCGAGCTTCAATGGTGCGACAAACGCACGTGTTCAAGCTTCCGTTTTAAGCTTATACGATGGAGCACGCATGCACAATCCTATGATGGATGGTGCAGCAACTTCATGGGGCGAGGCAATCGCTAAAGCACAGTCGTTACTTACAGCCAATAGCGTTGTATTGACGAGATCTGTTATTTCTCCCGCATTAAAGAGTGCGATTTCGAAATTAGGTTTACGTCACGTTAGTGTTGATGCGGTAAGCCAAAGCAACAGAGCGGATGTTTATGAAGCACTTACGGGTGTTCGCGGATTACCGACTGTGGAGTTGTCAAAAGCACGCGTTGTATTTGCAGTGGGTGCGGACTTCCTCGGAGATTGGGGCGGCGAAAACCTTAACGGCGCTTATGCTGCTGCTCGTAAGCCGGGTAGTGATATGTTACGCCACATTCAAGCAGAATCTGGATTGTCATTATCTGGTGCAAATGCGGATGTGCGTATTAAAGCTAAGGTGAGTGAATACGAATCGGTATTGGCTCATGTTTATAATAAGGTAGCGAATGCCGCAGGTGTTGCTACAGTTTCTGCTCCAGCATTACGTGAAGACATCAAGCTGTCAGTAGAAGGTGTCGCTAATGAATTAATTGCCGCTGGCTCAGGAGCATTAGTATTGAACGGCTTGAATTCAGCAGCAGCTGAGAAATTGGCCGCTAAGACGAATGAATTACTAGGTTCTGCAGCGTTTAACACTTCTATTCTAGATTTCACTGCAACAGGTTCAGATTCGGATTTTGCAGCACTTTTAGAAGATATTAAGTCAGGTGCCGTTACCTCGGTATTGACTCTAGATACCAACGTCTTGCACTTTAGCACTGCGATGGCCTCTTTAGCTGATAAAGTTAGTCTTATTAGCATTGCAGATAGATTAGACGAAACAGCTTCAAAAGCGGTCGTTGCACTACCAATGAGTCATTATTTGGAAGCTTGGTCTGACGCGGCACCAGTGAGTGGTGTTTACACCGTAGGTCAGCCAACGATTAGCCCATTGTTTGATAGCAAGAGTGCTGCTGAGATTGTTAATACACTCGCAGGCGGTACAGAAAGTGCTGTGGATCTTATCAAAGCAAGTGCTGCTTCTAAGAACGCTTCGAAAGCTTGGAATGCTTTATTGCATGATGGTTTTGCCGACGTTGCTTCAGAAGAGGTTGCTACGGGTACATTGGATATGAGCGATGTTACTGTGAGTACACCGCTGAAAGGATTAGAATTCTACACCTATACCAAAGCAGGCATGGGTGCTGGAAACAATGCAAATAACCCTTGGACGTATGAATTACCGGATCCGATAACACGTTTGTCTTGGGACAACTACGTCGTCATGAGCGCTGCGGATGCAGTAGCCTTCGGAGTAGAGGTGAAAGCACAATCAAACGGATCAATGAACGGTACTACAATCAACATCACGGTTGATGGTGCGACTCTTGAAAATGTTCCCGTTTGGATTCAGCCAGGTCAAACTCAAGGAAGTATTGGTCTCGCTGTCGGATTTGGTAGAACAGAAGCAGGAAAGGTTGGAAATAATGTTGGGGTAAATGCAAATGAGCTCCTCGCGCCAGCCGTTAACTATGCAGAAGCTACTGTAGTTGCTTCAGAAGTTGAGCACGGTTTCGCGTCAGTCCAATTGGCCCACACGATGATGGGACGTAAGATTGTCAACGAAATCAACCTGCCAACGTTCTTATCAGGAAACGCAAAAGAGTGGAACGAAAAGCCAACTTTTGAATCGTACAATGGCCCACTTACCTCGTTTGAGGCGAATTTGTGGGACGATCAAGATCACGAAACGTCACACATGTGGAACATGTCTATTGACTTGAACTCATGTACGGGTTGTGGTGCTTGTGTAGTGGCTTGTTCGTTAGAAAATAACGTGCCTGTTGTAGGTAAAGATGAAGTACGTCGTCACCGTGATATGCACTGGTTGCGTATTGACCGCTACTACTCTTCTGATATGACCAAAGAAGTTGCAGAGGAAGAAGGTGTGGGTGCCATCGAGAAATACGCGAAAATGGAGGTTCCTTCTGAGAGCCCGTCGGTAGTATTCCAACCTGTAATGTGTCAACACTGTAATCACGCACCATGTGAAACAGTTTGTCCGGTAGGGGCAACGGTACACTCACGTGAGGGATTGAACCACATGGCTTACAATAGATGTATCGGAACACGTTACTGTGCGAACAACTGTCCTTATAAAGTGCGTCGTTTCAACTGGTTCAACTATCAGGTGAACGATAAATTTACGGACGTTAACCCATCACAAGACGATTACGGTAGAATGGTATTGAACCCAGACGTAACTGTACGTGCTCGTGGTGTGATCGAAAAATGTTCGCTATGTATTCAGCGTATCCAAATGGGTAAGCTAGAAGCGAAGAAAGATGGAAGACAATTAACGGACGGCGAGTTCACTACAGCTTGTGCGCAGGCTTGTGGCTCTGGTGCCATTGTTTTCGGAGATGTAAATAATCCTAAGAGTGAAGTGAGCCACCTCAAACAAGAGGAGCGCGCATACCACCTCCTTGAGGAAGTAGGTACACAACCTAGCATCTTCTACCAGACCAAAGTTAGAAACAGAGCCTAATAAATAAGAAAGCGACATGCATTACGAATCGCCTGTTAGAAATCCGCTTATCCTCGGTGACAAGTCTTATTCAGACATCACGAACGATATAGCTAAACCGGTAGAGTCCAAAGCACCACGTTCATGGTGGATTGCCTTCTCTATCGCATTTGTCATGTTCCTTTGGGGTGTAGGATGTATCCTATATACCATCGGCACCGGAATTGGTGTTTGGGGACTAAATAAAACCATTGATTGGGCTTGGGATATTACCAACTTCGTTTGGTGGGTAGGTATCGGTCACGCAGGGACATTGATCTCGGCAGTACTCTTACTTTTCCGTCAAAAATGGAGAATGGCCATTAACCGCTCTGCAGAGGCGATGACTATTTTCTCTGTAATTCAAGCAGGTTTGTTCCCGTTAATCCACATGGGTCGTATCTGGATGGCATATTGGGTAATGCCCATTCCAAACCAGTACGGTACGCTATGGGTCAACTTTAACTCACCACTTCTTTGGGACGTGTTCGCGATCTCTACGTATTTAACCGTGAGTACTGTTTTCTGGTACGTCGGTTTGATTCCAGATTTTGCAATGATTCGCGACCGCGCAATCAATCCAATCCAAAAGCACATTTACAAATTGCTTTCGTTTGGATGGGGTGGTAAAGCGAAACATTGGCAGCGTTTTGAAGAGGTTTCTCTTGTTCTTGCTGGTCTTGCTACACCGCTGGTATTATCGGTACACACTATTGTATCTATGGACTTTGCTACTTCGGTAATTCCCGGTTGGCACACGACCATTTTCCCTCCGTACTTCGTTGCGGGTGCGATTTTCTCTGGTTTCGCCATGGTACAAACCCTGCTATTGATCGTCCGTAAAATCTTCAAAATGGAAGATTACATCAATATCGAGCATATTGAGATGATGAACATCGTTATCATGGTCACGGGTTCCATTGTAGGTGTAGCGTACATCACGGAATTATTTATTGCTTGGTATTCTGGTGTAGAATACGAGCAGTATGCCTTCCTTAACAGAGCTACTGGTCCTTACTGGTGGGCGTATTGGGCAATGATGTCGTGTAATGTGTTCTCTCCGCAGTTTATGTGGTCGAAAAAGCTAAGAACCAATCTGGTCTTCACCTTCATCATTTCAATCGTTGTTAACATAGGTATGTGGTTTGAGCGTTTTGTAATTATTGTTACCTCACTCCACAGAGATTACTTGCCATCGTCTTGGTCAATGTTCTCGCCAACGTTTGTTGATATTGGTATTTTCGTTGGAACCATCGGTTTCTTCTTTGTCTTGTTCCTTTTGTACGCTAGAACTTTCCCTGTCATCGCACAGGCAGAATTGAAAACAATTCTAAAATCATCTGGCGAAAACTTTAAAAAACACCACGACGAGCATGGGGCACACTAAACATAATCCAATAGTACGCGCACTATTTAACGATGATGATGTCGTTTTAGATGCGGTTAAAGATCTTCGTGCGAACGGTTTTAGCGTGAACGAAGTATATTCTCCTTTCCCTATTCATGGTTTGGATGAAGCCATGGGCTTGAAAAGAACTCGTTTAAGTACTGCGGCATTTTTCTACGGTTTAATAGGCTTGTTCTTTGCTTCGTGGTTGACTTATTACACCATGATTGTAGATTGGCCACAAAATATTGGTGGTAAGCCTAATGCCTATTGGTTCGTCAACATGCCTTCGTTCGTTCCGATTATGTTCGAATTAACGGTATTCTTTGCTGCGCACTTAATGTGTTGGTCTTATTTCGCTGTTAACGGATTGTATCCGGGCGCCAAAGCACAAAATCCTGATCCTCGTACTACTGACGATCACTTCTTGATGGAAGTAGAATTGGAAGGCGATGAGGCTGCCTTGACTGCAAAATTGCAGGAATTGGGTGCATTGGAAATTTCAAAATTAGAAGAGTAATAATGAAGCGTTTATCTACACTACTAATCTTGGCTTCAGCTGCTTTTTTAGCGAGCTGTAATGCCGATAAGACGACCCCTGGATACACCTACATGGACGACATGTACACCAGCCCTTCATTAGAGACTTACGAGCCTGCATATCAGTTTGCAAACGGTTTGAGTGCTCAGTTGCCAGTAGAAGGTACTGTGCCACGTGGTTACCACCCGTACGAATTTGCGAACAGCAATGAAGGATACGAAGCTGCTCGAACCACCTTATCTCTTCCAGCTGAATTCGATACTGATGTGGCTCTAGCAGAAGGAAAAGAGTTGTACAATATCTTCTGTGACCATTGTCATGGTGAAAAAGGAGACGGTAACGGTCCTTTAGTGATGCAAGAAAAAATCTTAGGTGTGCCTTCATACGCTGCTTCTAGATTACCGGACATCACTACGGGTTCCATGTACCATGTAATCATGCACGGTAAAGGAATCATGGGATCGCATGCATCCCAATTGACATACGACGAACGTTGGAAGATTATTCGTTACGTTGTGAAACTTAGAGAAGATCAAGAATAAAAACCGCTGAAGAGAATGTTTGAGTTTAGTTCAAAAACAAAACAGTTGGCAATCGCACTTACAGTAGTAGGTGCTATCCTATGGATCGTTGGATTCGCCATGAATGGATCTTCTTCTCACGAAGCGGATCACGGACACGATACACATGCGACTGAGCAGCACGCTGATGAGGCGAGCCACGATACGCACGCTGAACACGATGCACATGCTGAGTCTGGTCATGATGCTCACGCTGATGAGGCGCACGGAGATGCTCACGCACAAGATTCGCACGAAACTGCGCATGGTGATCACGATGCACATGCTGAACACGAGGCACATCAGATAGCAAACCGTCCTTGGAGTGCGTTGTATGTAGCGGCGATCTTCTTCCTAGGTTTAGGTCTAGGACAGTTGTTCTTCTTAGGTATTCAATATGTGGCTCAAGCAGGATGGTCTGCGGGTCTATTACGTGTTATGGAAGCGCAAGCTTTTGCAATTGTGATACCGCTAATCTTTATCCTGATCATTTCCTTTTTAGGCTTTGGACACGTACATCATATGTTCCACTGGATGGTAGAAGGTATCGACGTACCGGGCCACCCAAATTATGATCCAATTATTGCTGAAAAAACCGGCTTCTTAAGTCCTTTATTTTTTAGCATCCGCGCCATTGTTTATATGGTAGGTTGGATATGGGCAGCGAAGATGCTCCGCAAGAATTCTTTATTATCGGATACTGGTGATGGTGTAGCGATGTGGAAGAAGAATCGTGGTGTAGCTGCAGCGTTCACAGTGTTCTACGCAGTGACGTCTTCGACTTCGGCGTGGGATTTCATCATGAGTATTGATACGCACTGGTTCTCTACATTGTTCGGTTGGTACACTTTCGCAGGTATGTTCGTAAGCTCGTTCGCAGCGCTTATTCTTATCACGCTCTACCTAAAAGGTAAGGGTCATATGGAATGGGTGAATGAGAATCACCTTCACGATCTAGGTAAATTTATGTTTGCATTCTCCGTGTTCTGGACCTACCTATGGTTCTCACAGTTTATGTTGATTTGGTATGCAGATATCCCGGAAGAAGTAACCTACTACATGCAGCGTTTCGATCAGTACAAAGTGCCGTTCTTCGTGATGTTAGTATTGAACTTCCTTTTACCTGTTTTAGCAGTCTTGAGCCGTCCAGCGAAGCGTGTTCCTGGAACCGTAATAATGGCAGCGTTCTTTGTGCTTGTAGGGCACTACATGGACCACTATGTGATGATCATGCCGGGTACGGTTGGTGACCATTATGGATTTGGTTTACTAGAATTGGGCGCCATCTTATTCTTCGCAGGAATGTTCATTTACGTAGTATTGAGCAGTCTAGCAAAGGCACCATTATTGCACAAGAATCACCCAATGATTACGGAGTCAAAGTACTTCCAACAATAATTCGAAAAAGAGACTTAGATAATGAATACAGTTTCAATCATCGTATTAATCGTACTCGCGATCCTGACCATTGTTCAGGTTATGCGCATCTCTGAGATTTCTTCATCCATCCAAGGTGGAAAGGATAATCAGGTAAGCGAAAAAGACAATGACACTCAAGGTAAGTTGCTTCTTCTCGTAGGGATGGGTTTCGTTATTAGTGTACTTGTAATGTACTGGGCTTGGGGTTACCACAGCTTACCAGCGCCGTCATCGGAGCACGGTGCTGAAATAGATAGCTTATGGAACCTTAGTATGTTGATCATCAACGTCGTGTTCTTTATTGTACAGCCTATTCTTTTCTACTTCGGATACAAATACAGAGGTAAGAAAGGTACGAAAGCAGTCTACTACGAGCACAACAACAAATTAGAGTTGTTCTGGACCATGGTTCCAGCCTTGGCGCTAGCAGTACTGATCATATGGGGTCTGAACGTTTGGAGTGGCTTAATGATGCCGGAAAACGAGGAGGAACCGATCGTGATCGAGCTTTATGCGCAGCAGTTCAACTGGACTGCCCGTTACAGCGGTGGCGATAACCAGTTAGGTTATGCTACTGTGCATGAGATTGGTGGATCAAATATTGTAGGGGTGGATATGGAAGACGTTTATTCTTCTGATGATATCGTTGCAAAAGAGTTGCACCTACCTGTCGGTAAGCCCGTTAAGTTTGAATTCCGCTCACAAGATGTCATTCATTCAGCGTACTTCCCGCACTTCCGAGCACAAATGAACTGTGTGCCCGGTTCAAAGACTTATTTTCAGTTTACGCCTACCGTCACAACCGCCGAAATTCGTCAGAACAAAGACGTAAAAAATCATGTTGAGGAAGTGAATGATATTCGCACTGCAAAGGGCGAAGATTTGTGGGAGTTCAACTATGTTTTGTTGTGTAACAAAATATGTGGGGCTGCACACTACAACATGCAAATGGATATCATCGTTGAAACCGAAGAGGAATACAACGCATGGTTAAAAGAACAAAAAACGGTCGCTGAGACTTTGTAATTAAGACGTAATTAAGAAAGCTATGTCAACTACTTCGACGAAAAACGAGCACTTTCAGGATCATTTGATGGAACACCATCACGAAGAGAACTTCTTCACGAAGTATCTATTCACGATGGACCACAAGATGATAGGTAAGCAGTTTTTGATTACCGGTATGATCATGGGTATTGTAGGTGTGATGATGTCAATGCTCTTCCGTTTAGAGCTAGCGTATCCCGAACAAAGTTTCCCTATCCTTGAGTTCTTCTTAGGCAAATGGGCACCTGATGGGGTAATGGATCCAAATATTTATTTGGCTCTTGTTACTATTCACGGTACTATCATGGTCTTCTTCGTATTAACCGCGGGTCTTTCGGGTACGTTCTCGAACTTACTTATTCCATTGCAGATTGGCGCGCGTGATATGGCGTCCGGTTTTATGAATGCGCTATCCTACTGGTTCTTCTTCTTGAGTTCAGTAATTATGATCGCTTCATTATTCTTGGAATCAGGTCCTGCAGCAGCAGGCTGGACGGTATATCCACCACTCTCAGCATTGCCACAAGCGATGCCAGGTTCAGGTGCCGGTATGACGCTTTGGTTGATTTCTATGACGTTGTTCATCGTATCGTCTTTGTTGGGTTCGTTGAACTACATCGTGACCGTTTTGAACATGCGTACTAAAGGCATGAGCATGACACGTCTACCGTTGACCATTTGGGCCTTCATGGTAACAGCAGTTCTCGGGGTGCTTTCATTCCCTGTACTTTTAAGTGCTGCATTATTGCTTATGTTCGACCGCTTGTTAGGTACGTCGTTCTACCTCAGTGATATTTTCATTGGTGGTGAGGTGTTGAGCTACAGCGGTGGTTCTCCAGTATTGTACCAGCATTTATTCTGGTTCTTAGGTCACCCTGAAGTATATATCATTTTATTACCTGCATTGGGTATTTCATCTGAGGTCATTGCGACCAATTCACGTAAGCCAATCTTCGGTTACCGTGCAATGGTTGGTTCAATCTTAGCCATTGCATTCTTGAGCTTCATCGTTTGGGGGCACCACATGTTTGTAACGGGGATGAATCCATTCTTAGGTTCAGTCTTTACGTTTACAACCCTGTTGATTGCTATTCCGTCAGCGGTAAAAGCCTTTAACTACATCACTACTTTGTGGAAAGGAAACATTCAGTACACGCCTGCGATGTTGTTCTCTATCGGTTTGGTAAGTACGTTCGTTACAGGCGGTTTGACGGGTGTTATTCTTGGTGATTCAGCGTTGGATATCAACGTACATGATACCTACTTTGTAGTGGCTCACTTCCACATCGTTATGGGACTTAGCGCTATTTTCGGGATGTTCGCGGGTGTTTACCACTGGTTCCCTAAGATGTACGGTCGTATGATGAATAAATCTATGGGTTACGCGCACTTCTGGTTGACCTTCATAACTGCCTATGGTGTGTTCTTCCCAATGCACTTCTTAGGTATGGCAGGTTTACCTCGTCGTTACTACAGTAATACCGCATTCCCAATGTTCGATAATTTGGCGGATATCAATGTATTGATTACCTATTTCGCTATTATTGGAGGTATTGCCCAATTGATCTTTATTTTCAACTTCTTCTACAGCATTTGGAGAGGTCCTAAGGCAACACAAAACCCATGGAGAGCAAACTCATTAGAGTGGACAACTCCTGTAGAGCACATGCACGGTAACTGGCCAGGCGATGTACCTGTCGTTCACCGTTGGGCTTATGATTACTCTAAGCCAGGTTACGAGGATGACTTTGTACCTCAAAATGTGCCATTGGCAGAAGGCGAGGAGAGCGGTCACTAGACTCGAAACGCTTTTTTAAAAATTCAAATCCCCTTGCCTTTAGGTAAGGGGATTTTTTGTGGTATTTTGTACAACCTATGAACGAGCATCTAGACCCTACGGGGGAAAATTTTTCAAATACGGAGCGTGAAATAGAACGCAAGCTTCGCCCACTGTCCTTTGATGACTTTACGGGGCAGGCGACCGTATTAGAGAACCTTAAAATCTTTGTTGAAGCGGCTAAGATGCGCGATGAGGCAATGGACCATGTCTTACTTCATGGCCCTCCCGGATTAGGGAAAACAACCCTCAGTCACATTCTAGCGAATGAGCTCGGCGTGGGAATCAAAATCACTTCAGGTCCAGTGTTGGATAAGCCGTCGGATTTAGCGGGTCTTCTAACGAACCTTCAAGAGAATGACGTCTTGTTTATTGACGAAATCCATCGTCTATCTCCGGTAATAGAGGAATACCTCTACAGTGCCATGGAGGATTTTAAAATAGATATCATGATTGACTCCGGGCCCAGCGCTAGGAGTGTCCAGATTGCTTTAAATCCATTTACTCTTGTAGGAGCAACCACACGTTCAGGATTACTCACAGCACCGCTTAGAGCACGATTCGGGATTAATGCCCGTCTGGAGTATTATGATGTTGAATTGCTCAGTACCATTGTTGATCGCAGTGCGGAAATATTGAATGTTCCGACCGAATATGAAGCAGCAATACGCATTGCGAGCAGATCGAGAGGAACACCGCGTATTGCAAACGCTTTATTGCGTCGTGTGCGCGATTTCGCTATGGTTAAAGGAAATGGATCTATTGATGTGGCCATTGCCGAATACGGTTTAAATGCATTGAATGTAGATAGCCGAGGCTTAGATGAAATGGACAATAAAATCATTTCCGTACTCATCGATAATTTCGCAGGCGGTCCAGTAGGGCTCAGTACATTAAGTACGGCCATCGGTGAGCAAGCAGAAACCATTGAGGAAGTTTACGAGCCTTATTTGATCAAAGAAGGTTTTATTCTGCGCACGCCAAGAGGACGTATGGTCACAGAAAAGGCTTACCAACATTTGGGAAAGGCGCGTAAGGATGCGGGCGCAACCGGTTCGTTGTTTTAATGTCACCTGAAGCTGCTTCAAGGATTATAAAACGTCTTGCAAAAGAGCAGGGATTTTTCGCTTGCGGTATAGCCAAAGCAGATTTCCTCGAGGAAGAAGCCACGGGATTAGAGCGTTGGTTGAACGCAGGATATCATGGCGAAATGTCGTGGATGGAAAACCACTTTGATGCGCGCTTAGATCCTCGAAAGTTGATGCCGGGTGCAAAATCCGTGGTCAGCGTGCTTCTAAATTATTATCCAGAGCAAGAACAAGAGGCCGGAACTCCAAAGATTTCGAAGTATGCGTACGGACGAGATTACCATAAGGTAATTCGTGGGAAACTCAAGCGCATGCTGGAAGGTATACGTGCAGAGATTGGAGAAGTTGAAGGAAGAGGATTCGTGGATAGCGCTCCAGTGATGGATCGTGCTTGGGCGCGTAGGAGTGGTTTGGGTTGGATTGGCAAGCACAGTTTATTATTGAGCAAGAAGGAGGGAAGTTTCTTTTTTATTGGCGAGCTGATTATTGATCTAGAATTGGTCCCTGATGGACCCAGCACGGATCATTGCGGGACTTGCACTGCGTGCATAGATGCGTGCCCGACACAAGCTATAGTCGCCCCGACAGTCGTGGATAGCAATAAGTGCATCAGCTACCTCACCATTGAGTATAAGAAGGCCTTGCCGAATGCATATCAAGAAAAGATGGAGGAGTGGGTGTACGGATGCGATGTTTGTCAGGATGTGTGCCCTTGGAATCGGTTCTCGAAACCTACAACTGAACCTGATTTCAAAATTAGAGACGCCGTAGCGACCAAAGGCTGGGAGGAATGGGAAGAGGTTACCCACGAATTATGGGATGAAATAATGAAAGGTTCAGCCATACGCAGAACGGGCTACGAAGGATTCAAACGCAATCTCAAATTTGCTAAGAAACCCTAGTTTACAGGAACTTCAATCACTTGAAGGATGCGGTAATTGGTTGGGTTGTATACGTAAACAACAACCGCAGCATTTGCCTTAATCCAGCTGGTGTCCCAAGATCCTACAAAACTCTTAGAGAGTTCGTCGCCTGGAACCATTGGGGAAGTTCCAAAACCGGCACCCCAAGTATCGGTTACATAATCGCGTAAAACATTCATATGTACATAATCAGAATCTCTTGTATCATCTGGCATGAGCTGAGGGCTAACGATATTACTTTCTTTAATTAATACGACAATAGACAGGTCATGAAGTAGAGGTGTCTGAGGAAATCCTTCGGTTGAAACCTCTAACACAGTGTCATTTACAACAATTGCTGAAGCCTCGAGCGCGATTCGCAAGGTTGAGTCTATAGCTTCAGAGCTTAATGTGGGCCAGTTCGTATAAGCGGACCAGTGTCCATTCCCGGATGCGGTCCAATTCTCACGATTCACCATACCTACAGGAAGAAAATTGGTTCCAAAAAAATTCTGGATGGCTTTTCCTTCGGGTGTAGTGAAATCAGTAGGGTAATCTGCGTTCGTATTGGTGAAGTTTCCCGGTCCCGCGTGAATTGCAAGGCCAATGATTCTTGAGCCGTAGGCATCTACTAACGCTTCAATAGCTTTCGAAGCTTTGGGACAATTTTTACAGCGATGGCCTGTAAAATCTTCGATGAGCACATTGCGTTGCTGCTGTGTACTGGTCGTATCCTGAATATTTCCTTTGAACGGTTGGTCAATAACATCGCACGAAGGCGTCATGAAGAGCAAAGTGAAAATACCGAGAGAAAGTAGGAATTGCTTCATGGTTTAGAAACTTGTAGTTAGGGAGAAACTCACACCATTTGATGGAGGAACAACGCGACACACACCGCCTACACAGAAAATACCTCGCTGTTGGCGTCCGTAGGAAAGTTGGAATCTGCTGGTGCCTTGTGTGTAGACCACACTCGCTAGCGGATAATGGAGCTGTTGATCGGGGTCGGGATTACCGTAGTTGTAAATATCCTGTACACTAAAGAACCAGTGCGGTGCGATACTGTATTCCACGAGTGCCATCGCCATACTGCCGCGATCGTCTTGTGTGGAGAGCAACTGAAATTCGTTGCGCAGGTAGTGTTTCGATTTCACCTTGTATAAGGTTTCTAAAACGATCACATCTGCATCCATAGTCTTGATGTTTTCAGGGTTGGATAGCATGGGTTCGTCGCCCAATCCATCTTCAAGCACACTGCGGTTGTAATGCAAGTTTAAATAGGTGAGGTTGTACTTGAAAGATCTATTGACTTTCTTACTGATTTTAAAGTTGAGGTCGTGAAAATAGGGAATGGTTCCGCGCTCTAGTGGATCACTGTAGTAGCCTTGTAATGTTCGAAGGGTGTCATTTGAGGTTGCCACGTAGTCCTTATCAATACTTTGTACGGCGCTGTAATTAATGCTGACAAGCGTCCCATATTTTCCGCCGAGTTTAGATTTGCGTTTAAATCTATAATTGGCTTCCAATTGGATGCCTTCTTCGCCATTAATTTGTGTCGCATACTGGTACAATGCCGGCAAAGCATAGGTATGAACCTCGGTTGTTGGGCTTAGATAGTTCACCAACATGTCTATGGTACTTCCATTGCGGTCACTTCTAAAGCTCATGTTATCTATACGCTTCACGCCTGCAATGACTCCGAGTCCATTTTTACTGTAACTAAGATTTGCTATAAAACCGTTTCCATCTTTGTAGATGTAGCCATTATCGGCACTAGGGTCGTTTGCCTTGTAAGCGAATTCTGTATTTAAGACCCACGGGCCTTTCATCAATTGGGAACGAACACCTCCTGCAGCCACATTTTCGGGTAACACTAAAAAAGGGTCGTTTGCACGTTGGTATTTACTCATGTAGCTCGCGCCGATCGTCCAACGAAGACCCAGCGAGTCGAGTGCATGCCAACGTTCGCTTAAATTGATTTCAGCATCTACACCTCTCAAAAGTCCAGGACTTTTTTCAAAGTAGAAACGTTGCCTGCCCAGCACCCCTTTGAGGTAAACACCTTTGGCTAGATTCGCTTTTACGCGAACACCATCCATTGCGTTATCATAGCCTAATCCTCGCTCTTCATAAGAACGAAAAACCATACCGGAACCGAACTGCTCATAAAAGCTGCCCACGGTTACGTCGAGATTATCCTGTTTAAATTGTAGGTAGCGATAGGTGATGCCTTCGCCACGATATCCTTCTGGGAAACCGAGCATTACATTCTGATAATTTTCATAGCGCAATCCTCCGGAAAAGTCACCGTCGGTATAGACGAAATTTGCATATCCCTGGCCTAGAAAACGTTCATCGGGATAGAACTCTCCGGTAGGATCAATGCCTTCATCGCGCAGGTACCATTGGCCGTCTAATTGAAAATTACCATGCAATTGGCCACCGTAAGAATCTTGTGCTATGGCTGCACCGGGTACTAGGAGCAACGCAAGTAAGCGTAAGGCTAATCGGTTCATTTGTATCAATGTTCGACCGATTCTCCGCGAGCCACTTTTGCAACGACTTCGGCTAGATTTTCTTCATCTCCAGGTGAATAGCCGCTGTGCTTCCATACGACTTCACCGTCTGCATTCAATACTAAGGTAAAAGGCACATTAACGATACCGAGGTTGCGCTTTAGATCCTGATTTTCGTCTAAAAGAACGGTGTATTCCCATCCTTGACCTTGCACCATAGGGGCCACACGTGATGAGTTTCGAGTATCGTCAATACTTACTGCTAAAACCTTCGCTCCGTATTCTTCTTCAAGGTCGATGGCGTAATCTGCAAATGCAGTTAATTCCTTTATGCAAGGCTTACACCACGTTGCCCAGAAACCAATGACAGTAGGTCCTTCTGTACTGATTTGGTCTTTAATGTCGACGAGTTTTCCATCTAGGGTTTTGAGGGTTGTGCTAGGCAATTGTTGCGCCTGCATTCCTACGGTGAGGAGCGTGACAGCGAATGCTGTGAATAGGTTTTTCATCTAGAGCGATTTAATCAAAAAAAAACGGGGGACCGAAGTCCCCCGTAAAAATAGCAATTTTTAAGTCTTAGTGTGCAACGTTCAAACGTAAGGTCTTACTTACGCCATTCACATTGACGTTTACAAAGTATAAACCTGCACTTAATGTGCTGGTTTCTAAATTGATTTTTTGTGTACCTGCATCAAGCGTTTGCGCGTCTGTGAATACGGTTTGACCCATAGCATTCACAACGTTGATCGCAACATCTGCACGGTCCATCAAGTCAATCTCTACTCCGGCGATATCGTTTGCAGGGTTAGGATAAACAGCGATGTAGCGAGCGAAATTATCCATCTCGTTTACGCTAGAAGTAGTGTATTCTGCATAAGCAGCTTGCAATACTTCACCAGTAGTGTTATCCTGCAACCAGACAATGATGTCCATATTACTTGTGCCCACCCAGAAATCAAAAGAACCTTGCGCTGGCGCACTGTTTACAGAGATGGTTGAGTTCGCGTAATGTGTGTAGGTATTACCTGCAGTCATTGAGCCCATGGCCTTACCATTCGCTCCGTCCATGAACTTACGGAATACGTGGTAGAATGTCGTTTCGCCGTTGGTTTGAACGTTGTGATTGATTTCTTTCTCAATCATTGCCATGTGCAAAACGTTGTTCGAACCTAAATCACCCAATGCTTCAACTTCCGCATCACATTGAATGTATGTACCTGTAAAGCTCCACTCTGCAGATAATTCAGCAAGTGCTGGAATACCGGTAACGATATCGATGTTTGCTTGGCTCGTAACAATATTAGAACCTGAATACACTACATCTGGAACACCAGAAATACCGTATGCACCACGACGGGCAGCAGCCTCTGAATTGTATGCAGGGTCATTACCAGGCGAAGGCCAGTTCATTTGGTACTTTACAGAAACCAATTGCGTTCCTGATGTATTTGCGTCGTTATCGTCTAGTAATTGCTTGTAACCAGGGTTAAAGCTCGCACAAGGTGCACAGGTAGATGAAGTGAACTCTTCTGCAAGTACTACGCGGTCAGCAGTTGCTGTAACGACTTCGATCGTAGCAGAGACCATATCGTTAGCCGTGTTTTGGTCATTCCCTCCGTTCAAAGAAGAAGCCCATACATCTACGGTGTACGTTCCAGTAGAACTTGGGTTCCAGCTGGTACCGTGAGAATAGGTGTACGTTTGATACGGCGCAATGCTCAATCCGGTTAAAGATTGCGTCACTGTGGTTCCATTATTGATCTTGTAGTTCAAATCCATTGAAGTAATGGTTGTACCACCGTAGTTAGTAATGGTTCCTTCCAGCGTGAAAGGCGCTTTATTTAAACCAACGGTGCTGAACAGATCCAAAGACTCCGTTGCTAAATCAAAGTTGTAAGGGGCAAAGATTGAGAAATCGTCAATTCCGAGACCATACAACCAACCACCAGCATCCTGGTAGTTAAAAGCAAACTGAACGTTGCTGTTACCGCAA
>Ga0213862_10000027_pt1 | contig 51281 bp, 55 predicted proteins | sample PICome_7_FD_160092 | JGI IMG/M metagenome (GOLD analysis project Ga0213862, IMG submission 160092) | Coastal seawater microbial communities near Pivers Island, North Carolina, United States - PICO266 | ecosystem: Environmental > Aquatic > Marine > Coastal | place: USA: North Carolina... | reverse complement strand
TAATTGCCCTTGCATTACTGCTAGGAATCACCAGACCTGAAGCAGCACGCTTTTCGTTTTTAATGGTAATCCCACTTATTTTAGGCAGCATGGCCAAATCGATTTTGGATCAAGGTGCAACTACAACCATTACTTTTGACATTCTGCCCATGAGTGCAGGGTTTTTTGCTGCTTTAACCTCAGGTATTTTGGCTTGTACGTGGATGATTGCACTTGTTAAGCGCAGTAAATTGCGTTATTTTGCTGTATACTGTCTCATAGTTGGCTTAACCGCATCTATAGTTGCATGGATATAATAACCGCAAAAGAAAGATTTTTAGAAGGCCAGCTTTTGCTCATTAACAAACCCATTGGGTGGACTTCATTTCAAGTGGTAAACAAAATTCGATGGGCCATTCGCAAAGAATTTGACATAAAAAAAATCAAGGTTGGACACGCTGGAACCCTAGATCCGTTAGCTACAGGACTAATGCTAATATGCACAGGTCGAATGACCAAACAAATTGAGCAATTCATGGGGATGTACAAAACCTATACAGGGAGCTTTCGTTTGGGCGCTACTACTCCATCGTATGATTTGGAAACTAGCGTTAGTGAACCTAAACCAACAGACCATATCACTGCTGAAATAATTGAAGAGGTCCGTGCTGATTTTTTGGGGAATATTGAACAAAAACCACCTTTACACTCCGCCATTAAAAAAGACGGAAAACGATTATATACACTGGCCAGAGCAGGTAAAACTACTGAAATTCCATCTAGAGAAGTACAGATAATCGATTTTATATTAACCGAAATCAATCTGCCAGATCTCAGCTTTTATGTAAACTGTAGTAAGGGAACTTATATTCGCTCACTAGTTCACGATTTTGGACAAAAACTTGGCTGTGGAGCACATCTTACCTCATTAAAAAGAACTGCCATAGGCAGCTGTAAACTATCAGATGCCTTGACACTAGATGCATTTTTACATAGTTTAAATGCAAAATCCTGACCATGGAAGCGTATCGCTGTGACTGGTGTTTGGTAAAGCTCTTGCGAGCATTTGAATATATAGGCGAGATTACCATGTACGCCCATATGCAAGCTGTTGGTGTTGTTAATAATCACTTACACTTAGTAGATTGCTTCAGACACAAAGAGGTGTCTAAACTATGTAACTGAGGAATTCTTTTCGAGAAATAGGATATGCGCCCATACTAGCCAAATGTGCCGTAGGCACCTGGCAATCAATAAGCTTATAGTTGTTTTTTTTAAGCTCTCGTACGAGATAAATCAAGGCCAGCTTACTAGAATTACTGGATTTGGAAAACATACTTTCACCACAAAAAACCTGTCCAATGTCAATCCCATAGAGTCCGCCAACAAGGTCTGGACCGTCCCAAACTTCAACAGAATGTGCGTGACCTTGCTCGTGTAATGTTTGATAAACTTCCATAAGTCCTGGTGTAATCCACGTACCTGTTTGTCCAAAGCGCTTAACGCGGGCACAAGCCTTTACGACCTCATTAAAAGCCTTGTCAAAAGTAATTTCATAGGTGTTTTTGCGCATAAACGTACGCATACTTTTCGAAATTCTCAATTGGTCAGGAAAGAGTACCATTCTTGGGTCAGGACTCCACCAAATCAAAAAGTCATCCTTTTCAAACCAAGGGAAAATACCTTTTTGATAGGCCAATAACACACGTTCTGGGCGTAAGTCGCCACCAACAGCAACTATCCCCTCTTCCGTTGCCAAATGAGGTGAAGGAAAACGCAATGCTTCAGAAAGATGGTACATGTTCTAGTTAGAAAGGCAGATCGTCTGGTGTCTCGTTATCTATTTCAGGCGTGGTTTCAAATGGTGGTGCAGCTGGTGGTGGTGCAGGAACCTCATCAATAGCATCTATACGCCACCCTTGAATAGAATTGAAATATTTGACTTCGCCTTGTGGACTTTGCCACTCACGGCCACGAATATTAATACCTACTTTTATGCGCTGACCTACATTGTATGCATTGAGTATGCTACACTTATCTTGCACAAATTCAATCAAAATATGCTGTGGATATTGCTCTTCGGTTGTTATTACAAGTTCGCGTTTTTGAAATCCATTAGATCCATATTCTTTTGTCTCGTCAATTTGTTTGATTTTTCCAGTAATTTCCATGCTTAGGTTAATGTTGTTGTTACAAATCTACTCAATTTGATGCTAATCTAAACGTTGAAATTACACTATATTCGTGCACATGAGTGCTAATATATTAACGGCTTATCCAAGACTTATCCAGTTAGTAGGATTTTTAATGGCTCTTGGCTTTGCGGGCATAACACTTTGGAATACCTATAAGTTGATACAGCGTATCGAGCAGGATGAAAAACAGCAGATGGAACTCTGGGGTTTAGCACAACAAAAACTGGCTTCCAACAAAGATCTTAACGAACCTATTGACCTCCTCACTTTTCAGATACTAACTTCAGAAAACAGCATACCAATGATTGTTATTGACAACCAAAACAGGTTGTTGTTTTCAAACAATATCAATCAACGAAAACTCACCCAAGACTCATTGGGCTATGTGCAAAAACTCAAAGAAGAATTTAGCGCGGTGCATACTCCTGTAGAAATCGCATACAAAGACAGCTTGTATCAAAGAATGTATTACGGGAGCTCCAACATTATCTATCAATTGAGATATTATCCCTTTGCTTTTTTATTGATTGTTGCATTTATTGTAGGCCTAGTTTATGCCTACTATAAAACCAATCGGCAAGCTGTTGAAAACAAGCTATGGACTGGTATGGCCAAAGAGACTGCACACCAATTGGGAACGCCCATATCCTCTTTGTTGGGCTGGCTAGCCATTTTAGAGGAAGATGTAGATCCAAAAATATTAACCCAAATAAAAAGCGACCTAACACGCTTGGAAACCATCAGTGCGCGCTTTTCCAAAATTGGATCACTTCCAAACAGGAATAAAACAAAAATAAGTGCTGTTGTTCATGACATTATAAAGTATATGAAGGTACGAATGCCCAAAGATATCTTATTAGAGGTGGTTTTGGTTGGCGAAGAAAAAGAAGTGAGCATCAATGCTGATCTTATGAGTTGGGTCTTGGAAAACCTTGTTAAAAATAGCATAGATGCCATACGTGGAAAAGGAGAAATAACAATTGAATTGTCGTGGGATAAGACAGCGCTTATATACATTCGAGATAGTGGTAGTGGCATTCCTAAGAAGTTACAGGGTAAAGTATTTGAAGCTGGCGTAACAACAAAAAAACGCGGGTGGGGTCTTGGGCTTGCTCTAGCAACACGTATTATAACACAATATCACGGTGGAAAATTAAGGCTGATTAGCAGTTCAACATCAGGCACTTGCTTTGAGATACAATTGCCTATTGCTTAAAAGCAGCGCTAATTTGTTGGGTTAAATTCAGCATCTCTTCTTTTGAACGTGCAACCTTCTTTTTAAATGTGGCGTCTTCCATAGCATTTAGAGGAATCAAATGCACGTGAACATGGGGGACTTCTAGGCCAATTACTGTCAGCCCTATGCGTTTACATGAAACCACTTGCTTGAGTGCAGCAGCCACACCACGGCTAAACATCATCAGGTCTTGGTACTCAGTAGCACTTAAATCGAAAAGCTTATCAACCTCTTTTTTTGGCACACAAAGCGTGTGTCCCAAGGCATTTGGGTTAATGTCTAAAAAGGCAATGTGTTGTTCATCCTCAGCTACTATGTAAGCAGGAAGTTCACGTGTGATTATGCGACTAAATAACGACGGCATTAGCGAGCTATAGATAAAATCTCAAATTGGATTTTACCGTTAGGTACTGAGACTTCTGCGATATCGCCCACTTCTTTACCCAACAGACCTCTGCCAATTGGAGAGCTTACAGATATTTTACCAGATTTAAGATCGGCTTCGCTTTCAGCAACAAGGGTATAGTTCATCTCCATGTTGTTGGTAAGATTCTTTATGCGCACTTTTGAAAGTACCAATACTTTAGATACATCCAACTGGGACTCATCAATAATACGAGCGTTAGCAAGCGTTTCTTCCATCTTGGAAATTTTCATCTCCAACATGCCCTGTGCCTCCTTTGCAGCGTCATATTCGGCGTTTTCACTTAAGTCACCCTTGTCTCGAGCCTCACCAATTGCTTGTGAAGCACGAGGACGCTCTACATCCTTGAGGTTGTTTAACTCCTCTCGCAATTTTTTTAGCCCTTCGGCAGTATAATATGAAACTGTACTCATTTTGGGGTATAGTTAAAAAATCCCTTAATTCGTAAGGGATTTGTACAAATATACAATTTTCCTCAATTTTGAATAATCTTCAAATGAAACACCTAATACTTATTGCTTTTTTGGTGTTTTCCAGCTGCTCAAAAACAGCTGTAGAACGCAATCCTTATTTGTACGAAGCACGTTTTGATCAAAGTATCAATTTGGCATTGCCAGCTTTTAACAATCTAAGTTATGCAGGAGGTAGCATGTATTGGCCTAATGGCGGTATTAGAGGACTACTGCTCTATAACTTAAACGGGAATACCATTATGGCTTGGGAAGCCAGCTGCCCCAATCACGAACTTAAAAGCTGTTCTACCTTACAAACTGATGATTTAGTTAGTCCAACTGCTTCTTGCGCCTGCGAAGACTATCAGTATAGTTTGGCTACAGGCCAACCCCTTACAGAAGGGGCTACCTATAGCTTACTATTTTATAAGGTGCAGCAGAGTGGTACTGCTTTGCGCATCTACAATTAGAACTGCAATGTGAGTCCAGCCATAAAATGGCGGCCTGCCTGTGGATAATACCCTACCCCTTCAACAGTAGTCACAACATTTGGCACAGAATAATCATCGTCATAGGTATAGAAATACCCGTTTGAGCTTATCAATTCATCAAAAATATTGTGCAAATGCACATTTAGATTTAGGGTAGGTCCTCCTTCATTATGCAGCAGCAGGGCCTGTACTTGAATGTCATTTATCAAATAACTTTCCAACTTAGAGCGTTCTGCGTCTATATTTCCCATGTACTGTTCTCCCACATACTTACTCACAAACGAAACAGACCAATTGTTTGCTGTGTATGTCAATTGCTGTGAAGCAACCATCGAAGGAGAAAATGCCAAATGTGTATCTCCCAATGACTGTAAAACGTCATCCCGTTTAAAGTACTTGTCCTTATTTCTGTTTTTACTCCATGTCACATTGGCTTGCCAATTTAAATTGGAGGTAATATGCCATCCGCCCTCTAGCTCAATGCCGCGTCGGTAGCTGTCTCCAGAGTTGGCACGTATAGGTGCGCCCACTTGGTCAATGGCTCCAGTAAGGACCAACTGGTTCTTGTAACTCATAAAATAAATATTTGTGTTTAAAAAGGCATCGTCTGTTTTCCAGCGCCAACCCAATTCTAAATCGTCTAATACTTCAGGAACAGGGCTTCCATTTTCAAAATCAGTGCGGTTTGGCTCTTTATGCGCCTTAGCAAAAGAGATGTAAAATTGGTTGTTGGTATTGGGCTTGTACAGCAAACCTGCTTTAGGGTTAAAAAACGTATGAATGTCGTTTACGACAAAACGTTCAGGTCCTGCGACTTCACCACTAACCTTGTAGTCTATCCAACGAAGTTGTGCATCGGCATATAAATGCCATTTTTCATCAAGGGATACATCCCACTTGTAAAAAATATTGCCGTCTTTTTTCTTTCCTGTATTTTCATAAAAGCGATGACCTGGATTCACATCAGCATTATTGGCCCACATAAGTGCGCCAAAGTGTAATCCTACATAAGAACTATAGTAAGCACCTGCGCTTATGTTGTGCTTGCCTTTTTTGTAATGATACAGCACATTGGCTGCATAAAAATCGTTGTCTAACCATTTGCGCACTGCATTTTCAGTGGCTGAAATGCTTTGTCCATTGATTATACGTGGCTGTAATTTTAAATAGGCGTAAGCTGTATCTCCTCCAAAACTTACGTTTTGATCATACCACAAATCGTAAAACTCCTGGTAATAACCATAGCCATGTGTATAGTTCAAACCGAGTGACAACCTACTGGAGCTGCTTAGACGCTGTTCGATATGCAATTGGGAGTGATCTTGATTGTAATTATCAACTTGATCATTGTAATAGCCTTCTAATACGCCTGATTCGTTATACTGTTTTCCAGCTGGGTTATACGTTCTGTTCTCTTTCAAAACATCCTGATCAATCCCATACCACGCTTGGTAAGTGCGCTCATGACCGCCAAAGGTCAAGGCTTTTATTTTAGTATTGACACTGTTATAAGTTCCTTGTAAGAAATAGCCTTTAAGGTTAGATGATGCGCGATCAATATAGCCATCGGAAGTTATGCCCGATAGGCGTCCGCTTAACTCAAAGCCACTTTCAGATAATCCCGTTGAGAATTTAATTGTGTTCTTGAAGGTATCAAAGCTGCCAGCGCTAGAAGACAACAAAGCATACGCGTCCTCTGATGGCTCGGTGGTGTTGATATTGATACTGGCGCCAAAAGCAGCAGCACCATTGGTGGATGTACCTACGCCACGTTGGAGTTGCAAGTCGGAAACAGAAGAAGCGAAATCAGAAAGATTTACCCAAAAGGTTCCGTGCGATTCGGCATCGTTATAAGCAATGCCGTTTATGGTAACGTTAACTCTGGTAGCGTCGCTACCCCGAACTCTAATACCAGTATATCCAACTCCAGCACCTGCGTCGCTAGTGGTTACTACACTGGGTAAAAAGCGCATCAAAACGGGAAGGTCTTTCCCTAAGTTTTGTTTATTCAGCTCCTTTTCAGAGATATTAGTAAACGCCATAGGCGTATCTTCATTAGCCCGAAGGGCGCTAACTGTAACCGTTGATAGGGTTACAGTACTTACAGTGAGTGTGTCTTGTGTGGTGTTTGTTTGTTGCGCCAGCAGGCTGCAACCAAACATAAGTGTAATAATGTATTTCATTTGCGTGAAGCAAATAAAGGGGTATTATTTACGATGGTTTTAAAGTGAAACATATTCCTTGGCAGCATTACCTGCCCAGGTTCAATGGGTATAATCTCAGCCGTTAGGCACCCCTAGAGATGGTACAAATATAGGGCAATTAAATCTATTGATGCATGGGTCGCAACAAATCATTTACCGTTTTTACAGGATTAAACGTACGGACAGGTACCTCCACAAAAATAGTGTTCCAATCAGCCATACCGCCGTTCCACAATCCAGGACGTTCTATGGCTTTAATAGCTGCCTCACCCAAGGATTTTTTAACCACAAAGTAACTGTCATTGTCCACAAAATTTTTCAAATCGTATTTGTTACCGTTATGGTCATAGGTAGCACACACAATATCAACTGGGTTAAAGTGGGTCCCTGACTTAAAAACATCTTTTTGATCAGGGTTTGACATATTGACTTGTGCGCTCTCGACAATTTGAAGGCTAGTCTGACCTGATTTTTCAACCCAAAAAGGACCTCCGCCAGGTTCGCCTTCATTTTTAACCATACCACACACACGCAATGGCCGATTTAGTTTTTGTTGCAAGAATTCCTGCAATGCATCATCAGAAACATTTTTTGGAACGTTTACATTAAGATGGTCTTGAACGAATATTTTAATCGTATTCAAATCTGTAAAATCACGACGCTCCAGTGCCTCACTGAACTTGTATATTTGCTTAAGTGTAGATAGCAGCACACCTGCCAGTATCTTTTTATAAAAACCTGCTTTTTTGTGAAAAGATGCAACAGCCACATTGTCAATATTGCTTAAAAAAACAACAGCCTCGTCTAAGTCGTTAAGGTTGTCAATTAGCGCCCCATGGCCTGCTGCCCTAAAAAAGAGGTTTCCATGTTGATTGCGATATAAACTGTTGTCCATATTAACAGCAATGGAGTCTGTACTTCTTTTTTGATTGGAATAGGACACATGCGTTTGAATCGCTTTGGATTTGCTTATTTCTTCAATACTAACTGAAAGCGACTCCTCAAATGCTTTGGTTGATTTTGGCGGTATCGTAAAATGAATATTCATAGCCTTTTCTGAAACCATAAATTCTTTTGAAAAAAACAATTGTTCAGCTGCTGCAGTTCTCGTATTTCCACTGTAATTATGAAAGGGAATAAGTGCTTTGGGTAATTTACTTAAAAGTGTTACTGTTTTTTGAATAAACATATACCTGTAGTCTTGTTGAAAAGCACCATTCTGAAGTTCTTTTATTTGCGCTTTTAAGCTTTGATAAAAAGGAAGTTTTTCAAGCCCCCCCAAAAAGATGGCAAGTTTGTATGTTTTTTTTCTGTTGAGATAGCTACGTAAGGTTTCCTTTTCAACGTCATAACGTTTTATGAAATAATGAAGGAATTTAAACATGCGAGTTGCTAATCCAGACGCTGGTATAAAGCGAACCATTGAAAACGAAGCCTTTTCTTGATCAAATAGCTTTGCGTAATTAAGCATTTGTTGTTGGGTTAACACTCGAATACCGTCTCCATCAGTGGCTGGCCTAACTAGGTTGGTAGCATTGGCTTCTTTTTCAAGTAGGGTAAGTTGTACTGCTACATCATTCGGTGAGATGCCAATATCTTCAAAGAGCGCTAAATCTTGTTTCGTAAAACGATGTTTCATACATATTGTTTTAAATAGTCCGTGACTTGCAAAATGCGTGCCTCATGAGACCCTTTTAAAATGACGTAGGTAATTTTGTATTCGTTTAGCGCATTTTCAAATGCGGCTAACATCTCTTGGCGTTGATGGGGACGGTCACGCAACAAGTCTTCTTCAAAAGGAACGTCAATATCGGTTAAAAAGTATATGTCGTAGTGATTTACTTTGTTTGCTTCCAAAAGACGTGTGTCACACCAACCATCAAAATAAGCTTTTGCATATACTTCTGTAGTAAGTACGTTTGTGTCACAAAACAAAAATGTATTGGCCTGTTGGGCTGCTTTATTTTCTAATTTCATTTGCCCTACAGCTATGGGCCAAATGTCTTCTGGTGCACATATTTCTCCAGTTCGCTCTAGTTTTTCTTCAAGGTATTCACGTGCAAATTCGGGCACCCATCTCGTTTGATATATTTCAGCTAGCCCCTTAGCCAGTGAAGTCTTCCCAGTAGATTCAGGTCCAAAAAAAACAACTCTTATACAGCTGCTTGAGTGTTGCTTAAGGCTTTCTTCCATGCTAAATATCCATAAATGGCAATGACTGTAAATATAAGGTATTGAATGGAGGTAAGAGCAAGTCCTTTATAAAGGTATAGAGGGACTGATATGACATCACCAACAATCCAAAAAAGCCAATTTTCAATTTTTCTACGCGCCATTAACCACATCCCTACAAAAAATATAGCTGTGGTGCATGTATCTACAACGGCCGTCCAAGAGGTCCACTTATCAGCCGACTGATATACTGCATAAACAAATAAGAGAGTGGTTAAAAAAATCAGAGCTGAAATCTTTTTTTCTATTGCTGTGGTGCGTGATATAGGGGTAAAATCGTCATCTGTTTTTCGGGTCCATATGTACCAACCATAAATACTCATGACAAAATAGTAGGCGTTAATCAGCATATCTCCTAGTAGTGCCCAGTTGTATAACAAATACACAAATATTCCTGTGGAAATAAGGCCTGTTGGAAACACCCAAATGTTATTCTGTTTGGCAAACCAAACACTTAGAAACCCAAATATTACTGCAATAATTTCTAACGTAACATGTAGGGGCGCATATGTGGTATACTGAGCAAAAAGAATATCTATAAACTCTTGCATATCAGCTTGTTTTAAGGGCTACTGCACAAGAAAATTGGTGCCAATGATAAATCCAGTTTTTTAATTCTATTACTCCTTCTTCTGTCTGTACTGCTGCAACAGGATGTTCACAATCCATTTTGGTAGTTCTAATATGATGCAGAAAGCTCAGCCCTTTTTTGCCAAATGCCTTGTAGGCGGCTTCTTTTATGCACCATTGTGTGGTCCTAAAACGGTCTGATTCGTTTAACATACGCTCAGAACTATGCAAGAACTTAGGTGCTATACGCTGTACTTTGGGTCGCTCTTTTTCAATATCAACACCAAGAGGATTGTCACCCACAGCTATTGCAGCAAAATTATGAGAATGGGTAATGGATATAAACTTCCCATCAGCTAAATGCGGTTTTCCAAAAACATCATAATGCAATGCGGCAGGGGTGTATCCTAGTGCCTTTAATAAGTGCCTAATGCTTAAAAATCCTTTTCGGTGTACGCTGGATTTCATAGCCTCTAACCTGTTGATACACATGTCAGTAAGTACAATATCTTGGCGTAACCAATTTTCTGTTTCGTCTATTTGCCACACCAAAAAACGGGTATTGTGAGAAATCTTGTCCTTTTTGTAAATGGGCATGATATGTTGTAAATTTGCTGGCTAATTGCTAGAAATCAAATATACAACTATGGACACGAAAACGACTACTTACGTGCCTTACAAAGTCAAAGATATTTCTTTGGCAGACTGGGGAAGAAAAGAAATTGAACTTGCCGAAGCAGAAATGCCTGGTCTTATGGCATTACGTGAAGAATATGGAGCTGAACAACCTTTAAAAGGTGCTCGCATCGCAGGATGTTTACACATGACCATTCAAACAGCTGTACTAATTGAAACGCTTACGGCACTAGGTGCCGAAGTAACATGGAGTTCGTGTAATATATTTTCTACTCAAGACCACGCTGCTGCTGCTATTGCTGCGGCTGGTATTCCCGTCTATGCGTGGAAAGGCATGAGTGAAGTAGAATTTAATTGGTGTATTGAACAAACGATATTTTTTGGTGAAGACCGCAAACCCTTAAACCTAATTTTGGATGATGGTGGTGATCTAACCAATATGATTCTTGATGAATTTCCAGAACTTGCCACAGGTATTAAAGGACTTTCAGAAGAAACCACTACGGGTGTTCACCGCTTGTATGAGCGTATGCAAAACGGCACGCTTCCATTACCTGCCATTAACGTAAATGATTCGGTAACCAAATCTAAGTTTGACAACAAATACGGTTGTAAAGAATCAGCTGTGGATGCAGTACGCAGAGCTACAGATATCATGTTGGCTGGAAAGCGTGTAGTTGTTGCAGGTTATGGCGATGTAGGCAAGGGTACCGTTGCATCTTTCCAGGGTGCTGGTGCTATTGTTACGGTTACTGAAATTGATCCGATTTGTGCACTTCAAGCTTCTATGGACGGTTTTGAAGTAAAGAAATTAGACACGGTCATCGGAAACGCAGACATTATAGTAACAGCAACAGGTAACAAAGACATTGTTGCTGAGCGTCATTTCCGTGCCATGAAAGACAAAGCCATTGTATGTAATATTGGTCACTTTGATAACGAAATTGACATGGCTTGGTTGAACGGAAACTACGGCGAAAGCAAAGTTGAAATTAAACCACAAGTGGACAAATACACTGTCGAAGGTAAAGATATTATTGTTCTAGCTGAGGGAAGGCTAGTAAACCTAGGATGTGCTACGGGCCACCCTAGTTTTGTAATGAGCAACTCGTTTACCAACCAAACTTTGGCACAAATAGAGCTTTGGAAAAATGCGGATAATTACGAAAACAAGGTATATATGTTACCTAAACACTTGGACGAAAAAGTAGCGCGTTTACACCTAGATAAGTTAGGCGTTGAACTTGAAGAGTTAGACAAGGACCAAGCGGATTATATCAGTGTTCCTATACAAGGACCTTATAAACCCGAGTACTACCGCTACTAAAACATCAATCAAGTAATGTATCTAAAACCGAGGCTAATATCTCGGTTTTTTTTGTCGTCTTCAAGAACGCTTATTGTCAAATCGCTTGGCTCAAAGCGATTTAGACGTGGTGGCTAACAAAAAACCCCTTCGCTTTTGGCAAAGGGGTTTTGTTTTTTTGTGTTAACTAAAAAACTAGTCCTGTATAGGATCAATAGAAACATACGAGCGATTGTTTTTCTTTTTAGTAAAACGCACAACTCCGTCCACTCTAGCGTGAAGTGTGTGGTCTTTGCCTAAATATACGTTATCTCCTGGGTGATGTGCCGTACCGCGTTGACGAACAATAATGTTCCCAGCGATGGCATGTTGTCCACCAAATATCTTAACGCCTAAACGTTTCGATTCAGATTCTCTACCGTTCTTGGAACTACCTACTCCTTTTTTGTGTGCCATGGCTTAATCTTTTATTTTTTTGCTTCAAGTGCCGCAATCAATTCGGCTTTTTTCATAGATGAAATTCCCGCAACGCCAGCAGCTTTGGCTAGCTCCTTTAACTCAGCTACTGTTTTTGAAGAAAAATCAGCACCTGCTTTAGGAGCAGCTTTTTTTACATCTTTTGGTGCTTCTGCTTTGGCCTTTGGTGCAGCCTTTTTGGCTTTACCAACTGCAACAGACTCGATAACAATTTCTGTCAATGATTGGCGGTGACCGTTTTTAACACGGTATCCTTTGCGGCGTTTCTTTTTGAATACTATTACTTTTTCATCCTTTAGGTGACGAACCACTTTTGCTTCTACTGAAGCATTGGCAACAGCCGGGGCGCCTACGGTAACCTTGTCTCCGTCAGCCAACATAAAGACCCGGTCAAAAGAAACCTTATCTCCTGTTTTGGCGTCCAAACGGTGTACAAAAACCTTCTGGTCTTTTGCAACTTTAAATTGCTGCCCTGCTATATCTACGATTGCAAACATATATTTTGTTTTAAACGCTTATCATTAAAGCGGGGGCAAATATACAATCTTGTATTGTATCAGGCAATATTTTTATGCGGTATCATTAATTTTAGCTGTTTATCATATAATATAATCTAATTAACTAAATTTACACGCTAACATCTTTTCAACCATGAAACATCTATTATCTTTAATTTTGTTATTTATTGTAGGCTTTGTAAGTGCCCAATCCGTTTCTTTTGAAGAATACGATTTATCAAATGGTCTACATGTGATATTGCACCAAGACAACACTGCCCCTGTCGTAACCACTTCTGTTATGTACCATGTTGGCGCCAAAGACGAACAACCTGACCGTACAGGGTTTGCGCATTTTTTTGAGCACCTGCTTTTTGAAGGAACAAAAAATATTGAAAACGGCGCATGGTTCTCTATAGTAACCGAAAATGGGGGGTCAAATAACGCCAATACCACAGACGATCGCACCTATTATTACGAAGTCTTTCCTTCAAACAACCTAGAGCTTGGCCTTTGGATGGAATCTGAACGTATGCTACACCCCATTATCGAACAAGATGGTGTTGATACTCAAAACGAAGTAGTAAAAGAAGAAAAACGATTACGTGTTGATAATCAGCCCTATGGCAAGTTTCTAGAAAACGTAAAGAAGCACCTATTTTCCAAACATCCCTATCGCTGGACCACTATTGGCGAGATGGAACACCTAGATTCCGCTACTCTTGACGAATTTTTAGCATTCAATAAAAAATTCTACGTGCCCAACAATGCCGTTTTGGTTGTGGCTGGAGATATTGACATGAATAAAACCAAAGAATTGGTTCAAAACTATTTTGGAATTATTCCTAGAGGAAAAGACATTGAAAGAGTTTCGATTAAGGAAGATCCAATTCAAGAAGCCTTAAAAGCGGAGGCTTTTGATAGCAACATTCAAATTCCTGCCATTATTACGGCCTATCGCACCCCTTCTTTTAAAAGTAGAGAATCCCGTGTTTTAGATATGATTTCTACATATTTGAGCGACGGCCCAAGTTCCAAACTCTATAAACGTTTGGTCGATGAAAAGAAAATGGCGCTCCAGTCGGGAGCAATAAACATTGCCCAAGAAGATTATGGCATGTATGTGATTTTCGGCTTACCGCAAGGAGACTTTAAGTTAACGGACCTGATAACAGAAATAGACGATGAAATCGCTACATTAAAAGAGAAGCTTATTTCACAGCGTGATTACCAAAAACTACTCAACAAATTTGAAAACGGATTTGTAAGCTCAAATGCTTCCGTTGAAGGAATTGCCAATTCACTTGCCCGATACTATATGTTATTTGGGGATACTAATTTAATCAATAGCGAAATTGACATATACCGCTCCATTACTCGCGAAGAAATCAGAGAAGTAGCCAACAAATATTTAAATACAAATCAACGCTTGGTACTTGAATACTTACCAGAAGAAGAAGCCGTTAATTAAACCCATTGTCATGAAAAAATTACTCGTATTATTTACATTCTTACTTGCGTTCTCTGCAATTAGTCAAATTGACCGAAGCAAACAGCCTGTTCCTGGTCCAGCCCCAACCATTCAAGTTAAAGAGCCACAACAATACACACTAAAAAATGGCTTAACCGTGATGTTGGTTGAAAACAGAAAACTTCCGCAAGTAAGCGCAAGCTTAACTTTGGACAATCCACCAATATTAGAGGGAATTAAAGCAGGTTTAAGCGATCTAACTGGAAGCTTGCTAGGAAAAGGTTCTAAAAAAATAGCTAAAGATGATTTCTATGACGAAGTAGATTTCATGGGGGCCAACATCAATATCAGCTCGTCTGGTGCATTTGCCCAGTCCTTGACACGTTATTTTGAAAGAACTTTCCATATGATGGCTGATGCAGCCATAAATCCTAACTTTTCAGAGGAAGAATTTATAAAAGAGCGTGACTTAATCATTGATGCATTAAAGTCATCTGAAAAGGATGTTACCACTGCAGCTAGACGTGTTGAAAGATTATTGGCATACGGTGTAAATCACCCTTACGGAGAATACACAACAGCTGGCACCATTAATAATATTAAGTTAACAGATATTCAGCGGTTTTACGACTTCAGGTTTAGACCAAATAATGCTTATTTGGTTATTGTTGGTGATATTGATATGGAAACCGTTCGTCCACTTGTTAAAAAGTATTTTGGAAAATGGAAGCCTAATCCTGTTGCTTCAAGTCCAATCCCTGAAGTAAATAATGCTTATAGCACACAAATAGATTTTGTGAATATGCCTAATGCTGTTCAATCAGAAGTTGTGGTTCAAAGTACTGTAAACCTAGCCAAAAAAGATCCAGCATATTTTGCGGTATTGATGGCAAACTCCATACTTGGTGGTGGAGGTGAAGCACGTTTATTTCTAAATCTACGCGAAGACAAAGGATATACCTATGGTGCATACTCAAGCATTGGAAACAACAAGCGCACCGCAGCACGTTTTCGCGCATCTGCAAGCGTAAGAAACGAGGTCACAGATAGCGCTGTCGTTGAACTATTGAATGAAGTGAAGCGCATACGCACTGACTTGGTTACGGATAGTGAATTAAAAAAGGCAAAGGCTAAGTATGTGGGTAGTTTTGTTCGTTCTTTAGAAAGACCTTCGACTATTGCACAATTTGCGTTAGATATTGCAACCGAAGACCTTGACCAAGACTTTTATAAAACCTATTTAGATAAAATTAATGCCGTTACTGCTGAAGATGTTAGAAATGTAGCGCAACAATACTTTAATGTAGACCAAGCAAGAGTAGTTGTAACAGGTAAGGGTGTTGATGTTCTTGACAATCTTGAGAAGGTAGATTTTAACGGAAAGCGACTTCCCGTTAACTATTACGATAAATATGGCATGTCTATTGAACGCCCAAGAAAAATTGCTGTTACAGATGGTGTTACGGCGGCAAGTATTTTAGCTAATCATATCGATAAGACGGGTGTCAATACGTTGAGTGACCTGAAAGAGATTAAGCTGATATACAAAGGAACTTTTATGCAAATGGACATTAAGGTTGAAGAAACCTATTCCGCAAACAACCAAAAACAAGTCATTTCAGTTGGTGGAAACGCCATGATGACGAGTGTTGTTGGAGATCAAGGTGCCTTTATGGAGCAGGGACCAAATAAAATGGATTTACCCAAAGTGATTTATGACGATCTTAAAAAATCTTTAGGAGTTGTGCCAGAAATCGGCTTGCTTGCAAGCGGTGAGGCTGTTTTAGAGGGAATAGAAAACGTGAATGATACTGAAGTTTATGTGGTTAAAGTGCCTGGAGTTGGGGTTAGTTATACCAACTACTATAGCAAAGAAACAGGCTTGAAGATCAAAGAATCTACAATGGTAAACTTCAATGGACAGATGCAAACAAACAACACAGATTATCCTAAATATAAAGAAATTTCAGGCTTAGTATTGCCCAGTGAAAAAAGCTTTAATTTAGGAGGACAGGAAATTTCTCTAACTTTAGAAGAAACTGTTGTAAATCCAAACTAGATAGTAAGTTACTTGTTTTTCTTGTGTGCTAAAAAAACGCCTGCAAGTATTACCACAGTGGATAACAACTGGTAACCGCTTATTTTCTCTCCATCCAAGGTGCCCCAAAAAAGGGCAACTATAGGAAGGGTGTATGTTACCGACGACACAAAAACAGTAGATGCCATTTTTACAAATCGGTTGAATATCACTTTGGCTATTGCCGTACCAAAAAATGCAAGTGTAGCCACATAGCCCAAGCTCATAATTACTTCTGGTTTTTGCAGCTTTTTAAATGAAAAGAAATCTGAAAAGAACAACATGATCAATGCTGGAGGGAGAATAGCAATAAAATTTCCTAAGGTCATGGCCATTGGAGATACAGCTGACAACTTATGTTTGAGGAAATGAATATTGATTGCATAGCACATTGATGCGCTTATTATAAGCAATATATAGCCAATGGGTTGATTGGGGTTGATTTGTGCTCCTCCCCAAACTAAACCTAAAGAACCTACAAATCCGATTACAACTCCAAAATACTGACGTGCAAGCATACGAGTGGCAAAAAGCGTAATTCCCACCAATACAGTAAATATTGGTGTTAACGAATTCAAAATAGCTGCAACAGACGAGTCGATGTGCAACTGAGCAAAAGCAAAAAAGAAAGAAGGAAAAAAAGTGCCTAATAACCCTGTTATAATCAACCATTTCCAATGATATCGGCTTAACCCTGACAATGAGTTAAAGCCTAAAACAAGCAAGAAAGCAGTACTGATAACAATGCGTGCACTTCCCAATTCAATGGGCGAAAGTCCAACGAGCCCACGTTTAATAAGGATGTATGAACTTCCCCAAATCAATGAAAGCAAAAAAAGGTACAACCATTTGTTTTCAGGGATTTTTATCATAGGCTTGCAAAGCTTGGAAAAAAGAATGAAAAAATAGCTTTTTTTACTACATTTGATTAAAACTTAATATTATGAGACGCCCTATTTTTTATATTTTAATGCTGCTACTTGCGAGTTGTACTTCAAAAAACCCAGCAAAAAAAACAGTTAGCCACTCCGATGAAACAAAGATGGAAATGGCTAACGAAAATCTTTCAAACATATCATTCCAAGTTGATGGGATGACATGTGAAGTTGGGTGTGCTGCGCGTATTGAAAAGAAAGTCGCAGCCATGGAAGGAGTTGCAATGTCTAAGGTTGACTTTGAAGCCAAAACAGCCTATTTATCTTTTGACCCGGCCACTACCTCATTTGATAACGTTAAGGCTACTATAGAATCTCTTGGAGATGATTACAAGGTAGGTGAAGCAACCTCTATGACTGCTTTTACGTTTGATCACCAAGGTAAAAAATGTGACCCCGATTGTGAAAAAGCATGCTGCGCTAAAAAGAAAACCTGCGACAAGTCTTGTGACAAAGCCTGTTGTAAGAAAGATGGAGAAGACAAAATGGCATGTAAAGCTACTTGTGAAAAATCTTGTTGCACTAAATATAAAGAAAAAGCGTAGCTATTGCCAACGTAAGGTTTCTAACATTTTTTGCACATCATTCCTAATGTATCCAATGGCTGGAGCCAAGGAATCGTAGTTGGGTGCAGCAGAAAAAAGCAATGAGCCGGAAATAAAATGTCTTTTGGTATCTGTAACGAAAAAATGAAGGTTCGATGGCGAATCCCCAATCAACGTAACGCAGCTACCCAAAACTTCTTTTTCCTTGTCCTCGTAAGTGCTTTCATTGATGCGCTGCGTTCCCTTACCAAAAATCGTAAGCCGGTTTTCAAAGTCCATAAAAAGGGTATCCAAAGAACTCTTGCGTAAATCAAAATAGGTGACATAAACTTTTGCCTTTAGCAAAGGGTAGTCTAGCATGGTTCCGCAGGAAGACAGTTGCACTGGCGTCGATACTTCATTGTACATAAAGCGGTATGCGCAAGCATCGGGATCAAAATCATGGTATTGTGCTTCTGGGTAATCCAAGGCCAAGGACGCATTAGGCTTAGGTGCCTGATGCTGACATCCCAAAAACAAAAACGCAAAGAAGAAAAATCGCATCATGCGAGCTGTACTTTTATTTGCTTGATACGTTTGCGATCAACAGCCTCAATGGTAAAAACAATATTTTTGAAACGAAGTACGGTATTGACTTTAGGAAAGGATCCCAATTGTTCTAATAAAAATCCAGCAACGGTCTCAGACTCCCCTTTGTTATGCTCAAAATCATCTTTATTGGAAAGCTTGGTCACTGCATAAAAATCTTGCAAAGAGGTTTTGCCGTCAAAAACAAAAGTTGTGTCGTTAAGTTTTGAATAACTGATATCTGTTTCGTCAAATTCATCTGTGATATCCCCTACAATTTGTTCAATAACATCTTCTAAAGAAATAACACCCGAAGTACCGCCGTATTCATCAACCACAACAGCAAGATGAATGCGCTTGACTTGAAATTCTTGCAACAGATCGTCAAGTTTTTTGTTTTCTGGCACAAAATAAGGTTCGCGCATCAATTGGGTCCATTCGTAATTGGTTTTATCAAAATGGGGCAACAAATCCTTTACATATAAAACCCCAATAACTGTATCTATGGTTTCACGATAGACAGGAACACGGGAGAATCCCTTACTAACAATTTTGGACACGACTTGGATAAATGATGTTTCTTCATCAAGCGCAAAAACATCTATACGCGGACACATAACCTGTTTGGTGTCGGTATTACCAAATGTGACAATTCCTTTTAAAATTTTTTGCTCGTCTTTAGTAGTTTCAGAATCATCGGTCATTTCAAGTGCTTGAGACAGATGATCAACAGATATATTTGAGCTTGTTTTACCTAGTCGTTTTTGTAGAATAAAGGTGAGATAACTCATGGGATACGTCAGTGCAAAGAAAACATATTTATCTAGCAAATAGATAGGTAAAGACATCCGTTTTGCAAAGCCTTCGGGGTTTTTATTTGCATAAATTTTTGGTAGTATTTCGCCAAATAATAAAACCACTGAAGTTATTAATCCTACTTCAGCCAAAAAACGTATGCCCGGGTGAGAAATAGTTTCAAAAAACAAGGAGGTCATGGACGCAAAAAGCAATACGGTAGCGATATTTATCAGGTTGTTCAATAACAAAATAATGGCTAACAGGCGTCTTGGGTTTTTTCGTAAATGCGCAAGTATACGCAAAGGCCTAGTGGTTGCATTTACCGCTTCTTTGATATAAGAGGGCGAAAGAGAAAAAAAGGCCACCTCTGAGCCTGAAACCAATGCAGAGCTTAGTAAAAGCAACAACAATAGGAATGCTTTTACTGTCTCCAGTGTTTCAAATCCAATAACCAACGAAGGAATATCCAACTATTAGGATTTAGAATGGCAAGTCATCGTCACTTGTAGGTTGGTTTGCCTGAGCTGGCTGGGCGGGTTGAGTGGGTTGTGATGGCTGTTGTTGAGCCGCTTGTGTTTGCGCGGTGTTTCCATCGCTAGGGCGTTGAGTCAAAAAAGTAAAGTCATCAACATGAATTTCTGTTGAATAACGGTCTTTACCGTCATCTCCTTGCCACTTTCGGGTCTTTATACGGCCTTCAATATAAACACGGTCTCCCTTTTTGAGATATTTTTCGCAAATTTCTGCAGCTTTGTTGCGCACAACAGCATTATGCCATTCGGTATTGGTGACTTTCTCACCTGTTTGTTTGCTAGTGTAGGTTTCATTGGTCGCTATGGGAAATCTGCCAATGCAGTTTCCGCCTTCGAAATAGGTAACTTTGACATTGTCGCCCAAATGCCCAATTAACATGGCTTTATTTAGTGTTCCGCTCATAATAGATTTTATATCAAATGTACATTATCGGATGAACTTGTCCAAAAAACGTTCTATTAAACGGGGAACTGCATAATCAGTAACATTAGACCAAGAAATTGGCAGGGCTTCATCAACGTTTTCTAGTACATAAAAATAGGTGTGTAATGCTTGATGGCTGAGTTTATGAATCACTACTTCCTCTTGAAATTTAGTCCAATTAGCCGCTTTGGCCCATTCAGGTATATCATCGTGTGCTTGAAGTGCATCAACGGATAACATTTTTTGCGCTTCGATAAGTGGAAATTCATATAGCCCTTGCCAGATGTCTTTTTTAACTCGTTTAATTAGAAGGGTATTGTTATTTTGATCTATTGGAATTAAGTAATGGAAGTATCGCTTCTTGATAGGATTGACTTTTACTTTTACAGGCCGATCAGCTACACGATTATAAGCTAATGCTAAGCAACTATCTGACAATGGACAAGTTGTACATTTCGGTTTTTTTGGTGTGCAATGCAGAGCGCCAAATTCCATAATAGCCTGATTATACGTTCCTGGTGATTTTGGGTCGATAAGGGATTGTGCCAGCTCTTGAAAAGCCTTAATACCTTTTGGTTGATTTATGGGACTGTCATAATCGAAATGGCGTGCCAATACACGATATACGTTACCATCAACAACGGCACAAACTTTATCAAAACAAATAGATGCTATAGCACTTGCGGTGTAAGGCCCAACCCCTGTTAGCTTTAAAAGTTCTTGATAATTACTTGGAAATTTGCCTTGATATTGTTCACTTAGCTGTTTTGCAGCTTTGTGTAGATTTATAGCACGACTATAATATCCAAGGCCTTGCCAATATTTTAAAACCGTATCTTCACTAGCTTGCGCCAGATCGTGGACGGTTGGGAAGTCATGCCAGAATCGCTCAAAATAGGGCAACCCTTGTGCAACACGTGTTTGCTGTAAGATGATTTCAGAAAGCCAAACCACATAAGGGTCTTTGGTTTGTCGCCAAGGTAAAGCACGCTTGTGAAGTGAATACCAAGCTAACAATTTAATACTGAATCGTTTCATGCATTCAAAAATACATGCAAAGAATGAGTTTAGATGTTTAAAATCACATAAACGTTGAATTAAATTTTTATATTTGCTCACCTAAAATTTACAACCACAAAAGAATTTAAGGATGACAAAAGCCGAAATTGTAACAAATATTTCAGATAAATTGGGAGTTGAAAAGAGTGATACTCAAGAGATTTTGAATCACTTTATGAAAGAAGTAAGAGGTGCATTAGAATCTGGTGAGAACGTTTATTTACGCGGATTTGGAAGTTTTGTGGTTAAAACACGCAAAGCCAAAAAAGGACGTAATATTTCAAAAAATGTTACCATTGACATTCCAGCACACAATATACCCTCATTTAAGCCTGCAAAGGAATTTTTAGAAGAGGTTAAAACTAAAGTAGTCGTTAAGTAACGGCTACACTTTATTAATTATTTAGACTATAAAATATGCCAAGTGGTAAAAAGAGAAAAAGACACAAGGTAGCCACGCACAAGCGTAAAAAAAGAAGTCGTGCTAACAGACATAAGAAAAAGTAAACTTCTTTAAATCTTTGAACATTTTAAGTTCTTTGACATGGAATAACATCAAAGTAGTTCGCTTTGATTAAATTCCTCCGATAACATTGTTCAATTGATTCACACAGACTGTGAATCTAAAAATCATTATTGTGAGTAAAGAACTAATTATTCGTTCGCGATTCTCTGCAGTTGATTTTGCCTTACTTAAAGACGGAAAGCTCGTTGAGTTTCACAAAGAAATTGAAGATAATAAGTTTCACGTAGGTGATGTTTTCTTAGCAAAAGTTAAAAAAACCCTATCCGGCCTAAATGCCGCATTTGTAAACGTAGGGTATGAAAAAGATGCGTTTTTACACTATCACGACCTCGGTCCAAAAGTGTCAACGCTGCTAAAATTTATCAAGCGTGCTAGTTCAGGAAAAGTGAAAGACTTTTCTCTAAAGAACTATCCATTAGAGCCTGAAATTAGTAAAGATGGTGTCATTACAGACGCTGTTCAGGCCAATCAATCTCTACTTGTGCAAATTATCAAAGAACCTATTTCTACTAAAGGACCCCGTATCAGTTCGGAGTTGTCCTTGGCAGGTAGGTATTTGGTTTTGGTTCCTTTTTCAAGTCGTGTGTCGATGTCACAAAAAATATCGACCAGGGAAGAAAAGAACCGCTTAAAAAAGTTAGTTATGAGTATTAAGCCAAAAGGTTTTGGTGTCATTATCCGAACCGTGGCTGAAGGCAAGAAAGTAGCTGAACTCGATAAAGATCTTGAAGATCTTTATGAACGTTGGGTTCAAATGTGTAGTAAAATCCAAAAAGCAGATTATCCCTCAAGAGTATTGAGTGAGCTCAACAGAGCTTCTTCTATTTTGAGAGATCTATTTGATGATGAATTTACTGGAATACACGTTGATGATCCCGAACTATTAACAGAAGTACAAGAATATTTGCAACAAATTGCTCCCGAAAGAGCCAGCATTGCAAAACTTTTCAAAAGTCAAGTGCCTATTTTTGAGCACTTTGGTATTGAACGTCAAATTAAGTCTTCGTTCGGAAGAACAGTTTCCATGAACAGAGGAGCTTATTTAATTGTCGAACATACCGAAGCCCTTCACGTTATTGATGTAAACAGTGGTAATCGATCCAATAAGGCTAAGAATCAAGAAGATACTGCCTTAGAAGTTAATATGATTGCTGCTACAGAAATAGCCCGACAGTTACGCTTGCGTGACATGGGAGGGATTATTGTCATTGATTTCATTGACATGATAAGACAAGAAAACAGAAAAAAGCTTTTTGAACACTTCCGCAGGGAAATGGAAAGCGACCGTGCCAAACACAAAATTTTGCCTCCAAGCAGAATTGGACTGATACAAATGACACGCCAGCGCGTCCGACCAGAAATGGATATCAAAACAAGCGAACCCAATCCAAATATAAATGGAGAGGTAGAAGCACCAATTGTTTTGATGGATAAAATAAAAGCTGACCTTGAAAAGATTTTAGCTAATCCGAAACACAAAAAGAAAAAAGTAGTGTTACACCTACACCCCTTTATCGCAGCCTATGTTGCCAAAGGTGTTAAGTCTGAACGCATGAAGTGGTACTTTGAGTACAACAAGTGGATAAAAGTTATTCCACGCGATGCGTACACGTATTTACACTACCGTTTCTTTGATGGAAAAGGAAAAGTGATTCACGTATAAAACAAAAAGCGGCCTTAGTGCCGCTTTTTTTATTTTAGCCAATATGAAAATATATACGGTTGCCGAAGCATTGGATAAACTGCGTAACTACTGTGCCTATCAAGAGCGCTGCCATAAGGACGTAAAATATAAGTTGTATACAATGGGAATGATAGCCCAAGCTAGCGACCAAATTATTGGCACCTTAGTTTCTGAAAATTACTTAAATGAAACACGCTTTGCACAACAGTTTGCTAGTGGGAAATTCTCCATTAAGCACTGGGGAAAATTGCGTATTAAGAGAGAACTTAACATCAGAGGGGTGTCTGATTACGATATCAATAACGCTATAAAAACTATTGAAGCAGGCGCATATCGCGATAAAATACATGCCATAAGCGACAAAAAGTGGCAGCAACTGGAAAGGTACAGTGCCCAAATTAAAAAACAAAAGCTTTTTCAATACCTCGCCTACCGAGGATGGGAGATGGACTTAATCTACCAGCAAATCAATCGACTTAGCCATGAGAATTAAAGCGCATAACGAAGAGAAAGCATCCCATGAGCGCCCGGCATTGGAATAAGATTCTCATAGTAATTGGCATCAAACAGATTGCGCCCCTGCAACTGAATAGTAAGTTTATCCATAACGTATTCCAATTGTGCGTTAAGCACTTTAACATGACCGCCTAAAGGCCTTGTGGCATAGCGATAAGAAAACGAGCTTGACCATTTGGACGATAATCTATTTAGAAATTGTAAATTAATGTTGTGCTTCAAAGAATTGAGCGCATACCTTGAATTTACCGTTTTTGTATAATCGTCATGGATATAGCCATATGAAACAACAAGCGTTTGGCGCTGCAAGCCAATAGTGTAGTGATAGGAACTGTTAAGCTCTCCTCCAGTTGTAGTAACGTCGTGTATGTTGGAAGCCAACCACTGTGAATCTCCAGCGGTTACTTCAACATAATCAATCAAATTCTCGCTATTGCGTTGAAACAAAGCGGCCTCAAGCTCCCAACTAGATGTGTTGTATCTAAAGCTCAATTCATGACTTAGGGCCTTTTCTGGCTTCAAATCTGCATTACCCAAGGCAGTTGGCCCGTTATAATACAAATCTGTGTAGGTGGGAACGCGATAGGTATATCCCGTGTTGAAAACAAGTTTAGCTTTCTGATTTAATTTGAACCCAAGGTCTAGCCCAGGATAGAAAAAGGTGTCTACGTCTGAAAAATGGCTTAAAGCAAAACCAGGCGTTATGCTAAAATTATCAAACTTGATACGGTGCTCAAAAAAGAAATGAGCAATAGTACGGCTGTGTGCGCCTAGATTGTTGGATTGCAGAGAAACACTTGATAATTCGACGCCAAACCCACTGAAGTTGCCGTTGTTATGTGTCAATTTGGTGTCTACAGAAAACCCAATTTTAGTATTGATGTGCATGTTTCGGTATGCACTTGGGTTATTTCGAATTAAAATATATTCATCCTGCCCTCGTTTCCAAAAAATTCTAGGTGTCCAAACAGCTTTTTCAGATGCAAATGTAGTTGTTAGAGCAACCAAACTGCTTTGAGTCTCTTCATATTGATCTTCATAGCTAGCATACCCATAAAATCCATTTGCTCCAAATTTGCGTTCGTTGAACATGGTAAGCAACTTTAGGTTTTTTGAAGCGCCAAAAGCACTGTGAGTAAAAAAATGAAGGTTATCCAAATCGGTATTGTGACGATAACCTTCGCTGCTTAATCTAGAAAAATGAATAACATGCTGTTGGTTCTCACTGTAATCTTGGGCAGTAGCGCCTAGATGAGTAGTATGAAAACTACCTTGGCGTGCGCTGAGGGTCGCCCCTTTTTTGCCTTCTTTTTTGGTAACAATATTGATGGCTCCAGTCAATGCGTTCTGCCCATAAATTCGAGCAGCTGGACCTTTAACTATTTCAACTCTTTCAATTACTTCCAACGGTAAAGCGCTATTCAGCGTGTGATGCCCTGTTTGGGGGTCGTCAACACGGATACCGTCAATCAGCAATAAAACTTGATCAAAAGTACCACCCCGAAGGTATACATCGGCTTGCGCACCCTCAATACCCTGTCTGCGAATGTCAATCCCGGCTTGAAAACGAAGTAAATCTACAAGATTGGAAACAGGTGTGTCAGCAATTTGGTCTGCTGTAATAACGGTAACAGATTTTGAATCATCAAAAAAAAGTACATCAAGACGTGGTGAAGAAACAACAACCTCGTCTAGTGGAGTTTGGGCTAAAGACGAAAATACTACGACTATTGCTACTAAAGCACTAAAATAGAACCGATTCATAGTTTGGTTTTAAAAGTTAGTTGATGCGTAATGAAAACTTACGAATCAATCAACAAACAAAATGGCTTTGTTATTACTCATTTCAAATGTACCTCCATTGGATAGGGCTACAATGGTATCGTTCCCCTTTTTTGTAAAAAGGGATTTAAATGCATCTGCCACATCAATATTTCCTTCAATTTTGGCCTCACCAACAGTAAGGGAAGAAACTATGGCAGCATGGTTGTTTAATACTTGAAAAGATCCTTGTACGCCAGGAACGGAAACGGCGTTAACCTCTCCTTGGAATAATGTGGCTTCAGGACTGACAATTTCTAAATACATAGCTGTTTTTATGCGTTGGCTTCAGCGAGCATTTTTTCACCCGCCTCAATGGCTTCCTCAATTGTACCCTTGAGGTTAAACGCTGCTTCTGGCAGGTGGTCTAACTCACCGTCCATAATCATGTTAAATCCTTTGATGGTATCTTTGATATCTACCAATACTCCAGGGATGCCTGTAAACTGCTCTGCTACGTGGAAAGGCTGTGATAAGAAACGTTGTACACGTCTTGCTCTTGAAACAGCTAATTTATCTTCCTCAGAAAGTTCTTCCATACCTAGAATGGCAATAATATCTTGTAATTCTTTGTAACGTTGCAATAGCTCTTTTACACGTTGTGCACAGTTGTAGTGCTCATCACCTAGGATTTCAGCTGTTAAAATTCTAGAGGTAGAGTCTAATGGATCTACTGCTGGATAAATTCCTAGCTCTGCTATTTTACGTGACAATACGGTTGTAGCATCTAAGTGCGCAAAGGTTGTTGCCGGTGCAGGATCCGTAAGGTCATCTGCAGGTACGTATACCGCCTGAACAGATGTAATCGAACCTTTTTTGGTAGAAGTAATACGTTCTTGCATGGCACCCATTTCAGTTGCTAGCGTAGGTTGATATCCTACAGCAGAGGGCATACGACCAAGAAGGGCCGAAACCTCTGAACCTGCTTGTGTAAATCGGAAAATGTTATCTACAAAGAAAAGAACGTCTTTTCCTTGATCAGAACCTGCGCCATCACGGAAATATTCCGCAACTGTAAGACCAGAAAGTGCTACACGAGCACGTGCTCCTGGAGGTTCGTTCATTTGTCCGAAAACAAACGTTGCTTTAGATTCTTTCATGGCTTCTTTGTCAATTTTAGACAAGTCCCAACCACCTGCTTCCATAGATTCCATGAATTCGTCTCCGTATTTGATAATACCAGACTCCAACATTTCACGAAGCAAATCGTTTCCTTCACGGGTGCGTTCGCCTACTCCAGCAAACACAGATAGTCCTCCGTGTCCTTTTGCAATATTGTTAATCAGTTCTTGGATAAGTACAGTTTTACCAACACCAGCACCACCGAATAGTCCAATTTTACCTCCTTTGGCGTAAGGCTCAATGAGGTCAATTACTTTAATTCCCGTAAACAAAACCTCAGCTGAGGTAGAAAGTTCATCAAAGGCAGGTGCCTCACGGTGAATAGGAAGGCCGTCTTTGCCTGTTTTTGGCAAATCACCAATACCGTCAATGGCGTCACCAATTACGTTAAATAAACGTCCGTATACATCTTCGCCAATCGGCATTTGGATGGGGTTTCCAGTAGCAACCACTTTTGCGCCACGCTCAAGTCCATCTGTTGAGTCCATCGAAATTGCACGAACTTGATCTTCCCCAATATGGGATTGAACCTCTAAGACCAGCATAGAGCCATCTGTTTTTTGAATCTCTAACGAATCGTAAATGTTGGGTAGGGTGGTGGTAGCAGTATCAAAAGATACATCTACTACTGGTCCGATGACTTGGGAAACATTACCTGTGCTCTGTGACATACTTTAAGAATTGTTTTCAACGGGCATAAATTTGCCATTTATTTCGAGTGCAAATATAGGCGAATTAAAACAAGAATTCATGAATTAAATCCAAAAAAAAAGCACCTGCTAGAGGTGCTTTTGTTAACATTTATAATCAGTTATAGACTAACCTTAAGGGCTACATAATAAGTAGAGCCTATTAAACCAGCGCCGGGGATTCCGATATAATTTTCTCCTCCGATATTATTACCGCCTATTTCAAGTCTTGAACTTAATTCCTTAAGCATGATAGAAGCTTTAGCATCTAGAACAACGTTTTCAGGAACCATCGTATTAAAGAAAGATGATTCATAAAGATATTCAGAGTTGTATCTAGCATTTGCATTTATAGTCATTCTACTGCCTATCATGTAATTCATACCGGCTTTGATTCTATGTTCAGGAGTGTTCCAAGAAACATTTTGATCAATAACTGGGTCTGCGGTATAATCAATATCATTATACTCATATATAAAGTTTGCAGTCAATCCTCTTGTAAGTGATTTTGTTGCTTCAAAACTCAATCCATAAGAAGTAAAATCGTTGTCCATATTAGAATCTACCTGAAATCTATGAAAATTCTTATTATCTAATGCTTCAGCATGGGTAGTAAAACCATTAGTTAATAACGGAGTATTTACAAATATGCCTGCAATCTTATCTTTGTATGAGTTAAAGTATCCACTTACATCAAATGTAAACCCAGGAGAATTAAATCTATATCCAAGTTCCACTGTTGATACAGTTTCTGCTTTAGCATAATTTAAATTTGCTTTTGAATCATCGCTCTGATGATATGAATTGTTCATGACATATTCACCAGTGAATCTTCCAGGAAGATTATTCGCCATTGTCGCCATGCGGTCAAATCTACCTACACTCCCCTTTTCATTCCCAAGAATAAAGTAGTTACCATTTAGAAATCCGATAAATTTGTCCTGGTTAGTAGGGTTTCTAAATCCTGTTTGAGCAGTAATTCTGAAATTTTGATTTTCTGAAATATTAACCAAAAAACCTATTCGTGGTGTAAAATTACCGTCTTCCATAACATTTTGTTTGTCATACCTAATAGAAGCTGTCATAGATACTTTATCGTCCAATAAGTTTGATTTCAACTGAGCATATGCACCAGCTTCACTGTATTCAATTGGTGCATTATAATCTGTGTATAAAGTACCTCCAGTGCTCATTTCGAAACTCCTGTAATTTGCGCCCACAATTAAATTTCCGATTCCAAATTTATCTCCGAAATCGTAATCTACTTCATAGTTTAAAATTTTGGAAATGTCTTGGATTCTTGAACCAACACCAATCTCCACAGGATTGTCTCTAGATGCGGCAAGGGCTGCATTAAACTCAGCAGATCCAGGTGTAAGCAAGTTGGCATCTGCAGCTTGTCTTGCTATACTGTGAAAAGGGATTGTACTACCAAATCTATCACTTAACGTTAGGCCTGAAGGATCTCCGCCAGACAAAGCTGTACCCATAATATGATTTTGTATTTCGTTAAGCATCCAAGGGAGTGCAGACTGAGCAGGGATTCCATTGGCAGCTGCTATACCTCCTAAAAGAGTTTGTATATATGCTGCACCCCAGCCATTTTGAATACCACCCGGTTGCGCATTTGCAACATTAACAGCATCCAACTGAGCTACGGAAGTATTTCCAGCATCTTCGTGAGTGTAGAAGAATTTAGCATTTAAACCACCTCTATTAAAATTGAGTTTATGTTGCTGAACAACAACTTGGTCCATTCCATATACAGTTCCACCAGTATATAGCGGTGCTTTTCCTGTACCAATTAAAGATTGAATAGATAATTCAGTTTTACTATCAGGACGATAATGAATAGCAAAATTACCTTTAGTATTGTTAGTATTATTACCCATTAAATCAACCAAGTTATAACCAGTTGATAATACAGTTTTAAAATAGTTTGGTGATAGCGCTGATAATTGCATTAACTGAGGCATTTGAGCTAACCCAGCAATCGCTCCAAATATAGTTGGAGATGAAAATTCAACCTCCCCTTCCATATTTACAGCATTGTAATCTGGGTTACTTGAATTGTAACCATCGATTATTGTTCTATTATCGGCGTGTCTATAATCAGCTGCTAGCCAATCACTACCCCATTTGTGAGAAATTGTAGCCTTTACAGCTAATTTTTCTGAAAGCTTACCGCCCATCCTAATAGCAATATCTTCAAACGTATTTGTACCAGCTGCAACTTGTTCAGTATTTCCAAACCTGTAGGAAATATCTAGCCCCTCGTGATCAAAAGGATTTTTACTATTCATAAAAATAATTCCTTTGTAAGCATCAGCGCCATATAAAGCAGATGCGGCTCCAGGCAAGATTTCAACACTTTGAAGATCAATGTCGTGTAGTCCAATAATATTTCCTACAGCAAATCCAAAAACAGGAGCTTGATTATTCATGCCATCTACCAATGTTACAAGGCCTTCGTTGTATATATCGTTAAATCCCCTGAGGCTTACTTGACTAAAGACAAGGCCTGCTTCAAGAATATTAACTTGTTTCAAGTTAGCTAAACCATTGAAATGATCGGCAGAAGGAGTAGATTGAATTTGTTGTAAACTGAATTTCTCCACAGTAACAGGTGATTCGAAAAGCCTTTGAGCAAAACGAGATGCAGAAACAACAATTTCATCCAATTGCGTTGAAGACGCGCCTAACGTAATGGTTAAGGCTTGAGCGTCAGATGATACTGTTATTGATTTTGTTTCCAAACCAACACTCGAAATTGTAATTGTGAAAGGAGGAGTTTGGGAAGTATTTAACGTAAAATTACCGTCAAAGTCAGTTACCGTACCAGTGTTACTGTCTAAGACAACACTTGCTCCAGGAACTGGCTGACCGTTGTTGTCAGAAACAGTACCTGATATTTGTGTTTGGGCTACAACTGCTGTTGAAAAACAAAGCAGCATAACTTGAAGTAAAAATTTCATAGTTATAGTTTTAATTGTTATATCGGTAAAGATATCGTTTTTTTTAATTATTGACGGAAAAGAAATTTTGACTGAATATTTTGTTATAAAATATAAAAAATCAATCCTATTTTTGTGAATTTCATATTAAATTCCTTGTTTGAAGCGTTAAAAGTAGCCCAAGGCTGCATATCATGTGCGATACTGATATTCCAAGTATTGAACCCAAAATGAACATTCCAACGTAAAACACTCCCTTCATAAGGAAGTTTTGTTGTATAGACTTGACCTGTTCGGGTTTTGGCATGTGACTTAAGCTGCATGGGAAAGTGAACGCTTACACCTGTATGAATACGCCAAAAAGCATGCTTTGTTTCTGTGGCATTGCGCCAACGCAACTCCAAGGGGACTGTCAGAGACTGCATGCGCAAGTAATTTTGCTTATACCCCTCCTCAATTACTAATGCATCAATCTTATTTCCAGTTTGAGTGAACAAAGTATTGTTATTAAGAGTAGCTTGGTCAAAGCCTAAACCGACGCCAACGGCCAAAGTACGTTGGCTGTTTATAGGGATATCGCGAATAAAACCAATTGAAAATGCATAAGAAAGCTTGTTTTGAATAAGGGTGTTTGGCGCATCCGAAAAGTAGGGGTATGCAATACTTAAGTAAATCTGGTCTTCCCTAAATGTAGGCGTCTTTTCCTGTGCAAATAGAAAGCCAAAAGCCATCAGAAACAATATGCTGTAAATGTGTTTCACTCCTTAAATATAAATCAAAAAAAACACCCTTTACACAATAAGGCTGCGCAACTAAGGGTGCTCTGTTTGAAAATTTTAAAACTACTTTAGGTTTTGCATATAATCACCATTACGGGTGGTGTAGTTTATTTTTAATGCATTAACCTTTCTGAGTTCTTGTTTGATATCTGTAATTAGTCCCATATTGGTTTCTCCATCTACTTTGAGCGCAGTAGTAAGTACGTTCTGAAGCTCTTGACGTTTTGAAGCACGCTCTGCTAGGATAAAGGCACCTACATCTGCTACGGTGGCAAACTTATCATTCAACTGAATTTTAGGTTGGGTACCAAACTTATCTTGATAACGGTCACTAGGCTTTCCAGCATAAATATACATTACACGATCTTTCTTATCTAACTTTTGTACTTGATCTGCAGCTGGAAGCGTATTGGCAACCATCAAGGTACTGTCGCGCATCACAGTAGCAACCATAAAAAAGAATAATAACATAAAAACAATATCTGGCAAAGATGCTGTAGAAATTGCAGGCAATTCGCCGCCTTTCTTCTTTTTGAACTTAGACATATTAATTTGTTTTAGAGGGTTCAGCTTCAGATAGCTTCTGAGGAAAGAGTAATTTAACTTCAGCCAACTTAGGCTTTAATACTTCTTTATCAGAAGTTGAGGTCCTTGGGTCAGAGTATCTTCGATCGGCTTCAACAAAGCTTAATCCTAAATTAGGATTTAATCGGGCGAACTCGCGGTTACGAAGGACATTATAAGCAGCTACGAGCTCATTTTGTACTGCGATGTAGACTTTATAATCTGTTTCACGATCATTTTTCAATGAAATAACAGCTTTCTCAGGGTTATCAGAAGAAGCTTTATCACGAGCACCTTGACAAAAATCACAGGCATCTTCGCCTTTGCCTCCGCCATTGTCTAAAAAAGCAACAGCAGCTTCACGTAATTCGCTGATATCCATAGGTTTTTCTTCGACAAGCAAGTCGTTGTTTTTATTTACTACCACCGTAAAGATGTTGCGTTCTTTAATAATTGGTGGATCTACAACGTCTTCCATTGGAGGTAACTTCCGATTCAAACCAGAATCTGTTTCAATCGTAGTAGTTACCAGAAAGAAAATCAATAACAAGAATGCGATATCGGCCATTGACCCTGCATTCACTTCGGGTGCAGATCTTTTTGCCATAACGTATTATTTAAAAAATCGCTTAACGCCAGAATAGAGCATCGCACCAATGGCAACTACTGATAACATATAAAAGGTGCGCAATCCAGCTCCCACCCACCGCGAGCCAGCGGCAGACAATACTTCTCCATCCTTCATAGGGGTTTCAACGCCTTCAGAAAGAAGAAAAGAAAGCAATACAACTGCTGCAAAAGCAGCTAAGGAAATACCCGCTTTTTTAAGTTTAGCAGCGTTTGAAGCTAAGCTAGCAAAGGATGAGACTAGTGTAATAAGAACCGTTACGATTAGTATAACCAAAGCCAAGCTAATCATCGGGGACACCGAAGAAAAATCTCCAGATAATCCAGCCATTTCAATAGCATCATCACCTTTACGTAATATGATAATTTGTAAAACCAAGCCAATCACACCTAGTGCCAACACTACATATTTGGTAATTTTTTGAATATCCATAATAGGGTTGTTTTATGAATTATTTTTGGTTCGCTGCAAGAAGGTCTATCAAAGTAATAGATGCATCTTCCATATCATTTACAATACTGTCAATTTTTGCAATGATGTAGTTGTAAAATATTTGTAAAATAATAGCAACTATCAAACCAAATACCGTTGTAAGTAGTGCTACTTTAATACCACCTGCCACTAGTGAAGGCTGCATATCTCCAGCAGCTTCAATTTTATCAAATGCTTGAATCATACCAATTACAGTACCCATAAACCCAAGCATTGGAGCAAGTGCAATAAAGAGTGAAATCCAAGATACGTTCTTTTCAAGCTGACCCATTTGTACACCACCATAAGCGACAACTGCTTTTTCTGCATTCTCTACGCCTTCGCTTGAACGGTCAAGACCTTGGTAGAAAATAGAAGCTACAGGTCCTTTGGTGTTACGACAAACCTCTTTTGCAGCCTCAACACCACCTGAGCCAAGTGCTTCTTCAACAGAAGCTGTCAATTGTGAGGTATTGGTGGTTGATAAGTTTAAAAATATAATGCGCTCTATTGCAATGGCGAGACCAAGAATTAAACATAAAAGAACGATGCCCATAAATCCTGGACCACCTTCAATAAATCTCTTCTTAAGTTCTTGAGTAAAGCCTGCTTTTTGAGGGGCATCTTGGGGTTGTTCCTGAGCCATTTCAGCAGGTGTTTCGCTAGCAACTTCTGTTTCTTGAACAGCCAGTGAATCAGTTTCCTGCGCAATAGCTGTTGTTGCAGATGCCATTAAGCAAAGCAATAAGACGGTAAGGGAAAAAAAACGTTTCATTTAAAGAGTATTTCGAAATTTAAATTAGATTATTTTTTAATGTTCGCTAAATATATAAAAAAACATATACATAGGCAGCAGAGAGGAAGGGATTCGAACCCTCGATTCCGCGATAACGGAATACACACTTTCCAGGCGTGCGCCTTCGACCACTCGGCCACCTCTCTAAGTTGGGTGTAAATATCGAAAAAAAACTTCCCTAAAAAAATTTATATCCCAAACAAGTTTTTAGCGTTTTCGGTGGTCTGTTTGGATACTTGTTCCAAGCTAACATTATGAGTTAATGCCACTTTTTGAGCCACATGACTAATATAAGCCGATTCGTTTCGCTTTCCACGAAAGGGCATGGGTGCCAAATAAGGGGCATCGGTTTCGAGCACAATATGCTCCAATGGAATCTCAGCAACTGTTTGTGCAAGACCACTGTTTTTAAACGTAACCACGCCGCCAATGCCCAATAGCATATTAAAGCCTATAGCACGATGGGCTTGTGAGAGATCCCCAGTAAAACAATGAAAAATTCCACGAAGGCGCTTATCCTGAACGCCATCCAGCACTTCAAATATTTCATCAAATGCTTCACGGCAGTGTATCACAATTGGCAAATTGTAATCCAACGCCCAAGCTATTTGCTTGGCAAATGCCTGCTGTTGTTCTTTTTGAAAACTTTTATCCCAATACAAATCCATCCCTATTTCTCCAACTGCAACAAACGAATGTGTTGCCAATTGTTGTTGCACATGCGCCAACGCTTCTGCAAGATTTTCACCAACATGAGTGGGGTGCAGTCCCATCATAAGATGTATGCTGTCTGGATAATCATTCTTTAGGCTGTGCATGATATCCGTGGTTTCGGAATCAATAGCAGGTAACACAAACTGCTCAACGCCTGCGTCCATAGCCCTTTTTATCATATCGGAACGGTCAGCATCAAATTCAGAAACGTAAAGATGTGTATGCGTATCTATTAACATGAAGCAAAAATACATCAATGCCTGTATCTTTACAGCATGAATTACAGCTTATCTACTTTATTAAAGCGCAAAAGCTATGTGCGTATACCACTAAAAAAAGTAGCTTCTGGTCATTATATATGTACGGTAGTCCTCAACGGAATTTCGGGAGACTTTATTGTAGATACAGGTGCCTCACATACCTGTGTGGCATGGGATAAAGAAGCTTATTTTAAACTCAATGCCCATGAAACCGAACAACAAGCTGCATCGGCCAGTAGCACCAAAATGGAAACGCGCCATAGCCATGAGAATGTGCTTAAAATAGGTAAGTGGACAGGCCAACAACTTGAAATTGTCTTATTTGATATGACAAGTGTAAATCGCGCCTTGGAACAACTGGACGTAAACGCTGTTGATGGCATTCTAGGAGCTGATGTATTTGAAGCAACTAAAGCCGTTCTTGATTATAATAGAAATGGACTTTACCTAAAAGTCAAAAGATAGCTAAGTCGATCTTCCCAAGGCATCTTTTTTAGATGCTGTGATCCTAACAGGTTTTAAATACGCTGGGGCAAAGCTGTGCATGTTTGCGAATTGCTTTTTTTCAAAAGCCTCAAATGCTAATGCAGGCATGGCAACAGCAGAAGGGTGGCTTGAAACAAACTCCCAATTGACGTTAGAAGGCAGTATGTCTTTGGTTTTTTCAGCCCCTGTGCCTACAAAACAAACTTGCTCAGCTGCCAAATCAGCAAATGAGTTTGGAGTTAAAACATGTGCATGCATTTCTGTTTTTATTTCACCTCCTTTTTCATAAACAGCGGTATATACCTCATCTCTGCGTGCATCAAGCAATGAGACCACCTTGCTGTTTTTTGTGTGAGGTGCGGCTAAAATTTGTAGCGTAGGGAGGGCGATAAGCGGAATGTCAAGGGCAAAACAGAGCCCTTTGGCAGCAACACATCCGATACGCAATCCAGTGAAAGAGCCTGGGCCAGAACTAACAGCAACGGCGTCTAATTGATCTGGAGAAACGGCACATTCATCCAAGACTTCATCAATTAATATGTGTAATTGCTTGGCGTGTGTGAAACCGCTTTCCAATACCTCTCTTTTCCCAACAACGTTGGCGTTATAAGCAAGGGCTACGCCACATTGCTCTGAAGATGTTTCGATATTTAGGATATTTGACACGAGGCAAAAATACTACTTTAGAGCGTTAGGGGTATGCCGAAGTAAAATTCTAAAACTTTAATCTTAAAAATGGTATCAAATTTTGCCTGAAGTTCGGCAGATATTGCAGCGTCATAACGCTGTTTTGCTTGAGAAAAATTTAGAGATGTAGCAGCTCCATTGCTGAAACGGTTTTGGGCATATTCATAGGCTTGCTTTCTAGCAAGGGTGGTTTTTTGTGCTGCTTCATAGGCAATGATGGCTCCTTTGGCATCTGCATAAGACTGTTGAATGGTACGTTCTAAGTCTTGTTTTTGCTGAGATAACAGGGTATTTGAGCGTTCCACACTCACCATGTTGCGACGCACATTGTTCTTTACTGCCAATCCATTTAGAATGGGGATTCTCAAATTGAAACCAAAATTATGACCGTCGTTTTGTCTCCATTGATCGCCAAGCGGCAAATGCTTGGCTACTTCAGTATCTGGGCTCGCCGCGAGCACCTGTTGTCCTGTTCCATAAACAACCCCAATTGGATATGCCGAGTAAGTGCCTGTAGCGACCAGTCTATCCGCATAAGAAATACGGGAGCTATATCCATAATATCCTGTCAAAGTAGGCTGATAGGCCGATTTGGCGGTTTTGAGATTTATCTGAGCGATTTCAACATTGGTATTCGCCAACATAATATCGTTCCTAGATTCTAAGGCTTTTTGAAACAACTCCTTTGGAGATTTGTCTAAAATTGTAGCTGCAACCATGTCATAATTGGTATCTGCAATGGAAAAGTTTTTATAATCATCAATCAACAACAACTGGGCTAGAGAAATACGTGCGATCTCATAATTATTAGATGCTGCTACGGCTTGCTGCTCTTGAGAGGCCAAAGTCGCTTGCAACTCAAACAGTTCCCCCTTGGGTAGTACACCTGCATCCACGAGAGTTTCGGTTTGTTCGAGTTCTGTCTTGGCAACTTCAAGTAGGTTGTTTTGCACGGCTAAATTTTCCTTACTGAATACTACTTGTAAAAAGCTATTTACCACCAGAAGCATAACGTCTTCTTTCATATCTTCAAGCTGATATTTCCGGGCCAAGACACTTAAATTTGCACTCATAAGTTGATACACATTACGACGTCCATTGTAAATAACCAAACTCATGTCCAGACCGCCACTCGAAAATTGATTGGTCAAATCTTCCAATAAGTTTGTTGTTAGGTTTCGGTTTAACCCAATATTCCACGAATGGCCGGCAGACAAATTCAACGAAGGCAAAAAATTGCCAACGGCTTGGCTTTTATAGGTTTCTGCGTCCATTACATCTAGGTAAGCAGCTCGAATTTGTAGGTTGTTTTTAACGGCGTGTTCTACGGCTGCTTCCAATGTCCAAGGCGCAGATTGCTGCCCATAGCTATATGCGAACGATGTAAAGCACACTACTATGGATACGTATTTAAGCATCTTCTTCATCGGTATCGGTATCTGTATTTTTATTGTCATCCTTTAACTCCTCAGTACGGTTCCATACTTTGACATCATCTGCTTCTTCAACCCCTTCAAGTATTTCCACATTTTCACCGTCAGATATGCCAAGCTTCACATCTTTACGCTCGAACTTTTGATCCCCGGTCATGATTTGGACATAAGGCTCTTGTGTCTTGCGATCAAACTGTAAGAGTGCCTCACGTAGTGCGAGTACATCTACTTTACGTTCTAAAACAATGGAAGCGTTTGCACTGTAACCTGCACGCACTACTATGCTGTCATTAAGCAACATGTCAGCTTCAATTTTAAATTGAACGGCTCCTTGTTCTTCCGTGCCTTTTGGTGCAATGAATTTTAATATCGCTTCCAACTCTTGGTCTTCAACTGCACCAAGACTTACCTTAAGCGTAGTGCCCAATTGAAGGGAGGCAACCTCTGCTTCATCTACTTTCCCCTCAAAAATCATTTTTGACAAGTCTGCAATAGCAGCTATGGTCGTACCTGAATTAAAGCTGTTAGACTCAATTACTTGATCACCTGCTTTGACAGGAATTTCAAGAACTGTTCCTGGAACGGTTGCCCTTATATCTGTGTTGGCTGCGCTTGAACCACCTATAGAACCTTCACGAATAATTTGCAAATCGCTCTTTGCATTAAGCACGTCCTGCTTGGCTTGATTGTATTGCAGTTCAATTCCTATAAATTCTGCATTGGCAATAATTCCCTTTTCATATAGTTTTTTATTACGTGCAAAATCTTTTGTGCGTGTTTCCAAGGCAATTTGTGCCTTTTTAAGACGGCCTCTAGCCGCATTTAAATTTTGTTCGTTAGGGACTACTTTAATTCGAGCAATCAGGTCACCCGTAGTAACCTCATCCCCTTCTTTAACAAAAATTCGGTCAATAATCCCTCCTATTTGAGGCTTTACTTCTACCTCATCTTCGGGAATAATTTTTCCTGTAATAACCGTTTCTTTTTCAATAGTGGTTTTGAACAGCTTTTCTGTTTCGTAGGTTATAGAAGATTTGCTGTTGGTTTTCGCAAAATATGCTGCAGAAAAAAGCACTCCAAAAACAAGAAATGCGATGATAAGATATTTGATTATTTTCATGATAAAAGGGTTATTATTCTTCTCTTAGTGCGTCTATGGGTTTGATACTAACGGCTCGTTGTGCTGGAATAAGTCCAATTAGGGTGCCTAATCCGACCATCAGCACAAGTGCGCCTAAAATAAATTTAATGGGTACTGTTGGGTTAACAAAAGGAATCAAGGGGTCTTTGAATACATAGCCAAGAAGCGCTAAAACAAAAGCGCCTAAGATAATCCCCACAATCCCTGCAATAAGTGTCAGGAATACAGACTCAATAATGATCTGTGCCCGTACTTCGCTAGGTGTGGCGCCCAATGCGCGGCGAATACCCAACTCCTTGGTGCGTTCACGAACAGAAATTAGTAAGATATTTCCAATGCCTACAACGCCAGCTAAAATAGTAGCAATCCCCACAATCAATGAGAGGATATACATGCCGTTTGAGAATCCTTTTACTTTATTGAAGACCTCACCTAAATTAAAGCTTCCAAAAGCCCGCTCATCATCAGGGTGCACACGGTGTTTAACACGTAAAGCAGCTTTAATATCGGCCTCAACAGCAACCACATCGGCATCGTCATAAGCTGCCATTGCAAACCAGTTGACTCTATCTCCAGTATTATACAATACCTTAAACGTTGTAAAAGGAATAAAGATATCGCTATCGCTTTCAAATCCCCCGCCAGGAGTAAACTTATGCACACCCACAACTTTAAAATACATGCCGTCAATTTCTATAAATGCGCCTATTGGATTTTCCTTGGCTTCAAAAAGCTCTTCTTGCGTTCGCTCGCCAATTACACATACCTTACGTTGATTATCAATATCGGACTGATTGATAAAACGGCCGCCATCAAATATGTCTTTAGTGGCAATTTTTACTAGGATGGGAAAGTCACCGAAAATGGCATAGGAGCCGCTTTTCCCTTTGTGTTTAACATCGGAACCCGAACCACCAAAAGCACCTCGAGCAATGCGTGGAGCTATATATTGGAGTTCTGGAATACGCTTTTCTAAAAATGCCTTATCGTCGATTTTTAACTGCATTCTTCTTCCTGTTCGAAAGCCGTCATAGGGAATGCTGGTATTTTGTGCCCAGACAAATAAGCTATTGATTGCAACCTCTTCAAATTCACGCTCAAAACCGTTATCCAACCCCTTTGAAGCACCTGACAGGGAGATATAAATAAAAATCCCCCACAACACGCCTATTACGGTTACCATTGTGCGTAATTTGTTTTTTTGGATTGATCCAAAAATTTCTTGCCATGTATCGCGATCAAATAGGGTTCTTAACATTATTCGTCTCTTAAAGCAATTATGGGTTTGATTTTAGCCGCGCGTCGAGCTGGAATATATCCAGCAATAGCGCCAAAAACAACCAATATGACAGTTGCGCCAACAGCCTCGCTGGTGTCAATGTAAGGATTGGTAATAAAATAATCTTCTAATGAATCGCCGATAAGTGCTAAGGTCCCAACTCCAGCAAGCAATCCAGCATAACCAGCGATTGCTGTAATAAAAACAGACTCTTGTAGTATCATCCCAACAATAGACTTGGGGGTTGCGCCTATGGCCTTGCGGATACCTAACTCCTTGGTGCGTTCTTTTACCACAAAAACCATGATGTTTGAAATACCAATTATACCTGCCAATAAGGTGCCTATCCCAATAAACAAGACAACATATTGCAATACCGAGCCTATGTTTTGGGTTTGTCTAAAATCTTCAGCAACATTTCGAACGTAAATACCGCCCCTGTCGGATGGGGCAATATTGTGTTTTTTGCGCATAAACGTATTGAGTTTTTTTTCAAAAGACATAGCACCTGCATACCCAAGCTCTGGCCTAAAAGCAACCATAATTTGATCAACCCTATTATTGCTTTTTTCCATTTGTTGCCGCGTGGTATATGGAATGTAAATTAAGCGCTCTTCGTTATCTCCGCCTGCATCTTTAAACACCCCTATGACCTTAAATGAAATACCACCAACATTGATGTTTTTTCCAAGCGCTGGCTTGTTTCTAAATAGGTCTTGTGCTACTAATCTGCCAATGGTAGCATACTTGGTTTTATTTTTTACATCAAGGGCATTGATATACCGCCCATGGGTGACTATGGTTTTTTCTGCATATTGGTGCCCTGGTGCTACCGCCCTAATCGTATAATTGTTACTTTCATCAGCGTATTTTACCAATGCACCTCTTGAAATTCTTGGCGTGATATAATCAATAAAAAAAGAGAAGTTTTGTTTGATATCGGTCAAATCATCATTCTTAAAAATAATCCGTCGTTTTGCCTTATATCCCCGATACGGTTTTTCTGTTCTACCGGGATACAACCATATCGTATTGGTTGAGTCATCCATAAAAAATTGTTCGAATGCATTTTTAAGCCCATTGCCAAAACCAAAAAGGACAACAAAAATGAATATACCTAAGGCTACGGTAAAACCCGATAGCGTTGTGCGCAATTTATTCTTACGCAGCGTATAAAACATTTCTTGCCAACGATCCCTACTCCACATATTGACTTGCTTTGACTTGGTCGACTATCTTATCCTCAACAATGATGCCATCACGCAAATGCACAATACGCTTACACATATTAGCAATATCTAATTCGTGAGTTACAATCAGCAACGTTTTTCCTGCATCGTTGATTTTTTGAAGCAAGTCCATGAGTTCATAAGACGTCTTGGTGTCTAGTGCACCTGTAGGCTCATCAGCCAACAGGACTTTGGGCTCTGAAACCAAAGCACGGGCAATGGCCACACGTTGTTTTTGACCTCCAGATAATTCGTTGGGCTGATGGGTTGCCCAAGGGCCAAGACCAACATGTTCCAAATATTTTTGGGCGCTTTTTTGACGTTCTTTCCTAGCTATTTTTTGGTAATACAAGGGCAGCATGACATTCTCTAATGCTGTTTTATATGATATCAAATTAAACGATTGAAACACAAACCCCAGAAACTTGTTTCTATATACAGCTGCCTTGGTTTCGTCTAGGTCTTTGATGATTTTTCCATCAAGATTGTAAGTGCCTTCGTTTGCAACGTCGAGCATGCCTAAAATATTAAGCAATGTAGACTTCCCAGAACCCGAAGAACCCATAATGGCGACCATTTCCCCCTCAGCAACGCTGAAATTTATACCCTTTAAAACGTGTAAGGTACTTTTGCCCATGGTATAGGACTTGTGCAAATCTTTAATTTCTATCATAGTAAAATTAGGCAACGGCTTAAGCCTCCGTGTTCCATATAACGAGGAAAAGCGATTTATGTTACAAAAATATTACTTTTTGTTAAGCTGCTGATATACAAAGTAGCCCACTATACCCACCAAAATATATGGCACGACCATAAGGTATACAATTCCATCATTGAGACTTTTTGCCGTTTCGGCATCTGCGCCAGTCTCCAAGACTGCTCTACACATGGCGCATTGCACATATATCAAGTTTGAATAAAGGCTTAACAGCACGTCCATCATACTAGTAATAAGGAGAAATCATCAGGTAGACAACAACACCTGTAACCGCTACATAGAACCATATTGGAAAGGTTATTTTTGCCAACTTACGATGCTTAAGGTATTCACCCAAAGCAGCGTGTTTATACGTGAGCAGAACCAAGGGAACCAGTATGCCAGAAAGTATAATATGAGATGCCAAAATAAAGTAGTATACATATCGAATTATGCCCTCACCTCCATAAATGGCCATTTCTGAAGTAACATGATAGGCGATATACATAATCAGAAAAAGGAGCGACAATAAGATGTTGATTTTCATCAATACTTGGTGTTTACTCTTATTCCCGCGCTTAATTTGTATAACAGCAACAACTAATAATATGGCGGTGGCGCCATTAATAATAGCATAGATGGGAGGAAGCATGTCTAGCGGGGCTATATTTGGTATACGTACCCTTGACAAAACAGCAACAACTACTGGGATCAAAATGGATACAAAGATAATAATCGCGTTATACGCTTTATTTATTTTCTTATTCATTTTCTAGCAATTTTCGAACATCTTCAACTAACATATCTGTGCCTTGTACTTCAATCTCATCCTCAGAGACACCCAAGTAATAGACAATAGGATTGCCAAACTGATCTGTTCTCGAACGAAGGTAACCATTTTTATCCACAAGGGCAAAGTAGCCTTGGTGTTCAAACCCCCCTGCAACAGCAGGATTAATTCCAGCAAAAATATTAAATCCTTTGTTCGCTAAATCGTAAATCATATCAATATTGCCCGTAAGAAAATGCCAGTTTTGACTAAAAACCGCTAGGTTTTCGGCATATCGTTTCAGTTGTGCCGGCGTGTCTTTTTCTGGATCTATGGTAAAAGAGGCAATGCCAAAATCATCACGGTCGCCAAAGGCATTTTCCAAACGCTTCATATTGGTATTCATGATAGGGCAAATGGTTGGGCAGGTAGTAAAGAAAAACTCAACCACATAAACCTTCCCGAGGTAGTCTTCGTTTGAAATAAGCCGGTTGTCTTGATTGGTAAATACAAAGTCTGGAACGCGTTTTGCTTCTCCATTGAGTTCAATAAATGCAAGAGGCATTTGAGCGCTAAGTCTTGTTGTATCTACTCTGTCAGATTCTTGAATACGAGTGACAATATTCGGCACCACGATAATCCCAAAAATTAAAATAATAAAAGCAACAATTATGTAAGAGTAACGACGCATGAGCTAGCGTTTTCGTGTTTGATTATATTTTTTTAATGCCAGTCTATATTCTGCAAGTATGATCTTAACATCATCTACCATATTGTTATTGATATCTGCTGCAGAACGGGCATCATAGCCAACAAATTCGTCGTCATCACGGCCGCGTAAATTGCCATCCCGGTCCACGATAAACACATATGGACTGGAAAGATTTTGATCTAGATTTAACGGTAAGTACAAACTTCCAAAGAGACCTTTTAATTGATCTTCTGGCAAAAACACCACATTCCACCGCGACATATCCGTTCCTGTAACACCCGCGATTTCAAATTTGAGCTGTTCGGCGGCTGCCTCAGAACCTGTGGGCAATGCAATCAAAAATTGAAAGTCTGCAAACTGGTAAAACCGCTTATAAATCATCTGATTAAGGTTCAGCGCTAAGGTCTTTTTATCTTCAAGGTTGTTACCAAAAAAAGCCAATATGCTGATACGATCCTCGAATTGAAATTCAGAATACTCCGCTACCTCATCAATATCTTGGGTAAGTACTGGGAGTTTGGCAAAGTGATTGACCCCTGATGCAAAAAATAAATATACCGCCAGCGGAAAAACAAACAGGATGGCAAGAACGATATATTTTTTCATGACTTGTTTAGAAATTCCAACTTACAAAACCGTCTAACATGACGTTATAAATATAGTCCGCCTCGACAAGTAGGATAAACATTAGGTAAGGAATAAGAATTAACAACGGCAAAACAATGGATGAAGTAAAACTGCGTTTTTCATCTCTTAAGTGCATAAAGTCCCAAGCAATATAGTAAGCCTTTACCAAGGTAAGTATAATAAAAATCCAGTTCAATCCTTTCATACCCAACACAGGCGTTAGTAAAACTGAAGGTTTGATGATCCCAAGCGCAACTTCTACTGCTGTTACGATAGAGAGGAAAACTAGTACACCCCAAATTTTTTGAATATTGGACTTAAATGTTACAAGTCCACGAAAAATAGAAAGTTTATGTGCCATGTTATACCAAATAAAAGAATGTGAATACAAATACCCAAACGAGATCGACAAAATGCCAATACAAGCCTACTTTTTCAACCATTTCATAATGTCCTCTGCGCTCATAGGTGCCTAACAATACATTGAAAAATATAATACAGTTAATCACCACACCCGAAAATACGTGAAAGCCGTGGAAACCTGTGATAAAGAAAAAGAAATCAGCAAATAGACGATTTCCATATTCATTACGAACAAGATTAGCTCCTTCAACAACATACATGGCTTGTGCAATTTTTGCTTCAGATGCCGCACGATCTAAAACAATTTTGTGCCCCGTTTCAGGGTCAATCATTTCTGTTTTGATTAGCAAGTCTGGATTGGCCAAAAAGCCTTCTTGAACTTCAGCAACGCTGTAGGTGGGCAATGCAGATTCACTGACAAACCAAAGACCTTCGTCTCCAGTATGCTGTGAACGATCGGTTGGTAGCGTACTGGCAAATGATTCTAGCGTTACCCGTTCGCCATATTCAGCAGTTACAAACTGTAATATTTGACCGCCTTTTGTTTCAACAGCGCCATACTCCCCCTGAATAAAATTTTTCCACTCCCATGCTTGAGAGCCAACAAAAACGGCGCCACCAACAATGGTCAGCAACATATATACGGCCACCTTGGTTTTCTGCATCTTGTGCCCCGCATCTACAGCGAGCACCATGGTTACAGAAGAAAAGATAAGTATAAAGGTCATCAAGGCTACATAATACATAGGGGCGTCTATGCCATGTAAGAATGGGAAGTGATAAAACACCTCATCTGCAATGGGCCATGAGTCAATATTTTTGAAACGTGAAAAGCCATAAGCGACCAAAAATCCTGAAAAGGTAAGGGCATCAGAAACGATGAAAAACCACATCATCATCTTACCATATGATGCGTTTAAGGGTTTATTGCCACCGCCCCAAACACTTTCGTTTTCTACTATGTCTGTTGTTGCTTCCATGAGTGGTTATTGGTTAATTTGATTACAAAATTACGCATTAAAGTTTATCTTAAAAAGTATAAGAATACAAATAAATAGAGCCATAAAAATCCTAGGAAATGCCAGAAAGTATGCGCAAGCACAAAACCAAGTGGTGCCTCTAAATAAACACCTTTGAGATGGCGAAGGAGTACAATGATTAAAACGATAATTCCTCCAACAAGGTGAGCAAAGTGCGTTAAAACCAGTACATATAAGAATGAGGTAGTAACCGTACTTTCAGAACCTGTAAAATAGTATCCATCTGCTACAACGTCGCTAAATCCAACCCATTGGCTAAAAGCAAAAATAACGGCTAATAAAAGCGTAATAAGCGTGTAGCGTGTGACCCCTTGCGAATGACCTGCCTTAAGGTTTTTAAACGCCATCCAAAAACTAAGACCACTTATTAAAATCACTAGTGTGCTTATGTGAAATGCAGCTGGAAGCTTGAAATTTTCAAGCCAATCGGGACGTGCCTTGCTGACGACATAGGCACTTGTGAGGCCAGCAAACATCATGGTCATGCTGATCATGGCAAACCACAACATCATTTTTTTTGCTTTGGACTGGGGGGTTGTTAAGGAAGGATGAAAACTCATTTATAAAAATTTATCGATTACGTATATCCATTGTATTGACATAATGTATATTATGCTAACGATCATTAGTTTTTTGGCACTTGATTCAGATTGGTTTTTATACAACAAGATACCATACCACAAAAATATCAAGCCCATAATCCCAACCACTGTGGCAGCGGGAATTGTCAGGGTCAATGTGCCACACAATCCCAAGACTGGAAAAACCGAAATGACCAGTGTCCAAAGCGTGTATAAAATAACTTGTAGAGCGGTTGCACGATCGCGCTTTCCAGTAGGCAGCATGTTGATACCTGCGCGCTGATAATCTTCATGCATCAACCAACCTATAGCCCAAAAGTGGGGAAACTGCCAAAAGAATTGAATCATAAACAAGATTCCTGGTTCAATACCAAAACTTCCCGTAACCGAAACCCAGCCCAACATAAAAGGAATTGCACCTGGAATGGCCCCCACAAATACAGAAAGCGGCGTAATCGTCTTAAGTGGTGTATAGGCACAGCAGTAAAGGAAAACCGAAATAGCCCCGAACATGGCTGTTTTTGGATTAAAGCCATAAAGAATCACCAAGCCTATGATAAGTAATGTAGTGGCAATAGCAAATGCGGTTTGAGTTGACATGCGGTCTTTGGGAATGGGGCGGTTTTGTGTCCGCTTCATTTTAGCGTCAATGTCTTTTTCAATGATTTGGTTAAATGCATTGGAAGCACCTGCTAAGCCATACCCTCCCAAAGAAAGCAAAAGAATATGCCAAGCCGAAGGGGCTGGGGCTGCAAGCAAGTAACCCGCTATGGAAGAAAAAACAACCGTAAGGGTAAGTCTCGATTTGGTGAGCAACAAGAAGTCACTCATAAAAAGAGAAAACGCCGGGGGTTTTTGGGTGTTAACTAACATATAATGTGTGCAAATGCGTTGGTAAAGATACTGTAGAAAAGAAGGTTACGCAACGCAATATGCACAAAAGAAGGCTCTTGTTTTTTTATTGCTGTAGCCGGAAATTTATAGGTTAGCTACGGCACTCGAACTGCACGGCCACGTTGATTACCAGGCGTCATGGTGGGAAGCTTGCCCATAATACGCATTGCTTCTTTTTCTAGAATTTTGTCAGAACAGCCATCCCTAATACCCATTTCTTATAAGTATTCCTCGTCTTTTACAACTTCTAAGACTTGTATCACTACAGCTGGTGGCTGTGGTGATGGAGTTGTTTTTAATTGTTCCGTAAGTGGAATGTCTCCAATTTCATCATCTGCAATATTTAACATTCCAATGTCCACAGACGACTTGTCATAGCTTTTATACTCAACTAATTTCCAAGACAAAAACAAAACAAGGCACAGGCCTATAGCAGAGTATAGGCCGTTGTTTCTAGCTAAATAAACTTTTGGATTTTTTTGGTTCCATAACGTAGGTTTTAAGATAGGTATTTCAAACCAAAAAAAATTTGCCAAAAAAACCCGGCTATTGCCGGGTTGTTGTTATTGTAACCTAAACGTAATGGGAATACTGAAAGGAACTCGAACAGGTCGCCCGCGTTGTTTTCCTGGAGTCATAGTAGGGAGCTTACCAATAATACGGTTGGCTTCTTTCTCCAAATTCTTATCTGGACCACGTGTTCTGATGCCTGTGATAGTACCGTCTTTATCAATAATAAATTGGACATATACTCGGCCTTGAATACCCATTTCTTGGGCAATTTCAGGATAGCGGAAATTTTTGGCAATATGACGCTGTATCTTTTCTTGAAAACATTTTCTGCGCTCTGATTTTTTAACCCGCTCACAACCTGGAAACAAAGGGACATCTTCAATAATGGCAAAGGGAACATCCACGTCCAAATCCTCTTCCATCACTTCAACTTCCTCAATAATTTCCTCTTGAGTAGTTTCTGTGGATTCAATAACCGTTTCTTCAATTTCTTCCTCATCTTCAACTACCTCAATGATTTCTGGTGCAGGTGGCGGTGGTGGTGGTGGTGGTGTTTTGATTTGCTCTGTAAGGGGAACTAGTTCATCATCGTCATCATCCACATTAAGTGCTTCATAACCATACAGGGATTTGTCGTAGGTTTTCCATTCGATTGCTTGCCAAGAAATAAAGAGTACTGAGCAAAGACCAATGGCAAAGTATAACCTACCGTTCTTTCTTAAATCAGCGTTAGGGTTTTTTTTCGGTTGCATTTGAAAAATTTATTGAAGAGCTAATGTAATAATTTTAATATTAGTATAGTAAATAAAAATTGAAGGTTGATGAAATTACGAAATCACGGCTTGATATCCCTCGTGAGTGAGCAAGGTTTCAATTTGAGACAAGTCGCTGATTTTCATTTTTATAATCCACCCTTGGTTATAAGGGTCTTCGTTTACAAGTTCAGGAGTGTCTTCCAGGTCTTCGTTAAAGGCCGTGATTTCCCCAGTAAGAGGTATAAACAAATCAGATACTGTTTTAACTGCTTCAACCGTTCCAAAAACCGCTTCTTTATCTAGCGATTCGCCCACAGTCTCAACCTCAACGTAAACAATATCGCCTAACTCGCCTTGCGCAAAATCGGTAATACCAATAGTTGCTTGGTCTCCTTCAATACGAACCCATTCATGGTCTTGGGTGTATTTCAAATCCTGTGGAATATTCATCTTTCAATTTTGTTTAAATGTAATGCAAACGTGCTAATTTCCAAAATTGTATCGCAGTGTTATTCCAGCACGTATGTTGGTTTGCGGGAAAGCCGTGGAAATGGCAAATTTCGAAAATGCGTGATCGTAGAAAAATAAGGCATTGAAATTACGAGAGAGCCCGTAATCTGCAGACATCTTAAGGGACCACAAGCGTTGCCCTGCAGTAACCTGATCACTTAAAAGATCTAGGTTTCGAATAAGCGTAATGTTATCACGAACAGATAAATCTGCTTTGATGTTGATGTCTCCTTTTAGTTTGGTGGATTTGCCGCTAATATTGGTCTTAAATTTTACATTCTTGATGCGGTAGCCCATACCAACAATCCATTCGTCGCCAGATGTTTCGGTGAGTAAGTTGTTGTCAAGTGATAAGGACAAAGCGCGATCTTTTCGTACTTCGGCAGAAACTTGAAGGCTATTTTTAAGTTCAAAATCGAGCTTGAGCAAGGGATTAAATTGCTCCACCAGGTTTACGTTGGTGTAGAGAATTTTATTCATAAAATTACCCGACTGATCGGTGCCGTTGGCTTGATAATCAAGGTTGGTGGCAAAGGCATTGAGCGTATGGCTGGCCCGGTAACCGTGCGAAATTGCAAATCGATTAAATCGTTTTTTAAATGATTTCAACCGCATAAATCCAGTATACTGCATGTTCCAGTTGGGAAGTGGGAAGCTGCGTTTTGCTTCCATGCTAACCGAATTGGGATCCGCTCCAGTATAGGCAGCTAAAAAGGCAGGAATAAGCACAGCTTGATTTGTTTTTCCATAGCCTGTTGGGAAGCCATCTGCATCAACATTCCCTGTTGGTATGCCTCGTGCAGCAGCCAATCGCCCTGCAATAATCAATCGATTTGTTTTCAGATCTTCAAAGGCCGTTGAAGCCAGGCCATCACCGCTAAATGAAGTGCGCAACATGATGGTTGAAATTTCAAAATTACCAAATAAGCGTGGTGATAATGCATTATAAACCCCATTGACAACACTAAAGTTCTCTGAGTTGTTTTCTGAATAACTACGGTTACCTGTCAGATCGAGTTGGAGTCCTTTTAAAAGTCCAATTTCGGCACTGTATGATATTTCACTGTTGTGTACGGTTGTATACGCTTGATTAAAATTTGGAAATTCCGTGAGCCATCCTCTTTTGGCTGCTTCGAAACGAATGTCTTCTTGACGACCCAAGGCAAAGGCTAAACCAGGATTAGCCGTGCCTAAAAAGCCGATGTTTTGGGTATACCCGGGCAACACCGTTCCGTTATTTTCACTATACGAAACCTGCACCCTTCTCAATGCAGTAACTACCCCTATCAAAGTGTTCTTAACCTTAACTCCCGCTTTCTTTTTATCGCTTTTTTTGTTGTTTTTACGCAAGCCCAGACTGTTGTACAGGGCCTCCATATTGGCACTTCCGTTCCATTGAATGGTATTGGCGTTCTGCAGCGTATGTACAATACCAAGGGTATTATTGTTTTCGTCAACCACATTGGCCAATGCAGAGGAGCCCCGCTGCCAATTAAAATTACCTGTATAAGAATAGGTCCCATCTAAAAAAGACAGTAGTGGGATATATTTAAATGGCAACTGATAGGTAGCACCAATAGACTGATCAAAACGGTCCATTTGTCCTGTATCCCAGATACCATCCCAGATGTCCAATGAAGTGTCGATTTGTGTGCTGCCCGCAGTACCATTCTTCAAATAGTTACGAACGATATTTCGGCTAGATGCAGAGAAATCCAGACGGAATGAATTCGTCAGATTATGATTGACCGTAAACAACCAATCAAACAGGTAGTTGCGCTGTTGTAGGTCGGGCAAGGGCAATTGGCTTGAAGCATCCATACCCTCCAAAAAGACCTGTCGGAAACGCTGACTTTGAAAGGTTCTGTTGATGTTCGCTGCAAGCGAAACCGAACTGGGCATCAAATTCAAATTTAGTTCAGACAACCATCGCAAATACTTCTTAGTGGATATGGCCTGTACATTGCCTAGGGGTTTTAATGAGATTGGCTTGAACGAATAATTATATCCTGCTCCCAAACGTACATTCTGAAAGGCGAAGTTCTCAATTTCAAAATCGTTTCTCTTTTCTTCGTTATACGAATAAGAAAGGTCTAAATTTTCAAGATCAAAAAAGTTTTCCTTGGCATCTGCACTGCGCTGCTTTCGCACACCAATCAAATTGATGCTTTTGAGTTTGGCAACACTAATGGCTTGATCACGTATGGCATCACGTTCGTCTTGGCTTGCAGCGGTATCCAGTCTGTCCTGTAACTCAATATCCCTGTAAAAAGGATCGTATTTTGGCGTAATGACCTCTTGATTATAGCTATAGCTTATGGGCAGTACTAATCCCCATTTTTTAGGAAATAACATCCCTGCATTGATGCTTGTGGCTATGCCGTAAGAACGGGTGTCGTCCTGGCTTCGCATGTTCGGCGACTGATCGATAGCGCCAAATCCGACAGTAGAGATGGCCCCGTTTAAGGTAACATTTGCAAAATCAGCTAGGTTAGCATCCAGTGTGCCAACAGCAGCCCAGCCACCACTTGAGTCAATTTCTGACAGTCGAAGTTCGTTAAACCACACTTCACCGTCAAGGTTGCTCCCCACGGTAGTACTTGGATTTTTGACGCCCACCACCAAGGTTCTTATGGCGCCAAGCGTTGGATTACCTCGAATGGATAATTTGTATTTTTTATCGCCTGGCAAACTAGAGTTTGGTGTAAATTCATTAATGCGTTCAAGATTCTCATCAAAATAAGTAGCGCCTACCATTTCTCGACTTGCAATAGATTTGGCCTTAATTTTTGTGAGCCATTCTACTGGTATATCTATTTCGTTTGATGCCACTTGCCACACTTCTTCGGCTGTTAAATTATTTGACACCCCGCGGGTATAGGCCGTTGGCTTAAGCGGAATTTCTATTTGATAATAGTTTTCATCCAGATCA
>Ga0213862_10000022_pt1 | contig 57221 bp, 52 predicted proteins | sample PICome_7_FD_160092 | JGI IMG/M metagenome (GOLD analysis project Ga0213862, IMG submission 160092) | Coastal seawater microbial communities near Pivers Island, North Carolina, United States - PICO266 | ecosystem: Environmental > Aquatic > Marine > Coastal | place: USA: North Carolina... | reverse complement strand
TGAAGTAACTGCAGTTGACTTTGTTAAAAAAATATCATTGTTTGACATATCTTTGAAAGCAACTAACCTGTAACCCTTAGGATGAATATCTTTTTTCATTAGTATTTTTTTTTAATTTTGATGTGCAAATTTAATATATATAATAAATAATAACAAATAATCTAAAGAGTTTATTTAATCAAGAAATTGGATTTGTTATATTTGTTTAGTTATAAATATACATAATGAATACAAAATTAAAAAATCATTCGATTGATTATGGCACAAAATTAGGAGGATTTCTAGCTTTTTCTTCTCTACTTTTTTATATTTTAGATCCATTATTATTTATAAATCTTTGGATCGCTGCTGCTTTTGTAATACTAATTGTTTTCTTTGGAGCATTTTCATCTTATAAATCAAGAAATTTATTTGAGGATAAATTATTGAACTGGAAAAACTCATTCAAAGTATATTTTATTACTATCGCTGTTGGTTATTTAATTGGCAATATAACCTTGTTCATCATTTTTAATATTATAGATCCTGATATTGTTAAAATTATTTTTGAAAAATCTTTGGAACTGTCTGAACAAATAATGATTTACTTTGGAACTCCAGAAGATATAATTGCTACGGAATTAGAAAAAGCCGAAAAAATTGGTTCAGAAAATTTATTCTCACTTAAAGCTTTATCCAAAGATTATTTTTATAAACTTGCTATCTTTTCATTAATAGGTACAATGATATCATTAATTACAAAATCTTCTAATTAGTTTTGGATATTTCTATTATCATACCTTTATTAAATGAAGAAGAATCTCTAAATGAATTAAGTCAAAAAATTGACTCTGTTTTGAGTAAAAGATCTTTCTTATACGAAACAATATTTATTGATGATGGCAGCACTGATGATTCATGGAATGTTATAAAAAATTTAGCTGCAAATAATTCAAATATTAGAGGAATTAAGTTTTTAAGAAATTTTGGTAAATCTCAAGCATTGCATGCAGGCTTTAATGCAAGTTTAGGTAATATAGTTTTTACAATGGATGCCGATTTGCAAGACGATCCAAAGGAAATACCTGAGATGTATGATTTAATGATTAATCAAGATTTTGATTTAATTTCTGGCTGGAAAAAACAGAGATTTGACCCTATATTTACAAAGAATTTACCTTCAAAATTATTTAATGCTTGCGCAAGAATTACATCTGGAATTAAATTAAATGATTTTAATTGCGGTCTTAAAGCATATAAAAAAAAGGTAGTCAAATCAATAAATGTATATGGTGAGATGCATAGATACATTCCAATTTTAGCAAGTAATGAAGGATTTAAAAAAATTGGAGAAAAAATTATAAAACATAGACCAAGAAAATATGGTCAAACAAAATTTGGTATGAATAGATTTTCACATGGGTTTTTAGACCTAATAACAATATGGTTTTTATCAAAGTTTGGTAAAAGACCAATGCATTTTTTTGGAGGTATAGGAGCGATAATGTTAATAATTGGTTTTAGTTTCGCCCTCTACCTAGGAATTGATAAGCTTTATCTAAATCCAAATAGCAGATTAATAACTGAAAAACCGGAATTTTTCATAAGTTTAACAACAATGATTTTAGGAAGCCAATTTTTTGTTGCTGGTTTTATTGGAGAAATGATAACAAGAAATAACAAAGAAAAAAAGCAATACACTATTGAAAAATCAATTAATTAATTAATGGATATTCAAAAAAAAATTAACAAGTGGTTAAGCCCACCATTTGATAAATCAACTATTGAGCAAACTTCATTAATGTTAGATAATGATAAAGAGATAGAAGATAGTTTTTATAAAGATTTAGAATTTGGTACTGGTGGTATGCGTGGCATTATGGGTCCAGGCACAAATAGAATCAATAAATATACTTTGGGTAAAAGCACTCAAGGTTTATCAAACTTTTTAATAACTAAATTTAAATCTAAAATTAGTGTTGTAATTGCATATGATTGCAGAAATAACAGTAGAGAATTAGCTCAAATAGTTGCTGATGTCTTTTCTGCTAACAATATTAAAGTATATTTATTTAGTGATCTTAGGCCTACACCTGAATTATCATTTGCTGTTAAATATTTTAATTGTAAATGCGGAATTGTTTTAACTGCATCTCATAATCCTCCTGAATATAATGGTTATAAAGTATATTGGGAAGACGGAGGGCAAATTGTCCCTCCAGAAGATTCAAAAATAATCAAAGAAATTAATAGAATCGATTACTCAGACATTAACTTTGAATCAAATAAATCTTTAATTCAAATAATAGACAAAAAAGTTGATGAATCATTTATTCTAGAAAGTTTACAAGCTGGACAACTCTCTTCCGACAATACTATTAAAAAAAATATTACTATTGTTTTTACCTCAATACACGGAACCTCGATAACTTTGATTCCTAAGGTGTTAAATAAAGCGGGGTTTAACAACCTACATATTGTTAAAGAACAAGAAGTTCCTGATGGTAATTTTCCAACAGTATTCTCACCTAATCCTGAAGAAAAAGAAGCCCTAAATTTAGCTCTAACTTTAGGGGATAAAACAAATGCTGATATAGTTATAGGAACTGATCCTGATGGAGACAGACTTGGAATTGCAGTTAGAGATAATAACAATAAACTTGTTTTATTGAACGGCAATGAAGTTATGGCCGTTTTAATAGATATTCTATGCTCAAAATGGAAAGATGAAAATAAATTAAATGGTAATCAATTTGTCGGATCAACAATTGTTTCAACTCCTTTAATCGATAAAATAGCTATGAATTATGGAGTTGATTGTAAACTTGGATTAACAGGATTTAAGTGGATAGCTAAGATGATAAGAGATTATCCAAAATTAAATTTTATTGGAGGTGGTGAAGAGAGTTTTGGATTTATGGTAGGAGATTTTGTAAGAGATAAAGATGCTATCACTTCTACTTTATTAGCTTGTGAATCCGCTGCAATATTAAAATATAATAAATCTAGCATTTATAAAAAACTAATTGAGATTCATCTTGAACATGGCTTATATAGAGAAAAATTAATTTCACTAACCAAGAAAGGAATAAATGGGTCAAAAGAAATCTCTAAAATGATGAATGATTTCAGATGCACTCCACCAATTACTATTGATGAAGAAAAAATAATATCTATTGAAGACTACAGCACTTCAATTTCAACTAACTTAATGCATAAAACTAAAAAAGATATTAACTTACCAAAATCTAATGTTTTAATTTACGTAACTGAAAAAGGCTCAAAAGTGGCGCTAAGACCTAGTGGAACTGAACCTAAAATAAAGTTTTATATTAGCGTTAATACTAGTTTAGGAAACATTGATTATTATGATAAAACTAAACAAAATTTAGATGATAAAATTGAAAGAATTATCAAAGAATTAAATATTATTTAATGAATTATTTTAAAAGAATACTTAAATATGCTGTTCCATACAAGCTCTATGCTATTTTAAATATAATAGCAAACATATTTTATGCTTTTTTTGGAACACTTTCAATGATTTCATTATTTCCAATGTTAAAAGTTTTATTTAATCAAACTGAAACATTGTCTACTAAACCAGAATGGACGGGTTTTACTAACATAGCTAATTATGCAGAAGATTATCTAAACTTCTTTGTTACACTAAAAAAAAATGAAGGAAGTAATGATGTATTAATATTTATGGTACTAATTATTGTAAGTACTTTTTTATTAAAAAATATATTTAATTATCTCTCCCTTTATTTTGTAACATTTTTAAGAAATGGGGTAATTAGAGATATAAGAAATGACATTTACAATCAAATTACTGAATTATCAGTTTCTTATTATTCAGAAAAAAGAAAAGGGGATATAATGTCAAGAATATCTTCTGATGTTATTGAATTACAAGTTTCATTTTTAGGCATACTCGAGTTAATAGTGAAAGAACCTCTAATGATTATTTTCACCTTAGCATCTATGTTTTTGATAAATAGCAAACTAGCAATCTTTGTAATAATTTTCATTCCTCTTTCAGGACTTATTATTTCTTTTATTGGAAAAACATTAAAGAAAAAATCAAATAAAGTTCAAAAAGAACAAGGGCTATTTTTATCATTGGTTGATGAAACTTTAAATGGTTTAAAAATTATAAAAAGCTTTACATCTGAAAATTTATTTAGATCAAAATTTTATAACTCTACAGCTAAATACTATAAATATTCTAATTCTCTACTAAACAAAACTAATTTAGCTGGACCTGTTAGTGAATTTTTAGGAATATGTTCAATAACAATATTGTTATGGTATGGTGGACAAATGGTTTTAGAAGAAAAAACACTTGACCCCAGTACATTTATGGTTTTTTTAGGCCTTGCTTATAATATTTTAACTCCATTTAAAGCAATAAGCAAAGCAAGTTACAAAGTACAAAAAGGAAACGCAGCTGCTGAAAGAATTATTCAAGTTTTAGATAATAAATCATTAATTATTGATCCTATCAACAACAAAGAGATTTTAAGTTTTGAAAATTCGATTGAAATAAAAAATATAAAATTTAGTTACTCAGAAGAAAAAGCAATAAAAGATTTTAGTTTTAAATTGAAAAAAGGGGAAACTTTAGCATTAGTTGGTCAATCTGGTAGTGGAAAATCAACAATTGCAAACTTAGTTAACAGGTTTTATAATGTAGATAGTGGTGAAATTATTATTGACGGTCTTAATATTAATAATATTACAAAGAAAAGTTTAAGAAGTTTAATTGGACTAGTTACACAGGACTCAATATTATTCAATGACTCAATAAAGAATAATTTATTAGTTGCTAATAATAAAGCTAGTGACGATGAAATTATAGAGGCATTAAAAATAGCTAATGCCTGGGAATTTGTTAAAGATTTAGATGATACTATTAATTACACTGTTGGAGATTCAGGGAATTTGCTATCTGGCGGTCAAAAGCAAAGAATAAGTATAGCAAGGGCAGTATTAAAAAACCCACCAATAATGGTTTTAGATGAAGCTACCTCTGCTCTTGATCCAGAAAGTGAAAAACTTGTTCAAGATGCTCTTGAAAAAATGACTAAAAATAGAACTTCAATTGTAATTGCTCATAGATTATCAACTATAAAAAATGCAGATCATATAGCAGTTTTAGATAATGGAAATATTGTTGAAAAAGGTAATCATCATGAATTGATAAAATTAAATGGTATTTACTCTAATTTTGTAGAAATGCAATCCATAAAAAAGTAAATTACTAGTAAAATTAAGTATACATTTGCATGCTAAATTAAAAGAAATGAAACTACATAGAAATTTATGCCTACCAATTATTGATGGGATTCTAGAAATTTTTAATGAAAATAATTATGCTGACAAAGTAATTCAAAATTTATTAAAAAGAAATAAATCATGGGGAAGCAGAGATAGAGGTTTTATAGCAGAAACGACTTATGACATAGTTAGATGGAAGAGGCTCTATTCTGAAATAGCACAAGTTAAAATCCCTTTTTCAAGAGATGATGCATGGAGATTAATTGCTGTATGGATTATACTTAAAGGGATAAGATTACCAGATTGGAAATATTTTGAAAATACTCCTAAAAGAAAAATTAAGGGAAGATTTGATATTTTAATTAAAGAGAGAAGATTTAAGGAATCTATCCCTGATTGGATTGATGATTTAGGAATATCAGAATTAGGTGAAAAATTATGGTCTAAAGAAATTAACGCACTTAATTTACAAGCACAAGTAGTTTTAAGAACAAACACATTAAAAATTGACAGGAATCTATTGAAGCTTAAATTAATGGATGAGAATATTGAAACTACAATTAACAATAATTATCCTGATGCTTTAATTTTAAATGAAAGAAAGAATGTATTTAGAACAGATTCATTTAAAAATGGTTGGTTTGAAGTTCAAGATGCTTCTTCACAATTAGTATCAAAATATTTAGATGTTAAGCCTGGAATGAAAGTTGTTGACTGTTGTGCTGGTGCAGGTGGAAAAAGCCTACACCTATCTTCATTAATGGAAAATAAAGGTCAACTTATTGCAATGGATATTTATGAAAGTAAATTAAAAAAGTTAAAAATCAGAGCTCGTAGAAATGGAGTTCATAATATTACAACTAAAATAATAGATTCTACAAAACCTATTAAAAAACTTCATAATACTGCTGATAGAGTTTTGATTGATGCTCCTTGCTCAGGATTAGGGGTGATAAAAAGAAATCCTGATACTAAATGGAAACTTAAAAAAGAGTTTTTTGATGAAATTAAAATTACCCAACAAAAAATCCTTAATGATTACTCTAAAATGGTTAAAATAAACGGAAAACTTGTTTATGCTACATGTTCAATTTTGAAATCTGAAAATAATCAACAAATAAAAAAATTTTTAAAATCTGAAAGTGGGCAAAATTTTAAGTTTGAAAAAGAGAATAATATTTATTCCCATAAAACAGGTTTTGACGGCTTTTATATGGCCTTATTAAAAAGAATTAAATAATGAAAAAAACTATTTTTATTTTATATGTTTTATTAAGTTCTAATATGTTTTCTCAAATACCTGAAGGATACTATGACAGTGCAACTGGTTCAGGATACGAACTTAAAACTCAATTATTTAATATAATTAACAACCACAATGATCAAGGTTATAACAGTCTTGATGATTTTTACATTAATAATGAATTAGATAATTATTATGAAAATGACAATACAATTTTAGATATATACTCAGAAAACCCTACTAATTCTGATCCATATAATTTTAATCCAATTAACGATGCTTGTGGAAACTATTCATCTGAGGGAGATTGTTATAATAAAGAGCATGTAATACCTCAATCTGTTTTTGGCAGTAATTATCCTATGAGGAGTGATGCTCATCATGTTCTTCCAGCTGACGGAAGGGTTAACGGGTTTAGAGGTAATTATCCTTTTGGTAATGTTGGCAGTAATTTAATAAGTCAAAGTGGTATAACCAATCCTACCCTTAATGGATCAATGCTTGGATATAACATAAATGAAGGAGACTCATCTGGATACTCTGGTATTGTATTTGAACCAATTGATGAATTCAAAGGAGATATTGCAAGAATTTATTTTTATTTTATTACTAGATATGAAAATGTAATATCTTCTTGGTCAGATTATGAAATGTTTGATGGAAGTAGCAATAAAGTTTTAGAAGATACTTTTCTAAATATATTGTATTCCTGGCATGTCTTAGATCCAGTTTCTCAAAAAGAAATAGATAGAAATAATCAAATTTACATATATCAAGGTAATAGAAATCCATTTATAGATAATCCAGTCTATGTTAATCAGATTTGGAATATAACTAGCGATAATGAAAATCCGTCTATCCCATCAAATCTATCAATAGAGAATATAACCAGTAGTTCAATATTAATTAATTGGGAAGAATCTACAGATAATGTAGGTATTGCTTATTATGAAATATTTATTAATGGTAATTATTATTCAAGTACTGATTCAATTTTTTATTTAATTACAAATTTAACAGCACAGACTAATTACTGTATTTCTATTCAAGCAGTTGATCTATCTCAGAATATTTCAGAATTAAGTGAAGATGTTTGCGACACTACACTTGAACAAAGTAACGAAACTAGTGAAATATTTATTTCTGAATACATTGAAGGTTCGTCAAATAATAAGGCTATTGAATTAGCTAATTTTACTGGAGAGCTAGTTTCACTAGATAATTATAGTTTAGCAAGAAATACTAATAGTGGTGGTATATGGGGTGAGTTTTTACAGCTAAACGGAAGTATTAATAATGAAGATGTATTTATAATTAGTAGAGGTAATGCAGAGCAATCAATTATTGATATTGCAGATCAATTATCTAGTGATGATGCAATGTCATTTAACGGAGATGACCCTATCGGATTATTTAAAGACGGACTCTTAATAGATGTATTTGGTAATTTTAATGGTGAAAATGATTTTGCGAACTCAACATATCTAAGAAATGATAATATTATAAATCCATCAACTAATTTTAGCATAAATGAGTGGACTGCTTTAGAAAATAATACTTTTGAATTTTTGGGATTTCACAATCAAAATCTAGCTAATCAACTAAATATGGGGTTTAATATAAAAGTTTTTCCAAACCCGACTAATTTAAAACACTTCACAGTAAAAAGTTCAAAGGTTTTTTCTTATCAATTATATAATCTTAGTGGACAAATTAAAACTAGTGGAAAAAGTAAAGGATTAAACACAAAAATTGACTGTTCAAACATGAGTTCTGGGATATATTTTTTAAGACTAAACTTTAATAAATCAAATCACTTTCAAAAAATTATAATTAATTAGTTCTTGATGTTAAAACATGGTGAATAACTATTAAATTATCCATAATTAAATACACTAATTTTTATTCTAAATAAGTTAATTTTATTTTTTCATAAACAAGGCCAATATGATACTTTTTTTTGGAGATAAGTCCGAGCATAATATTTTTGCTGTTGAGCTTAAAAATAAGCTGAGTCTTGAAGATTTAAATAAGCTATCTTGGGTATTTGGAGGTGTTAACGTCATTGACAAAAAAATAATCGACAATTCTTATATTGGTCCGCGCTCATCAATGATAACTCCATGGAGTACTAATGCTGTTGAAATCACACAAAATATGGGGATTTTAGATATCCATAGAATTGAACAATTTACTAAAGTAGACTCTAATTCTGAACATTTTGATTATATGATTTTTGAAAAATTTGACAAATTAGATCAAAATATTTTCACAATAGATATTATTCCAGAAGATATAATTTATATAAATGATATTAAAAAGTACAATATTGATGAAGGCTTGTCATTAAGTGATGAGGAAATTAATTATTTAAATAATATTTCGTTAAAAATTGATAGAAAATTAACTGATTCAGAAGTATTTGGGTTTTCACAGGTTAATTCTGAACATTGTAGACATAAAATATTTAATGGTAAGTTTATAATTGATGATAAAGAGAAGAAAAGTTCACTTTTTAAATTAATTAAAGAAACATCAAAGAAAAATCCCAACCTAATAGTTTCAGCATATAAAGATAATGTAGCGTTTATAGAAGGTCCTGAAATAGATCAATTTGCACCTGCAAGATCTGATATAGCTGATTTTTATAGAATTAAAAAAATTAAATCAGTCATTTCATTAAAAGCTGAAACTCATAATTTTCCAACTACTGTTGAACCATTTAATGGAGCAGCAACTGGATCAGGTGGTGAAATAAGAGATCGTTTAGCTGGTGGAAAAGGATCTTTACCATTAGCTGGTACTGCTGTATATATGACTCCATATTCTCGAAATTCTTTTAATAAGTCTTGGGAAAAAAATATAAAAAGTAGAAAATGGCTTTATCAATCTCCAATTGACATATTGATCAAGGCTTCAAATGGAGCTTCTGATTTTGGAAACAAATTTGGACAACCATTAATTGTTGGTTCTGTGTTAACATTTGAGCATTCTGAAAATAATAAAACAATCGGTTTTGATAAGGTTATTATGCAAGCTGGAGGTATTGGTTACGGAGTTTATAATCAAGCTTTAAAAGATGTACCAAAAAAGGGTGATAAAATAGTTGTTTTGGGTGGAGATAATTATCGAATTGGTATGGGTGGTGCTGCAGTTTCTTCAGCAGATACAGGAGAATTTTCAAAAGGAATTGAATTAAATGCTGTTCAAAGATCTAATCCGGAAATGCAAAAACGAGTTGCTAATACAATCCGAGGAATGGTCGAAAGTGATGAGAACTTTATTGTCTCTATTCATGATCACGGGGCTGGTGGACATCTAAACTGTCTTTCTGAATTAGTTGAAGAAACTGGTGGAGAAATTAATCTTGATAAGTTACCTATTGGAGATCCTACCCTATCTTCAAAAGAAATAATTGGAAATGAATCTCAAGAAAGAATGGGATTAATAATAGAAGCCGATAAGCTAAATATTTTAAATAAGATTTCAATTAGAGAAAGATCTCCAATTTATGATGTTGGACTTATAAATAACAATAAAAGATTTTCTATAAAATCAAAAAAAACTGGTAAAACCCCTTTAGATTTATCTTTAAATAATTTTTTTGGAAGCTCACCAGTTACAATTATGAAAGATTATTCTAAACCAATAAATTTTTCTAATTTATCCTATAACAACAAAGAGTTTTACAATTATTTAGATGAGATTTTTAAACTAGAAGCTGTTGGATGTAAAGATTGGCTAACAAACAAAGTGGATAGATGTGTTGGTGGAAAGGTAGCCAAACAACAATGTGTAGGTCCATTACAATTACCACTAAATAATTGTGGGGTTGTAGCTCTAGACTTTAAAAGTAATAAAGGTGTTGCAACATCAATAGGCCACTCGCCTATTTCTTCTTTAATAAATCCATCTTTTGGCAGTAAAAATAGTATAACTGAAGCATTAAGTAATATTATATGGGCACCCCTAACTCATGGAATCAAAGGGATTTCTTTATCAGCTAATTGGATGTGGCCATGTAACAATGAAGGAGAAGATAGTAGACTTTATAAAGCTGTTGAGGCAGTATCAAAATTTGCCATTGAATTAGGAATTAATATTCCTACAGGAAAGGATTCACTTTCAATGAAACAAAAATATAAAGATAAAGAAGTTTTAGCACCTGGAACTGTTATTATTTCTGCCGTGGCAGAATGCCTTGATATTAATAAGATAGTTGAGCCTCAACTTAAAATAAATAAACATAAAATATACTATATAAACTTATCACAAGATAAATTTAAATTAGGAGGAAGTTCATTTGCTCAAACATTAAATAAAATTGGAGTAAATACACCAAATGTATCAAATCCATCTTATTTAAAATCTGTATTTAGTATAATTCAAAAATTGATAAACGAAGATTTAGTAACTGCTGGACATGATGTTTCTTCTGGAGGACTAATTACAACATTATGTGAGATGTGTTTTTCATCAAATAATATAGGGGCGAATCTTAACTTTGATAAAATTCACGAGAAGGATTCTATTAAATTATTATTTTCAGAAAACCCTGCAATTGTAATACAATGTGATAAAAAGATTGAAGAATATTTTAATTCTAAAAAACTTGAATATTTTAAAATTGGAGAAGTTATTAATTCAAATAAGTTAAGCATAAGAAATCACGATGATAATTATATTATTAATATTGAAGAATATAGAGATAAATGGTTTAATACATCTTTTTTATTAGATCAAAAACAAACAGCTAATAATTTATCTAAAACAAGATTTTATAATTATAAAAAACAGCCTCTAAAATTTGAATTTCCTAAAAAATTTACAGGTAAAATTCCTTTGATTGATAATTATAACAAGCCTATTGCTGCTATTATTAGAGAAAAAGGTAGTAATAGTGAACGAGAAATGGCCAATGCAATGTATATGGCAGGTTTTGAAGTAAAAGATATTCACATGACTGATTTAATTTCAGGAAGGGAAAACTTAGATGATGTAAAGTTTATTGGTGCAGTTGGAGGTTTTTCAAACTCTGATGTATTGGGTTCCGCTAAAGGATGGGCGGGAGCTTTTAAATATAATCCTAAAGCAAAAAAAGCTTTGAAAAATTTCATGCAAAGAACTGATACACTTTCTATTGGAATTTGTAATGGATGCCAATTATTCATGGAGTTAGATTTAATAAACCCAGACCATGATAATCATGGCAAAATGACTTTTAATGATTCTAAAAAACATGAAAGTGGATTTACATCTGTTAAGGTTTTAAAAAACAATTCAATTATGCTTTCCAGCCTAGAAGGATGTAATTTAGGAGTTTGGATTAGTCATGGTGAGGGTAAATTTGATTTACCAAAAAACGAATCTGATTATAATATTATTGCAAAATACACTTATGATGATTATCCAAGTAATCCAAACGGGTCAGATTTCTCTACAGCAATGCTTTGCGATAAAACTGGAAGACATTTAGTAACCATGCCACATATTGAAAGATCTATATTTCAATGGAATTGGGCAAATTATCATCCAGGAAGAAAAGATGAAGTGTCTCCATGGCTTGAAGCATTTATCAATGCTAAAAATTGGATAATTAAAAATTAATTTCTTTAAACTATCTTTTAACAGTTTATTAGTACAAATAAATTAAATAATATTTCATTTTTGTGATTATAAAAATATCCACATGAAAAAAAAAATATTTTTTTTAGTAATTATATTTAGTTTTAACACCTATTCTTCAAATATTGAATTATTTCATAGAGTTAAAATACAATATGAAAATATTTCAGAATTAAACGAGTTAAATTCTTTAGGTATATGTTTAGATCATGGGGTATATACAAATAACAATTACTTTGAAACTGATTTATCTCAATCAGAAGTAGATCTTTTAAATGATTTAAATATCAACTTTTCTATTGAAATTAATGATGTTTCACAGTACTATCGAAATATAAACAAACCAAATCATAAGGATTACATTTCGGGATATGAACTTAAAAATGAAACTTGTGATAATGAAGGATCAGAAAATTATGAAACTCCAGCTAATTATGTTATAAAGGATGGAAATGATTTTGGGGGGTTCTATACTTATTCAGAAATGTTAGAACAATTAGATCTAATGCATCAACTATACCCTAGTCTAATTTCTTCAAGAAATGATGTAAAAGACATTAATCTAACCAACAGCCCACATCCCCATCAAACTTATGAAGGAAGATATTTACAATTTGTTAAAATTTCAGACAATCCAAATGTAAACGAAGAAGAACCACAAATTTTATACACAGCAATTCATCATGCTCGTGAACCAGCTTCATTGCAACAATTAATTTTTTACATGTGGTACTTATTAGAAAATTATGAACAAAGTCAAGAAATAAGAGATATAGTTAATAATACTGAGTTGTATTTTATCCCATGTGTAAATCCAGATGGATATATTTTTAATGAAATTATTGAACCTCAAGGAGGTGGAATGTGGAGAAAAAATAAGTTCAATGATCACGGAGTTGATAATAATAGAAATTACTCGTACATTGATTCAAATGGAAATGAAGTATGGAATACTGCTGGAACTTCAGATGATATTTATGGTCAAACCTATGCTGGAACAGGACCTTTTTCAGAATCAGAAAATAGAGCAATAAAATATTTTGTAGAACAAAATAATTTCAAAATAGCTTTAAATAATCATACATATAGTAATCTTCTTTTGTACCCATTTGGTTATGACTATGATCAACTTACTGAAGATAATGAAACTTTCGAAAGCATTTCTGAATATTTAGTGATGGATAACGGCTATCAAAATATTCTTAGTTCTGATTTATATCCTGCTGCTGGAGACAGCGATGATTTTATGTATGGAATGCTTGCTACAGAAAGTGGAGGAAATCGAGATAAAATATTTGCAATGACACCTGAAATAGGGTCGTCTTTTTGGCCAGCAGCTTCCACAATTGAGAGTATTTGCAAAGAAATGATGTTTCTAAATTTAAATGCTGCCAGAATGGTTAGTAATTATGCAGTATTAACTGATCTAACTGAAAACTTTGTTGATGGAGATAGTTTTGATGCACAATTCAGTGTTCAAAGATTAGGTTTAGCAGAAAATGGTGACTTTAATGTGACATTTTTTCCAGTATCAAATAATATCGCAAACGGAGTTCAAACCTTAAATTTTGAAGAGATGGAATTTGGAGAATCTATAGATAATGTTATTCCAGTTTATTTAACTTCAAACATACAAAATGGAGATGAAATTAGTTATAAATTGATTTTAAATAATGGATTTTTTGATAAAGAATATTTGGTATCAAAAACATATGGCTCTAACATAACAATATTTAATGGTTCGGAAGGAACATTTTCAAATAATTGGGATTCTGATTCATGGGAAGAAACTAATGAAGATTATTACAGTCCATCTACTTCAATTACAGATTCTGCAAATATAAATTACAGTAATAATGAAAATTCTACCATTGTAATTTTAAATGAAATAGACTTAAGCAACTATTCATATGCAGAAGTTAATTTTAAAGCTAAATGGGAAGTTCAAAATAATTTTGATTATGTTCAACTTGAAATATCGACTGACGGAGGTTCAACTTGGATTCCACAATGTGGAAACTACACTCAACTAGGTGGCAATAATCATCAAAATGCATTCAATGAGCCCTTGTATACAGGAAATCAATATGAATGGATTGATGAAAAGATTTCATTGACGGATTACATCAATTCTTCAATATTACTAAGGTTTAAAATTATAACTAACGGGTTTGGTAGACGTGATGGATTTTATTTTGATGATTTTCAAATTAATGGAATTTCTAATCAACTTAGCTTAAATAATAATTTAGATATTAAAACAAAAGTTTATCCGAATCCAGTTAATAATATCTTAAACATACAAACTAGTTTTGTTAACTATAATGTAAAAGTATATGATATAACAGGAAAACTTTTAATAAATACATTCAACAAAAATTCGTTAGATTTATCTACTTATGAATCAGGTATTTATATCCTTAAAATTTCTCACAAGAATTCCACTGAATCATTTAAAATAATTAAGTAGAATCACATTATATTGATCATTAATACTATGCATGCATAATATTTTACAATTACTATGCATGCATAGTATTTTTTTATTATATTAGTTTACTTAAATCATTAATAATGAAGGAGAAAACTATTGATTACATGCTCAGAACAACGTGGCTTGCAGTAAAAAAAATGTACAATGAAGAAGCACTTAATTATGAATCTACAATGGCAACTGGATTTACCCTTTTAAGTATAGACCCAGAAAAAGGAACACCTTCAACTTCTCTAGGACCATTGATGGGAATTGGAGTTAATAGTTTATCTAGAATATTATCATCAATGGAACTTGAAGGATTAATTCAAAGAAAGCCTAACCCGGATGATGGTAGAGGAGTTTTAGTTTATCTAACTAAGTTTGGATTAGATAGTAGAGAAAAAGCAAGAAATAGGGTGTTAAAATTTAATGATACAATCGCTAAAAACATTTCAAAAGAGAAAATAAATGTTTTTTACGAAGTAACTGAATTAATTAATAACCTCATTGATAATAAACAAATTTTTAAAGAAAAATGAATACTAGAAAAATAAATAAAATTGCAATAATAGGCTCTGGAATAATGGGCAGTGGAATTGCATGTCATTTTGCTAATATTGGAGTTGAGGTTATTTTACTGGACATAGTACCAAATTCCTTAAACGACAAAGAAAAAAGTAGCGGGCTAACATTGAAAGACAAATCAGTAAGGAATAGACTTGTCAATGATGCTCTGAATACATGCTTAAAGTCAAAGCCATCTCCTATATTCAATAAGAAGTTTAAAAATAGAATCAGCACTGGAAATATTGAAGATGATTTATATAAAATAAAAGATGTTGATTGGATAATGGAGGTTGTTGTTGAAAGGTTGGATATTAAAAAAGTTGTATTTGAAAAAATTGAAAAACATAGAACTCAAGGAACAATCGTAACCTCTAACACTTCAGGCATACCAATTAAATTTATGAGCGAAAATAGAACCGAAGATTTTCAAAAACATTTCGCTGTAACACATTTTTTCAACCCACCTAGATATTTAAAACTATTTGAAGTTGTACCAGGCCCAATGTGTAAAGAAAACATAACTGATTTTTTAATGATGTATGGAGAAAAGTTTTTAGGTAAAACATCGGTTTTAGCTAAAGACACACCTGCGTTTATAGGAAATAGAATAGGGATATTTAGTATAATGAACTTATTTAATATTGTTGATCAAATGGGATTAACAATTGAAGAAGTAGACAAGCTTACAGGACCTATTATTGGTAGACCAAGGTCAGCAACATTTAGAACAATTGATGTAGTCGGATTAGATACTTTAGTACACACTGCAAATGGAGTTAAAGATAATTGCCCTAATGATGAGATGAGGCATGAATTTGAAATTCCATCATTTATAAATCAAATGATAAAAAATAACTGGCTTGGAAGTAAATCAAAACAAGGTTTTTATAAAAAAGTAGTTGACAGTAATGGTAAGAGAGAAATTTTATGCTTAGATCTTAAAACATTAGAATATAGATCAAAAAAGAAAGTAAAATTTAAAACATTAGAATTAACTAAATCTATTTCAAATGTTGGTGATCGTTTTAAAATTCTTATTAATGGAAAGGATAAAGCTGGAGAATTTTATAGAAAATGTTTATCAGCCTTATTTGAATATGTTCAAAATAGAATTCCTGAAATATCAGATGAAATTTATAGAATTGATGATGGACTGAGAGCTGGATTTGGTTGGGAACATGGACCATTCCAAATTTGGAATGAAATTGGAGTAAAAGAAGGAGTTGAATTAATGAGATCAGAAGGTAAAAATCCAAATAAATGGGTTGTTGAAATGTTAGAATCAGGAGAAAAATCATTTTATTCTGTTAAAAATGGGGTAACTCATTATTATGATATTGATTCTAAAAAACAAGTAAAAAAGCCAGGACAAGATTCCTTTATAATATTAGATAATATTCGTAAATCAACAGAAGTTTATAATAATTCTAGTGTTTCAATTCAAGATATTGGTGATGGAATTTTAAATATAGAGTTTAGATCCAAAATGAATTCTATTGGAGAAGACGTATTATCAGGTTTAAATAAAGCAATTGATATCGCTGAAAAAGATTTTCAAGGATTGGTAGTTGGAAATCAGGCTCCAAATTTTTCAGTTGGCGCAGATATTGGAATGATACTTATGATGGCAGCAGAACAAGAATATGATCAGTTAAATACGGCAATCAAACTTTTTCAAGATTCCATGATGCGAATGAGGTACTCCTCTATCCCAACAATTGCTGCCCCGCACGGAATGACCCTAGGAGGAGGATGCGAGATTTCTCTTCACGCCGATAAAATTGTAGCAGCAGCAGAAACCTATATGGGTTTAGTTGAATTTGGTGTTGGAGTAATTCCAGGTGGTGGTGGATCAAAAGAAATGGCGTTAAGAGCATCTGACGAATTTAAAAAAGGAGATGTTGAATTAAATCTTTTACAAGAAAACTTTTTAACTATCGGGATGGCTAAAGTTTCAACTTCAGCATATGAAGCCTATGATCTTGGGCTTCTTCAAAAAGGAAAAGATCATGTCATAGTAAATAAAGAACGTCAAATAGCTATTGCCAAATCACATGCTAAATTAATGGCTAAATCTGGTTACACTAAGCCTGTAAAAAGAAAAGATATTAAGGTGCTCGGAAAACAAGCACTTGGAATGTTTTTAGTAGGTACTGACTCAATGCAGGATTCTAAATACATATCAAAGCATGATCAGAAAATAGCCAATAAATTAGCATATGTTATGGCTGGTGGAGATTTATCAGAACCAACTTTTGTTTCAGAACAATACCTATTAGATTTAGAAAGAGAAGCCTTTTTAAGTCTGTGTAGTGAACGAAAAACATTAGAAAGAATTGAACATATGCTTAAAACAGGAAAACCTTTAAGAAATTAATAATATGAAAACAGCATACATAGTAAAAGCTTACAGAACTGCAGTAGGAAAAGCACCAAAAGGTGTATTTCGTTTTAAACGTGCAGATGAATTAGGGGCAGAGACAATACAACATATGATGAAGAAACTACCTAACTTAGATGTAAAAAAAATTGATGATGTTATGGTTGGTAATGCTATGCCTGAAGGTTCTCAGGGACTGAATATGGCTAGATTTATCTCATTGATTGGTTTAAATTCTATAGATGTTCCAGGAGTTACTATCAATCGTTTTTGTTCTTCGGGAATTGAAACAATTGGAATGGCTACAGCTAAAATTCAAGCTGGTATGGCACATTGTATAATAGCTGGTGGTTCTGAAAGTATGAGTTCTGTTCCAATGACTGGCTATAAGCCAGAATTAAATTATAATACAATTAAATCGGGTCATGCAGATTATTATTGGGGAATGGGTAATACTGCAGAAGCGGTTGCAAATCAATTTAATATTTCAAGAAATGATCAAGATGAATTTGCTTACAACTCCCATATGAAAGCTTTAAAAGCATTATCAACAAATCGTTTTCAAGAGCAAATTGTCCCAATTGAAGTTAAAGAAACTTATTTGGATTATAACGGAGAAAAAATAAGTAGATCCTATACAGTAACTAAAGATGAAGGACCCAGAAAAGGAACTAACATACAAACTTTAAATAAATTAAGAGCAGTGTTTGCAAATAATGGAAGTGTTACAGCTGGAAACTCATCACAAATGAGTGATGGAGCAGCTTTTGTAATGATAATGAGTGAGTCTATGGTTAAAGAATTAAATATTGAACCCATAGCAAGGATGGTCAATTATACTGCTGCAGGAGTAGAACCTAGAATTATGGGAATAGGCCCTGTTGCTGCCATTCCAAAAGTTTTAAAACTTTCAGGTTTAAAACAAAATGATATAGAATTAATTGAACTCAATGAGGCATTTGCGTCGCAATCATTGGCTGTAATTCGTGAACTAAACTTGAATCCAGATCTCATAAATGTTAACGGAGGGGCTATTGCTTTAGGACATCCTCTTGGCTGTACAGGAGCAAAATTATCCGTACAACTATTTGACGAAATGAGAAAAAGAAATATGAAAGGTAAATACGGTATGGTAACAATGTGTGTTGGAACAGGTCAAGGAGCGGCAGGTATATTTGAATTTTTAAATTGATTATTATGAAAAATAAAGAAAAATTAATTAAAGGATCACAATTTATCACTGATCAAACAAATTATACAGAAATATTCACACCTGAAGATTTTACAGAAGAACATATAATGATGAGAAATTCTGTAAAAGAATTTAACGATCGAGAAATTATACCCCATAGATCTAGGTTTGAAAAGAAGGATTACCAATTAACTGAAGATCTGATGAGGAAAGCTGGTGAAATGGGATTTCTAAGTATTGCTGTTCCTGAACAATATGGAGGTATGGGAATGGGATTTGTTTCAACAATGTTAGTTTGTGAGTATATCTCGAGTGGAAGCGGATCTTTTAGCACAGCTTTTGGTGCTCATACTGGAATAGGAACAATGCCAATAACATTGTATGGAACAGAAGAACAAAAAAATAAATATGTACCAAAATTAGCAAGCGGTGAATGGTTTGGCTCTTACTGTTTAACAGAACCTGGAGCAGGTAGTGATGCAAATTCTGGAAAAACTACAGCAGAATTATCTGATGATGGTAAAAACTATAAAATCAATGGTCAAAAAATGTGGATTTCAAATGCTGGATTTTGTAACTTATTTATTGTGTTTGCAAGAATTGAAGATGATAAAAATATAACTGCTTTTATAGTTGAAAACAATTCAGAAAATGGAATTACACTTGGAGAGGAAGAACATAAGTTAGGAATTAGAGCATCTTCAACAAGACAGGTGTTTTTTAATGACACGATTGTTTCAAAAGAAAATATGTTAGCAAAAAGAAATGAGGGATTCAAAATTGCAATGAACTCTTTAAATATAGGAAGAATTAAACTCGGTGCTGCTGGGATTGATTCCCAAAGGAGATTAACAACAGCATCAATTGAATATGCTAATGAAAGAAAACAATTTAAAACTAGTATTTCTAATTTTGGGGCAATTAAATATAAAATTGCTGAAATGATAACTAATACTTATGTTGGAGAATCTGCATGCTACAGAGCTGCTAAAGATATTGAAGATAATATTAACAGTCTAGTTAGTAAAGGGATGTCACATCAAGATGCTGAATTAAAAGGAGTTGAAGATTTTGCTGTTGAATGTTCAATATTAAAAGTTGCTGTTTCAGAAGATGTTCAAATTGCTGCTGATGAAGGATTACAAATATATGGAGGAATGGGTTTCTCAGAAGAAGCTCCAATGGAATCTTATTGGAGAGATGCAAGAATTGCGAGAATATATGAAGGAACGAATGAAATTAACAGGATGGTTTCAGTAGGACATTTACTGAAAAAAGCATTTAAAAAAGAAATTTATCTAAAAAAAGCTATTACTAATTCAATAATCAATTCAAAATTTTCATTTTTAAAAAACAAAAAACAAAACGGGATATTAAAGATAGAAAAAAAAACAGTAAATAATTACAAAGATATATTTCTAACCTTACTTGGTCACTGTTTGCAAGATAAAATTGATCTTGAAAACAATCAACAACTTTTATTAGGCCTATCAAATATCTTAATCGAAATTTACATGTCAGAATCGGCAGTTTTGAGAACAGAAAAAAATACAATTAATAAAGAAAATCATTTCAAAATAAAATCTGATTTGACAAGCATTTATTTATCTAACGCGAATGATATAATAAATAAAAATGCTAAAGAGGTAATAAATTTAATTTCAACAGGATCAAAGAGAAAAAAACTTCACAATTATCTATATAGAAAAACAAAATCTTATTGTGGTATTAATATAATAAAACTACGTAATAGTGTTTCAGAAAAATTTACAAATGAAGGGAAATATTTTATTTAAGTTATTACTAAACTTAATCGTATTATTTAATTATACAAAGGTTATTGCACAGACAAATACAGAAATATTTCTTTTAGATATTAAATTTGAACAAGCTAAAATTGAAATTTATAATATAGAAAAAATATCAACTAATAAAGGATACAATAATCAGCCAATATTTATATCAAATAATAAAGTCTTGTTCACATCTGAAAGAAATTTTCAAAATGATATAGTACTGTATAATAGTTCAGATAATAGTTTAAAATATTTAACTAACACACTAACAAGTGAGTACTCCCCTATTAGATATAAAAAAAATAAAATTACAGCAGTCAGTTTGGATAAAAAAGGAGAGCAATATTTACGTGTATATGATATAAAAAATAACACATATAACATTCCTTTCAAGAACAAAATAGTTGGATATTATAATTATTCTAAGAAAATAAAAAATCTAATTGTATCTTCTGTTTTAGAAAATAACGAGCTAGTGTTATATGCTTCAAATTTGAAAACAAAACAACATTCTTATGTGGATAATAATACTGGTAGGTCTATTCACAATATTCCTAAAAATAAATTTGGAGAGAAAAAAATCAGTTACATTTCAAAAAAAGATTCTATATGGAATATTAACTATGTAGATTTAAGTTGTTATAAAACTAAAACCATAACAACAACATTGAATAATAACGAAGATATTTGCTGGTTTAAGGATGGCTCTATTTTAACTTCTTTTAAAAATAATCTATACATCTTCAATACTAAATTTTCAAATGATTGGATATTATTATGTTCTCTTGAGAAATATGGAATAACTAACATATCACGTATAGCAGTAAATCCTAATAATGATAAATTAGTATTAGTTAATTCTAAATAATATATTTATAAAAAATTTTTTTAATCTAATTTATCATCATGAATAAAAGGATCTATACTCTATTTACATTTGTTTTAATATTTACAGTATCAGCTTTATCACAAGATTTCACAATGGATCTTTTAAAAGATTTAACTCCTAGAAATATTGGTCCAGCAGGGATGTCTGGTAGAGTAACATCCATAGATGTAGTACTAAAAAATACCGATATCATCTATGCTGGTACAGCGTCTGGAGGTTTATGGAAATCTGAATCAGGAGGGATCAAGTGGTCACCTATCTTTGATAATGAATTAACAGCCTCAATTGGAGCGATAAAAATTCAACAATCTAATCCAAGTGTGATTTGGGTAGGTACTGGTGAAGGCAATCCAAGAAATAGTTTAAATGGAGGTTTTGGTATTTACAAATCAATCGATGGTGGTAAGACCTGGATTGAAAAAGGGTTAAAGGAAACTAGACATATCCATAGAATATTAATTGATCCAAACAATCCTGATATTATTTATGTGGGTGCAATTGGTTCTCCATGGGGAGAGCACGAAGAAAGAGGTGTTTATAAGTCAATTGATGGTGGAAATAATTGGAAAAGAATTTTATTTACAAATAAAAAGTCTGGTGTAGCCGATTTAGTAATGGATCCTTCCAATCCAAATAAGATTATTGCTGCAATGTGGGAACATAAAAGAGAACCCTGGTTTTTTAATTCTGGTGGTAGTGGATCTGGTCTTTACATAACTCATGATGGAGGAGAAACCTGGAAGAAACTTTCTAGCAAAGAAGGTTTACCAGATGGAGATTTAGGTAGAATAGGAATAGCTATAGCTCCTAGTAGTCCTAACATTGTTTATGCAATTATAGAATCAAAAAAAAATGCACTTTACAAAAGTGAAGATGGTGGAGGTAGTTGGAAAAAAATAAATGATAAAAATGATATTGGCGGAAGACCATTTTATTATTCGGAAATTTATGTGGATCCGCAAAACGAGAATAGAGTATACTCAATTTTTACTTATGTAAATGTCAGTGAAGATGGTGGTAAAAATTTCAAACAACTAATGCCAGCATATGGCGTAAGTAATGGTATACATCCTGATCATCATGCATGGTGGATACACCCAACAAACGGCAAATTCATGATTGATGGTAATGATGGAGGTCTAAATATTACAAAAGATGGTGGCAAATCATGGAGATTTATTGAAAATCTTCCAGTAGCCCAATTTTATCATATAAATGTTGATAATGAATACCCTTACAATGTATACGGAGGTATGCAAGATAATGGATCTTGGAGAGGTCCAGCATATGTTTGGAGAGATCAAGGTATTCGTAATTCTTACTGGCAAGAAATTTCATTTGGAGATGGTTTTGATGTGGTGCCTGACAAAGATAATTCTAGATATGGATGGACCATGAGTCAACAGGGATATGTAAGTAGATATGATTGGAAAACTGGCAATAATTATAGTGTACAACCAACTCATCCTGACGGAATTACAAATCTGAGATTTAATTGGAATTCTGCTATAAATATAGATCCGTTTGACAATAGCACAATATACTTTGGAAGTCAATTTGTACATAGATCTAATGATAAAGGTTTAACATGGAAAATAATATCTAACGATTTAACTACAAATGATCCTAATAAATTAAAACAATCTGAAAGTGGTGGTTTAACAATGGACGCAACTGGAGCAGAAAACCATTGTACTATTTTAGTTATTGAGCCCTCTGAGGTTGAAGAAAATATGTTATGGGTAGGTACTGATGATGGAAGAGTTCATTACACTCAAAATGGAGGTGAATCATGGATTGAGGTTAGTAAAAATATTAAAGGACTACCTAAAGGTAGCTGGATTCCTCAAATTAAAGCTTCAAAAATAAATAAAGGTGAAGCTATTTTAATTGCTAATGACTATCGAAGATTTAATTACGAAGCTTATGTCTATAGAACTTTTGATTATGGTAAAAAATGGACAAGAATAGTAGACTCAAAAGATGTAGAAAGCTATGCTTTATCCATAGTTCAAGATAAAAAATCTCCAAATCTTTTATTTTTAGGAACTGATGATGGGTTATATATTTCCTTGGATAATGCTAAGAATTGGATAAAATGGACAAATAACTTCCCAACTGTTCCTGTAAAAGATTTAGTTATTCAAGAGAGAGAAAATGATTTAATAATTGGAACTTTTGGAAGATCTGCTTGGGTTATAGATAATATTAATCCTCTAAGGGAACTAGCAGATAATAGTGCGTTACTAAATAACAAAATAGAATTATTTAAACCTTCAATATCAATTCTTGCTTCATATCAACAACCTACAGGAACAAGATTTGGTGGAGATGCAATGTATAATGGTGAAAACAAAGAATCTGGCGCTCTGATTACTTACTATTACAATAATAAGAATGACACTTTAAATAAAGATACTAAAGACAGCTTATATTTAAATGTTTTTGATGGAGACAGACTTATTAGAACTCTAAAGAAAAAAACACCTAAGGAAAGTGGATTTTACAGATGGACATGGAGAATGGATGAAAAGGGAAAACAAAGACCATCGAGAAAAATTAGAAAAAATAAAACTGAAAATAGTGGAGTACAAGTTAAGCCTGGTAACTATAAACTAGAGTTAACTTATAATGATCATAAATCATTCTCTGAAATAACGGTAGTCGATGATCCGAGAATTGATATAAATTCTAATATTGATCAAAAATATAATTCACTAAAAGAATTAGATAATCTATTATATAAAGCTGCAGAAATTGTAGAGCAATTAAATGAAAGTAAAAATACTGCAAATAGTTTAAAATCGAGATTAAGTGAATTAGATGATGAAAAATTTAAAAAACAAATAAATTTATCTAAAGAAATTATTAATGAAATGGATGAAATGATTGGATTATTTTTGGGAAAAATTGATAATAGACAAGGAATCACCAGAAGTAAACAAAAAAATATCCAGCAGGAAATTTACAAAGCTTACTCATATATTAGCTCAAGACCTAACGGAAACACGACAACAGAAAATAATTTATTAATGCATGTAAATAACTCATTAAATATAGCTACTGAAAAAGTAAATTTATTTTTTAATGAAAAATGGAAGGATTATAAACATCAAATGGATAAATTAGAATATTCAGAATTTAAGAAAATCAAACAATTTAAATAAATGAAAAATAAAAAAATTTTAAATCAATTTATAATTCTTTTTGGAATTGGAATAATAGCTGTTCTATTTGGCTGTTCATCTAATGTAAAAAAAGAAATTACTATTTCGAAGGTTCAAGGATCACCAGAATATATAGATTCTTCTCTTGAAATTAAAGATATAACTATGGATGATGATGAAATGGAATTTTCCTTTGAAATTAAAAATTATGATTTAGGAATACAAACTTTGAAGGATTTTGATTATGATCTTGCAAATTCTGCTAAAGGTCAACACATTCATTTCATTGTAAATAATGGCCCTTATTCTGCTCATTATGTTGATAATTTCTCAAAAGAATTTAAGGAAAAAAGTAATGTAATACTTGCATTTTTATCTCGATCATATCACGAATCTGTCAAGAATAAAAATGCTTTTGTATTAACTCAAGTTGGAAATAAAAAAATTGACCTAAATAGTGAGTTTTTATTTTACAGTAGACCTAAAGGAATATATAAAGGAACAGACACCGAAAAATTATTACTTGATTTTTACTTAGTAAATACTAAAATATCTAAAAATGGAAATAGAGTAAGAGCTACAATTAATGATTCAGAGTTTATTATAGATGAATGGGCTCCTTATTACATAGAAGGGTTACCAAAAGGAGAAATAAATATTAAACTTGAATTAATAGACTCTAATGGGAAATTAATTAACACCCCTTTTAATCCATCAGAAAGAAAAGTAACCTTAGAATGAGTTATAAACAATACTAAAAAATATAAAATAAGATAATGGGGCTAACTAATAATGATGTATTTAAAAAAATTAGAGTTGCACATAAACTTAGAGATAATGATATAATAGACATATTTAAACTTGTTGATTTCAAAGTGTCAAAAAGTGAATTGAATGCTTTTTTCAGGAATGAAAATCATCCTAATTATATGGAATGTGGAGATCAAATGTTAAGAAATTTTTTAAATGGATTAATAATTCATTTAAGAGGGCCGATGCCCCCTAAGAAATAAATTTAAAATTTTCGTTTATTATCTAGATCTCTAATATTTTTTAATTCTTTTTCTGAAATCACTTTAAGAAATGATGGGTGCTGCTCTATAGCATATTCAATTTTATTTATTATGTCATCGTTTGTATCATTCTCATAATCAATATCTAATGGTGCTTTTATTTCCATAGATTGAAGTATATTTTTCTTCTTAATTCTTAATCCTTTTTTATCAAAAGATCTTCTAAAACCATCAATTACAATAGGAATTACTATTGGTTTGTATTCTTTTATTATAAAAGCGGTCCCTTTTCTTATAGGTTTAAATGGAGTTGTAGTTCCTTGCGGAAAAGTTATAACCCATCCATCATCTAAAGCGGTACCAATTTTTGAGATATCACTCATTTTAACCTGTCTTTTTACATTTTTGCCTTTATCCCTCCAAGTTCTTTCTATACTAACAGAACCAGCATAAGCCATAATTTTTGGTAAAAGTCCTGAGTTCATTGTTTCCTTAGCTGCGATAAAATAAAGATTTAATTTAGGATTCCATAAATAACCAACATTCTTAATTGAATCAACTCTACCCTTAAGACTTGCATTAAATACATGAAACATTGCAACAACATCAGCAAAATAGGTTTGATGATTAGAAATAAATAACACATTTTTATCAGGAAGATTTTTGATAATTTCAGAACCTTCTATTTTAAGCTCATTAAAGCCCCTAAATCTTCTATGTGAAAGAGTACCAAGAATACGAATTAACCATTTCTTAATATATAAAATATGACCAAAAGGATTTCTTTTTATAAGTCCCACAATCTTAATTTAAAAAAAAGCTAAGTTAATAAACATTATTAAATAAATCTTTAATTTCAGAAAGGATCATTCCGGTTGCTCCCCATACTTTACATCCATTGAGATTAAAGCATGGAACTTCTTTAAAATCAGCATATTTATCTTTGCTTAAAAAATTAGGAGTTTGAATTATTAGATTTTCAATTTTAGAATTAATTAATTCCTGTAAGTCAATTGAAATAATTTTTTTTACTTCTCTTTTATTTATAAAAAATGTAGGTGTATAATCTAAAAAAAATAAAAATGGAAAAACAGTAAAATTACTTGGAGGAATATATAATTGCGATAATTTTCTAACCAAATTATAATCTTCTAGTTTAACTCCAATTTCTTCGTAACATTCTCTTATAGCTGAATTTACAGTATTCCTGTCTGATTCTTCGTATTTTCCACCTGGAAAACCAAATTGATCTGAATGAACACCTTTATATGTATTTCTTAAAATTAAAACTAATTGTATAAATCCTTCATTATTCGTATATAATAAAGCTACTACTCCTGCCCTTTTTGAATTATTAATATTTGAAGAGCTGTTGATAATATCTTGTCTAAAACTTGGAGTAAGTTTTAGATGTGATAATTTTGAATTAAAATTTGCTAACTTTAGATTTGAATATTTTTTTTTAAATCTTTTATAGTCCATTTATAAAATGAGATCAATAATAATTTTGTTATTTATTTTTAACTTTTCCTGTTATGATGTTTCTAAGAAAAGTAAAGCCATTAGTAAATCTAATTATACTAAAAGTAAACAAATTATAAAAATTGAAAAGAATCAAGAACCAAAATTTAAATTGGATGAAAAAAATTCAATGGAGTTTTTTTTACAATATGATAAAGAAAATAAAGAGACAGTAGTAGAATTAGAAACAGATATGGGTTTAATAGAAATAACATTATTTAAAGAAACAAAGTTTCATCGTTCTAATTTTATATACCTAGCTAAAAAAAAATATTTTAAAAATACTCAATTTTACAGGGTTATTAATAATTTTATAATTCAAGCTGGAAATAGTGATGACAGAAAAATTTCTTTAAAAAGAAAATTAATTGGAAAATATTTATTGCCTGTTGACAATAATCATGGATTTAAACATAGTAGAGGAATGGTAAGCATGCCAAGTAGTAATATTAATAATCCTCATAAATTAGCTTCCCCTTATGAATTCTTTATAGTTCAAAGTGAGAATGGAGCAAACTTTCTTGATGGAGACTATACTATTTTTGGCAAAGTTACAAAAGGAATGGATGTTGTTGATAAAATAGCCAAAGTTGAAACTGATGGATCAGACTGGCCAATTAGTAATATATTTATTAATCATGTAAAGGTAATTAAATGACTATAAAACAACTAAAATATATTGCAGCTCTTTCAGAAAGAAAGAATTTTAGTAAAGCATCCTTAGATTGTAATATTTCTCAACCAACCTTAAGTATGCAAATTCAAAAATTAGAAGAAGAATTAGGAGTTACAATTTTTAATAGATCTAAAAAACCAATAGAATTAACTCAAAAAGGGGAGCAGATTATTATTCAAGCAAAAAAAACTATTAGAGAATTTGAAAGAATTAGCGAAATAATAAATACAAAAAAAGAAATATTAAAAGGGGGATTTATTTTTAAAAATTATAATAGCTAGTTTCTAACTTTTAATGACCATTTAAAGCAAAATTCAGAAACTTTATCGTTACTATTATCTACCCCAATTGACTTAAGCGTTATAGTTTGAGGAGTATCAGCTGATGTTAATAGATTAATAATATTATCAATCTCACTTCCTTGGCTACATGAGAAAGAAATTTTACCAGTAGCTTTCTTGTAAAATGAAGAGTTATTTTCAACAACTAGCATAGATACATTGAGTTTACTATGTTTAATCTTATCTTTTAATAATGCACCCGTTGATAACTCAGCTGCCATTCCTTGAGCTGCCCAAAAAATAGACTTAAAAGGGTTTTTATTAAACCATGAGTGTTTAATAATTACCTTACAATTATTATTATCTAAATGAGTCAATCTTACGCCACAAAAAAATGCTGAAGGAAGGTCAAATAAAAGGAATAATATGTATTTATATTTAGTCATCATGTTATAATGAAGCTAAGTATCTCTCAGCGTCTAAGGCAGCCATACAACCAGTACCTGCGGCTGTTATAGCTTGCCTATAAACATGATCAGCAGCATCTCCTGAAACAAAAACTCCATCAATATTTGTTTTACTTGTTCCTGGCTCATTTATTATGTAACCTGTTTCGTCCATTTTAATAAATGGTTTAAAAATATCTGTGTTTGGCTTATGTCCTATAGCTACAAAAAAACCTGTAACAGAAATTTCAGATTCAATGTTTGTTTTATTATTTCTAATTAAAACTGAAGTTACAACTTGATTATCGCCTTTAACTTCTAGAGTCTCAGTATTATATAGAATATCGATATTATCAGTTTTTTTTACTCGTTCTTGCATTATTTTTGAAGCTCTGAACTCATCTCTTCTAACCAACATAGTCACTTTATTACATAATTTAGAAAGATAGTGCGCCTCTTCACATGCAGAATCACCTGCACCAACAATAACAACATCTTGATTTTTATAAAAGAAACCGTCACAAACAGCACAAGCAGAAACACCACCACCTAATTTGAGGTATTTTTGTTCAGATTCTAACCCTAAATATTTTGCTGATGCACCAGTTGAAATGATAATAGTATCACAAACAATTTCATCATTATTAACCCATACTTTTAATTCTTTTTTGAAATCAACTTTAGTTATCCAACCATTTCTAACATCTGTCCCAAATCTCTCAGCCTGTTTTTGTAATTGCATCATCATTTCAGGACCAGTAATTCCATCTGGATATCCAGGAAAATTCTCTACATCATTAGTAGTAGTAAGTTGTCCACCTGGCTGAATTCCTTGATATAAAACAGGACTCATATTTGCTCTTGCAGCATAAATAGCAGCGGTATAACCAGCAGGTCCAGAACCGATAATTAAACATTTAATTTTTGAAGAATCAACACTCATAACTATAATCTTATATTAGAAATTAGAAAATTAGAGTCGGGGTGGCAGGATTCGAACCTGCGACCTCCGCGTCCCAAACGCGGCGCGATAACCGGGCTACGCTACACCCCGAAAATAATAGTAGCCAAATATATAATTTTCTTTTAATAACTTTCTGTTTTTTTTGTATTTTAAGAAAAAAAATAAGTGAGAAAAAACATATTCATATTATATGCATTATTAACGAGCATTAACGCAATATCATATAGTGATGACACTAAATATGAAATTATTGTAAATGACTTAAACAATCCATGGTCATTTGTATTTCTAAATGAAAACTCCATACTAATTAACGAAAAAAAAGGGGAACTTATTCATTTTGAAAATGGTAGAAAAAAAATTATTACTGGACTTCCTGATATTATTGATCTGGGACAAGGTGGATTATTAGATATTGAATTACATCCGAATTACAAATCTAATGGATGGATTTATATTACTTATGCTTCATCTAATGATGAAAATAATGGTGCAAATACCTCATTAATGCGATTTAAAATTAAAAATAATCAAATCATTAATAAAGAGTTACTGTATAGTGCTACTCCTAATAGCAAAAAAGGACAACATTTTGGAAGTAGAATAATATTCGATAATGAATATCTCTACTTTTCAATTGGAGATCGTGGAAATAGAAATATCAATCCTCAAAATATTAAAAGAGATGGGGGTAAGATATATAGATTATATGATGACGGATCTATTCCTGTTGACAATCCATTTACTAATGATAGATATTCAAAAAAGGCAATATTCTCTTATGGTCATAGAAATCCTCAAGGAATGGCAATACACCCTGCTACAAAAGAGCTATGGATCCATGAGCATGGACCTAGAGGTGGAGATGAAATTAATATTATTAAGGCTGGAAAAAATTATGGTTGGCCATTGGCTAGCTATGGTGTTAATTATATAGGAACGAAATTTACCAATAATAAGGTACTTCAAGGAACTGAACAACCAATACATTACTGGGTGCCATCAATTGCACCAAGTGGAATGATATTTGTAAATTCGAGTCTTTATCCTGAATTAAAAAATTCAATTTTAATTGGTTCTCTGAAGTTTGAATATCTTCACCAATGTATAGTTGATGGAAATAAAGTTATCAAAGAAAATAAATTACTTGATAAAATTGGAAGGGTTAGATCTTTAGAAGTTGGACCAAATGGGTATATTTACGCAGGAATTGAAAACCTTGGCATAATAAAAATATTACCAAATTAATTTTAATCAAATTTATAATATTTAAATGTATTTAATTGCAATTACAGGAGGAACTGGATGTGGAAAATCTACAATAGTGAAAAAAATTATCAAAGGATTTTACAACGATACTATTTCATATTTATCACAAGACTCCTACTACAAAGACAATTCAAATTTATCTTTCAAACAAAGAGATCAACTTAATTATGATAATCCAGACGCACTTGATTTTGATCTATTTTATTCTCATTTAAAAGATCTAAAAAATGGAAAATCTATTGATAGACCTAACTATTCCTTTGAAGATCATCTAAGAAAAGATGATACTACCTTAATAAAAGCACAAAAAATATTAATTATTGAAGGTATTCTAATTCTTAGTGATAAAAGGATATCTGACATTGTTAATCTTAGTATATATATTGAGGTTAAAAAAGAAATTAGAGAAGAGAGAAGAATTCTGCGAGATATAAAACAAAGAGCAAGAAAAAAGAAAGATATAATTAAATTATTTAAAGAGGTTCTACATCCCATGCATGAAAAATATGTTTCCTGTGTAAAAACCGAGTGTGATTTTATTTTAGATAATAATAACCCTGATAGTAATTGTGATAAATTTATTATAGATTTAATTAAAAAAAATATTTGAAGTGAAATTTAAGATTACATCCATTTTAAAAAATAGATATATAATAATCCTTACATTATTTACTATTTGGATATTATTTTTTGATAGCAACTCTACATTAGTTCATATAGAATTAAACGAAAAAATAGAAAATCTAGAAAATGAAGCTAAGTATTATAAGACTGAAATAAAAAAAGATGAATCAGAATTAAGTAAGATTCAAACTGACAGTGGGTTAGAAAAATACGCTAGGGAAGAATTGTATATGAAAAAAGAAAATGAGGATATTTACATAATTGAATATGACACGATAAAATAAAAAATGAGTAAATCAAATATGTTTAAAGAATTTGAAGAAGTTTCAAGTAAAGCTTGGAAACAACAAATTCAGTTTGATTTAAATGGTAAAGATTATAATCAAAACGTTAATTGGGTTTCAAATGAAGGAATAACAGTTAGGCCTTTTTATAACTCAGATGAAAAAGTAAGAGAAGATATATATGTTCCTGATGAATGGAATATTTCTCAATATGTTGAAATAAAGAATGAGTATGAATCAAATAGACTATTAATCTCTCTAATTAATAAAGAGGTATATGATTTTACTATTAAATTTCAAAATGATGTCTGTGATTTAGAGATTCTTTTCGATAAAATCAAATTGGAATATATTAATTTATATATTCAAATTGATTCTTTAGACTCTTCTTTACTGCTACAATTAAATGATTTTAGTAAAAAAAATAAATGCAACTTACATTTAGATATTGATATCTTTGGCAGATTTGCGCAGACTGGTAATTGGATGTTGAGTAAAAAAGAAGATGAAGCAAACTTTCAAAAATTATTAGACAACTTATCAGAATTCAAATCAATTATACAACTAAAATCAAGTATTTTTCAAAATTCTGGAGCTAATATCATTCAAGAAGTAGCTTACACAATGATGCTAGGAGATCTTTATATAAGTACTTTTGGAGAAAAAATTATTCCAAAAATAAATTTTGAAATAGCAATAGGTTCAAATTATTTTTTTGAAATTGCTAAACTACAATCTTATAGAGTTCTTTGGAAAACAATAACTAGTTATTATAATAAGCCAATAGACAACCTTCATATAATTAGTATTCCTTCAAAGAGAAATAAAACAATCTATGAATACAATTCTAATATAGTAAGGACAACAACTGAAAATATGGCTGCAATACTTGGAGGAGTAAATTCTATAAAAAACTTTAATTATGACAATTTGTTTAAAAAAGAAAATAATTTTTCAAATAGAATATCCATAAATCAATTGTTAATATTAAAACATGAAGCCAGTATTAGTAAGGTTAAAAATCCTGTTTCTGGTTCATATTACATCAGTTATTTAATTGATGAGATAAGTAATCAATCATATGATTTATTTAAAGAATTAGATGGAAACGGTAATTTAATTGATCATTTATATACAGGATTAATTCAAAAAAAAATAAAAGAAAATGCAATAAAAGAGCAGGATAATTTTGATAATAGTAAAGAAATTATTGTAGGAGCTAATAAATTTAATAATAATTCAGAAAAAATTAAAAGTCAATGTGACATTGATCCTTTTTTAAGTAGAAATACTAAAACTTTAATTGAACCATTAAGTAAGAGAAGATTAGCTTCAAAAATTGAAAATAATAAATTTTTAAATGAGTAAAAGTAGATTTCAATATACAGAACTTAAGAAATTAAATATTTCAAATTTATCAGACTCATCACAATTGGATACTTCTGAGGAAATAAAAGTTAATTCAAGATATAAGAAAAACTTAGTCAATAATTTGAATCATTTAAACTTTGGAGCTGGAAAAGCACCATTTTTAAGAGGTCCTTATTCTACAATGTATACTACAAGACCCTGGACAATAAGACAATATGCTGGTTTTTCTACAGCTGAAGAAAGTAATCTGTTTTATAAAAAAAATCTAAAAGCTGGGCAAAAAGGACTTTCAGTTGCATTTGACTTAGCTACTCACAGAGGATATGATTCTGATCATGATAGAGTCGCAGGAGATGTAGGTAAAGCTGGTGTAGCAATTGATACTGTAGAAGATATGAAAATCCTTTTTGATAAAATTCCATTAGATAAAATGAGTGTCTCGATGACTATGAATGGAGCTGTTTTGCCAATAATGGCATTTTATATAGTTGCAGCACAAGAACAGGGTGTTAAAACTAAAGAATTAAAAGGGACTATTCAAAATGATATTTTAAAAGAATATATGGTTCGAAATACTTATATATATCCTCCAAAAGAGTCTATGAGAATTATTTCAGATATATTTAAGTTTACCTCAAAAGAAATGCCAAGTTTTAATAGTATAAGCATATCTGGGTATCATATGCAAGAGGCAGGTGCTACAAATGATATTGAATTAGCATATACTCTTTGTAATGGTGTTGAATATATAAAAAATGGATTAGATGCTGGGTTGTCTATAGATGATTTTGCACCAAGACTTTCTTTTTTCTGGGGGATTGGAATGAATCATTTTATGGAAATTGCAAAATTAAGAGCAGCTAGAATGTTATGGGCTAAATTGTTAAAACAGTTTAATCCAAAATTAAAAAAATCATCAATGTTAAGGGCCCATTGTCAAACAAGTGGATGGAGTTTAACAGAGCAAGATCCATTCAATAATATAACTAGAACATGCATCGAAGCAAGTGCTGCAGTTTTTGGAGGTACACAGAGTTTACATACTAACTCATTAGACGAAGCAATTGCTCTTCCTACAGAATTTTCTGCTAGAATTGCTCGAAATACTCAACTACAATTATTACATGAAACTAAAATAACAAAAACTGTAGATCCGTGGGGAGGGAGTTATTATGTTGAAGATTTAACAGATAAGCTTATAAAAAAAGCATGGAAACACATTCAGGAGATTGACAGTTATGGTGGAATGACAAAAGCTATAGAAAAAGGAATCCCTAAAATGAGAATTGAACAATCTGCAACAAGAAAACAAGCAAAAATTGATTCTAAAGTAGATATAATTGTAGGATTAAATAAATTTCAGGTTGAATACGATGAGGATATAAATTACTTAGAAGTAAATAATCAAAAAGTTAAGCAAATTCAATTGGAAAGATTAAAAACAGTAAAAAATAATAGAGACAATAATAAAGTTAAAAATTGTTTAGAAAGATTAACTAATGCAACAAAAAACAATGATAATTTACTAGAATTTGCAATACAAGCTGCAAGGGAAAGAGCTACACTTGGTGAAATAAGTGATGCATTAGAAAAACAGTTTACAAGATATAAAGCTAAAATTAATACCTTTACAGGTGTGTATAGCAAAGAAATCAAAAATGATAATTCATTCCAAAAAGCTGTTGACTTAGCTAATAAGTTTTCTAAACTTGATGGAAGAAGACCAAGAATACTTATTGCAAAAATGGGTCAAGATGGTCATGACAGAGGAGCAAAAGTTGTAGCTACTGGATATGCAGATTTGGGGTTTGATGTTGATATTGGACCTTTATTTCAAACACCCAAAGAGGTAGCAAAACAGGCGGTAGAAAATGATGTTCATATTTTAGGAATATCATCATTAGCTGGTGGGCATAAAACACTTGTACCTGAAGTTATAAAGGAATTGAAACAATATAAAAGGGAAGATATTAAAATTATTATAGGTGGAGTAATACCTAAACAAGATTATGATTTTCTAATTAAAGAAGGAGTTTCAGCTATATTTGGACCTGGAACTAAAATAAGTGAAACTGCAAACACTATATTAAATTTACTTTTAAGTAAATAAAAGACAAAGTCATTAAAGAGTAAAACTTAGTAAAGAATGTTAACAAGTTAAATTTTTATTAAACTCAATTAATTGTATTTTTATTTTTTTTAATCCTAAATTTTAATGACTAAAATAATTGCTATTTCTAATCAAAAAGGTGGAGTTGGAAAAACAACAACTGCAGTTAATTTAGCTGCATCTTTAGGAGTTCTAGAAAAAAAAATATTACTAATTGATGCTGACCCTCAAGCTAATGCAACCTCCTCACTGGGAATTAATCCTGAAGAGGTAGAAATAGGTACATATCAAGTTTTAGAGCATTCTAAAACCATAGAAGAATCAATATTATCAACGGAAGTTCCGAATTTAGATATTGTACCATCTCACATTGATCTTGTTGCTATTGAGATTGAATTAGTTGATAAATTAGATAGGGAATATATGCTTAAAAGAGCTCTTGATAATTGTAACAAAAAGTATGATTACATAATTATTGACTGTGCTCCCTCTTTAGGACTAATAACTTTAAATGCATTAACTGCTGCATATTCAGTAATAATTCCTATACAATGTGAATATTTAGCATTAGAAGGTCTAGTTAAGCTTTTAAACACGATAAAAAGTATTCAAAAAGTGCATAATAAAGATCTATCAATTGAAGGAATGTTACTTACTATGTATGATTCTAGATTAAATTTAGCAAATCAAATAGTAAAAGAGGTAAAAAGTCATTTTGGAAAAATGGTATTTAAAACAATTATACAAAGAAATGTTAGACTTGGTGAAGCTCCAAGTTATGGAGAAAGTATCATTAATTATGATGTTGGTAGTAAGGGAGCTGAAAACTATCTAAGTTTAGCAAGTGAAGTTATTAAAAAAAATAAGTAATGGGTGTATCAAAAAACGGACTAGGCAGAGGTTTATCTGCTATGTTAAATGATAATAAATTGATCGAAAATGTCTCTACAATTAATGAAATATTAATTGAGAATATTTCTGTTAATCCTTATCAACCTAGAACAAATTTTAATAAGAGTTCTTTAAAAGAGTTATGTGTATCAATAAAAAATATTGGGATCATACAACCTATAACTGTTAGAAAAATTGGTAACAATAAATTTCAACTAATTTCTGGCGAAAGAAGACTAAGAGCATGTAAGGAAATTGGTATTAAAAAAATACCTGCATTCACTAGAGAAGCTGATGATCAAGACTCTTTAGAAATGGCATTAGTTGAAAATATTCATAGACAAGATCTTGATGCAATAGAAATTGCTATAACCTATCAAAGATTAATTGAAGAAGTAAAATTAACACAAGAGAAATTAAGTGAAAAAATTGGTAAAAAAAGATCAACTATTACAAATTATTTAAGATTACTTAAGCTAGATCCAATTATTCAATCTGGAATAAGAGATGGGTTTATCTCAATGGGACATGGAAGAGCGCTTATTAATATAGAAAACAGCGCTGATCAGCTAAATATTTATAAGAAAATAATTTCGAAAAACCTTTCTGTAAGAAATACTGAGTCATTAGTTAAAAATCTAAAAGATGGAGTTATTGAAAAGGTTGCTTCTAAAACTAAAATAAATTTTAATAGTACACTATTGAACAAACAAGTTTCAGTTATTAAAAAAACTAATGGGAGCGGAAGTCTATTAATTAGTTTTAGTTCTGAAAATGAATTAATTAAGATCAAAAAACTACTAAATGAATAATAGCAAATACATAATATCTCTATTATTTTTGTTTGGCCTTCAGTTTTTATATTCTCAGGAGATTAAAGAGGATTATAAGAAAAAAGTCCTAGCGCCTACTAAAGCTGCATTTTATTCTGCTATACTTCCAGGCTTGGGACAGGCTTACAACAAAAAATATTGGAAAATTCCTATTGTTTATGGAGCTATTGGATCAGGAGTTTATTTTTACAATCAAAATAATAAAAGTTATAATCGATATAGAGATGCCTATAAAAGAAGATTAGCTGGATTTTCTGATGATGAATTTTGGGGTTCAGGTCTTACACCAAATATCTCTAATGATGGTTTAATAAGAGCCCAAAAACAATTAAAAAGAAATAAAGAGATGTCCATATTGGTATCAATTGGATTATACGCATTAAATATAATTGATGCAAATGTTGATGCACATTTAATGCAATATAATATTAATAATAATCTATCAATTAGTCCAAAATATAATTTTAATGAAATTGACTCATCAACAAATCTATCTTTAAGACTTAAATTAGAATTATGAAAATTGGAATAATAGGTTATGGTAAAATGGGAAAGATTGTCGAAAAAATTGCATTAGAAAGAGGTCACACAATTAGTTTTATTTTAAAAACTAATGATTGTAAAATTAATAAAGATGTTGATGTAGCTATTGACTTTAGTACTCCAAATTCAGCATTTGATAATATTATCAAGTGTTTATCTAATAATATTAAGATAATTAGTGGAACAACTGGATGGTTAGATAAAATTGAACAAGTAAACTTGAAATGCAAATCCTTGAATGGAACATTTTTGTATGCTTCAAATTTTAGTTTAGGAGCTAATATATTTTTTGAATTAAATAAAAAATTATCTAAACTTATGAGTAACTTAAAATACAATGTTTCTATTTTTGAAAAACATCATATTCATAAATTAGATAAACCAAGTGGTACAGCGATTACTTTAGCTAAGGATATAGAGTCAACTTCAAATCTATTATTTAAAGATATTCCAATAGAATCTATTAGAGAAAACGAAATTAATGGAAAACATAGTATAACGTACGAATCTACAGAAGATTCAATATCCATTACACATAAAGCTAAAAACAGAATAGGCTTTGCTTTAGGAGCCGTAATTACAGCAGAATGGATAAATGACAAAGAAGGTATTTATAACATTAAAGATATGTTAAAACTAGGTTAACACTACATCTACTTAACTATAAACTTTCTACATTTACTAATAAACTAACAACTAATGAGTTACACAAACTGGTTCATCCTTTTTGCAATAATCCAATTTATTCACGGTATTGGCACCTGGAAGCTATATAAAAAAGCTAACCAAAAATATTGGGCTGCATTTATCCCATTATACAACGCTTATATATTAATGAAAATTATTGGGCGTAAATGGTGGTTAATTTTTTTATTGTTTTTTCCTGTCATTAACGTTTTAATGTTAATTGTTATATGGGTTGAGACGGTAAGAAGTTTTGGTAAAAATTCTTACTTAGATACTTTTTTAGCAGTGATAAGTTTAGGTTTTTATTCTTATTATTTAAATTATTTTTCAGATGTTAAGTATATTGAAAATAGAAGTTTAAATCCGAAGAGTTCAAGTGGTGAATGGACTAATTCAATAATATTTGCAATTATAGCAGCTACCTTTGTTCATAATTATATTATGCAACCTTACACAATCCCTACATCTTCCTTAGAAAAATCTTTGCTAGTCGGAGATTTTTTGTTTGTAAGTAAATTTCATTATGGTGCTAGAGTTCCAATGACAACTCTTGCTGCTCCTATGGTTCATGATACTATACCTTTTATCAATAAAAAATCTTATTCTACAAAATTAGAGCTACCTTATTTAAGATTACCAGGTTTTCAAAAAATTAAAAATAACGATATAGTTGTTTTTAATTGGCCAGTAGATACAATGGCAAATATGTTCTACACAGATAAGTACTACTATAAACCAATTGACAAAAAAACTAATTATGTTAAAAGATGTGTAGCAATTGCTGGGGATACTTTACAAATTAAAGATGGTATAGTATATATCAATGGTTACAAGAATGAACTATCTGATAGAGCAGATCTTCAGTTCTCATATCTTGTTCAACCAAAAAACAGAAATTTTAATAAGAAAGCCTTGGTTAATAATTATGGAATTACAGATCCTTTTGGATTTTTTGGAGTAAAATACCAAGATACTTATATGTTTACTGCAATAAGTGATAACACAATTGACAGGTTTAGAAATCATCCAAATGTAGCTTCAATTACTAAAAATTTAGCTAAAGCAGGTGAAAGGGATCCTAATATTTTTCCAAGAGATCCGAGATTTAAATGGAATATTGATCAATTTGGCCCTATATATATTCCTAAATCTGGTCAAACTATTAGTTTGAGTAAAGAAAATATTCCATTATACAAAAGAGTAATTGATGTTTATGAAGATAAGGATTTGAAAGTAGTTGGTGATAATATATTTATTGATGGACAAATGGTTAATGAATATACTTTTGAACAAGACTATTATTGGCTAATGGGAGACAATAGACATAATTCGCAAGATTCGAGATCATGGGGCTTTGTTCCATTTGATCATGTAGTTGGTAAACCAGTCTTTAAATGGATGAGTTGGAACACTAATGGTAATGGAATTAACAAAATTAGATGGGATAGAATGTTTACAACTGTACATGGCGAAGGTAAACCAATGTCTTTTTTCTTACCTTTTATTATAATTTTAGGCGCTTATTATGGTATAAAAAAATGGAAAAAAAGAACGAATTAGTCATACAATGAATATAATCATTCATCCAAACTACTTCCCTAACCTATATCAATTTTCAAAATTAATTAAGTCTAATAGTGTAATTTTTGAAATATGTGATAATTATCAAAAACAAACATACAGAAATAGAACTTACATTTATGGTGCTAATGGAAAATTAGGTTTATATATACCAGTTATTCATACTCATAAAAACAGAAAACTATTCAAGGATATTAAAATATCATATGATAGTAATTGGATGGGGTTACATTTAAAATCTCTACAAAGTGCCTACAGAAGCTCACCTTATTTTGAATACTATGAAGATAGCTTTATAAAACTATTTTCATATAGAGAAAAATTCCTAGTAGATTTTAATTTAAAATGTATAAATCTCTGTTTAGACATATTAGATATGGAACTAATAATCTCCAAATCTAAAATATATATTACAGAGTCAGAAAATTATATTGATCATAGAAATTTAAGTATTGCTCGTAAAGAAAAAAATATAAGTACTCCAAAATATATACAGGTTTTTGAATCCAAATACGGATACTTAAATAATTTAAGTATTCTTGATTTGTTATTTAATACAGGAAATAGTAGTTTAAGTAATCTAAAACTAATTAAAGATTAAAAATTGAAATTATTGGAAAATGATCTGAAAAATTTTCTTCAAGTGTTTCAAATTTATTAATTCTAAAATTCTGATCAACCAATATAAAGTCAATTCTCATCGGGAAATATTTAAAATTATAAGTTCTTCCAAAACCACTCCCCGATTCTACAAATGAATCCTTTAGGTCATCTTTTAACAACCTATAGACATAGGAATAAGCTGTATTGTTAAGGTCTCCAGAGATTACTACTTTATAAGGTGAATTTTTAATATGATTGGAAATATAAACAGCTTGATTTTCTTGTACTTTAAAAGTATCATCTAATAAATTTATAAGTTTATCTGAATTATTTGAGTCGATACTTTTAAGCTTAGATTCAAATTTAAAAGATTTTAAATGAATATTATAAAACCTTAAGGTATCATTGTTTTTTAAAACATCTATATATATAGCATTTATATTTATATTTTTTGATTTTAAAATACCACTACTCACAATTGGTAATTTTGAATAAAATGCTAAGCCATTATTCTTAATTCCATCAGAAATAGAAAAATGATTGTAAGGATAAGAATTCAAATGAAAAATATCATTAGAAGTATATTCTTGAAGTGAAACTACATCTGGAGAATGTTCATTGATTAAATTCTGAATTTTAAGACCAATATTATCTACCTTAATCCATTGATAGAGATTAAATAGTCTTACATTATAGCTCATTATTGATATATTATTATCACTTACTCTATTAATGTTATTTGAAATTTTAAAAAAAGAGTTTATCTGAGAGTATCCAATAAATAAGACAAAAAATGAAACGATAAATTGTTTTTTAAGCATCGAGATCCAGTAAATACAAAAAATTAAGTTTATAACTATCAATACAGGTACCGATAAACTAAGGATAGAAAAAAAAGGAGATATACTAGGCCTAATAAATTGAACACCAAAAGATAAAAGAAGAATAACTGCAAAAAAAGAATTAACTAAATAAATAACTTTATCTATAGTATTTAATTTCTTCTTTTTATTCTTGTTCATAATATCATTTTTTACCTACTTTAAAAAGGAAATCTTTTTCTTCTTTACTAAGATTCTCATAACCACTTTTACTAATTTTATCTAAAATTACATCAATTTTCTTTTGAATAATTATATCATTATTTCTTGATTTTGATTGCTTTTTGTTTTTATAATACTTGAATTTGGGGGTTTTTTTAAATAAACTATAAAATAAATCTAGATAAGATTTCTGAGAACTCGGATTACTTTGGTATAAATTATAATAAAAATAAATTCCGAGTAAATCTCCACCAATATGAGATATATAACCTCCAGAATTAATACTAAGTAATCCTAATAAATCAATAGAGAAAATAAAAAAACCTATATATTTTAATTCAACAGGCCAAAATGCAAATCTGATTTTTTTTGTCGGTAAATAAAAACATAAAAATATTAACAAAGATCTTATTCCAGCAGATGCTCCAATTAGATTTTGATTATTATTTATAGAAAATAAATCAGAAAAAACAATGAAGAATATACCACCAAAAATAACACCATATATAAATATTTTTAAAGGTAATTTACTGTCAAAAATGTTTCCTAAAGAATTACTCACATAATATAAAATCAACATGTTAATAATCAGATCAATTATATTAATATGAATAAATGAGTAAGTAAAAATTGTCCAGGGATTAAGCAGTAAAAAAGAGACACTTGAACTTAGTTGAAAATAATCTAAAATTATATCCTTTAAAAAAAAAGTAAAGACATAAACTAATATATTTAAAGAAATAATCTTTTCGAAAACAGTTAAGTATCGGTATTTGGATTTTATTTTATCAAAATATTTGTTCATTTAATCCCATCTTTTTGAGTTGAATTGGTTTTTCTTCCAATAATACATAATCAAAAAACCAGTAAATGCTCCGCCTAAATGTGCTATGTAAGCAGTATTATTAGGACTAAAAATTGAAACACCAGTAATAGCAGAAAATAAATCTAGAATAATAATTCCAGGAATAAAATATTTAGCTTTCACAGGAAAAGGTATAAAAAGTAACATTAGTTTTCTATCTGGAAAAAGATATCCAAATGCAACTAAAATACCCATAATTGCTCCAGAGGCACCCACCATGGATGTATTAAAGGCACCAATAAATTCATTAAACTGAAGGTCAGTTATTATACTTAACCATCCTGGGCTATATTTTCCTTGACTAATTACATTAATAATTTCTGATTTTGTTAAATCAGAAGAAACTAATAAGTCTAAAACACTATAAAAATTATAATATGAAAAAATTAAAGAAATAATTGCAGCTCCTAAGCCACTTGAAAAATATAAAAAATAAAATTTATTTGTTCCAAAAACTTGTTCAACTGATGTACCAAACATCCATAAAGCAAACATATTAAAGAGTAAATGCTGAAAACCACCATGCATAAACATATGAGTAAAAATCTGCCATGGTTGAAACATATTATTTTCTGGAAAATAAAGACCAAAAAAAGAATAAAACAATTCTGGATTTATAAAAATAGTTCCTCCAAACATTAAAAGGTTTATAATTAATAAATGTCTTACTCCATCTGTAATTCTTACCATAATATTAATTGAATTTATTATCTAAATCATCTTTAGTTAATGTAATATAAGTTCTTTTGTTAGAAGGAGAAATATTTGGTTCCTTACACGCGAATAATCCATTTACTATATACTCCATTTCTTTAACATCAAGATTTTTTCCGTTTTTAATAGATGTGCTCTTAGCTAGTGATTTAGATATTAAATCTGAATGACTAAAATTATCACTAGGATCTTCATTTATAAGGTTATCTAAAAGATCTCTAAAAATAGAATTTAAATTATTTTTATCTATTGATTCAGGCAAAGAAGAAAAAGATAGTGTTTGATTACCAACAATATCAAAAATAAAACCTGAATTAATAAGTTGTTTTTTAAAATTGTCAATAATAGCTATTTCTTTTATTGAAAATTGTAAGTCTATTGGATATAATAATTTTTGAGAATCATTATTATTAACCGTTATATACTTAAGGTAATTTTCATATAAGATACGTTCATGTGCTCGATTTTGATTAATAATAACTAAACCTGACTTAATTTTATTAATTAAATATTTATTATTTAATTGAAATATATTTGACGTAATATTCTCAAAAGAAATTTCATTAAAATTAGATGTTAATTCATCGGCACCATTAACATGTTTATTTGAAATATCACGATGAATTTCAAGATTAGAACTATCATTAAAAGGATTAAAATTCGGATTTATATCTACTTCTATATTAGAAATCTGTGACTTTGAAGCATATTTGTATGGAATATCTAAATTTTTATCTCTGTCAAAGTCTAAAATTGGAGAAATATTAAATTGTCCTAAACTATGTTTAATGGCTGATCTTAAAATTGCGTAAATAGTATGATCATCATCGAATTTTATTTCAGTCTTTGTGGGATGTATATTTATATCAATTCTATTTGGATCAAGTTTTAAAAAAATAAAGTAAGAAGCATTATAATCTTTATTAATTAATCCCTCAAATGCTGAGTTAACTGCATGATTTAAATAAGAACTTTTAATAAATCTATTATTAACAAAAAAGAATTGCTCTCCCCTAGATTTTTTAGAAAATTGAGGTTTAAATATAAATCCTGAAAGTTTTAGAATTTCTGTATTTTCTTCAACAGGAACAAGCTTTTCATTTGACTTGGCACCGAAAATATTTACAATTCTTTGTCTAACATTACATTGAGGTAAATTAAATAATTGAGAATCATTATTTTTAAAAATAAAATTAATTTCAGGATGCGCTAAAGATACACGTTGAAATTCATTGATTATATGTCTCAATTCAACATTATCAGATTTTAAAAAATTTCTTCTAGCAGGTACATTATAAAATAAATTTTTAACTGAAATTGAAGTCCCTTTATTAGTAACAACAGTTTTATTATTATAAATTTTATTTGCCTTAATTTTGATACTAGTCCCTAATTCATCAGAGATATTTTTAGTTATAAGCTCAACATGAGATATAGCTGCGATACTAGCTAAAGCTTCTCCTCTAAATCCTTTAGTAGATAGATTAAATAAGTCTTTAGCTGATTGAATTTTTGATGTTGAATGACGTTCAAAACAAAGAACTGCATCATTCTTAGACATTCCGACACCATTATCGATTACTTGAATTATAGTTCTTCCAGCATCTTTAATTGTTAAATTAATACTATCAGCTCCTGAATCTATAGAATTCTCCAGCAATTCCTTTACCACTGAAGAAGGTCGTTGAACAACTTCTCCTGCTGCAATTTGATTTGCTACATTATCTGGTAATAATCTAATAATATCACTCATTAATTAAAAAAATATTGTTAAATCAAAATCAATTAAATATAAAAATATTAATATCAAAATTGAAATTATAAATACCAATCTAATTTTGACCTGTTTATCTGTTTTTAAATTAAAATCATTAACGACATTAATGAACTTAGCCTTTAAATTGTTTTCAGGACCCAAAGTTGACCTGAATTCATCAAATTTTGGTTTAAATTTGATTTTAGATTTAGCAAATCGTTCAATATAATTATATTGTTTGTTTTTTTTAGAATTAAAATTTAATAGACCCATATTTTACAGAAAGTTAGCAAACTTTGAATCAATTACCTAAATTACCTAATTTAATGGCAGTAATAGCAGATTCTATTCCCTTATTTCCAAATTTTCCTCCTGATCTATCTATTGATTGTTGCTTGTTGTTATCAGTTAAAACACAAAAAACTACAGGTATTTTATAAAGTGTATTTAACTGAGCTATACCATTTGCAACAGACTGACAAACATAATCAAAATGCTTAGTTTCACCTTGAATTACACAACCTATTGCAATAACTACATCTACATTGGAATTTATCATAAGTTTTGAACCATGGATTAATTCAAAACTTCCAGGAACATCAATTCTTTTAATGTTATCCTTATTTACAGAACATTTAATAAGTGTGTTATAAGCGCCATAATATAAAGATTCAGTTATATCAGAGTTCCATTGAGAAACTACTATACCAACTTTCAAGTCTTTCGAATCTGGAATTGCATTAGGATCATAGTCAGATAAATTCGAATGAGTACTCATAAATTTATTAATTTGAAGAAGATCTACTACTTGCCATTCCAATTAGAGCATCAATGTTTGTAGCCTCAATAGAATTTGGAAATTCAGATTTGATTTTCATAAAAAACTCATAGGAATCATTAGCTTTATCAATTTCTAATCCAACATAACCGGCCTTTAGTAAATACATTGGAGTGGTAAAATCATTATTAGAAACTTCAAAAGCTTTACTGTAATATTCAAATGCATCAGTAAATAGGTTTAATTCAGAATAACTATCTCCAATAGATCCAACAGAAATTGCCGAAAGTATTTCATCTTCAGATTTAAATTCATTTAAATGTTTGATTGAATTACGATAGTCTTTTATGTTATAATAAGCCATACCAGCATAATAATTAGCTAGATTTGAGGCCTTTGTACCGGAATAATTATCAATAATATCTAACATTCCTAATTTACCATCTGCACCTTTAAGAGATAAATTAAATAAAGAATCATTTTTGCTATTATTTGCTGATTCAAAATAAGTTTGAGCAGTATACATCTCATTCATTGCTTTAATCTCATTTGGCTGTTGAACATATTTATCATAAGCAAGATAGCCGATGATTGTTACTGCAATAACTCCTAAAATTAAAAATATATTTCTTTGATTATTAGCTACCCATTGCTCCGTTTTAGAAGCACCTTCATCAAGAGTATTGAATACCCCAGCAGTAGCTGACTTGTTTTCTAATTGCTCTAATTTAGTACCTGATGATTTAGATTTTGATCCTCTTTTTTTGTATGTTGCCATAATCTTAAAATTGTTTGATTGCAAAAATATATTTTTATTCTTAAAAAAGGATAAAATATTTATAATTTTTCAATAATTTGCATCCCTTATTTCCAACTTTATTAAGTTTATGATATTAAAATCTCTGACATTAACTAACTATAAAAGCTTTTCAAATAAAAGTATAGTTCTTGATAAGAACATTAACTGTTTTATAGGAGCTAACGGAGTAGGAAAATCAAATATATTAGATGCGATTTATCATTTATCTTTTGGTAAAAGTTATTTTAATCCAATTTCATCACAAAATATTAAACACCATCAAGAATTCTACGCAATAAAAGGATGTTACATAAATAATTCAAAAGATGAAATCATCTTAATAAATTTTAAAAAAGGGAATAAAAAAATAATTAAAAGGAATAATAAAAAATACGATAAATTTAGCGAACATATAGGTTTATTGCCTTTAGTTATAATTTCTCCAAGTGATAGAAATTTAATAGCTGAAGGAAGTGATATTCGAAGAAAATTTATTGATAGTGTAATTTCTCAAAGTGATAAATCCTACTTAAACAATATAATTAATTACAATAGAGTTCTTTTACAAAGAAATAGTCTATTAAAATTTTGCTTCAAAAATAATACCACTGATGCCAAAACGATGAAAGTTTACGACAATCAGCTTGAAGGAATTGGAGAAGAAATATATAAAAAGAGGAAAACATTTATTTCTGAGTTTTGTCCAGTATTTGAAAAAAAATATAATTTAATTTCTAATAACTCAGAAAATGTAAATATTCAATATAAATCAGATTTGAATAATGAAAAACTATCTGATTTACTATATCAAAGTCTTGAAAAAGATTTGTTTTTACAGTATACTTCAAAGGGAGTTCACAAAGATGATTTAATTTTTAATATTGATAAATTTCCTGTAAAAAAATTTGGTAGTCAAGGACAAATAAAATCTTTTCTAATAGCATTAAAACTTGCGCAATTTGATTTTTTAAAGAAGCAGACTAAAAATAACCCAATACTCCTCTTAGATGATATATTTGATAAATTAGATAAAAGCAGAGTAAAACAAATTCTTAATTTAGTAAGTTCAGAGGATTTTGGACAAATTTTCATTTCAGATACAGACGAACAAAGGACGATAGAATCTATTAGTGAAGTTAATAACTCATATAAAATTTTTAATTTGTGAAAAAAACATTAATTCTTTCAATTTTTATAATATTATCATGTTCTAAAAACAAAGAAATTGATATAAGCTTATTAAATGGTTATTGGGAAATTCAAACAGTTACAAAAAATAATAAACTATTAAAAACTTACCCCTACTCAGGAATCATTGATTTTTTTGAAACTGACGGAAAAACAGGAATTAGAAAAAAAGTAAGTCCTAAATTAAATGGTAAATTTACAGTCTCATTACATCAAATTGATTTCACAGTAATTAAAGCAGGAGAAAAAACGTATATTGAATATATTGACAGTAATAATATTAAATTTAAAGAAACAATTGAAAAATTAGATTCTCTAAATTTATACATAAGTAATAAAGATAATTATAAATATCATTATAAATTATATGAACAAATTATAATAGATGAGTGAAAAAGATTTAAAAATTGGTAATCTTCTTGAAAAATTTATAAAAAAAAATAATCTTGAAGATGGTTTAAAAAAAGTAGATGCAAAAGATGCTTGGTTTAAAATAATGAAAAATGGAGTTAGTAATTATACAACAGATGTTCACTTAAAAAATAACACACTTTTTGTCAGTCTCTCCTCTTCAACTCTAAGAGAGGAATTAAGTTATGGAAAAGAAAAGATAATAAAACTGATGAATGAAAAATTAAATTATAAAGCGATAAAGAAAATAGTATTAAGATAATATGAGTTATATTTTTTTATTAATAATATCTTTTTTAACAATTCATAGTGATATGCAGAACAATAATTTTGTAAAAACTGAAAAAAAATATTGGACTATTGTAAACGATGGTGTTATGGGTGGATTATCCAGTTCTGAAATAATTGAAACTGAAGAAAAAACATTAATATTCTCAGGATTAGTATCATTAGAAAATAATGGTGGGTTTGCATCAGTAAGATATAATGACAATTTCAAAGTTAATAAAGACACTAAATTAAAAATTAAATTAATTGGAGATTCAAAAGATTATCAAATTAGAATCAAATCTAGTAGATTTACTAGGTATAGTTACACAAAAACTATTCAAACATCATCAGACATTCAAACAATAATTATTCCATTAAATGAATTTTCTGCACAATTTAGAGGATTTAATATTGATAAAGAAAATTTTAATTATAATAGATTACAAGAAATTGGATTTTTAATCGGAAACAAAAAATCAGAAAAATTCAGGTTAGAAATTGTTGAAATTGAAATAATTAATTAATCTTATTCTTAAAAAATAAATAGTGAAGATATTTAATGTATATTTGCGACTTATTAAAACATTAAAATATAAAAATGAGTAAAGGAACAGTAAAATTTTTCAATGACACTAAAGGTTTTGGATTTATCATTGAAGACGACACAAACAAAGAACACTTTGTACACATTTCTGGGTTAATCGATGAAATTCGTGAAGGAGATGCAGTTGAATTTGATTTAACTGAAGGTAAAAAAGGTCTTAACGCAGTAAACGTTAAAGTTGTATAAACATATAATTTTATTTTATCGTAAAAAAAAAAGGGTCAAACAAAATTTGACCCCTTTTTTTTTGGAATAAATTAATTAATAAACTTCACTAGATGAAAAATGAAAATCAGATTCTATTTTTGCATTTTCATCACTATCGCTTCCGTGAACAGCATTTTCACTAATAGATTCTGCAAAATCTTTTCTAATAGTTCCTTCAGCAGCTTCTTGCGGATTAGTTGATCCAATTAATATCCTAAAATCTTCAACAGCATTATCTTTTTCTAAAATTGCAGCAACTATTGGACCTCTAGTCATGTAAGAAACTAGATCATTAAAAAATGGTCGTTCTTTGTGAATAGAATAAAAATCTTGTGCTTCTGAAATACTCATTTTAGTTAGTTTCATTGCTATAATTTTAAATCCTGAAGTATTAATCTTATTTAAAATTGGGCCAATATTACCTTTTTCAACTGAATCAGGCTTTAGCATTGTAAAAGTTCTATTAGAAATCATTTTTTAATATTTTTTTAAATTCAAGAGCAAAAATAATACAATTATGTTACTTATTAAATGATTTATTAATATATCGTATATTTGCAGATTATGGATTATAAAGAAATAAAATCATTAAAAACTGTTCTTACGAATGCTCTAAATATTGTAATAATTCCTCATAAAAATCCAGATGGAGATGCAATTGGTTCATGTGTTGCCCTCAATGAGATTCTTAAATCCTTAGGAAAAAATTCGAATATAATCACTCCTAATGATTTTCCTGACTTTTTAAAATGGATGGATAAAAAAAATGAAATAAAGATATTTGAAGAAAATATTAATAAAAATATAAAGCTTGTTGAAGATAGTGATCTAATTTTTACATTAGATTTTAATTCTTTATCAAGAATTGGCAAAATGGAGCAATATGTTTGCAATAGTAATGCTTTAAAAGTAATGATTGACCATCATCAAGAGCCAGATAATTATGCTGATTTTATATATTCAGATGTTAGTATGAGTTCAACATGTGAAATGGTTTATCACTTTTTGGATAAAATGTCATTGCTTAAAAATTTAAATGCGAAAATCGCAAGCTGTATTTATACGGGAATAATGACCGATACAGGTTCTTTTAGATTTCCTCTAACATCTGAAATTACTCATAATATTATTTCAAAATTAATAAAACATGGAGCTGACGGAAATAAGATTCATGATCTAGTTTACAATAATAATTCAATTGAAAAGGTACTTCTACTAAGTCATACTTTAAGTAATATTGTAGTTAAAAAAAAATACAACACGGCTTATATGTTTTTAACTCAAGAAGATTTAAATAAATTCAATTTTAAAAAGGGAGACACTGAAGGTATAGTTAATTATGGTTTAAGTATTAAAAAAATTAAATTTTCTGTAATATTTATTGAAAATAGAATTGATAATATAATAAAAATATCTTTTAGATCAAAAGACAATTTTGATGTAAATAAATTTGCTAAAGATAATTTTAACGGAGGAGGGCACATAAATGCTGCTGGAGGAGTTAGCTATGATAATTTGAATGATACTATTTCAAATTTTTTAGATAAACTAAAGAATTATAAAGATAACTTATGCGATTAAATAAAATCTTTATCTTTTTTTTTCTAATTTATTACTCTTGCGAAACTAATAAAGCTCGTTATCCTATCAATTATAAAATGATAAATGAGAGCGAATCAAAGAATTTTAAACAAAATATTTTATTTCAAAATAATTTAGTAGATAGTTACATCGAAAATAATCCAACTTATGAATATTTAAATTCAAAAACAGGTTTCTATTACTATTATTTGTTCAAATCCAATAATAAAAATATAAATCCAACAATTGGAGATAAAATAACATTTAATTATTCTGTTAAAGACTTAAATAATAATATAATTTATTCTAAAGAAGATATAGGAGAACAAAATTATATAATGGATAAACAAGAGCTTTTAACTGGAATTAGAGAGGCTTTAAAAATATTAAAGCAAGGAGATATAGCAGTTTTTATTTTTCCTTCATATAAAGCCTATGGTATGTATGGAGATTATAATAAAATACCCCCAAATACTCCGATAATTTGTTCAATAGAAGTAAAATCAATAATTTCACACAATAAATAATATAAATATAATGAAGAAAATAATTTTAATTTTAGGAATCCTTACTTCATCTCTAGTATCGTGTAGTAATGATTATAATCAACTCGAAGAAGGATTATATGCAGAGTTTGAAACAAACATGGGAGTTATGGTTGTAAAGTTAGCTTTTGAAAAAACACCTATAACAGTTGCAAATTTTGTTGCCCTAGCTGAAGGAAATCATCCTGATGTAGATTCTATTTACAAAAACAAACCATTCTATGATGGATTAATTTTTCATAGAGTAATAAATAATTTTATGATTCAAGGTGGAGACCCTGAAGGAACAGGTAGAGGAGGTCCAGGTTACAAATTCCCAGATGAATTTGATAATACTTTAACTCATGATAAAGCAGGAATATTATCAATGGCTAATTCTGGCCCGGGAACTAATGGTAGTCAATTTTTTATAACAGAAACTCCAACTCCACATTTAAATAACAAACACACAGTTTTTGGAGAAGTTGTTTTAGGGTTAGATATTCAAGATTCAATATCAAATGTTCAAACTGGAATAGCTGATAGACCTGTATCAGATGTTATAATTAAAAAATTAACTATTATTAGAAAAGGATTATTAGCTGAAAGTTTCAATGCTGTAAAAATATGGAAAGAAGAATTATCTAAATTAATTGAAGAAAATGAGAGAAAAGAAAGAGAAAATGAAAAAATACGTTTAGAAAATATTGCTAAAGCCAAACAAAGAGCTTTAGAATTTTCATCAACATTAAAAAACTATAAAACTGAATCAATAAAACAGGAAAATGGATTAAGTATTTTGTATTTAAATAAAGGAAAAGGTATAGAACCAAAACAAGGAGATACTGTTAAATTATTTTATGAACTTTATGATCCAAATGGAAATTTAATTGATTCTAATTCAAGTGAAATAGAAAAACAATACGGTAGATTTAGTTCTGAAAAAGAAATTAGAGGAAGATATAATCCAATGCCAATGTTGTTATCTCAAGATGCACAAATGATCGAAGGATTTAAAAATGCTGTTGAACAAATGAGAGTTGGAGATAAAGTATATGTTTATATTCCATACCAATTGGGTTACGGAGAAAATGGAAGTGGTATTATTGCGCCAAAGCAAGATTTAATATTTATAATATCAATGGTAGGAATCCAATAATTAATCATTTAAAAAAAACAAGAAAGCTCTAAATTAACAGTTAAGTTGCTTTCTTGTTTATTTATTTGGTATATTTTTTAATATTTCTATCAAAAATTTCCAAAACTTTTTAGTTGAACTAATTGAAGCCCTTTCGTCCGGTGAATGAGCACCCCTAATTGTAGGACCAAAACTAATCATATCTAATTTAGGGTAATGTGAACCTATAATACCACACTCTAAACCAGCATGACAAGCAGCTATATTTGGTTCAGAATTATTTAATTTTTTGTAAACATCAACTAAAACTTTGAGTATTTTAGAATTAGGATTTGGTTGCCACCCTGGGTAATTACCAGAAAATTTCAATGAATAACCTTTAAAAACTGAAGAAATTAGATTTTTTAGTTCTAATTTTGAAGATTCTATTGATGATCGAGTCAAACAATTAATAGTTAATTGACCATCAATTAATTTTATATTAGCTAAATTATTTGAAGCTTCTACTAAACCGTCAATGTCTTTACTCATTTTATATACACCATTGGGACATTTATCAATTGATTTGATTAATTCTCTTTGATTAACAATATCTAAGACCTTATAATAATTACTATTTTCATTAAATGAATAATTCATATTAGGATCAGTTTTTTTATATAAATTCTTATACTTTAAAAAATTTGAAATAAAATTACTTTCCAATACTTTAATTTGATTTTTAGGTATCCCAACAGTCATAGAACTTTCTCTTGGAATTGCATTTCTAAGACCTCCACCCGATAATTTAGCTATATAAAGAGATACTAAATCTCCTAGTTCAATAATAATAGAATTTAAAATTTTATTAGAATTTGCTAGATTCTTGTGTATTTCCATTCCTGAATGACCTCCAGACATTCCAGTTATATTAATGTCAAAAAATATCAAATCATCAATATTAACTAAATTATAAGATTTTTCAATTGTAATATCAACACCGCCTGCACAGCCAATTCCAATTTCATCATCTTCCTCAGTATCAAGATTCAATAAAATATCTCCTTTAAGTATTTTATTGTCTAACATAAGTGCTCCTGTCATACCAGTCTCTTCATCAATAGTAAATAAAGCTTCAATCTTAGGGTGGTCAATATTATTACTTTCGAGTAAACCCATTATAGCCGCAACTCCCAAACCATTATCAGCTCCCAAAGTAGTACCGTTAGCTTTGACCCAGTCTTTATCAATATACATTTCTATACCAGAATTATCAAAATCAAAATTTGAATCGTTATTTTTTTCATGAACCATATCTAAATGAGATTGAATAATAACGGTTTTTCTATCTTGCATGTTTGCAGAAGCAGGTTTAACAATAATTACATTCCCTATTCTATCCGTCATGGTTTCTAATCCTAAATTTTTACCAAAATCAATCATGAATTGAATAATTCTTTCCTCTTTTTTAGATGCCCTTGGAATAGAATTTAATTTATAAAAGTTTTTCCAAATTAAAATTGGTTCTAAAGAATTTATATTTTTATTCATAAATATTTTTTTATAACCAAATTTACCAAATACTGGTTACAAAATGATCTAATTTTATTATTTTTAATGAATGATATTTAAAAAAAATTATGCAATAATATTATTGATTTTTCAAATAATAACAGTCTCAATTTTATCTAATTATCCAAGTTTTATTGAAAAATTTTACAGCTTAGGTTTGTATCAAATTATATCTTCAATAAATCGAAAAATATTATCATTTGTTCCTTTTTCATTTGGAGATATTCTTTATTTATTAAGCTCAATTTACTGTATTTACTATTTGTTCATTACAATTTCAAACAAAAAATTAATTAGTATTTTTTTTTTAAAAAAATTAATTAACTTTTTTAATCTTATATTTTTTATTTTTTATTTCCAATGGGGTCTTAATTATTTAAAATTACCAATTTCTGAAAAGCTTAATATAAAAACTACTTATAGCATAGAAGAATTAAATCAAACCGCTGAATACTTAATAATTAAGACTAATGAATTACATAAAGAAATATCAATAGATGATAGTAGCTCAACAAATATTCCATATTCTATAATAAAAATAAATGAAATTTCCACAAAAGGATTTAGCAAACTATCAATATTACAAAATAATTATCCTAATATAAACCTAAATTATCTTGTTGTAAAAGAATCTCTATTTAGCTTACCCTTAACCTATTTAGGATTTAGTGGCTACGTTAACCCTTTTACAAATGAATCACAAATTAATTATCTGATTCCAAAAAACAATTTACCTCATACCTCTTCTCATGAAATAGCCCATCAGCTTGGTTTTGCAAATGAAATTGAATGTAATTTTTTAGCATTTTTAAATACAATTAGTTCAGAGGATAAATATTTTAAATATAATGGTTACAAATTTGCATTAAAACAATGTTTAAATGAGATATATAAATATGATATAGAGTCTTACAAATCATTAATTAAACTAGTAAATACAGGAATATTAAAAGATTATAAAAACTCATCTGAATTTTGGAACAATTATTCAAATCCTTTTGAAACAATAACAAAGTCTGGATATGATAAATTTTTAAAAATGAATAATATTAAGGATGGTATTGAAAGCTATAGTATGAGTATATCTCTAATTATAAATTATTTAAAGCATGAAATCAACCAAGTTATCTAAATTAGCATAATATTTATTTAGCTTGATTAAAATATCTATATTTAGTAAGAATGAAAAAATTACTTAGCGTAAACAATAAAGATGTAAAAGAATATTATCAACTGACTATTAAATCAAAAGCCAGAAAAAAACATAATATTTTTTTAATTGAAGGGATAAGAGAGATAAACCTGGCGATAAGTAATGACTATAAAGTTGAAACATTATTATTTTGTCCACAAATTGTAGATATAAGTATTCTAGAAAAAAATATCTATAATCAAATTGAAAAAATTGAAATTTCTCTCGAAGTTTATAGAAAACTTGCATATAGAAACTCAACAGAGGGCATTTTAGGTATAAGTAAATTTAAGAATCATAATCTGAGTGGGATTTTATTAAAATCTAAGAATCCATTAATTATTGTTTTAGAAGCTCCTGAAAAACCAGGTAATATTGGAGCATTATTAAGAACTGCAGATGCTGCTAATGTTGACGCAGTTATAATTGCAAACGCTAAAACAGATCTCTATAACCCTAATATAATAAGATCAAGTGTTGGCAGCTTATTTACCAACTCAATATACACTGAAACTACAACAAATATCATTAAATTCCTTAAAAAAAATAATATTCTAATTTTAACATCTTCTTTGAATGCCACTAAAATTTATTCAGATCAAAGTTATTTAAAAAGTTGTGCAATAATATTAGGGACAGAAGATAATGGATTAACCAATGAATGGATTGATTCATCAGATAGTAATATTATTATTCCTATGAATGGTAAAATTGATTCATTAAACTTATCAATAGCAGCAGCAATACTTATATTCGAAGCTAAAAGACAGAGAAATTTAGATTAAAATATAGATTCTATTGGCTAATTACATAGTTTGTGCTATTTTTAGTATATATGCGAGCAACACAAGTTGAAATAGAAAATAACGCTATAGCTAAAGAATACAAAGAGCTATTAAAGATTAGTTATCAAACTTTGAGTTCTAGTGACAAGAAGTTAATTAGAAAAGCTTTTGATCTTTCTGTAGAAGCGCACAATGGTCAAAGAAGAAAGTCAGGTGAGGCATATGTATTCCACCCTATAGCTGTAGCAAAAATAGTTGCTTCTGAAATTGGATTAGATGCAACATCAATAGCATCTGCGCTAATACATGATGTTGTTGAAGATAATGAGAATTATAGTATAAATGATATTGAACAAATGTTTGGAAAACCTGTTGCTAAGATTGTAGATGGATTAACTAAGATTTCTAAACTAAGTAAAAGTTCGAACGTATCTCTTCAAGCTGAAAACTTCAAAAAAATGCTTCTAACAATCAATGATGATGTTAGAGTTATCATAATTAAAATTGCTGATAGACTTCATAATATGCAAACAATGCATGCAATGAAGCCTAGTAAACAAATAAAAATAGCTTCTGAAACTTTATATATATACGCTCCTCTTGCACACAGAATTGGATTGTATAATATTAAAAGTGAATTAGAGGACTTAGGACTAAAGTATACCGAACCAGAAGTGTATAAAGATATTTCTGATAGACTTTATGAAAATAAAGAAGAGCAAGATAAATATATAGAAGAATTTAATACAACACTAAGTGGTAAATTAAATTCGGAAAAATTAAAATATATTATTAAAGGTAGGCCTAAATCTATCTATTCGATAAGAAAAAAAATTATTAAAAAAGGAATTTCTTTTGACGAAGTTTATGATAGGTTTGCCGTAAGAATAATTTATAAGTCTAGTTTAAAGAATGAAAAATTTCTTGCATGGAAAATTTATTCAATCGTAACTGATTATTTCACTCCTAATCCGATAAGATTAAGAGATTGGATTTCATCTCCAAGATCAACAGGATATGAAGCATTACATATAACTGTAGTCGGACCAAAAAATAGATGGGTAGAAGTGCAGATTAGAAGTGAACGAATGAACGAAATTGCAGAAAAAGGATATGCAGCTCATTATAAGTACAAGCAGGGAGAAGCTGAAGACAACCTTGGATTATGGATAAATAAAATGCAAGAAAGTCTTGAAAATAATGAAAATAATGCAGTAGATTTTGTAGAGCAATTCAAAATGAACCTTTATTCTGAAGAAATATTTGTATTTACACCTGCAGGAGAGCTAAAATCGTTACCAAAAAACGCAACTTCTCTAGATTTTGCATTTAGTATCCATACAGAAATAGGATTAAAGACTAGAGGTGTAAAAGTGAATGGTAAATTAGTTCCTTTAAATCATAAACTACAAAGTGGCGATAGAGTTGAAATTTTAACATCCGAAAAAATTAAACCTAATTCAAACTGGTTAGATTACGCCATAACACCTAGAGCAAAAACTAAAATAAAAGCAAACCTAA
>Ga0213862_10000020_pt1 | contig 58713 bp, 61 predicted proteins | sample PICome_7_FD_160092 | JGI IMG/M metagenome (GOLD analysis project Ga0213862, IMG submission 160092) | Coastal seawater microbial communities near Pivers Island, North Carolina, United States - PICO266 | ecosystem: Environmental > Aquatic > Marine > Coastal | place: USA: North Carolina... | reverse complement strand
TGGAATTATGCAAATTTGACAAATGATTATGTTACTGCTTTTCCGGCACTAACATGTTTAGCAGCAACATTTAACCCCAGATTATCTGAAGAATATGGTGTAAGTTTAGGGGAAGAAGCTAGGTATAGAGATAAAGATGTTTTACTAGGCCCAGGAGTTAACATATACAGAACCCCAATGAATGGTAGAAATTTTGAATATATGGGTGAAGATCCTTTTTTAGCATCTTCAATGGTTATTCCTTATATAAAAGGGATTCAAAAAAATGGAGTTGCCGCATGTGTAAAACATTTCGCTTTAAACAATCAAGAACATTGGAGAGGGCATATTAATGTTGAAGTAAGTGATAGAGCTTTACATGAAATTTATTTACCTGCATTTAAAGCTGCTGTTAAAGAAGGTGATGTATGGGCAGTAATGGGGGCATATAATAAATTTAGAGGACAGCATTGTTGTCATAATCAAATTTTACTAAATGATATTTTAAAGAATTTATGGCAATTTGACGGAGTTGTTATTTCTGATTGGGCAGGTACTCATGATACTAATCAAGCAATATATAATGGATTAGATATTGAAATGGGCACACCATCAAATAAGGATATTTCTAAAAGGTATCCTTATAATAATAATTTTTTAGGGGATGCATTTTTAAAAAAAATAATTAATGGAGAGGTAGATGAAAAAATTTTAAATGAAAAAGTAAAGAGAATATTAAAATTGATGTTAAGGACATCCTTTAACAAAAACCGCCCCTTTGGAAGTCTTAATAATTACACCCATCTAAACACAGCATTTAATGTCGCAACAGAGGGTGTTGTTTTGTTAAAAAATGAAGACAATCTGTTACCCATTGATATTTCTAAAAAACTAAGTATAGCTGTAATTGGAGAAAACGCTACAAAATCTATGACTATAGGGGGAGGCTCCTCTGAATTAAAAGCAAATAAAGAAATTTTACCGATTGAAGGAATTAAAGAAAAATTCGTTAACGCAACTATTAAATATGCTAAAGGTTACAGTTCTGAAAAATCAGATAAAAATATTATTTTAAAAAAAGAAGCCTTAAAAATTTCTAAAAATGCAGATATAGTTTTATTCTTTGGAGGGTTAAACAAAAATAATTCTCAAGACTCTGAAAATTCTGATAGATTACAATATAAACTTCCTTATGGACAAGATGAGCTTATAAAAGAATTATCAAAAGTGAATGAAAATTTAGCGATTATTTTAATTAGTGGTAATGCCGTAGAAACTTCCTGGAAATCTAATGTTAAATCAATTATTCAGTCATGGTATCTTGGAAGTGAAAGTGGGAATGCACTGGCTGCAATTTTAAGTGGAGAAATCAATCCTTCGGGAAAGCTGCCATTCTCTTTTCCAAAAAAACTTAAAGATAATGGAGCTCATTATTATGGTGAATTGTCTTATCCAGGGAATGGAATATCTCAATATTATAAAGAAGATATATTAGTTGGATACAGGTGGCATGATACTAAAAGAATTGATCCTGAATATCCATTTGGCTATGGTCTTTCTTACACAAAGTTTAATCTATTTGATGTTGCTACTAACAAAAGAACTTATCAATTAAATGATACTATTATAATAAATTGTAAAGTCAAAAATATTGGAGAAGTTAATGGAAAAGAAGTTGTTCAGGTTTACGTAGGTAAGTATAATTCTAATGTTAAAAGAGCTTTAAAAGAACTGAAAGGATTTGAAAAAGTATCTTTAACCCAAGGAGAAACAAAGCAGATAAATATTTCTATTGACGCTAAAGATCTAGCCTATTATAATGAAGAGACTTCTAACTGGGTTGTCGAAAAAGGAGATTATATTATATACGTAGGAAACGGATCTAAAAGTATTTCAAAAGAACTAAAAATTACAATAATTTAAGTTACTTTTTTATTATAACTCCATCAGCCAAAAAAGATATAGAATAATCTGGTTCATTAATTTTATTAATTTCCTCTATACTAAGTTTAGCGTCTTCAGCGTAATGTCTAAGCATTTCAACACTAATTGTATCCATTTTGGCAACCCCTCTCATAACAACTTTTTTCTTTTCAAGACCCTCTTTTGGAACAAAAAAACTATAATCCTTAAATCTAACAAGAATTGTGTCTTGTCCTGTTTTAACATTCATCCAACAACCTTTCTTAGGACAAGAAGATATTATTTCACCCTCAATTTTAGTTTCTACAGTTGTTTGAATTTGAGCTAATTGCTTTACCTTTTCAAAATCTGAAATGTTTTCAATTGAAATTTTATCGCCATAAAAACTAAACATAGTTTCTTGACTATTATTAAAGGACAATAAGATAGTAAATAATAAAAATAATAGTCTTTTTTTCATGCTAATATATATATTTGATAAACAAATATAATTAAAGTAATTAAGAACATAAATTTCATGAAATACATATACTTTCTTATTATTTCTATTTTATTTTTATGCTGTAGTACTAGTGATTCGCAAAGTATTAATATAATCGATGATCATTATGGTGGAAATTATCTTGAAACTGGAATAATTTATTTAAACCAAAGTTGGACTCAAGAAAGTACTGGTTATGACAGGCCTATTTACATTAGTGCTGCTTCTTCAAATTCTGAACCACATAATATTATTATTGTTTTACATGGTGGTGGTGGTAATGCAGAGCAGTTTGTTAATTCATTTAATTATTTAGATAATCACATAGTTGTGGCTCCACAAGGATATGGTGGAAATTGGAATGTTGGTCTTGAACAATCTTTAGCTCCAGATGTTGATTTTATTAAAGAAATAATAAATTATGTTCGCACTTTTGAAAATGTCCAGCCAGAAAATATCACAATACTAGGTATCTCTAATGGAAGTGCTCTTGTTAATAGACTAATTATAGAGCTGGATGATTCCTATTTTACTAATGCTATCTCAATTGTTTCCCCTTTAAATTCCTTTCAATATAGGTTTGGCTCTTTTTGGTATAATAGTACAGGAAATAATAATTATGATATGCAAATAATCCCAGAAAGTGGCAAAAGAATTCTTTGCATTAGTGGAACTGCAGATAATTTAATCCCATACAACGGAGGCATTGGTGTTATGGGTTATAATTTTTTAAGTGCTCAAAATAGTGCTTTCGTTTTGGCACAAAATATGGGTTTTCAAGGGGATCAGCTAGAGGATAATCAAGGCGTTGAATATTCAAATAACATATTTAAGTATAGCTATTTAGATGGAGATGTTGTTCATTATAAATTCATTGGTGCTGGTCATAACATACCTAACATTTCTCAGCCTATAATAGACTTTTTAACAAATTAAAATCTAATTATTAATTATATTAAATAATTAATTCTGTTATATTATCTTTATCAATCAATAAAAAGACCTTTAAAATGAAAAAACTATTTTTTATTTCAGCACTATTAATTGTAGTTAGCTGCCAAGAACAATCAAAACAAGAAGAAGATTTTAAAAATATCGGAAAAACTGTAAATGGACAAGTTTATACGCAAGAAATGTATGACACAAAATATAACACGTTCTTAAAGTCATGGGACACTGCCTATGAGGTTCCTCCTTTTATGGATATTAAGGACGAGTATTATATGCCTGCATTTAAAAAAGGAATGGATGAAAATCTGTCAGAAATTGATATAATAGTGAACAATTCTGAAGCTCCAACTTTTAGCAATACAATTGAAGAGCTTGAAAGAACAGGGAAACTTCTTGGCAAAGTGTCACGTGTGTTTTCTAATTTAGCAAGCTCAAATACAAATCCTCAACTACAAGATCTACAGCGTGAATTGAGCCCGATGCTTTCTGCTCACTATGATAAAATTTCACTTAATAAAGATTTATTTAAACGTGTTGAGGTTATTTGGCAAGGAAAAGATACTCTTAATCTGACAAGTGAACAGCTCAAATTATTAGAGGACACTAGAAAGCAGTTTATTAGAAGTGGTGCGCTTATGAATGACGCAGAAAAAAAACAAATTACAGAAATTAATTCTAAACTTTCTGGATTAACAACATCTTTTGGCCAAAACCTTTTGGCAGAAACAAATGGCTTTGAGCTTATTTTAGAGAAGTCAGATCTTGATGGTTTGTCTGATGGAGTTATTGCCGCGGCATCTGAAGCTGCTTCGCAAGAATTAGATAAAGCGAAAACTGAAGAAGAAAAAGAAAAATATAAAGATAAATATGTGTTTACACCCCACAGAAGTAGCATGTATCCTTTCTTAACAGAATCTACTAGACGTGACCTAAGAGAGAAGCTTTATAATTCTTATGTAATGCGAGGAGATAATAATAATAAAACTGACAATAAAGAGATTGCTGCACAAATAGCAAAGTTAAGAGCAGAAAGAGCACAGATTATGGGCTATAAATCACATGCTCACTTTGTTTTAGATGATAACATGCTCAAAACACCAGAAGAAGTTTATGACCTATTAACTAAGCTATGGAAGCCTGCAATAAATAGAGCAAAAGCAGAAATTGCTGACATGCAAGCAGTTGCAAATAAAGAAGGACAAACTTTTGAAATTGCAGCTTGGGATTGGTGGCACTATTCAGAAAAAGTTCGTAAAGAAAAATATAATCTTGATGAGTCTGCAATCAAACCATACTTATCTCTTGACAATGTTTTAAAAGGGGTGTTTAGTACTACAAATAAGTTGTGGGGATTAAACTTTAAAGAAATTTTTGATATTGAACTATATCATCCTGATGCTCGTATTTGGGAAGTAACCGATAAAGATGGAAGTCATTTAGGGATATTCATAGGAGATTACTTTACCAGATCAAATAAACGTGGAGGAGCCTGGATGAGTAGCTTTAAGGGTCAATCTAATTTAGATGGAAGAGAGCGTCCAATTATTGTAAATGTTTGTAATTTTCCTGCACCAGTAGGTGATAATCCAGCATTATTAAGTTTTGATAATGTAGTTACTTTATTTCACGAATTTGGACATGCTATGCACGGTATGTTATCAGATGTTACCTATGGGAGTATGGCAGGAACATCTGGGCCAAGAGATTTTATAGAATTACCATCACAGCTTTTAGAACACTGGGCAAGTGAGACTGAGGTATTAAAATCATTTGCTACTCATTACAAGACTGGTGAGTCAATTCCTGATGATTTAATAAATAAACTATTAAATGCATCGAAGTTTAATCAAGGATTTATAAATACAGAATATTTGGCGGCCTCATTATTAGATATGGATTGGCATTCAATTTCTGTTGAGCAAGCTCAACAATTAGATGCAAATAAATTTGAATCAGAATCCCTAAAGAAATATGGGTTATTAGATGAAATTGCCCCAAGATATAGAACTACTTATTTCGCTCATATTTTTTCTGGAGGATACTCTTCTGGGTACTACAGTTATGTTCATGCTGCTGTACTAGATTCGGATGCCTTTGAAGCATTTAAAGAAGCGGGTAATGTTTTTGATCCAAATCTAGCTTCAAAATTAAGAAACACTATATATTCAAAAGGATCAACTGAAGAGGCAATGGATTTATTTGTGAAATTTAGAGGTAGAAAAGCGATTATTGAGCCACTACTAAAAGTAAGAGGACTAGATGGCTCTAATTAATAGCGTGTAAGTATTTAATACTTTTTCGTAAATATCGCTGTAATGTTGATTAGATTTTTTAAAATCATTGTCTTTAGTTCTTTATTTTGTGTGAGTTTTAGTGGATTCTCTCATAATCCTGAAGATTTTGTTATTGCTGAAATAGAGCGAGGACAAATGAATTTTGAAAACGAAGAAATCGCAGCAGAATATGGCGCAGCTCTGAAAAGACAAAGGGCTCGACGTTTAGCTGCAATGCCTCTTTATAAAAAGTTCTACATTTTTGTAAAAGCAGGTTTTGAACATATTATTCCTCAAGGGCTTGATCATATTCTCTTTGTCTTAGGTTTATTTTTTTCATGTATTACTTTTCGCTCCCTATTATGGCAAGTAACGGCATTTACCGTAGCTCACAGTATAACCTTAGTGCTTGCTGCTCAGGGTTTGGTTCAGCTTCGAGGGGATATTGTTGAAATAATTATTGCGCTGTCAATAGTTTGGATTGCTATAGAAAACTGTATGTATAAAAAAACAAGTAAATGGAGATATTTAGTTGTCTTTAGCTTTGGCCTACTGCACGGACTTGGATTTGCTGCGCTATTAACTCAATATGGCTTACCTAAGGATAATTTTATTTCATTGTTATTAGCATTTAATATTGGGGTTGAATTTGGCCAATTAGCGGTTTTAGTTATTGCATTTCTCTTTATTAAATTTATTTTAAGAAAAAACTGGTTTAGTCCTCAAATTAAAATTCCAGCATCAATAATAATTGGTCTGGTTGGTCTGTTTTGGTTTATTGAAAGAATTCTACAGTTTTAAGTATGTAAATAACATTAATTAGAAAAAATGACAGGCATTAATATTGAAATTATTGGTTTAATTGCAGCAGTTTTTACAACTTCTTCTTTTCTACCACAGGTAATCAAAATTTATAAAACCAAGCAAACAAAAGACGTGTCTACTACAATGTATGTAATTATGCTAATAGGTATTATATTTTGGCTTTATTATGGAATTAATATAAATAGTTTTGCAATAATTGTAGCTAATATAATATCAGGAATTTTAGTAATCTTTGTCTTATTATTTAAAGTTTTTTACAGATCACGTCATAATTACTAAACAGTATGATAAAAAAAAGGGGCTATAGTAGAATCTATAGCCCCTTTAAGTGTTTATATTTAAACTTATTATAGCTTAAAGAAAATTGATAATGTTGGTGTAGCACTCATATTAGCTATTTCACCTTCCCAACCAAAACTCATAGATGAATCATCTCCTTGTTTTACGTAAGAAAAGATATTAGCTAATTGGAAATTTACTACTATATTTTCATTCATAAAGTAGTTCATACCTATGCCTGATCCAATTCTAGTTTGAGCATCTGCAAAGCTATCTCCGCTTGAAGTACCAAATCCAACAGCCCACCAAACCTTAGTTTTTTCTCCAAGATCCATAAAATAATTGTAGTAAGCTAAACCAAAATCAGTATTTGAAACTTTAGTTCCATCAACGTCTGTACTCATAAGACCTATGTTTAGACCAAGAGCTGAATTTTCATTTAAGAAATATCCAACTTGAGGAGCAATAGTGTTCATTTTAGTTTCAACACCGCCCATGTCCATAGATCCGAATGTTACTCCACCACCAAGTACCCAGTCACCAGCTTCGTAGCCATAAGTAGCTTCGTCTTGAGCGTTAACTGTTGTGATACCAAATGATAAAACTGTAATAAAAAGTAATAATTTTTTCATAATAAAATTTTTATATTAATTAGTTATGGTGCAAATATAATAAAAAATTTAAAATAAATGAGAATATCCTAAATAAATGCCAAATTAATTAAACAATTCGTATAAAAATAGCTCTATTTTTAACTATAGTATAGTTATGAACAATTGTTTATATATATGGTTAATAACTAGCTATTTAGCCCTTTCAAAACAAATAAACACAGGTCTTTTTAGCGATTAGTAAAAAATAATTTATTAAATTATTAACCGTTTAAATCAATAATAAGAGATTCTGCAATATAATATATTAAAATTGCCATAAGTTGCTATATCATTAGCGATATATATCAATAATTAGCAATTATGCAATATGATAGATAAAAAAATAGAGCAATTTCTTATATTTATAACTTAAACACTTTATTGAATATGCCTAGATATCACAAATTAGGAATCATCCCAAAAAAAAGACACACAATATTTAAAAATAAAAAGGGAGATTATTATTATGAAGAGCTTTTTGGAACTATTGGCTTTGAAGGAATGTCTAGTCTTATGTATCACACTCAAAGACCTACTCAAGTAAAAGAAATAAAATGTTCATACGATATTTCACCTAAAATTGCGGTAGAAAAAAATATGAAATCTTTAAAACTTGATGGATTAAAGGTCGCGCCTGATGAAGATTATCTAAAAAGTAGAAAATGTATTTTATTAAATAATGATTGTCAGATCAGCCTTGCGGCTCCTTTAAATTCATTGAAAAAATATTTTTACAAAAACACTGACTCTGATGAGGTAATATTTATTCACAAAGGTTCAGGAACTTTAAGAACCATGTTAGGTAATATTGATTTTAAGTATGGAGATTATTTAGTAATCCCTAGAGGTGTGATTTATAAAATTAATTTTAATACAAAAGATAATAGATTATTTATAGTTGAATCCAAGACTCCTATCTATACTCCTAAAAGATATAGAAATTGGTTTGGCCAACATATCGAAGGAGCCCCCTATTGTGAGCGAGATATACACCCCCCTTCAGAACTTGAAACATTTAATGAGATTGGCGAATTTATTATTAAAGTAAAAAAACAAGACACAATTCACGAATATATTTATGCTGCCCACCCTTTTAGTGTTATTGGCTGGGATGGGTACAATTTTCCTTATAAATTCTCAATTCACGACTTTGAACCCATAACTGGCAAAATTCATCAACCTCCTCCAGTTCATCAAACTTTTGAAACTAATAAATTTGTTATTTGTTCTTTTGTTCCAAGAATGTATGACTATCATCCAGAAGCAATTCCAGCTCCATACAACCATAGCAACATAGACTCAGATGAAGTAATTTATTATGTAGATGGAGATTTTATGAGCAGAAATAATATAGAAAATGGGAGCATAACACTTCATCCAGCAGGCATTCCTCATGGACCTCATCCTGGCTCAATGGAAAAGAGCATCGGCAAAAAAGAAACCATAGAGCTTGCTGTAATGGTAGATACATTTAGCCCATTAAAAGTAACACAGTTCGCTTCTAAAATAATGGAGGGAGATTATTATAATTCTTGGATAAACAAATAACATGGAATCAGCAAAAACAATTGAAGAGCTACAAAACTATAATTTTGAAATAAAAAAAATTTTTAGCGATGCAAAAGATTTTTTACCCATTCAAGGCACAGATTATATTGAGCTGTATGTTGGCAATGCAAAGCAAAGTGCTCATTATTATAAAACAGCTTTTGGATTTCAGTCTGAAGCATATTCAGGTCTTGAAACAGGTGATAAAGAGACTACTTCTTATGTTTTAAGGCAAGGCAAAATTAGATTAGTACTTACAACGTCATTAAAAAAAGGCAGCTTAATTAATAAACACTTAGACTTGCATGGAGATGCGGTAAAAATAATTGCTCTGCATGTTGAAGATGCTACTCAAGCATTCAAAGAAACTGTTAAAAGAGGGGCTAAACCTTTTTTAAAACCAACTAAGATTAGAGATAAACATGGCGAAATAATTAAATCAGGTATCTACACTTATGGGGAAACTGTGCATATGTTTATCGAAAGAAAAAATTATTCTGGAATATTTTTACCAGGTTTTATCAAATGGGAATCTGATTATAATCCAAAAAGTGTTGGTCTAAAATACATTGATCATATTGTAGGAAATGTTGACTGGGATGAGATGAATATTTGGTGTAAATTTTATCAAGAAGTTATGGGTTTCGCTCAAATAATATCATTTGATGATAAAGATATTTCTACAGAATTTACAGCTTTAATGTCTAAAGTAATGAGTAATGGAAATGGGAGAATTAAATTTCCAATCAACGAACCTGCTGATGGAGCAAAAAAATCTCAAATTGAAGAATATTTAGATTTCTTTAATGGTCCTGGAGTACAACATCTAGCACTTGCAACAGAAAATATAATAAATACTGTAAAAGAAATGAAAAATAGAGGGGTAGAGTTTTTGTATGTCCCTAAAAACTATTATGATGATTTATTAGAAAGAGTAGGTGAAATTGATGAAGACATAAGCTCACTTCGTGAACACGGAATTTTAATTGATCGAGATGAAGAAGGTTATCTATTACAAATCTTTACTAAACCTGTATTGGATAGACCCACAATGTTTTTTGAAATAATTCAAAGAAAAGGTGCTCAGTCATTTGGCAAAGGGAATTTTAAAGCATTATTTCAAGCTATAGAAAGAGAGCAGGAAAATAGAGGCACCTTGTAATAGTATTAATAAGATTTATAATAATTTGGGTTTAATAGAATTAAATAGCGTTACAAAAAAATTACCAAAACACTTACATAAATTTATTGTTAAACAACCATATTCAGAGTATACCTCCCAAAATCAAGCAGTTTGGAGATATGTAATGAGGTTAAATATTAAGGCTCTAGTTAAAGTCGCGCACGAATGCTATATAGATGGACTTGAACAAACTGGAATAAATATAGATTCAATTCCTGAAATGGAAGGAATGAATAGAATATTAAAAAAAATTGGCTGGGCTGCTGTTGCAGTAGATGGCTTTATCCCGCCAAATGCTTTCATGGAATTTCAAGCATATAATGTTTTAGTAATATCTTCAGACATAAGAACTATTGAGCATATTAAATACACTCCAGCACCAGATATTATACATGAAGCGGCTGGTCATGCGCCAATAATCGCAAATAAAGAATACTCAGAATATTTAAGAAGATTAGGTGAAATTGGCAGTAAGGCTATTTCATCTAAAGATGATGATCAAATTTACGAAGCAATCAGGTTATTATCAATATTAAAGGAGAACCCTAATACTTCTAAAAAAGATCTAGATAATGCTCTTAAAAAAGTTAATACCCTACAAAAAAACATAAAAGAAATTTCTGAAATGGCTAAGATCAAAAACCTTCACTGGTGGAGTGTAGAGTATGGCTTAATAGGAGATTTGAATAATCCAAAAATATATGGAGCTGGATTATTGTCTTCAATTGAAGAAAGTCAACTATGCTTAGAAAAAAAGGTTAAAAAAATTCCTTATTCTATAGATGCTTCTGAAGTGAATTTTGACATTACAAAGCCTCAACCACAACTATTTGTGGTTCCAAATTTCGCAAAATTGAGTTTTGTTTTAGAAAAATTTGCTAATACAATGTCTTTAAGAAAAGGAGGATTAGAAGGTGCTGTTAAATTGATGAACTCAAATAAAATTGGTACATTAACTTTAAGTACTGGAATTGAAATATCAGGGATATTTGATAATGTAATAAGCCAAAATAATAAAGCAATATACTTTCAAACTAATAGCCCAACTGCATTATCAATTAACAATAAGGAGATTATTGGGCATAGTAAAGATTATCACTACGAAGGGTTTGGTAGTCCAATTGGAAAATTGGAAAATATTAATATAGCAATTGAGGATATGTCCCCCAAGGACTTAGAAATTTATGGAATTATTGAGGGCGAAATTGTTAACCTTAATTTTGAAGGAGGAATAAAAGTAAGTGGTAAAATTATTACAGGAAAAAGAGACTTACAGGGTAAAATAATTCTAATTTCTTTTACAGACTGCACAGTTTCTTATGGAAAGAAAATATTATTTGAACCTAGCTGGGGAGTCTATGATATGGCTATTGGTAAAGATATTAAATCAGCATATGCTGGTCCTGCATGTTCAGAATCTTTTGAAGAAGTATACCATGTTTCAAAAAATAAAAGCAACAAAATCGTATACACCTCTAAACAAATAAAATTACATAACCTTTACTCACAATTAAGAAAATACAGAATAGAAAATAATAAGAGTTCAAAAATTATTAATAACTTATTTAATGAAGTTTTAAATTGTTTCCCAAATGAATGGCTTCTATTATTAGAAATGTATGAATTAATACATGGTATTGATCGAAATTTGGAAGATAGAATTAAAAAATCGTTGATTATTTTAATGAAAAAAAAGAAATACAAAAAACTAATTCTTGATGGGTTAGAATTAATTAAATAAATAAACATGAATTGTTGGATTGATATTGACAAAAACTCTGATTTTAGTATACATAATTTACCTTTTGGGATTTTTTCTGTTAATAATGGAGAAAAAAAACTGGGAATAGCGATAGGAGATTTAATAATAGATTTAAGTCAGTTAGCGGCTTTAGATATATTTAAATCTATTGATTTTGATTACCAAACATTAAAGTCTAATTACTTAAATGATTTTATCTCTCTTGGGAAAAAGACTACAATTAAAGTAAGAGAGATAGTGCAAAGTGAAATATGTAATGATAAGTCTATACTTAAAGACAAGTCACAGGTTTTTATTAAACAATCTGATGCTAGAATGCATTTACCAGTAAAAATTGGAGATTATACTGATTTTTATTCAAGTATAGAACATGCTACAAATATCGGCACAATGTTCAGAGATCCTAAAAATGCATTATTGCCAAACTGGAAACATCTTCCTGTTGGATATCACGGAAGAGCTTCTTCAATAATTATATCAGGTCATGATATACATAGGCCAAAAGGGCAGGTTGTTGTACCCCCAAGTTCTAAGCCAGTTTATGAACAATCTTCGAGAGTTGACTTTGAACTAGAAATGGGATTTATTATTGGGAAGAAAACAAATTTAGGAGAGTCCATCTCAACAGAAAAAGCAGAGGATTTTATTTTTGGTAAAGTTTTATTTAATGATTGGTCAGCAAGAGATATTCAAAAATGGGAATACGTCCCATTAGGCCCTTTTTTAGCTAAAAGTTTTGCATCTTCCATATCTCCATGGGTAGTTACAATGGAGGCTTTAAAGCCTTTTAAGATAAAAGGCCCAAAACAAGAACCTAAGGTATTGCCCTATTTAAATTTTAGTGGAAATAAGAACTATGATATAAATTTGGAAGTAATTATAAAGCCTGAAAATTCTGATGAAACTATAATAAGCAATTCTAATTTTAAATATATGTATTGGAATATGTTTCAACAATTAGCTCATCACACAATAAACGGCTGTAATGTGAATGTAGGAGACATGATGGCATCTGGGACTATTAGTGGTAAAGATTCGAACTCTTATGGCTCGATGCTTGAATTATCCTGGGCTGGTACCAAACCTGTAAAACTTAAAGATGGAAGTTCAAGAAAATTTATTCAAGATAATGATACAGTAATAATGAGAGGCTACTGTCAAAAAGGTAATGTAAGGGTTGGTTTTGGAGAGGTTAGAACAAAATTATTAAAAGCATTATAAAAACTTATGAATATAAAATCTATAGACCCGAAAACCATTGAAACAAAAGAATTGCATAGTATACTACTGTCCTCAATTGCCCCAAGACCAATAGCCTTTGCAAGCACAATTGACTTAAAAGGTAATGTAAACCTTAGTCCTTTTAGCTATTTTAATGTTTTTAGTTCAAATCCTCCAATATTAATCTTTTCCCCATCAAGAAGGGTTAGGGATAATACTACTAAACATACTTTAGAAAATGTTTTAGAAACAATGGAGGTTGTTGTTAATGTTGTAAACTATTCTATAGTTAATCAAATGTCTCAGTCTAGTATTGAATATCCCAAAGGAGTTAATGAATTTATTGAAACTGGTTTAACTCAGGTTGATTCCATAAAAGTTAAGCCTCCTCGAGTTAAGGAATCTCCAATAGCTTTTGAATGTACAGTTGAAAAAGTAATATCAATGGGAGACAGTGGAGGGGCTGGGCAATTAATTATTGCCAAGGTAGAGTATATTCATGTTGATAGTAGTGTATTAGATTCTAATGGAGGTATTGATAGTCAAAAGCTCGATTTGGTTGCTAGAATGGGTGGTGATTGGTATACTAGAGCTACAAAAGAAAGTATGTTCAAAATCTCAAAACCATAATTAATTTGATATACTAAATAAGTTAAAAAACTTCTTACTGGAGTTTTTGGCAAATTCTAGAGGTTAAACTGAATTTATTAATTACATCGAATTATTAATAATTTTATTTTTTCTAATTTCTATATTTAATAAAATAAAAAATGATTCGTAAAGCAATTAAGCGTGATTTAAAAAAAATCCTCAAAATTACTAACGAATGTGCAAAAAAGATGATTTCAGAAAACATTTATCAGTGGAATGAATTTTATCCTAGCATAGAAGTGTTTGAAAAAGATTTAGATAGTGAATCACTTTACGTAATTGAGTATAAAAAAAATATAATTGGATGTATTAGTATTTCAGATTATAAAGATATTGAATATGAAAATATCGCCTGGAAAACTGAAGATCATAATATTTATATCCATCGATTAGCAGTATTACCAGAATTTCAAGGTATGGGTTACGCTCAAAAAATGATGTCGTATGCAGAAGATTATGCCAGAAAAAAACTTTATTATTCTGTTCGGCTAGATACTTTTTCTAAAAATTTAAAAAATCAGAAATTCTACGAACAAAGGGGGTATATAAAACTTGGTGAAATATACTTTCCTAAACAAAGTAAATATCCTTTTTATTGTTATGAGTTAATATGTTAAATAGTGTAAATTATAAACATATCCACAAGCTAGCAATTCCTGCACTTATTTCTGGGATAGCAGAGCCTATTCTCTCCATTACTGATATTGCGATTATTGGTAATGTCAGTTATGACTCTATAGAGGCATTAGGAGCAGTGGGGATAGTAGGGACTTTCTTATCCATGTTAATTTGGGTGTTTGGACAACAAAGAAGTGTTATAGCATCTATTGTATCACAAGCATTAGGGGCTAATAAAATAGAAGATGTAAAAACATTACCAGCTCAAGCAATTGCTATGATTTTAAGCTTTAGCATTGTTATAATAGCGTTTAGCTACCCTTTTGCTAATGAATTATTTAGTCTTTACAATGCTTCAGGAAGCATACTTGACTATAGTGTTGAGTATTATAAAATAAGAGTAATTGGAATTCCTTTTACTTTAATTACAATTGGAGTTTTTGGAATTTTTCGAGGACTTCAAAACACTTATATTCCAATGATTATAGCAATATTTGGCACATTATTAAATATATTATTAGATATTATTTTCGTTTATGGAATACAAGAAATAATAGCTCCTATGCATATTAAAGGTGCTGCGTACGCAAGTGTTGTCGCTCAAATTTCAATGTCAATATTGGCTGTTGTATGTTTATATAAAAAAACAACAATTAAGTTGACCTTTAAACTTCCTCTTAATAAAAAAATTAATGATTTTTTAGCTAAGTTTTATAACCTTATAATACGAACACTTGCATTAAATATTGCCTTATATTTTGGAAGTTCTTTCGCTGCAAAATATGGAGATGACTACATTGCTGCTTATACAATTGCAATAAATTTATGGTTTTTAGGAGCATTTATAATAGATGGGTATTCTAGCGCTGGAACAATTTTAGCAGGAAAACTCTTCGGGCAAAAGTCTTATAATATGCTTTTAAAATTATCCAAAAAATTAATTTTGATAGGCGCTCTAATTGGCTTAATTATTTTAATTATTGGCTTGTTATTTTATAATAATTTTGGATATTTTTTTTCATCTGACAAATTAGTTATTGACAAATTTTCAGAAGTGTTTTGGTTAGTTTTATTGATGCAACCAATTTGTGCAATAGCATTTATATTTGACGGTATTTTTAAAGGTCTTGGCTGGATGAAAGATCTCAGAAATGTTCTTCTTTTTTCAACATTTATTGTTTTTATACCAACAATAATTATAACAGATTTTTATAACCTAAAGATTGTTGGTATTTTTATCGCTTTTACAGTGTGGGTAATAGCAAGAGGATTGCCTTTAGTTATTAAATTTTACAAAAGATGTGTTGCACTAGAACAAAAAATGTAAATTTGAAAAAAAAATTATGTCTGTAGTAAGAATTACTAAACAATTTACCTTTGAAGCTGGCCATGCTCTTTATGGTTATGATGGTAAATGCAAAAATATTCATGGACACAGTTACAAACTATCGGTTACTGTCATAGGAACTCCTATAAATGACGATAATAACGCTAAATTTGGAATGATAATTGATTTTGGTGATTTAAAGAAAATTGTAAAAAACGAAATTGTAGATAAATTTGATCATTCTATTATATTTAATAAAAATACGCCTCATATTAATTTAGCAAATACGCTTATTAATGAAGGGCATAATGTTTTGCTAACCGACTATCAGCCTACGACTGAAAAAATGGTTGCAGATTTTGCAAATAAGATTTCTGACAGATTGCCTAAAGAAATATCTCTACATTCTTTAAAGTTACAAGAAACAGAGACTTCTTATGCTGAATGGTTCGCTGGAGATAATTAATTATAAAAATTTGATAACACTTAATAATAATAAAAAAATATACTTTGCATCTGACAATCATCTTGGGGTCCCAGATTATGTAGGATCTAGAGATAGAGAACTCAAATTTGTTAAATGGTTAGACAAAGTTAAAGATGATGCGGCAGGAATATTTCTTTTAGGAGATTTATTTGATTTTTGGTTTGAATATAAATCTGTGATTCCAAAGGGTTTTACGAGAACTTTTGGTAAACTTGCTGAAATTTCAGATTCTGGGATACCAATTCATTTCTTCGTTGGGAATCATGATATGTGGATGAAAGATTATTTCAAAAAAGAATTAAATATTTCTGTGCATTACAACCCTAAAGAATTTATTATTAATAAAAAGAGCTTTTTTATTGGCCATGGTGATGGTTTAGGCCCATCTGATAGGCCGTATAAAAGATTAAAAAAAATATTTACTAATTCATTTTTTCAGTTTTTATTTAAATGGATTCATCCTGATATTGGGATCCCTTTTGCAAAGCTTCTATCACAAAAAAATAAAAATAAATCTCAAAAAGATAATTTAATTTTTAAGGACAATGAATCAGAATGGTTAACACAATACTGTAAAAAAAAGCTAATTATTAAGCGCTATGATTACTTTGTTTTTGGTCACAGACATTTACCTCTAGAAGTTCCATTAGATAATTTTTCAACTTATTATAATCTTGGAGATTGGATTAGCCACTTTAGCTATTGCTCATTCGATGGGGAAAAAATGGAACTAAAAAAGGCTTAACTCTTTTCGTGTTCTCTTAAATCTAATTTTCTAAAGCTTGGTGAGATAGCTGCTGTTGTTATTGCAGTACAAACCGTAATTGTCCCACCTACAACAACTGCGGTAACCGTACCAAGTAATTTAGCTGTTACACCGCTTTCAAACGCTCCTAATTCGTTAGAAGAACCCACAAATATAGAGTTAACTGAAGCTACTCTTCCTCTTAAATGATCAGGAGTTTTTAATTGTAGTATGGTTTGTCGAATAACCATAGAAATTCCATCAGTAACTCCATATATTAATAATGAAATTACAGAAATCCAAAATATATCTGACAGTCCAAAACTAATAATAGATAGTCCAAAACCAAAAATTGCAATTAGTAATTTTTTACCTGCATTTTTAGTAATTGGAATATAAGCAGCTACGAACATAGTTATGAGTGATCCTACTGCAGGAGTTGCTCTTAGCACTCCAAAAACCTGAGATTCTTCCATGCCAATTGGTGTACTTATAATTTCTGTTGCATAAATAGGCAAAAGAGCTATAGCGCCTCCAAATAATACCGCAACCATGTCTAAAGTTAATGCACCTAAAATTGCTTTAGAATTATATACAAATGAAACTCCTTCTTTTAAACTTTTAAATACATTTTCTCCAATTTTAGAATTTAGAATAGGCTTCCTTTTTATTAAGGTTAAAATAATTAATGAAATAATTACCCCTATTAAAACAATAGCCATTGACTTATTGACTCCAATCCAATGAATTGAAAAACCTGCAAATGCTGGGCCAAGCACAACAGCCATTTGCCACGTTGAGCTACTCCATGTTGCCGCATTTGCATAGGTGTTTTTAGGAACTATTAAAGCGACTAAGGCGAAAATTGTTGGGCCAAAAAAAGCTCTTATAAAACCTCCTAAAAAAACTAATAAATAAATAATATATAATATTGATTGATTAGAGAAATATAATTTTAACTCCTCAGAAGTTACCAAATAGAAGCCAACACTAATTATCAAAAAAGCAGAAATACAATGAATAAGTAAATTTCTTTTTTCTCTTTGATCGACAATATGTCCTGCAAATAATGCTGTTGAGACTGCAGGAATGATCTCCATCAAACCAATAAGGCCTAGAGATAATGGGTCATTGGTAATTTCCCATACCAACCATTCTACAATAATAAATTGCATAGACCATGAGAAAACTAATATAAATCTAACAACTAAAAATATATTAAACTCCTTAACCCTTAATGCCGCATATGGATCTAGTTTAGTCATTAGGTTCACAATTTAAATCAATTAATTTTAATTGCATAGAAGTTTTTCCGTTCCAATAGTTTTCTTCAATATTATAGACTGCGTTAAAAGGAGTTTTGTTTTTAATTAGACCTATTTTTTCTCCAATTCCGAATCCTATTGAACTAAATTTATAACCTTTCTGTGTCACTATACATTTTAGATGATTATTTTCTTCGCCCACAGTTTTACAAAATCCAGTATCTGTTAGGTTTTCTGATAAAAATACAGGCTTCTTATTAGATGGGCCAAAGGGAGCAAACTGCTTTAATATTCTGTAAAACTTTGGAGTAATAGTAGATAACTTAATTTTTTCATCTACTTGAATTGATGGAGTCATTAATTTAGAATCAATGCTATTTTTAACTATTTTTTCAAAAGCGTTTTTAAATTTCAGGAAATTATCAGGTTTTAGAGTAAGTCCTGCTGCATATTTATGCCCTCCATATTGTATTAAATAGTCCTTACAAGATTCAATAGCATTATAAATATCAAATCCTTTTACTGACCTTGCTGATGCAGCATAACAGTCATTACTTTTAGTAAATACAAGAGTTGGTCTGTAGTATTTTTCAATAAGGCGCGATGCAACTATTCCAATAACCCCTTTATGCCAATCTTCCTGAAATACAACCGTTGAAAAATTGCTCTTTTCTTTATTTTTTTCAATTTGAATTAATGCTTGGCTTGTAATGGTCTTATCAATTTCTCTTCTCTGGTTGTTAAAAATATCTATTTCATTAGAAAACTTTATTGCCTTATCAAAATCTTCTTCAATTAAAAGCTCAACTGCATTATTGCCATGTTTAATTCTTCCAGCAGCATTAATTCTTGGTGCAATTTGAAATGAAACTTCGTTTAAAGTAATTGATTTATTTTTTATTCCTCTTAAAATTGCTTTTATACCAGCTCTTGGATTTTTATTAATAACTTGAAGCCCATGATAACAAAGAACTCTATTCTCACCATTTAAAGGCACTAAATCTGCTCCAATTGCAATAGCAACTAAATCTAAATAATTTTCTGGAGCTTCATTCCAGATTTTTTTTTGAAGGTTTAATCCTTGAATTAGTTTATATCCAATCCCACATCCACATAAATATTTAAATGGATATTCACAATCATTTCTAAGTGGATTTAATATAGCGATTGCTTGTGGGATTTGTAAATCAGGCTTGTGGTGATCACAAATAATAAAATCTATGTTTTTTTCATTAGCATAACTAACTTTATCAATTGCTTTAATTCCACAATCTAGAGCTATAATTAAACTAAAATTATTTTCAAATGCATAATCAATTGATTTATAGGATATTCCATACCCTTCATTATAACGATCTGGGATATAGGTTTGAATATTATTTGTTACGTTATTTTTTAAAAATTTACTAACTAAAGCAACTGAAGTTGTGCCATCGACATCGTAATCTCCATATATTAATATATTTTCATTTGAATCAATCGCACTTAAAATCCTATTAACTGCTTTATCCATATCTTTCATTAAAAACGGATCATGAAGATCATCTAATGAGGGTCTGAAAAATAATTTTGCTTCATCATAAGTTCTAACACCTCTAGAAACTAATAAAGATGCTATAGTGCTAGAAACATTGAGCTGCTTAGATAATTCTACTATATCCTCTCTAGAATTTATATCATTGATTTCCCAAATCATTAATTTTCATTATGAAAATGATTAGAGGTTGAAACTTTAGCAAATTTTCTAAACATCTCCATTACTCCACAATATTTTGTTACTGAAAGTTCAACCGCTCTATTAATTTTTTCCACATTTAACATTTTTCCATAAAAATGATATTCTAAATGTACTTCTTTATAATATTTTGGGTGATCTTCACTCAATAAAGCGCTAGTATTCATTTTGAAATCATCTAATTTAATTTTCATTTTATCCAAAATAGAAATCACATCTAGCCCTGAACATCCTGCTAAAGAAGATAACATTAGAATTTTCGGCCCTGATATTTTTTTACTATCATCACTTACAGATCCGTGCATAAGAGTAGATTCATTTGGGTTTAAAGATTTAAAAACTAAATCTCCTTCCCATGTTGTTAATACTGTGTCCTTCATTGGTGTGTATTTGAATTAATTATTATTACAATTTCCCCTTTAGGTTTATTGTTTTCAAAATGTTTTATTATTTCACAAGGTCTTCCTCTCAAGGTTTGTTCGAAGATTTTTGACAATTCTCTGCTAACTGAAATTTGTACATTCTCACTGAAAAATTTAGAAATATCTACTAGGGTCTTAACTAGCTTATGAGGAGATTCGTATAAAACTATAGTTCTATTTTCCTCTGCTAAAACTTTTAAGCGTGTTTGTCTTCCTTTTTTAACTGGCAAGAATCCTTCAAAAATAAATTTGTCTGTTGGATATCCTGAATTAATTAATGCTGGAATAAAGGCAGTAGGTCCTGGTAAGCATTCTACAAGAATATTATTTTCTACACAAGATCTAACTAATAAAAATCCAGGGTCTGATATGCCTGGGGTTCCCGCATCACTAATTAAAGCTAAATCATTGCCTTGATTTAATAAATCTATAATTTTATTTAAAATTTTATGCTCATTATACATATGATAAGATTGCATAGGGGTGGCAATATTATAATGATTTAAAAGCTTACTTGAAGTTCTGGTATCTTCTGCAAGTATTATGTCTACTTGATTCAATATTTCCACAGCTCTAAATGTAATATCTTTTAAATTTCCTATTGGAGTAGGAACCACAAATAGTTTACTCATCTTTTAAATTTATTTAAAACTTTTTATAATATTATTAATTTGATGGTTGATTTTTGATAAATTTACCTTGAATTTCTTTTTTTAAAAAACCTAAACAAAATTAAAATTACGAAATGTTTCTTGAAAATACTTTGAAATATGACAAACAATTTGGCTGGATAGAAGTTATCTGCGGATCCATGTTTTCAGGTAAAACAGAGGAATTAATTAGAAGGTTAAAAAGAGCTAAATATGCCAATTTAAAAGTTGAGATTTTTAAGCCAAACATTGATGTTAGGTTTGAAGAAAATAAAGTTGTCTCACATGATGAAAATGAAATAAGATGTACTCCTGTTCCTGCAGCCGCTAATATACCAATGATGGCTGACGGATGTGATGTCGTTGGGATTGATGAAGCTCAATTTTTTGATAATGAAATCGTTAATGTTTGTAATCACTTAGCTAATAAGGGAATAAGAGTTATAGTTGCTGGTCTTGATATGGATTACAAAGGAAATCCTTTTGGGCCGATGCCAAATCTAATGGCTACAGCAGAATTTGTTACCAAAGTACACGCAATTTGCACAAAGACTGGAGGGCTAGCTCAATATAGTCATAGAAAAACTAGCGATGAAAATCTTGTTTTATTAGGAGAGACTAACGAATATGAACCTCTAAGTAGGCAATCGTATTATAAGATTAACCAAGATCAATTAAACGAATTAAAAGCTAATAGTTATGAGAAGCTAAAAAACAATGACAAAAATGTCAAATAACCAAGCTACTTTTCTAGAAGTTAATTTAAATTCCCTTGAAAATAATTTGAATTTTTTGAAATCAAAAATTTCAAGCCAAACCAAACTACTTGTTGTTCTAAAAGCATATGCATATGGATCTAACCCTGTTAAAGTAGCTCAGTTTTTTGACAATTTAAAAGTAGATTATTTTGCAGTAGCTTATTTTACAGAAGCAATCAAACTAGTTGATTCGGGAATTAAAACTCCAATTTTAATTTTTCATCCTCAACCGAATAATTTTAAACACATCATAAATAATTTTCTTATACCTACTATATACTCAATAAATAATTTAAAATTGTTTAAAAAATCTTTAGTTGATTTAGGAATTGATAATTACCCTGTGCATATAAAAATAAATACTGGACTTAATCGTATTGGTTTTGATAAAAATCAAATCAATAGTCTAATAAATAATATTGCAAATGATAATTTAATAAAAATAGTTGGAGTTTACTCGCATTTAGCTGCAAGTGAAGACCTCAAAGAGTTTACGTTTAGCACACAACAGATAAATTGCTTTATTGAAATCTCTAAAAAAATTTCTTCTAAGTTGAATTGTGATCCAATCCTTCATATTTGTAATACTTCGGGAATTTTGAATTTTCCTAAGGCACATTTTAATATGGTAAGAACAGGTATTGGGGTTTATGGATTTTCAAATGGACTTAACAATACAACTAACCTTTCCCCTGTTATTAGTTTAAAGTCGTCAATTTCTCAAATTCATAAAATAAAAAAAGGAGAAAGCATTGGATATAATAGAGCTTTTATAGCAAAAAAAGATATTACTTCGGCTACAATACCATTGGGGCATGCAGATGGAATTTCAAGAATTTATGGTAATGGAAAGGGTTTTGTTTTTATTAATAATTCTAAGGCTTTTATTTTAGGAAATGTTTGCATGGATATGATTATGGTTGATATTACCAATATTGATTGTAGTGAAGGAGATCAAGTAATAATATTTGACAGTTTCCATACCGCAGAAAAACTTGCTGAGTCGGCAGGTACTATTTCTTATGAATTATTGACTGCGTTATCACAAAGAATCGAAAGAAAATATATAAATATTAATTAAATGAAATTAGCAATAATTGGGGCTACTGGTTTAGTTGGGTCAGTATTATTATCAATCTTAAAAGAAAGAAAATTTCCGTTTACTAAATTAATTTTAGTGGCATCTAAAAATAGTATTGGTAAAAAAATAGATTTCAATGGTAAAGACTATGAAATTGTTGGTTTAAATGAAGCATTAAAATTAGAACCAAATATTGTTCTTTTTTCTGCTGGAAGGAGTGTATCACTAGAGTGGGCTCCTAAATTTAGTTCTGTTGGTTCAACAGTGATTGATAATTCTTCAGCATGGAGAATGGATTTATCAAAAAAATTAATAGTTCCTGAAATCAATGGGCACTTACTATCAAAGGAGGATAAAATTATAGCTAATCCAAACTGCTCAACAATTCAATTAGTTGTTGCAATAAACGAATTACATAATAAATTTAATATTAAACGATTAATAGTTTCCACCTATCAATCTGTCACGGGAACAGGAGTAAAAGCAATAAATCAGCTTGAGGGTGAAATTTTAGGTAAAGAAACGGAAAAAGCGTATCCTTATAAAATCTACAAAAATGCTATTCCTCATTGTGATACTTTTGAGGCCAATGGGTATACAAAAGAAGAAATGAAATTAATCAATGAAACAAAAAAAATTCTTTCTAACAATAGCTTATTAATTACAGCAACAGCTGTACGAATACCCGTAGTGGGCGGTCATAGTGAGTCTGTTAATATAGAGTTCAATAATTCTTTTGAAATTAGTAATATTTTGAAAGTATTAAAAAAAACAAACGGAGTAACAGTACAGGATGATATCAGTCAAAATTTATACCCAATGCCCTTGTCTTCACATGGTAAAAATGATGTTTTTGTTGGAAGAATTAGAAGAGATAATTCCAAAAAAAATGCATTGAACTTATGGATTGTTAGTGATAATCTTAGAAAAGGAGCAGCTTTGAATGCTATACAAATAGCTGAAAAAGTGGTTAAACTCAATTGATTAATTGTTAATTGGTTTCAATCTATGCTTTTAGACAATTATGTATTTTGTATATTACAAAGGATTAAAAAATAAATTAATGATTTTTAATTCTCAAAAGTTAGGTTTATTGCTCCTCATTTTTATTTTTTTTGCATCCTGCAGTGATAATGAGCAATATGTTGATATTCCTGAAATATCACCTGTAAATTTTGATTTAGAATTATTACCCTATCAAAATCTGAGTGATTATAATTTTTTTGAGGGAGATTTAAAAGAATTAAATCCTGTATTTGGAGTTCTACCTTATGAACTTATCAACCCTTTATTTTCAGATTTTGCCAATAAGAAAAGATTTGTGTGGATGCCTCAAGATCAAACGGCTTATTATATAGCTGATAATGAAATTTTAGATTTTCCTACAGGATCAATTTTAATAAAAAACTTTTATTATGATAATGTGCTTCCAGAAATGCAGACAAAAATAATTGAAACTAGATTAATGATAAAGAAAGAAGACGGATGGATCTTTGCAGAATATGTTTGGAATGATAGCCAATCTGAAGCATATTTAGATTTAAATGGTAGTAATATTAACTTAGAATGGTTAGAAAATGGTGAAGAAAAAACAGTAAACTATCGAATTCCCTCAGCATCTGAATGCTTTACGTGTCATAAAAAAAATGATGTAGCTGTTCCTGTTGGAGTAAGGCCAAGAAATATTAATAAAATATATGATTACATTTCTGGACCTATGAATCAAATTGAAAAGTGGCAAGATGAAGGGTATTTAAATAATGTTCCATCAGATATTCAAGCTATAATTGATTGGACAAATGAACAAAACTCTTTAGAGCAAAGAGTTAGAGCTTATATGGATATTAATTGTGCCCATTGTCATTCTGACAACACACATTGTTCTTATAGGCCATTACGATTAAATTATGAAGATACAGAGGATTTATATAACATGGGTGTATGTATGACACCTGATACCGAAATTGGGAATGGTACTGATATGATTATAAGTCCTGGGAATCCCTCAAGATCAGTTTTGCATTTTCGAATGTCAACAAATGACGAACAATATAGAATGCCATTACTTGGAAGATCTTTGGTTCATGATGAAGCCGTTGATTTAGTTCAAGAATGGATAAACTCATTAACTAATTCATGTGATTAATATGAAAACTAATTTATACATTATACTATTTTATTTTATTTCAACATTTAATTTTGCTCAGACTGGCAATAATTGCTTAGACGCTATTCCAATTGAAGCAGGTCTTCATTCGCTAGGATCAATTGATGGAGATTCTTATGCCTTAAACTGTACTGAGTACTCAGCTGAAAACGGAAATTTAGAATGGTACAGCTACACGTCAAATGGTGATTATTTGATTACTATTACAAGTGATTTACCGATAAACGTTGGCCTAGACACAAGGTTTCATATATATCAGGGTGCCTGTAGTGAAAGTTCTTTTGAATTCAATTGTATAGGTGGGGATGATGATAGCGGAGAAGGGTATTTGTCTGTAGATTCTTTCTATTCTTATTCTGGAGAGACATATTATATCGCTTGGGATGATCATTGGCAAAACAATGATTTCGTTTTTGAATTAATCGAATCTGATCCTCCTCCTCAAGCTCCACTGAGTTTTACATCTCAAGGAGTTAATCACCAAGGTTCTGCAAGAGCAGTTGTTGATATGAATAATGATCAACTAGACGATTTAGTTTCCATAAGTTCAACAAATATTAATATTAATTATCAGACAGTTTCTGGGGATTTTAATACCGTAGATATTACTACAACTGAAGCAGTAAATACACCTGGATGGAGTTTAGCTGCTGGGGATTTTGATGGAAATGGCTATAACGATTTACTATATGGTGGAGGTAGTGGGGTTACTTTTATGAAGGCAAATTCTGATGGTACTTCTTTTGAACAAATATCAGGAGATGAATATGTGTTTTCTCAAAGATCTAATTTTATTGATATTAATAATGATGGACATTTAGATGCATTTGTTTGCCATGATGTTCAGCCTACAGTTTATTATTTAAATAACGGTCAGGGAGATTTACAGTTTTTTCAAGGTCCAAATTCTGATGGTGTCTCATCTGGAATTGGAGGGGTTGAATATGAGCTTGCGGCATATCCGGGTCCTCAAGAAGGAGGTAATTATGGATCAGTATGGATAGATTATGATAATGACAGGGATGCAGATTTATATATAGCAAAGTGCAGAGGCGGTGATGTGCAATGGAAATATAATGAACTGTGGAGAAACAATGGAGATGGTACATTTTCTAATGTAGCTGATTTAACTGGTTATTACAATGGCTTTTATCCTTCTGCAGGTCACGATAATAGCTCAAACTTAGGAGACCCTATGCAAACTTGGTCTTCAGCTTGGGGAGATTTCAATAATGATGGATTTATGGATGTTTATGTAGGTGCAAGCTCTGATGCTGATGGTGGAAGTAAATTAATGAAAAACAATGGTGATGGGAGCTTTAGTGATGTGACTGAAAATTCAGGAGTGAGTGAAGCTCCTAATGGAATAGAAAATGCACCAGGTGATTTTAATAATGATGGTTATATTGATATTCTTTCAAATGGAAGTATTTTACTAAATAATGGAGATATGTCCTTTTCTGTATTTAGTCAAGAAATGCCTGGGCCTGGCGGAATTGGTGATGTTAATAATGATGGGTTTTTAGATGTATTCAATGGTTCGCTAATGGTTAACAATGGGAATAATAATAATTGGATAACTATATCAACTATTGGTATGACAGCAGCTTTGATGGGGAGTAATTCTAACGGTATTGGTGCAAGAATAGAAATAACAACTGAAAATATAGGTACACAAATAAGAGATGTTCAAAGTGGGACAGGGTTTAGGTATATGAGCTCATTAAACACACACTTTGGGCTTGGTGAAGACACTCAGATTTCTGAAATCACTGTATACTGGCCTTCTGGAATAATAGATGTTATTAATTCTGCAGACATAAATCAACACCTTATCATAAATGAAGGTGAAACTTTAAGTAATGATAATTACTCAAGTGATGAATTGATTATATATCCCAACCCAGTAGAAAATAAATTATCTGTCAAAAGTGAATTTGACTTGATTAACTCTATTTATAGCGTGTTTGATATACAGGGTAAAAGAATTCTTAATAACACTTTAGTTAATAACGAAATTGATGTAAGCGCATTGAGTTCTGGACAATATATTTTAAGGATTATAAGTAATAAAAATATTACAACTCAAAAGTTTATGAAAAAATAATTCTAAATAAGTTTAGCTAGATTAGATCCAACTTGAGTGCCTACGGCTATTCCCATGCCTCCAAGTCTAATTCCGCAATATACATTTTCTGAAACTTGTTTTGTTATTGTTGTTTTTTTCTTACTAATACCCATAATTCCTGTCCACCTGTGCTCTATTTCTACTGAATTGTATGATGGCAATATTACATTAAAGAGTAAATCTTCTAGCTTGTTTTGAATTTTATCAGAAATTTTAAACTTTGTAGTATTTTCAGCATTAAAGTCAAGATTTCTGCCTCCTCCCAACAAAATACGTTTATCAATATTTCTAAAATAATAATATCCTTGATCGAGATGGAAGGTTCCTTTTATTCTTAAATTTTCTATTGGTTTCGTTATTAATACTTGCGCTCTAGCAGGGCTAATGTCTTCATTTAGTAAAGAATTTGAAAAACCATTTGTAGCAATAAATAATTTATTACAATTAATTTCAAAAAAATTGGTTCTTATATGAATTTTACTATTATCATCTTGAAAATCTTTTACATTAATATTGTTTAAGATTTTAACTCCCATCTGTCTTGCCTTAAATAATAAATTGCTCATCATTTTTGCAGTGTCTATTTGGCCTTCATAATTATTATAAATTATTTTTTTATGTGCATTGTTAAATCCAAAGTTATTGTCTTTAATACTAAAAACTTTATTGTCGAATAACGGAGCAATCAAAGAATTTATTTTTTCTATCTCCATAGCAGAACTCTCAAAAACATCTCTGTCTGCATGTAAAAATATCTCATTGCCTCCTAATTCTTTATAATCAATTTTTTTGTCTCCAATTAGGTTTCTTAATTTTTTTAAGCCTGAAACTCTTTGACTTATTAAATTAAACACTTCTTTTTCACTGTGATTATTTAAGTCATTAAGTATTTCTGTCATGCTTCCAAAGCAAGCAAATCCAGCATTTCTTGTACTTGCTCCATATGGCATTAGCCCCTTTTCTAGTACTAAAACTTTTGCTTTGGGGTGATTATTTTTTAATTCTATTGCACAACTTAGCCCAACAATTCCACTGCCAATTATAATAAAGTCTATATTGTTCAGCCAACTTTTATTATCCCAGTAAGAAAAATTCATAAAAATATATTTTTGAAATATACTTCTAACTTATAGAGTCTATCTCAAAATCTTCCATAAACTTAGTAGTATAATTACCCTCAATATACATCGGATTATCCATTAATTGACTATGAAATGGAATAGTTGTTTTTATCCCTTCAATAATAAATTCATCTAATGCTCTTTTCATTTTACTAATTGCTTCCTTACGGGTTTGAGCTGTGGTAATTAATTTGGCAATCATTGAATCATAATTTGACGGAATAGTGTATCCTGCATAAACGTGAGTATCTAGTCTAACCCCATGCCCTCCAGGTAGGTGTAAATTTGTAATAGTTCCAGGTGAGGGTCTAAAGTTATTGTATGGATCTTCAGCATTAATTCTACATTCAATTGAGTGTAACTGTGGGAAATAATCTTTACCGCTTATAGGTATTCCTGCAGCCACTAATATCTGCTCTCTAATTAAATCAAAATTTATAACCTGCTCAGTAATTGGGTGCTCAACTTGAATTCTAGTATTCATTTCCATGAAGTAAAAGTCTCTATTTTTATCAACAAGAAATTCAACTGTTCCAGCTCCCTCGTACTTAATAAATTCAGCAGCTTTTACTGCTGCTTTTCCCATTTTTTCTCTTAATTCATCAGTCATAAAAGGAGATGGTACTTCTTCAGTAAGTTTTTGGTGTCTTCTCTGGATAGAACAATCTCTTTCAGATAAGTGACATGCTTTTCCGGTAGAGTCGCCAACAATTTGGATTTCAATATGCCTAGGTTCTTCAATTAACTTTTCCATATACATGTCATCATTACCAAATGCTGCTTTAGATTCTTGTCTTGCAGAGTCCCAAGCATCTTTTAAATCTTCCTTAGACCAAACAGCTCTCATCCCTTTACCTCCTCCTCCAGCTGTTGCCTTTAGCATAACTGGATAGCCAGTAGATTTTGCTATTTTTTCACATTGTTTAAAATCTTGAATTATACCTTCACTTCCAGGAACACATGGTACGCCAGCTAATTTCATGGTAGACTTAGCGGTTGCTTTATCTCCCATTTTAGAAATCATTTCAGCAGAAGCACCAATAAACTTAATGTCATGTTCTTCGCAGATTTTTGAAAACTTAGCATTTTCAGATAAAAATCCATAACCTGGATGTATAGCATCTGCATTTGTAATTTCAGCCGCAGCAATAATATTGGATATTTTTAAATAAGACTCATTACTTGGGGCTGGACCTATACAAACTGCTTCATCCGCAAACTTAACGTGAATACTTTCTGCATCTGTTACTGAGTAAACTGCTACAGTTTTAATTCCCATTTCTTTACAAGTCCTTATAATTCTTAGGGCTATTTCACCTCTATTAGCAATTAATATTTTTTTGAACATAATTGTATAATTTATTATTAGATAATAATATTTTTAAGATGGGTCAACTAAAAATAGCGGTTGATCAAATTCAACTGGAGAGGCATCCTCAACAAGAATTTTAACTATCTTTCCTGTAACCTCAGATTCTATTTCGTTAAATAATTTCATTGCTTCAATTACGCACAATACATCTCCTTCCGAAATAGATGAGCCAACTTCAACAAACATAGGCTTGTCTGGAGATGGTTTTCTGTAAAAAGTTCCAATTATTGGAGACTTAATGGTTATGTACTTTGAATTTTCTTCTTCTGATTTAGAGGTGTCTTCTTTGACAGGAGTTGATTGAGTAGGTTGCTCAACTACAGGGCTTTGTAATACCGCAGGTGCTTGCATTGGCAACGATTGTACAATTGTTTGTTTTGGGTTTTTCCCAGTCTTAATAGTGATTTTAACATCACCCATTTCGACTTTAACTTCATTTGCCCCTGACTTAGCGACAAATTTAATAAGGTTTTGAATTTCTTTAATATCCATATATTATTTATTTAATTATTGTAACTCCATTTAAAAAACATTGATCCCCACGAAAAACCTCCGCCAAAAGCGGCAAAAATTATATTATCTCCCTTTTTAAGTTTTGATTCATAGTCATTTAGTAATAAAGGAATAGTAGCGGATGTTGTATTTCCATACTTATCTATGTTTACCATTACTTGTTCAGGCAACAAATCTATTCTATTAGCTGTAGCATCAATAATTCTTTGATTAGCTTGATGAGCTGCTAACCAATTAACTTCATGCTTTTGCAGATTATTTCTTTTTAAAATCTTTGTAGAAACGTCTGCCATATTGAAAACAGCATTTTTAAATACTGTTTTGCCATCTTGTCTGATATATTGATCCTTATTTTCAATAGCTTTAAGATCTGTAGCAAAACAAGATCCCCCAGATTTAACTCTTAAAAAGTCTCTTCCGGATCCATCTGTTTTAAGAATCTCATCTTGAACGCCTAACCCTTCTGAGTTTGGTTCAAATAAAACGGCACCAGCTCCATCTCCAAAAATAATACAGGTAGTTCTGTCTGTATAATCAATCATTGATGAATTTTTATCGGCTCCAATTAGTAAAACTTTTTTATATACTCCAGATTCAATGTATCTTGAAGCAACCGACATCCCAAAAAGAAAACTAGAACACGCTGCGTCCATATCAAATGCAAAAGCATTTGTTGCTCCGATTTCTGATGCGGTAAAAGAAGCGGTTGAAGCTGCTTTCATGTCTGGCGTAGCTGTTGCTACTATTACTAAATCTATTGTAGTTGGATCGATACTTTTTTTAGATAACAATTGTTTGGCTGCATTAATTGCTAAAAAAGAAGACCCTAGGCCTTCTTCTTTTAATATTCTTCTTTCTTTAATTCCTGTTCTTGAAACTATCCACTCATCATTGGTGTCAACCATAGTTTCTAACATCTTATTTGTCAAAATATGATCAGGCACATATCCACCGACCGCTGTTATTGTTGCATTAATTTTACTCATAAAATAAAATGTTAAGCAAAAGTGAATAAAAAAAATATAAAAACAAGCAAAAATGAATAAAATTTGATCAAAAAGAGTCAAAAATGAAGAAAAAAGAGCAAAAATTGATCAAAATAGGCTAAAATGAAAAAAATTAAATAAAAAAAGCATTCACTTTTCAATGAATGCTTTTGTACTATGATTTTTTTAGAAATTAAGCTTCATGCTCAACAGTTTCGTCAATCAAAATTTTGCCTCTATAGTAAAGCTTTCCTTCATGCCAATGAGCTCTATGATAAAGATGCGGTTCACCTGTAGTTGGACATGTTGCTATTTGGGCTTCGGTTGCTTTGTAATGGGTTCTTCTCTTATCTCTTCTTGTTTTAGAGATTTTTCTTTTAGGATGAGCCATAATTATATTTATTTATCTGTTACTAATTTTTTTAATTTATTCCAGCGAGGGTCTATATCACCGTTATTGACTGAAATATTTTCTTTAGGACTTAACTCTTTTAACTTTTCTAAAATATCAGATTGCAATGTTCCGTCAATAACTCCAGGATGAATTCTTTTAAGAGGTATTGAAAGTGTTACAAGTTCATAAATCAAATGCTGAATATTAAACTTATGTTCTGAATGAGGTAATATTAATATCTCTTCGTTATCATTATTATATTCTTGACCAAATTTGACTACTAAATCAAAAGTATTATTAATGGTTTTTTCAAAAACTTCATTAGTAATGTCACAGTTAAGCTCGACATTTCCAGCGGATTGAAAATTTAATTCCAAAAGGGTGGTTTTTTTTTCAAGCTTAACTTTAACTTTTGCGTTGATTTTATTAAAATCGGTAAAATTAAAATCCTCAAAGAACGTTTCATCGATTTGATAATTAAAATCATGATTGCCTAGCTTCAATCCAACAAATTCGATATCGAAATCTTTATTAGGCTTCATTGTTTAATTATTTCGAGGCTGCAAATATATAAAATTTCTTTTTATCTCTTAGACTTGCTACTCTTTTTATTTTTCGGTAGTCTAAACACTGTTAGGGCGTTTATAGCAAGCTCATGTTCTTGATTTCTAGTATTATAAATATCTATTGCAGCAAACATAGCCTCCTTAAATGATGTCTCATCAGCTATACCCTTTCCAGCAATTTCAAATGCTGTTCCGTGATCAGGAGAAGTTCGTATTATTTCTAACCCTGAAGTATAATTAACACCATAACCAAAAGAAAGTGTCTTAAACGGAATTAATCCTTGATCATGATAAGCTGCTATAATTGCATCAAAATTTTTGTAATTGTCTGAACCAAAAAAGCTATCTGCGGGATATGGCCCATAAACTAGTTTTCCTGTGCTTGATATTTTTTTTAAAACAGGTTTTAACAATTGATCATCCTCATTTCCAATTACTCCATTATCTCCAGAATGCGGGTTTATTCCTAATACTGCAATTTTAGGTTTAGTTATGCTAAAGTCATTTAATAAAGAACGGTAAATTCCTTCAACTTTATTAGTTATAAGTTCTTCTGTAATTAATTCTTTGACCGAACTTAAAGGGACATGTTCGGTTAAAAGTCCAACCTTTAATTCATTTGTAATCATAAACATCAAGCTACTACCTTCAAACTTGCTATTTAAATAATCTGTATGTCCTTTAAAATTAAATTCTTTAGATTGAATTGCTTCCTTATGAATTGGGGCTGTTACTAAAACATCTATTTTGTTTTGTCTTAGGTCGTCACAAGCCTTATTCAATGACTTAACAGCTAAAGCTCCAATTATTGAGTTACATGTCCCAAATTCTATTGGCTCTAAATGTTCCCAAGGCTCTATAATATTTAAGCAATCATTAGAAAATTTTGAAGTGTCTTTAAGTGTTTTGGATTTGACATGAATATTAAAATGACTTTTAAAATTGTCTAAGTTTTTATTTGAACAATATAAAAATGGTATGCAAAACTCAAATATGCGCTTATCTTTAAAAGTTTTTAGAATAACTTCAGGCCCAATTCCGTTCATGTCTCCAATGGAAATTCCTACTTTTATTTTTTTTTTATCTTCCATCAATTAGTTGTGCTTTTGCAAATATATTGAGTAAATTTAATCAATTAAAGCCATAAAATAATGTTTACAGGAATAATTGAAAGTATTGGAACGGTTAAGTCAATAAAAAAAAACAAATCAAATATTGATATAACCATTGAAAGCAATATAACTCATGAGTTAAAAATTGATCAAAGTGTTTCTCACAATGGAGTTTGTTTAACTGTAGTAAATATTTTAGATAATTTTTATACCGTAACAGCGATAAAAGAAACTTTAGATAAAAGTAATTTAGGAAACCTAAAATTAGGTGACAAAATTAATTTAGAAAGATGCTTGAAAGTTGGAGACAGAATTGATGGGCATTTTGTTCAAGGTCATGTAGACCAAACTGCAACATGTACAAAAGTTATAAATAAAGATGGAAGCTGGGAATATACTTTTGAATACTCTACGAAAAACAATAATATAACTATTGAAAAAGGGTCCATTACAGTAAATGGAGTTAGTTTAACAGTAGTGAATTCAAGAAATGAACAATTTAGTGTAGCTATAATACCCTACACATATGAAAACACAAATTTTAGTTCTTTTAAAATTGGCTCAATAGTAAATCTAGAGTTTGATGTTTTTGGGAAATACATTGCCAAATTATATGCAAAAAAATAATTTGTTAATTTCTTTTTTTTAACGAAAAATGATGAAAAGTGATGAAAAAAAGCCGAAAAAGAGCAAAACTGTCTTTTGGAAAAATTTAATTTTTTTATCCAATATTCTCTTTTTTTTTAATTTTAGTTTTAGTCATACAATAGCTGAAAACATGGAAGAATTTAAAATAGTATTAATGGGAAATTCAATTACTCAAAGTTGGAAAGAATTTAATCCTACCTTTTTTTCAAAAAACTCATTTCTTGTAAATAAAGGGGTTAGCGGACAAACAACTGTAGAAATGCTAGAGAGGTTTCAAAAAGATGTTATTAGTCAAAACCCTAGGGCAGTATTTATTTTAGCAGGAATAAATGATATTGCACAAAATTCTGGCTATATATCAATCGATGATATTGCTAAAAATATAATTAACATGGGCTTAATGGCAAAAGAAAAAAATATAGATGTTATAATATGCTCTACTTTACCTGTAACGGAAATTAAATGGAATGATAAAATTAATGAACCAAACAAGAAGGTTTTGGATTTAAACAAAAAGCTTAAAAAGGCAGTGAAAAAACATAATTTTATATATTTAGATTATTATGCTAAAATGGTAAATGACCTTGAAAACTTAACTTATGATGGGCTTCATCCAAATCTTAAAGGTTATATTAAAATGGAATCAATCATAAGAACAACATTAGACAAAATTATATCTAATAATAATTGAATTTTAAATATATTTGAAAAAAATATGAAAAAAAATATGAAAAAAATAATGAAAGGAGTTGGTCTAGTTTTTTTGGCCATAGTATTATATTTTGCATACGCTATATTAGTTCCTGCAAGTCCGTTAGAAAAAATTTCTTTTTCAAATAACAAACTAACTATTGATCTAGAATATAGCAGGCCTTTTAAGAAAGATCGGCTGATTTTTGGCGAAAAATCTAAAGGAGCCCTAGTTCCGTTTGGAGAATATTGGAGAACAGGAGCAAATGCTGCTACAAACTTTTCGATTAATTCTGATATAACTATTAATGGGAAAGCGTTAATGGCTGGAAAATATAGATTATACACTGTCCCTGGTGAAAAACAATGGGAAATATTTATTAATTCTGAAGCTGATACTTTTTTTGCAATTTCAGAGCCGGACAAAACAAAAGACATAATCAACTTTTCAATAAATTCGCAAAAATTAGAAGAGCCTCTTGAGCAATTTACTATTGATTTTATTCCCTCGCCACCTGAAGACCCAATGTCTACAGGGATTAGATTGAGGTGGGATTTAACGGAAATTGTAATTCCAATTAATTAAAATATTGAAGTAGATGAATTTAAAAAGCTTTTTAAAATCATTACTTTTTATACTTTTATTAGCAGTAACAGTCTACTTTTCTATTGATATTATTCAAAAGAAAAATAATCTAATGGATATAGAAGAATACAGCCCTGTATCTTCTCTAGTCGTTGATGAAAATCCTCGAGATAGTGCAAAATTTCCGTTTGTAGACGTTCATAGCCATCAATGGGAAATGCCTATTATGGATTTTTCTAAATTAGTGTCTGAGATGGACAGTTTAAATATGGGCTATATGATAAATTTAAGTGGCTCTGGAGTTGCCGCATTTGCAGGTAATCAAAATCTTATGGATATTACTTTAAATAAATCACTTGAAAATATTAAAAAACAAGGTTTTTCAAATAGATTCGGGGTGTTTGTAAATATAGATTTCAATAAAATTGATGATAAAGATTTTGCTAAAAATAATGTTCAAATAATAAAAGATGCTGTTGAAAAAGGAGTGATTGGTCTAAAGGTTTATAAAAACCTTGGACTAGATTTAAAAGATAAAAGCGGAGAAAGAGTAAGAGTTGATGACAAAAGATTAAATCCAATATGGGAAGTTTGTGGAGAATTAAATATTCCTGTCCTCATACATAGTGGGGAGCCTTCGCCATTTTTTGAACATATTGACAAGTATAATGAAAGGTTTTTGCACGCAAGGCAAAAACCACAAAGCTTTAGAAATTCGGATGAATATCCTTCTTTTGATGAGGTTATGCAAGAGCAGTATAATATGTTTGAAAATAACCCTAACACAACTTTTATTAATGCGCATCTTGGGTGGTATGGAAATGATTTAGATAAAATGAGTGCCCAACTAGATAGTCTACCTAATGTTTATACAGAAATCGGAGCTGTAATTGCTGAGTTAGGAAGGCAGCCAATTAGAGCAAGAAGGTTTTTTGTTGAACATCAAGACAGAATTTTATTTGGAAAAGACACTTATAAGAAAAGTGAATTTAATGTATATTTTAGAATATTAGAAACAAGTGATGAGTATTTTGATTATTATAGAAAAAGACATGCTCACTGGAAAATGTATGGTTTAAATTTGCCTGATTCAATTCTAAAGAAACTGTATTATAAAAACGCAATAAAATTATTTCCAAATATTCCAATAGAATTATTTGAAAGAAATAATGATTAAAAAAATTGCGTTATTTCTATGTATTTGTTTAGGGGTAAATTCCAACTCACAAAATTTTAACAATCTTGAATTATTACTTCTTGCTTCTGAGGATGACAGATCATTATTGTTTAAAGAGTATCTAAACCCATTAGTCACAAGTATAAACTTTGGAATGGCAAGTGGCTGGGCACATACGGCTAAAACTCATAAAAAATTTGGTTTTGATATTACAGTGTCTGTAAACGCTTTTATAATTCCATCTGAAGAAGAGAATTTTGCGACAAGTGAATTTAATAACCTTACTTCATCCTCTGAATATTTACCAACTGTTTTAGGGGGTAGTTCGGACGAAACCATCTATGTTTCTATAATAAATAATAGCGATATTATGCCTAATAATTTAAATACGGTTTTTTCTGCCCCATCAGGAATTAAGGAGAATTTACCTTTAGACATGTTAATTACCCCTAATATTCAATTAGGATTAGGCCTGCCTTTTAAAACTGATCTAATTATTCGTTATATTCCCAGAAGATCAAACAAAAACACTAATATTGAGTTAAAAGGTATCGGTCTAAAACATGACTTATTACAGCATTTTGGACCTGCTAATAATACCCCTCTTTTGAATTTATCATTATTGGCTACATATAGTAATTATAATATAAATTATAATATTCAAAAAACCTCCAATCTTTCTGGTTTTGGTCAAGCAGCTAATATTAACATGGAAAACTATCTAATACAACTACTTAGCTCAATTGATATTAAATTAATAACGCTTTATGCGGGAGTTGGTGTTTCGAAGGGTTTGTCAACACTTAATCTTTTAGGGACCTATAATTTAAATTACAGTATTGATGATACGGCTCAAGAATATACTGTTTCAGTCTCTGACCCATTAATGGTAAAATGGGGGAGGGAATCTATGAGTGCAAAAGCTGGAATAAGTTTTAATTTTCCAGGGATTAAGGTATTTACAGATTACAGTTATCAAGAATTTAATTCTATTACCTTTGGTTTTTCTTTTGGAATCAGATAACTTTCTTAAATAGTCTTATGTAGCTCTTGCTTTAATTCTTTTATTCTTCTTAGCCTAATTAACGTCTTTTCTTTAGGATTATGACCTTCGTTTTGAAGATCTCTATTAACTCGTTTTTGAAGCTGATGAATTTTGTGTGCTAATTTGCCTTTTGTCGTCATATATTAAACTTTTTAAGTTATATATATAACACTTAAAACAATTAGTTTATTGTGTTTTAAGCTTAAATAAACTTGAGAGTAAAATTATTGGCTCCCATGAATTAGTTGAATTTGAATAAAAGACATGACACGTACTTTTTGGAGTAAGCAATTCTTTTTTTCTTCCATGTTTAACAATATCTTTCTTAGTCATTTTTTCAACAAAATCAGTTTTTATATTTTTTGAAAAGTAGTTTAAAATAGTAACAGGGATTTTTTTAAAGCCTAATTTTTTCAAGGCAAAATAACGATGATGGCCGTCAATTATAGTAAAAGTTTTGCTGCAGCAAAGAATAGAAGAAATAATTATATCATCATTATTAAAAGACTCAATATATTTAATTAGTTTTTCTGCTTTATGCGAAATGATTTGTTCATGAGGAATTAAACAATTTACATCTATTAATTTAACGTCTTCAATAATGGATTTGTCAAAATCAACTGAATACATAATTATTTTTTTATGGGTTTACTAAATCTAAAACAATATCAGGCTTTTTTAGATAACTTTTATGTTTTTTAAGTGAATCCATTTTTATCAGGTTGCTTTTGTTAAAAGTTTCTCTGTTGCCATTAAAAATTATACGCCATATTTTCCCTTGTTTTGATTCAGAAACATACAGTGATCCGTCAGGGCCTTCTGCTAGCCCCATAGGTCTATATTTAGATTCTGTCATAACCTTAACGATTTCTTTTTGTGTAAATCCGTCAGCAAAAACTTCAAGTTCTCCAGATGGTTTGCCATTTAGAAATGGTATAAAACCTACAACATAGCCTGCTTGAGGATAAGGAGCTCTGTTTGTAGACCCGTGAAACGCAATAAAGGCTCCATTTTTATATCTTTCAGGAAATTGATCTCCTCTATAAAACATTAAATCATTAGGTGCCCAATGGGCGGGAAGCCCCATTATTGGTTTTGAATATTGGTTGGCTTCTTGATTTCCATCTCCTCCATATTCAGGAGCTAACATTCTCTTTTCTTTAAAATGATCATAATATGTGTATGGCCAACCAAAATCATCTCCTTGATTAATAATCATAAACTCTTCAGATGGAAGAATAGAATTTTCCCACTTTGAATAATACTGTGGAGCATGATTATGAAGATAGTCTCTTCCGTGGTTAACTGCGTACAGCTTGTTATCTTGATCATTCCAGGTCATCCCAACTATACTTCTCAGCCCTGTAGCGTACCTAATTCCGTCTTTTTGTCTTTGATTTAATTTGTTCTCATCAAATTTCCATATGCCTCCTAAAATATTTAATTGAGAACAGGGAAATTCTCCTTTAACTATTGCATTTGGGTCGCCAGAAGTTAATCTATGGTCTTCACAAGCATTTGTTGGGGCGCTGAAAGTAACATACATCCCTCCCTTATTGTCAAAGGCTAATGTTTTGGCATTATGCCATCTAATTGGGAATTCGTCAACCATTATTATTTCAGGGGAGCCTTGTGGAATTAAATTATTGGGGTCTAATTTTTGTCTGTAGACTACAAGCTCTGAGCTGAAATAAAGATAATTATTATGTATTCTCATTTCTGTGGCAAATCTTCCGTCGTTTGGATAATCACCAAATCTTTTGTAAATATCAATTTTTCCATCTCCGTCTATATCTCTTAAGGCCATATTTCCTTTGTCTCCTTCATCTATTCTCAACTTTATGTAAATATCTCCGTTTTTGTTTACTGCTAAATGTCTAGCTGGAACAACACTATCAGTTACTACTAATGCTCCAAAACCATCTGGCAGTAATAAACCTCCATTATCGCTATCAGCTAAAGGTGTTTTAAAAACACTTTCTTCTTGAGAGCAAGAGGTAATAATAAACAAATAAAATAGTAATCTTTTTATCATTCAATAAAGATAGCATTTAATACAATCCGTTTATAATCTTGATGGATTAAATACTATATTTATCAAAAGAAATAAAATGAAAAAAATAATACTTAAATATTTTGCTGAATTTCTTGTAGTTTTTTTAGGAATTCTGCTTTCTTTCTTCATTGACAATAGTATTAAGTTAAATTCAAAAGTTGAAAATAAAAATCAACTTTTACTTCAGCTTTCTGAAGTGATTGAAAAAGATTTGGAACAACTAAAAGTTATAGATAGCACATTGTTGTCTGTAGAAAATTCACTTGATTATTTAATAGATGATTTATTTAGCAAACAAAAGGTTAGTTCAAAAGCGCTTGCGTTGAACTTTGAAAATGTAAGTTGGAAAATGTCACTTTCTTTCTTCCCTAATAGTGGTGTATATAACGAAATCATATCAGATGGTGCAATGAAATTAATAAAACTTAAAACTCTTCGGTCATCCATATCCTTAATCTACGAGCACAACTCTAAAAGAAGCCAAGCAGTGAATAGAAGCTTGGATGACTTTAACGAAGAGTTTAATCGATATTTCTACCCATATATTCAATTTAGAACAAAAGAAAAAAATAGTAAAACAATATATTCAGACACTGAACTAATCTACTATAAAGTAAATTCCAATTATTATACAGCAAACTCCTCATTTGGATATTATTCTGGAGCTAAAAATTTTGTTTCCAATTACAGAAGCTTATTGGAAGTTTTTGAAAATGAATATCTTACGGCTATAGATCTAATAAACCTTGAGCTGAATCAAAAATAATCTTATCTTTTGAACTATTTAAACGCAGAAAACATTTCTAAATCCTTTGGAGAAACAACTCTCTTTGAAAACATTTCGTTTAGTATTCATAAGGGTCAAAAAATTGCATTTATTGCTAAAAACGGAGCTGGTAAGACCACGATATTAAACATTGTAGCTGGGATAGATAATAGTGACACGGGAGATGTAACATTTAGAAAAGATTTAGTTATTTCGTTCTTACCTCAAGAGCCTCTTTTAGATGAATCACTAACAATTGAACAAGCAATTTTTAACAGCAACAATCCTATTTTAAAAGTAATTGACAATTATCATAAAGCTCTCTCAAATTCAGAAAATATAGACGCTTACCAAAAGGCTTTTGAAGAAATGGAGTTGTATCGAGCTTGGGATTTTGAAACACACTATAAACAAATATTGTTTAAGTTAAAGCTTGAAAAACTAGACCAAAACATTTTCGAACTTTCTGGTGGACAAAAAAAACGCTTGTCTTTAGCTAACGCTCTTATAAATAAGCCTGACCTACTGATTTTAGATGAGCCTACAAATCACTTAGATTTGGAAATGATTGAATGGCTTGAGTCCTTTTTTGCAAAAGAGAATATAACGTTGTTTATGGTAACTCATGATAGGTATTTTTTAGAAAGAGTTTGCAATGAAATTATTGAATTAGATGAAAAAAGACTTTACTCATATAAAGGTAACTATTCATACTTTCTAGAAAAAAGAAATCATCGAATAGAGCGAGAGGCCGTAGAGCATGGAAAAGTTAAACAGCTTTTTAAAAAAGAGCTAAGCTGGATGAGAAAGCAGCCTAAAGCTAGAACTACAAAATCAAAATCAAGAATAGAAGACTTCAAAGAAATTAAGCAAAAAGCTTCGCAAAGGCGTATAGATTACAAGGTTCAGTTAGAATTAAACATGGAAAGGCTTGGAAATAAGATTTTAGAATTGCATAAAATATCTAAATCTTACAATGAAAATATTATCATAGATAAGTTTGATTATATATTTCAAAAAGGAGAAAGAATTGGGGTTATTGGAAAAAACGGAACAGGTAAAAGCACTTTTTTGGATATAATTACCCAAAAATCTTACATAGATTCTGGAAAGATAATTATAGGAGAAACAGTAAAGTTTGGTTATTATACTCAAGAGGGTATTAAAATTAAAAATGATCAAAAAGTAATAGATGTTGTAAGGAATTTTGGTGATTTTATTCCTCTAAAAAAAGGAAAACAAATAAGTGCACAACAACTTTTAGAAAGGTTTTTATTTAATAGAAAAAAGCAATATGATTTGGTTGAAAAATTAAGCGGAGGTGAAAGAAAGAGATTGTATTTATGTACAGTTTTGATACAAAATCCGAATTTTTTAATTCTAGATGAGCCTACAAATGATTTAGATATTGTTACTCTCAATGTCTTGGAAAGTTTTCTTTTAGACTTCCCTGGCTGTATAATTATTGTTTCGCATGACAGGTATTTTATGGATAAAATTATAGATCATTTATTTGTATTCAAAGGCTTGGGAGTAATAGAAAATTTTCCTGGAAATTATTCTGACTACAGGTCTTATGAAAATAGCAGGCCAATTATTAAAAAAGAGTTTTTGGAAAAATCAAAATGGAAAAATAGTAAAGAGACTAAGTTTTCTTACAAAGAGGAAAAGGAATTAAAAAATATTGAAAGTAAAATTACTTTTCTAGGAATGGAGCGAAAAAAAATTGAAAAATTATTTCTTAATGAAAATTTAACTCAAGATGAAATAATAAAACTTTCTTCAAAACTCGAAGGGGTTATAAATACTATTACTAAAAAGGAGCAAAGGTGGTTTGATCTTTATTCAAAATTAGAAAATAAAAAAAGCCCATAAGGGCTTCTTTATTAATTGTTAGAATGTGATCCGTCACAATAACCGTTGGAGTCATTAGTGTTCCCACATCCACATTTTGGTCTATCTAAATTAATTTTCATTTTTATTTTATTTTAAGTTGTACATTTATTTTTATATCATCAAGAATTAGTTTATCGCCTAGGTTTTCAAAATAATTACCTGAAGCATATTTTACATCATACTTAGATCTGTCAAAAAATAATTCTGCTTTATAGTTGCTTTTATCTTTTAATAATTTAAAGTTTACTGGATGTGTTATGTTTTTTATTGTTAAAAATCCACTCGCTTTTTGATCAATAACTGAATTAACTACAAGCTTTGCAGTTTTAAAATTTTTAACATCAAAAAAGTCTTCAGACTTTAAATGACCTTCAAGCTTAGCTTTTCCGCTTCCACTTAAATCCTCACAGCTTATCGAAGTCATATCTACTATAAATTCTCCACTAACAATCTTGTTTTTTTCAATAATGACATAGCTATCATGAAATTTCATAGTCCCGTAATGTCCGCTTCCTGTTATTTTTTTCCCTTCCCATCGAACTGATGATTCTAAGGTGTTAAGTTGATTTTGACCATACATAGATAATGTTACAATCAAAGAGAAAAAAATCGTGTATAATTTATTTAAATTCTTCATTAAATAGACTGTTTTAAAATACCTTACCACGTAAACCTAATAATTATTAAAGGAAAATATTATAACTTAACATTTAATTAAGATTTTGATCAATATGTTTAAAAGAAAAAAAAGAAAAAAACCTCCTAACATTTGGGTCTTTTGCAGTTTATTAATTCTAGTTTATATTATTTATAAGTTTATTTAATAATTTTAGTATTATGAAAAAAATAGAAACTATAAATCTTAGAGAAAAATTTTCCTTAATTCATGAAAAGTGGACTCCAAAAATTATTGGTGAATTAAATAATCAATTTGTTAAACTTTGTAAATTACAAGGAGATTTTGTTTGGCACAGTCATAAGGATGAGGATGAGCTTTTTATGGTTTTTAAAGGTACATTACTAATTGACTTCAGAGACGGCAGAACAAAGGAAATAAATGAAGGAGAGATAATAATTATTCCTAAAGGTGTAGAGCATAGACCTAGAACAAACGGTGATTTAGTTTTTAATTTACTTTTTGAACCAAAAACCACATCACATACTGGTGATGTGGATTCTGAATTAACTATAAAAAAACTTGATTGGATTTAACCCAATCAATAACTATAAAATATTTTAGTTTGTGTATAATTTATCAATTGACATGACCTCAGGAGAACTTAACTCAGGCATAAACGTCATTGTGTAAGTAGACCTTCCATACATTTCTAAAGAACCTGCAAAATTACTAATGTCTTTATCGTAACTTCCGTCGCCATTTAGTTCATTGTATTTATTATATACTTTTTCCCACTCTACAGAGTTATCAATTCCCATGCCTTCATAGTTATTGTGCCCGAATACAACCATTGCCATATTTCCGTTACATCCTGATCCACAGTTCCATACTTCCATGAAGATATCTGCCCCTGATTCTTTAACAGCTTTAGCAACATTGTTTCTAAATCTCCAAAATTCATCAGACTTAGATCCTTTGAAATTATATTCCATTACAGTTCTAAGCGGTTTGCTAAAAGGGCTTACCACAACGTGAGATGCCGTTTTATTTAACGTAAGTCTTCTCCCTGCCATATTAGTCATCACATCTGCGACTTCAGAGTTCCATAATTTCATTGCTTCTTTTGAAGGGTTTTTATCAAACCCTTTCATGTCGTCCTCATATCTAACCCTCATATAGTTACCCATATTTTCTCCATCATTTACCATAAATGTATAGAACCTAAGATCGCCTTCTTTAGAATTAAATGTGACAGTTTTTTTAGCAACTCCTTTTTCAAATTTTTCAGTTTGACCTTTTTTAACAGATATAAATCTTGTATTTATGTGTTGGCTAAACACAAAACTAGAAGTTAATAAAAAAGTAATAATTAAATTTTTTTTCATTTTATTTATTTTTAAGAATTATAAAAACAAAATTGCTAATTTCATTCTTTAGAAGTTTTAATTTTTTAAAATTCTATTTTAAGTTTTTGAAAAAACTCTTTAAAATAATGACCTGCTTAGCTATTGCTTTTTTAATTTTGATTTGTAAATTTTTCAAGCCAGAAACAGTGCGTTGTGTTTGATATGGACAGAGTTAGTTTTTTAATAAAGCCTAAAATGTTTTTTTAGATAGTAACAATTAATGAATTTCCTTCAATTATTGATGTATAACACTCCAAAGAGCCTGAACTTGCAGAACAATCATTAGAAAATGAATAGCCATGGTCATTACATCTGAAATTGTCTCCGTTTAATTCCCATAAATTTCTACTACCTTGGTGGGGGCAGGAGTTGCTGTAAGCTTGAATAGTATCTTCAGAAATTCTTAAAAAAAGCATTTGTAATCCTATAGAATATCCATTCATCCAGCCTCCAACAGATGCTAAAGACGCAAAGTTTGAACTATTTAAATCTATTGTGTAGACATTACCCTCTGAAATATAGCCCACGCCATCATTATTTCCGTTATTGTCATTGTTGTTTATTGGGTCTGAAGCTTCGTCAGTAGAGCATGCCTCTAAAAATGATATCCCAAAAAAAGCAAATGCTACGGTTGGGCAAACTTGTTTTAAAAATTTTCTTCTATTATTCATATAGACTTTTTTCAAAAATAAACTGTAAAGTTGTTTTTCGTTGTTAAATGTCTGTTAATAATCGTTATAAAAGAGTTAATTAAACTAAAAGACTCTTAAAATATTAAATCCAAAAAAAACATCTCCTTCAGTCCAGTTTCCTTCTGCCCCCGTTAACACCCCTGCTTCATCCGAAGCCTGAGTATTTGAGAATAATAACTGGAAAACATGTCCTCCAGTTTCCATGTCAATTCCTAAACTTAAAACATTTTTTTCTTCAGAATTATCCAATCTGTTTAAATGGTGTGAATAATCTATGTTGAAGGAGCTTCTTTTGGAAATTTTTAACCTAGTTCCATAGTTAAGTATATAGTTAAAGTCTTTTTTAAATTGATTGGTTAAAAAGTTATATTTAACAATTGATGGGGATAATTGAAACGAAAAGTTATCGTTAAATCTTCTTGAAATTAGTAATTGAGAGACATATACATAACGTTCATTAAAATTTAAATTAGGGTATTGGTTTTCATCAAGCGATGTGTCTAAATTAACGCTATTATATGATGTAATTGATAAAGGAAAAGATGTCGTTTGGCTTTTAATTCCATACTTAACATGAAGGTTATATGTTTTTTTGAAAGACTCACGGCTAAACCCAACCTGAACTTGGTCTATCAAACCATATAAAATTTCAATTTTAGTGTTTGCATAGTCTAAGCCAAAAAGAGACTCAACCCCCCCTTTAATTGTTCCAAAGCGATGCCCCACATACAAGAATAAATCTCCTTTTTGTGCTAATTTAGTAGACTGATTGTTAACCACTTTCATTGCCTTGAAGGCTGGCATCTCAAATTCATCTTTATAAGAAGATTCGCTGCTTATTTCGTCTAGAAGATTGTTTTGGCCGAATATATAACAGCCAAAAAATAGTGCTAAAATTGTAAAGATTAATTTATTCATCAGTTATCAATATACAGTTAATTAATTTATATTCTTCAAAAAGATTGTCATAACCAAGGTAAACCCCTTTTATAGAAATTTTATCACCTAAGGAAACTTTATTAAAATTATTTGTCTCAGAATCAGAATACTGAGCGATTATATTTTTCCCTAACATTATTTCTTTTTTATTTAATTGTGTGACATAATCTGATAGAATAACTATAGAGTTTTTAGCAATTTTCGCAGTTTGAAATTCTGAAATATTTCCACTAAAAACAACTTTTTTCTCTGTCATTGGAATCTTTGCTTTATAGGCAAATTTAATGCCTATAAAAATAGAACTTAAAACTACAAGAGATGATATAAAAATCCATTTATATTTTTTCAACAAGCTCATATTCTACTTTAATTTTAATTTCTTTAGAGATTTTATTTCTTACAACTTTTGGAATATTTATGTCATATTCACTTGTTAATACACTAAAATTAGTTTTAAGAGACAGCCCTTCATTAGTTTTTTTAATTTTTGAAGCCAAAGAAACTTCATTTCCTATTCCTCTTATTGTCAAAACTCCATTTATTTTATATTCTTGATATGAGCTTGTTGTTTCGTTTAATTTAAAATTTTGAATATTACCTATAAATGTTGCTTTAGGAAATTTGCTGGAATCCATATAGTTTTCATTAAAGTGCTCCTGCATGAGTGCAATTTCAAAATCAAATGCATTAATAAAAAGTAAAATTGCAATATCTCCATTAGAAGAATCAATTATTGCGGACGAATAATCATTTACTGCTTTTATTTGCTCAAAGGTTTGCTCACTTCCAATAAAGGATGTTTTACCAGATCTAGTCGCATATTTTTGTGAATTTGCAGAAGCGCAAATAAATAGTAAAAGAATTAATAATTTAAACTTCATCTAAATCTATAAATTTGTGTGATTTTATAATTTCATACCTGTCAAGTTAAAACAATTTGTTATTATATTCAATTTTTAAAAGAAAAAGAATGTGCTTTTAGTTTAATATCTTTTAGTAAATTAGATTAAAAATATCTATAATGAAAAGAAAAGTAAATGCAATCTGGAAAGGGGACGGTATGAATGGCTCTGGTGTTTTAACCTCACAAAGTGGTGCTTTAAACAATATTCCGTATAGTTTCAAAACTAGATTTAAAAATGAAAACGGTAAACTTGGGACTAATCCTGAGGAGCTAATAGCCGCTGCTCTTGTAGGGTGTTTTAATATGAAATTAAGTTTTGTTTTAAATGAAGAAAACTTTAGCCCTGACGAGCTAGCTACAGAGGCTGTCTTAAGTTTTGAAGACGGAAAAGTTGTATCGATTGATTTAAGCTTAAAGGGAAAGGTTTCAAAAATAAGCGAAGAAAAATTTATTGAATTAGCAAATGATGCTAAAAACAATTGTCCCGTTTCTGGAGTTTTAAACTGTAGCGTTTTAGTAAATGCTTGTCTTGTTTAAAAATTAAACGTTGTATTAGAAAACACAAAAGGAGCTATATTGCTATAGCTCCTTTTTTTAATTTTTAATACTTTGTAATCATTATTTAGGTATTCCATTCCCTTCACCAAAAGGTGCCCAGTTTGAATGCATTATTTTCCAACCATTTTCTGTTGAAACCCAAACGGAAGATGCTCTTGTGTTATAATCAACTTTATCACCATCTCCTACAGTGTAATCTACTTTAGCGTAGAAGGTTAGGACGGCGGTTTCTGAATCTGGAGATAGAGCTACTTCGATATCGTATAAATAAAACTCTCCCCATTTAGCCGCTGGTTCAGCATCAAAACTTTCTGTTCCCATCGTATAAAATGTGCTTAAGTTTGAATCTCCTGTTGAAAAAGGGATACTTTTATCTACATACTTATTAAATTCTTCTATGTTTTGTGTGAGAATAGCGTCTTGAAGATTTTTAGCATTTTGTTTCAAAACACTAACAATATCGTCATTCGAAGCTTTTTGTTCAACTGGTTCATTAACCAAGCTACAAAAAGCTATGGGGCATTCGTCAATAAATGTAACTTTAACCTATTTACGTGGTTTAGAAATAGCTGAATTAAAAGAAGAAGATATGCCTATGGTTTAGGATTTATATCTAAATATCTTTCTCCAAGTTTTGAGTTCACATTTGTAGAGCTTAATTAGTGTTTCTTTTATAAAGTCAGAATAGTTTTTCATACCCCCAATTTACAACATTTATTTTTTACTTTAACTGTATGAAGAAGATATGCCTATGGTTTAAGAATACCAAGAATTATCTCTTATTGGGCTTTAGATTTTTTTGGTCCAATAATTACAGGGTCTACCGATTTTATTGGAGGCATTTCAGCAAGTCAATACGCAATAGGTGTTCCTACAGGTATTTTAGTTAATTCCTTGGGAGCAGGATTACCAGTCTTAGTTATGATGCATATGATTTTTATACCACGAATAGCGGTAATATTTAAGCATAAAATCACAGTTATATTAATTGGAGGTCTTTTTTATTCTGTTTTTAGTTTGTTTGACCAAGGAGTAGATTATGGTAATCTATCTATTGCGCTAACTTCCTTTACATATATAATTATGACACAAACACTTGTTGGTATGGGAAAGGCAACTTTTACTGTTGTAACAGGAAATCCATTTATTCATTTTATTACGTTACACATTATTAGTGCTAGGGTTCCATTTGATACACGAATGTATATTGATATATTTAAACTCAAGTAATTATTTTGCTGAATTAAAAGAAGAATATATGCCTATGGTTTATTGATTTTAATTAACTTAATACAATGAAACAAATCTTATTTATGTTTTCAATTCTATATTTTGTAAGCTGGGTTTTGTTTGGTAAATCAGAAAACACATTTTTATATATAATCAGTCTATTTTCTGTAATCTATATAGCAATATTCCTATTTAAGTTATTTAAGAATTGGTGGAATAAATATACGCCTATGGTTTAAGTTTTGGCATTAAATATTCTATAATAAATGCAACTAAACAACATATTCCAAGTGTAAGTAGGTAACCCTCCTCATCACTAATTCCCATATAATTATCACCTAAATGTGATGTGGATAATATGATTCCTGCAAATAATAAAAAGTAATAAAAAAATTTCTTTATAATTTTTAATATTAAAGATTTCATTTTCTTAATATTTTTTCCATTTTTCTTCCTTTTGCTAATTCATCAATTAGTTTTTCCAAACGTCTACACTGTTTATACAACTCAAATTTATCATCTATTTCTTCAATTCGATAGCCACAAACAACCCCTTTTGATGGAGAACTTCTTGAAACTAAAGAAGTAATTATAAATCAAACTATTAACCCGTCTGAATTACAAACAATAGACTATAGTTACTCAACAAAAGTTAAATCTGGATTAAGTTTTTTTGGGTATAATATAGAATATATTTCCTACTTCTAACTTAGACCATGACCGTGTTTATTGTCTAATTTTACTCTTTAATGTCATCCTCTTCATTTTCCTTATCTTCAAATTTATTTAAAACCCAAAATAGAATTAGATAAATTAAATATAAGATTGGTGGTCCATTTAACCATGATGTTATAAGACATAAGATGATTGGTAAATAAAATTTCATTATTATAAATATTTAAACGAGTTTATTAATTTTTTAATTCTCTTTACATCTTCTTCTACATTACCCTTGATAGTAGACATGAAGGATAGTTGAATTGACTGTTTGTTTGTATAGTGGGTAGACATAATTAGGTTTTAAGTAAAGATAGATTTTGTGATGTAGAAAACCAATTTTCATAATTTAAGGTTTTTAGGTCCAAAGGAACCTGAACCAAAAACTAATCTCTTGCTTATCAGTCTAATGTGTTTTAATAATTGTACCACCATTTGTACCACTATACACAATATAGAACAAAAAAAGAACCCTAACTATCTGATTTGTAGATAATTAGGGATTCTTAGGGTGGTCCCACCTGGACTCGAACCAGGGACCACTTGATTATGAGTCAAGTGCTCTAACCAACTGAGCTATAGGACCAATTGGGATGCAATATTAATACATTTTTTTAATACTAAAAAAGGATTCTTATTCTTTGTTGTTTATGTTTTGACATAATTCTATAAGAATGCCGTTGGTGCTTTTGGGGTGCATAAAAACAATTAATTTATTATCTGCTCCGATTTTTGGTGTTTCATTAATAAAAACAAAGCCTTCTTTTTTAAGTCTTATAGTCTCTTTTTTTATATCATCAACATGAAAAGCTAAATGATGAGCCCCTTCACTTCTGTTTTTAATAAATTTAGCAATTGCGCTATCATTGCTAGTTGATTGAAGGAGTTCTATCTTTTGATCTTCAAGTTTAAAAAAAGAAGTGATAACTGATTCGGAATCAACACTTTCAGTTTTATAGTGTTTTTTTCCAAGCAACTTAGCGAATAACTTGTTGGAAGATTTAATGTCTTTAACCGCAATTCCTAAATGTTCTATTTTCTTAATCATAACACTAATTTAAATTAAAAAATATTGATTTAAATAAATCCCGCTTTTAAATGTTTATTTTTACATCATGGAAAGTAATAGACAAAAGAAAATTTCTAAGATTCTTCAACAAGATTTAGTCGATATTCTTCAAGGGGCAGCAACAAAAGGCGGTCTTAAAGGGGTGATTATTTCAGTATCAAAAGTTTCTGTTACCGTAGACCTTTCTGTTGCTAAGGTTTTCTTAAGTGTTTTTCCATCTAAAAAAGGTGCTGAATTGATTAATGGAATAAGGTCTAACAAAGCTTTGATAAGGCATGAAATGTCTCAAAGAACAAAACACCAACTAAGAAGAATTCCTGATTTTATTTTTTTTATTGATGATTCGCTAGATTACATCGATAAAATTGAAAAGTCGTTAAAAGAAAAGGACAACCCTATAAAATAATTTTTTGAGTTTTTCCTTTCACATAGCAAAACGATATCTTTTTTCAAAAAGCACTAACAATTCTGTTAATTACATGTCAAAACTTGCGGTTATTGGTCTAATTATAGGAAGTGCCGCTCTTTTTGTTGTTCTGTCGGGTTTTAATGGGCTTAAGGAGTACACTCTTGCTTTCTCATCCATAGTTGATCCAGATATAAGATTGATTCCAAAAGAAGGTAAGACTTTTACAATTAATGATTCTACTCTAAATGACATTTTATCTTTAGATGATTTTTTAAGCTTTTCTAAGGTGGTTGAAGAAAGAGTTTTTATTTCTACTAAAGCTAATGGGGATATTATAACAGCTAAGGGAGTTTCAAAAAACTATCCTAAAAAAACAATTGATTCTATATTATATGACGGAGACTGGATTAGTGGACAAAACCAAATAGTTTCTGGGTGGAGTCTTGCTAACAGCTTGTCTTATGGGAATTATGACTATTCCCAGTCTTTAAAGCTTTATGTTCCTAAACCAGGGAATAAACAAATTCTTTCTGAGCAGGATGCTTTTAAAAAAATAGATGTTGTCAACGTTGGTCGTTTTGAAATTAATGAGGCATTAGATTTTTCTTCTATTTTTTTAAATCTAGATGACATGCAAAATTTATTAAGCTATAGTTCTGATCAATTCAGTTATATTGATTTTTTATTAAATGATCCTTCGCGTTCTGAAGAGTCTAAAAATATATTACAGCAAAAACTGGGGGGGGCTTTTCAGGTTAAAACAAAAAAAGAACTAAACGAAACTCTGTATAAAATGTTAAATACTGAAGAAGCTGCTGTTTATCTAATTTTTACGCTTGTTTTAATTATTGCTCTTTTTAATTTAATTAGCTCTATTATAATGATGGTTTTAGAGAAAAAAAATAATCTTAAAACATTATACAGCTCTGGAGCAACACACAAGCAGATAAAAAACATTTTTTACTATCAAGGGCTGGTGACCACGCTTTTGGGCGGGTTCACTGGGCTTCTGTTGGGTGTTTTGTTAGTCTGGTGTCAAAAAACATTTTCCCTGTTTATGTTAACTCCAGGCTTAGCCTATCCTGTTAAGTTTGAAGGAGCTACCTTTTTAATAGTAAGCGTTACTATTTTGTTGTTAGGTGTAATTGCCTCAAAGGTGTCTTCTAGAGTTATAACAAAGTCTTTTATTGGTTCTTTTTAGACAAACTGATGATTATAAAATTTTTCAAGAATTTCATTTAGTGTCGAGAAAACATCTATCGAGTGGTCGCTAGTAACAAGTCTTTGTCTAAAAGGTTTAAAGCCTGGAATTCCTTTAAAGTAATTGGTGTAATGTCTTCTAGTTTCAAAGACGCCCAACCTTTCTCCTTTCCATGAAATAGACATCTCTAGGTGTTTTTTAGCAGCACGAACTCTTTCTTCAATAGAAACCGGTGGAAGATGTTCTCCTGTTTTAAAAAAATGTTTTACCTGGTTAAAAAACCACGGATTCCCTATGCTAGCTCTTCCAACCATTGCCCCGTCAAGCCCATATTTGTCTCTAATAAGCATTGCTCTTTCTGGGGTATTAATGTCTCCGTTTGCAAATACAGGAATGTGCATTCGGTGGTTGTTTTTAACCTTTTCTATTTCTGTCCAGTCGGCATCTCCTTTGTACATTTGAGCTCTAGTTCTTCCGTGAATTGAAATCGCTTTACATCCAACGTCTTGGAGTCTCTCTGCGACCTCCACTATTTTTATGCTGTTATGATCCCAGCCTAGTCTTGTTTTGACTGTTATTGGTAGTTTTGTTCTTTTAACCATTTCACCTGTTAACTTTTCCATAAGATCGAGATCTTTTAAAATTCCGGCTCCCGCTCCTTTTGAAACAACCTTTTTAACTGGACACCCAAAATTAATATCAATAATGTCTGGGCTTGATTTTTCTACAATCTCAACAGATCGTAACATAGAGTCTAGGTTTGCTCCAAAGATTTGAATTCCTACAGGTCTTTCCTTTTCATAAATATCAAGTTTCATAGTGCTTTTAACTGCGTCTCTAATTAATCCTTCGCTAGAAATAAACTCTGTATAGACAACATCAGCGCCATTTTCTTTACAAAGCGCTCTAAACGGAGGGTCGCTAACATCTTCCATTGGGGCTAGTAGCAGCGGAAAGTCAGGCAACTCTATTTCTCCAATTTTAATCATAACAAGAAGTGTTTAAATTTCTACAAATATACAAACTATATGTTTTCGTGTTTTTGTGGCTTAAATGAGATATATTATGATATATTTTTGTGTATTTTTGTGGCTTATATCAAGCCGCTAATAGCTTTATGAAAAAAATTAGAAACTTTTGTATAATTGCTCATATTGATCATGGAAAAAGCACCCTGGCAGATAGGCTATTAGAATACACTGGATCGGTTTCTGACAGAGAAAAAAAAGATCAGCTACTTGATAATATGGACCTAGAAAGAGAAAGGGGAATTACCATTAAGTCGCATGCTATTCAGATGGACTATGAAAAAGACGGCGATGAGTATGTTTTAAACCTAATTGACACTCCTGGGCATGTAGATTTTTCATACGAGGTTTCACGCTCGATTGCGGCATGTGAAGGGGCGCTGCTGATTGTTGATGCGGCACAAAGTATTCAGGCTCAAACAATTTCTAATTTATATCTGGCTTTAGAAAATGATCTTGAAATTATTCCTGTATTAAACAAGGTAGACTTGCCTAGCGCTAACCCAGAAGAGGTTACCGATGATATAGTAGATCTTCTGGGTTGTAAATTAGAAGAGGTTATACCTGCTAGCGCAAAAACAGGGCTAGGCATAGAAGATATTTTATCAGCGATTATTGAAAGAATTCCTAGCCCAAAAGGAGACATAAACGAGCCTTTGCAGGCTTTGATTTTTGACTCCGTATATAATCCTTTTAGGGGAGTTGAAACATATTTTAGAGTGCTTAATGGAAGTATAAAGAAAAACCAGCAAATTAAATTTATTGCAACAGGCAAAACTTATGGTGCAGACGAGGTTGGTACTTTGAATCTTAAACAAAGTCCAAAAACAGAAATATTTGCTGGTGATGTGGGTTATTTAATTACAGGAATTAAAGAAGCTAAAGAGGTTAAGGTTGGGGACACAATAACAGACTCTAAAAATCCAACCTTAAACGCAATTGATGGTTTTGAGGATGTTAAACCAATGGTTTTCGCGGGCATATACCCTGTTGACACAGAGGACTACGAAGAGTTAAGAAATTCTATGGAAAAACTACAACTCAACGATGCTTCGTTGGTTTTTATTCCAGAAAGTTCTGCTGCGCTTGGTTTTGGTTTTAGGTGTGGTTTTTTAGGAATGCTACACATGGAAATAATTCAAGAGAGGCTTGAAAGGGAGTTTGGAATGACTGTTATTACAACTGTTCCTAATGTTTCATACATGGCTTACACTAGAAAAAGTCCCGATGATCCAATTATCGTTAACAACCCTTCTGACTTGCCTGACCCATCAACTCTAGATAGGGTTGAGGAACCTTTTATTAAGGCGACTATTATTACAAAATCAGATTTTGTTGGAAATGTTATGTCTTTGTGTATAGATAAAAGAGGTTTAATTAAAAATCAAACCTATCTAACAACTCAAAGGGTTGAATTGACTTTTGATATGCCTTTAGCAGAAATTGTTTTTGATTTTTACGATAGGCTTAAAACAGTTTCGAAAGGCTATGCGTCCTTTGACTACTCTCCAATAGGAATGCAAGTTTCTAAATTAGTAAGAGTAGATATTTTGTTAAACTCTCAACCGGTAGATGCTCTTTCTGCTCTTATTCACGCGACTAGCGCTCAAACTATTGGTAAAAAAATGTGTGAAAAGCTTAAGGAGCTTATTCCAAGACAACAATTTGATGTCCCTATTCAGGCGGCTATCGGTTCTAAAATAATTTCTAGAGAAACCATAAAAGCTTTAAGAAAAGACGTTACTGCTAAGTGTTATGGTGGTGATATTTCAAGGAAAAGAAAGCTTTTGGAAAAACAAAAGAAAGGAAAAAAAAGAATGCGTCAGGTAGGTAATGTTGAAATCCCCCAAGAAGCTTTTATGGCGGTTTTAAAACTAAATGACTAAATAGCTAAATAGCTAAATAGCTAGTCTCTCATTGTTAGTCTTAACACAGAACAAGCCGATTTTTCTGTAAACTTATCTTTTCCTGTTCCAAATAATACGCTAATCCAGTTGTCTTTTTGTGGTGTTCCTAATATCAATAAATCATAGCCTGAGGATTCTTTTGAGATGGTTTCTATAGAGTTATTATTTTTTAATATTTCAACAGAGCTTTTAGTTTTAATGCTTGATGTAAGTTTTGTTGATTTTGCCTTTATTTTTTCTGCCTCTTCAAGTGTTGTTGATTCTGGAACGACGTGAAGCAGAGTAAGTTCTGCGTTGTAAAAGGAGCATATTCTTTCTGCAACATCAACAAAGTTTTTGTCTTTTCTTCCCGGTCTTAAGGCTAACAAAACTTTACTTATGTATCTTACTCCGTTGTCTTTGAATAAAGCAAAATCAGATTTAATATTAGCTAATAACCAGCCTATCGGGTTACTAACTAATATTCCGTTATGAGCTCGTCCGTTCCAGCCCATAACAAGCCAATCGCAACTTGTTTGATCGCTTAACTGATCAATTGTGTTAGAGAGGTCGTGAGTTACTAACGCTTCAAAATCCACATCAATATTTTTTGTTTTTGACAAGCCAGCAATTCTTCTTTCTAAAGACATTATTTTTGGGTCGTCTTTTATAAAGGCGTCTAAAAAAGTTTGATTAGGAACTTCAGTTATATTGACTGTTTGAAGCTTTTTCTTTTTATTAATAGCAGAGCCTATTTCAACAAGCATTTCCGCAGACTGTTCATTGCCCAACAACGGAACAACAACACCAGCTTCAGAGGCAAGTGATCCGTCTAAGTTTTTGTTCTTTTGTTTGTCTGTTTTTTGTTCAGTCTGTTGTTGTTGTTTTGTGTAAAAAAGATAAAGAGCTGGTTTGTGTCCGTATTTAGTTAAAACCCCTGTTCTAATAACATCTTTTCCTATGGTTATATAAATCAACGCTCCTAAAACAAAAATTCCTGCTATAGCTAAAATTGGAATTAAACCTAAATAGAATAAAAGAAAAAATCCTGTTACTATTCCAAAGATTTGTATCCAGGGGTAAAAAGGTGATTTATATTTAGGGTCATACCACTGTGCTGAGGTCTCTCTTAAAATTATAACAGAAAGGTTTACTGAAATAAACATCATAACTTTGAACGCACTTGCAAGTTTTGCAATTTTTATTACATCCAAAAACACTATTACTAATAATGTTCCTATACATGTAATTGCTATAGTAATAACTGGTGTTTTTAAGTTTTGACTTATCTTACTCATAAAGTTTGGCAACAAACCGTCTCTGGACATTGCAAAAGGAAATCTAGACGCTGCCATAAGGCCTGCATTTGCGGTAGAAAACAAAGTTAAAATACCTATTATTGCTGCGGCAAGGCCAATCATTGGGCCTCCTATTTTTTCAGTTAACGTATATATTGGTTTCAAGTCTGTTGAAAGCTGTGATAGCGGAATGTTTGATACCAAAACAAAAGAAACCAACACGTAAATAGAGGTGATTAACGCTAGGGATGCGAGCATAGAAAGGGGTAGGTTTCTAGACGGGTTTTTTATTTCTTCTGCTATTGCTGCAACTTTTGTAACGCCCGAATAAGATAAATACACAAAAGCGATTGTGTATAAGAGGCCTTTTTCTCCTTCTGTGTAAAAAGGAGCTAGAAGATTGTTGTCTATAGTTTGGAGGCCGAAAACAGAAAGTGCTATTAAAAAAAGAACGCTTATAGTTACAATATACAGTTGTACTTTTCCTACTTTTTTTGCGCCAGTAATGTTTAATACAAATATTATTGCTAAAAAAGCAATTGCTATATATTTTATAAAACCCTGGTCTAAGTCAATTAAAACAAGAGCGTAAGCTCCAAAACCTACCAGCGCAAATGCGCTTTTTAACAGCATTGAAAGCCAAAGCCCAATTCCTGTAATCGTTCCAAACAAAGGGCCAAAAGCTCTTTCAATATATACATATGTGCCTCCAGAAGATGGCATTGCCGTTGCAAGTTCTGATTTCGAAAGAGCTGCTGGTAAAATGCAAAAAGCCGCAATTAGATACGCAAGCCAAACAGAAGGTCCTGTTTGTGCCGCGGCAAGACCTGGCAAAACAAAAATTCCACTACCCAGCATTCCGCCTAAACTAATAGCAATAACTGATGGTAGCGCTAAACTTCTTTCTAACTTCTTCAAAATATTGTTTTATATTTATAAAAATAGTAAATAAATTCTTATGAAGCTACACCAAATTATTGCTGGAAACTTTAAGTTAGATGGTGGCGCCATGTTTGGGGCTGTTCCTAAAACAATTTGGAATAAAACAAATCCTGCAGACAGTAAAAACCTTATTGACATAACAGCGAGGTGTTTGTTAATTGAAGATGGTAAAAGGCTTATATTAATTGACACGGGAATGGGAGACAAACAAAGCGATAAGTTTTTTAGTTACTACTCATTGTGGGGAGATGATTCTTTAGAAAAGTCAATAAATTCTGCCGGCTTTTCTGTCGATGATGTTACAGACGTGTTTTTTACGCACTTACATTTTGATCATTGTGGGGGTGCAATAAAAAAAGGTTTAGACGGTATAAGTTTGATTCCTGTTTTTAAAAACGCTACATACTGGTCAAATGAAAACCATTGGGCTTGGGCCACTTCTCCAAACAAAAGAGAAAGCGCTTCGTTTTTAAAAGAAAACTTAATCCCTCTCAAAAATTTTGGAAAGCTTAATTTTATTACCAAAAAAAATGATGTTGTTTCTTTTTATGACGATCTTGGTTTTGAGATTTTTTTTGCAGACGGACACACGGAAAAACAAATGATACCAATAATAAATTACAAAGGGCAAAAAATTGCCTTTGCAGCAGATTTAATACCAACAGCAGGCCACATTCCTGTGCCGTATATTATGGGGTATGATACTAGGCCTCTATTAACGTTAGAAGAGAAAAAGGTTTTTCTGAATTTTGCTTTTACTAATAATGTATTGCTTTGTTTTGAGCACGACAGTTTAAATGAAATTGTTTCATTAAAAAATACTGAAAAAGGGGTTAGGATTGAAAAAAAATATTGTTGTAATGAGGTTTTTTAAGTTCTTTTTATTTTTTTATGTAGTTTTTTCTTGTGAAAAAGCACCTTATGCTGACTGGCAACAACATGTTGACTACAAAATGGTAGTTGATGTTGACGTAAAAAAAGGCTCCTTGTCTGGTTTACAACAGCTTGTATACAGCAATAATTCTCCGGACACAATTAATAGGGTTTTTTATCATCTTTACTTTAATGCTTTTAATCCGGGTAGCGAAATGCAAGTTAGAGCTTCACAAATTTCCGATGATTATAAAAATATTTCTCAAAAAATATTAGACTTAAATAAAGAGGACCGGGGAAGTGTTTTAGTAAATGAGCTTTATCAAGATGGGGTAGAATTAACTTTTGTTATTCATGAAACAATTTTGGAGGCGCAGCTTAGTCAGCCACTTTTTCCTGGAGAACAAACAACTTTGTCTATGAATTTTGATGTCCAGGTTCCAAAAGAAATTAGGCGAGCAGGAAAAAACAATGATGATGGGGTGGCCTTTTCAATGTCACAGTGGTATCCTAAAATTTGTGCTTATGATAAAGAAGGGTGGCACGCTAATGCTTATATTGGAAGAGAGTTTTATGGTGTTTGGGGGGACTTTGATGTTACTATTAAAATAGATAAAGATTACACTGTTGCGGCTTCTGGCTACTTACAAAACCCTGGGGAAATTGGACATGGTTACGCAAAACTAAACGAGCCCTATAGTTCTGAAAAACTATCTTGGCGATTTTTAGCTCCGAAAGTTCATGATTTTAGTTGGGCTGCAGACAATAATTATGTTCATGACGTTGTTCCGGTCCCTGGTGGCCCAGTTTTGCATTTTTTTTATAAAAATGATGAAAAATACTCTGTAAACTGGAAAAAAGTTCAACCGTTTGCAGTAGATTTTATTAAATATTTTAGTAAA
>Ga0213862_10000019_pt1 | contig 58851 bp, 35 predicted proteins | sample PICome_7_FD_160092 | JGI IMG/M metagenome (GOLD analysis project Ga0213862, IMG submission 160092) | Coastal seawater microbial communities near Pivers Island, North Carolina, United States - PICO266 | ecosystem: Environmental > Aquatic > Marine > Coastal | place: USA: North Carolina... | reverse complement strand
ATCCGCTCTTGCGGCAGAAGAAGCTGCTGCTGCGGTAGAAGCTGCAACTGAAACTGTCGCTGAAGAAGCTGCACCAGAGGCTGCTGCGGTAGAAGCTGCAACTGAAGCTGTCGCTGAAGAAGCTGCACCAGAGGCTGCTACGGAAGAAGCTGCACCTGAAGCTGCTGCGGAAGAAGCTGCACCTGAAGCTGCTGCGGAAGAAGCTGTCGCTGAAGAAGCTGCACCAGAGGCTGCACCTGAAGCTGCTGCGGAAGAAGCTGCACCTGAAGCTGACGAGAAGTCAGAATAACACCAACGCATGCGTTTCGCAGACTGTTTTTTTCTTGGAACAGTTGTCGGTAAATATAGTTTTAAAGGCGAAGTACTCCTAAAGCTAGATACTGACGAGCCAGAGGCATATCAATCTCTTGATAGTCTTTTTATCGCTCAAAACAATGCGCTTATCCCTTTTTTTATTGAGAAGTGTTCCATGCACAAGCCTGGGCTATTGCGTCTTCGCTTGGAGGATGTCGACAATGAAGAGGATGCAAATCTAATTCTTAAGTCTAAGGCGTATTTGCCACTAACTAAGCTTCCTAAACTTACTGGAAAAAAATTCTATTTCCACGAAATCATTGGTTTTGATGTTATAGACAAGAACTTGGGAGATATTGGTTCTGTTGTAGCTATTAATGAGCATACGGCTCAGGCAACCATAGAAGTTTCCATTGGGCAGAAAATTGCTTTAATTCCAATAGTTGATGAAATCATTTTGGAGGTCAAAAGGGATGCGAAATCCATACACGTTGACACACCAGCAGGCTTAATTGATCTTTACACTAAAGATGTATAGGGCTTTATGCTTTATAATGCTTTGTTCATTGCTCAGCCATGCGCAAGTGCAACAGTTAGCAGAAGTAATTTTAAGTGCACAACGAATACAAAGCAGTATTCAACCCATAAGCCAAACAGATATTGCGCAAGATAGCTTACTGCTAAAACAAGATATAGGGGAGCTATTACAAGGGGTACCCAGTTTATTTGTCAGCAGTCAGCAAAATTTTAGTCAAGACACACGAATCTCAATTCGTGGATTTGGTACACGCGCCACTTTTGGTATCCGCGGCATTAAGGTTTTATGGGATGGCATCCCCATGACGACACCCGATGGCCAAGCCCAACTGGACCACATTCCATTGTCGTCATTGGGAACAATTGAAGTTATTCGGGGGGTTTCTAGCGGGCTATATGGGAATGCATCTGGAGGTGTTATCATGTTCAAAAGCTCACCGATTAAACCTAAAAAAATACTTACCGCCACCTATGGCGATTTCGGCAGCCAACACTTGGTTGGCAGCTATGGTTCCAAGAATGAAAAGAATCTTTTTCGCGCGGTTGCTGAACACAAAAAATACCACGGCTATCGACATTGGAGTGGTTATGAAAACAGCCTTATAAACCTGTCCAATACGTTTATAAACACCAATGGAGACAAACTCACTGTTACTTATAATTATTTTAACAGCCCTTTGGCTTTGGATGCTGGTGGACTCACCGCCACTGAAGTAAGAGAAAATCGCAGTCAGGCAAGACAGCGAAACTTAGACTACAAAGCAGGCGAAAAGGTCAAACAGCATCAATTGACAGCCCGTTGGCAAAACAAAAAATGGACTACTTATGGCTTTTTTGCCAAGCGCAACCTAGCTGCGAAAATGCCTTTTGAATTTGGAGGACAAATTGATTTGGGTCGTAGTTACTATGGTTTTGGTATGCAAAAAGACGGGCGTAGTAAGCAATGGTTATGGCAATATGGCGTTGAAGCTGCAGCTCAGAGAGACGGAAGAAAAAGATTTAAAAACATCTTAGGCGAAAAAGGAGCCATTACATTAGACCAAAGCGAGCGCTTTTACACACTTGGTGTCTATGGAATTGTTGAATTAACCCTCAGGGATTGGCGACTTCGTGGCTCACTTCGTGCCGACACTCATCGTATTCAACTTGTTGATTATATAGGTAGTAACTCAGGAAAAAAAAGGCTAACTACCTACTCACCTTCGCTGGCAGCATTTTATAGCCGCTCCCCCAGCTTCAGTAGTTATATCCGTTGGGGAACAGGTTTTGAGACACCGTCACTCAATGAATTGTCTGCAAATCCGACAGGGGAAACTGGATTTAACGACACGTTAACGCCTCAAAAATCACAAGAAATAGAAGTGGGCATGCTACTCAAAACAAAAAAAATTGATGCTTCTCTTGTCCTGTATACAACAACAACACAAGATGAAATTTTATCTTACGAGCTTAGCACTTTTCCGGGGCAAAATTTTTTTAGAAATATCGGCCGTGTTGACAGAAAAGGAATTGAGGCTACTGCTAACTTACGCATGGCCAAAACTGCCACACTAAAACTCAACTATAGTCACGGAACATTTAAAACCCAAGATGGAAATGACCTGCCTAACGTGCCAAAAAGTCAATTTAGCACAGGTCTAAACCACTTATTTGGAATGACAACGGTGGCATGTAACGTGCGACATGTAGGCAAGCGTTATGCCGATTCTAAAAACCGTGTCGAAGTTCGAAAATTTTGGACAGCAGACCTTTATGCGCAACGTAAATGGGGCCTAACAACTTGGACAATTGGAATTCGTAATATTGCCAATGCAAGCTATTATGACAACATTCGTATCAATGCCTTTGGCGGACGCTATTTTGAGCCTGCAGCCATGCGTCAAGCCTTTGCTCGTATTCAAGTGCAGTTATAGATTTGGTATATTTGGATATAAATCTAAATTTACCCCATGAAAAGAAATATCATCATATTGGCATGTGTGACTTTAGTGCTTAGCCAGTCTTCTTGTGCACAAAAAGAAAATATACCTCCCTTAAAAACTCCTGAAACTGCTTCTTACACTATAGAACTTGTGGTGCCTGATGTTGAAGTGCCCTGGGGCATGGTTTTTCTGCCCAATGGCAGCTTATTGTATACAGAAAAAGAAGGGAAGCTAATACGCTTTCAATACGGCAAAAAGCATGAAATTTCTGGCTTACCTACTCCTTATGTTCGAGGTCAGGGTGGTTTGATGGGCATTACCTTACATCCCGATTTTGAGCAGAATAACAGCATCTATTTTACTATGGCAACCGCTAATGAAGATGCCTCTGGAGGAAATACAGGCTTGTATACCGCTACATTAAAAGGAAACGCACTTTCTGATGTAAAACTACTGTACAAGGCTATGCCCGACACCAAAAAAGGGGTGCACTTTGGTTCACGTATCGTATTTGATGCAGATGGATACCTGTATTTTTCTATAGGTGACAGAGGCGAGCGAGATATAAACCCCCAAGACATTACAAAAGATAACGGCAAAATATACCGGCTACACGATGACGGGAGTATTCCCGAGGACAATCCTTTTGTAGGAGTGGAGGGTGCTAAAGAAGCCATATATTCATACGGACACCGTAACCCCCAAGGAATGGTAATTCACCCTGAAACGGGTGCTGTTTGGGCACACGAACACGGACCACGAGGTGGCGATGAAATTAATATTATTGAAGCAGGCAAAAACTATGGCTGGCCTGAGATTACGTATGGCAAAAATTATTCAGGAACGACCATCACAAAAAAACGTTCACTCCCAGGGATGGAGCAGCCTTTCTACTATTGGGTGCCTTCTATAGCGGCATCGGGAATGGCTTTTATAACGTCCGATAAATATCCGGATTGGAAAGGAAGCATACTGGCTGGATCACTAAAAAAATCGTACTTGGAACGCCTCACAATTCGTGAAAATAACGTGGTGGAACGGGAAAAAGTTGCAGCTGATATTGGGCGTGTACGTGATGTTATTATAGGCCCTTATGGCTACATCCACATCGCTGTTGAGTTTGAGGGGATATATCGTATAAAGCCCCTTTAACAAAAAACTAATAGCTACGCTACCACTTTCGCTATAAATAAACGTAACGCTTATTTCTTTTCTTCTGCAAGTTCTGCGAGCATGGCCAAGGCATGTCCTTGATTGGGCTCGAGTGCTACTATAATTTTATCGTCCATAATTTCTAACTTTTACGGCGTTAAACTTATCGTAACGATTGATCCGGGTGCGTTCTCTCCACCCGCGACTATATTATAAAACCCAGTCCACACGGGTTAAAGTATAGTGTGTATTTGTTTTCTAAAGGTACTTTTTTTTAGTTTAAAAAAATGTAAATTCTAAAAAAAATTTATATTACAAAATTAATTTTAACCCAACTAAAATGCGATTTCTATATTATCTCCCCATAATAGCCTTATTAACATTCCAATTTGCAGAAAGCCAACCTTACCTGGAATTACTTCGAGACGGAGAAACCTCTCTCGAAAAAATTGAACAAGTTGCCGACCGCTATTTTAAAAAAGTAGGAACCGACAATAACGATTATAAGTTTTACCAACGATGGCTATATGGTGCAAAAATGGAGGCGGATGAACAAAACATATTAACGCCAAATAGCGTGTACCTAGAGGAGTTACACCGTTACAATAAAAGCCGTAATATTTCCACACGTTCAGCAGAAGTGCAACAGACCGCCGCTTGGAATGACCTTGGTCCTACCTATAAAAATGCTACTTCTGGATGGAATCCTGGCGTGGGCAGAATTACTTCTTTGGCATTTGAAAATACAACTCATTTTATCGCCGGAAGTCCCACAGGTGGCATCTGGAAGACAACAGATGGTGGGCAAAATTGGAGCTGCTTAACAGATAATATGTCTAATATTGATGTCTATAGCCTTGCGCTAGCACCAAACAACAGCAACACCTACTTTTGGGGAAGCACTGAAGGTAGAATATTCAAATCAACAGATGGTGGGGCATCTTGGACATTACTCAATGGCAGCAGCAGTATGGGTAGTAGCACATATGACAAGGTAAATAAAATACTTATCAAGCCCGAAAACACAGACATCATGTATGCAAGTGTTGAAAATGAAGGGGTTTTTCGATCAACCAATGGCGGCGTAAGTTGGAGTAAAATACACAGTGAATCCTATGATGGGTATGATATTGAGTTTAAACCGGGAAACACCAATGAAGTATATGCCACAGGTAATAACTTTTACAAATCTACCGATAACGGAGTGAGTTTTTCACCTCTCAGTAAACCCGATTTAAGCATAGGTGGGGTTAACTGGACGCAAGAGATGATAAAGGGGGATCATGAGTGGGTTTATGCAAACACCAATCAAAACAATACAGTTTCGCCAAAAACAGGAAATGGCTTGGGTCTTTATTTCAGGGGAAACTATGAAAACTATAGTGCGAGACTCATTTCAAAACAAATTGATTTAAGTGCTGTAGCAAACCCTAGCCTTTCTTTTTCATACACCAATGCAAATTACGCAGGAGATGTGGACGAACTTAGCGTATCTTACAGAACAAATACATCCGAAAACTGGACAACACTTAGCTCTTATACCACTGAAGCTGCTAGCTGGACAGACGTTCTATTAGACCTCTCAACTGTAACCAACAATTCTAGCACTTTTCAAATTGCTTTTACTGCGCTATCAAATTGGGGAAGAGGCCTAACACTAGACGATATCACACTAAAAGATGCTTCTGATAATATACTCTTTTTTGAAGGCTTTGAAGCTAAAAATTCACTCCTCAATGGTGCTTTTTCTGGAGATGCCAAAATGATGGGAGTATCGGCTCAAGATCCATCAAAAATATATTTGCTGGAAGAAAAAAACGGTATTTTCAACGGACTCTATATTTCTAATGACAATGGACAGACTTTTTCAAAATTAGACCATACTGACAAAAACTATTTTGGTTACTCTTCCCAAGCTGATGATAATAGTGGTCAAGCGCCTCGAGATATGGACATAACTGTAGATCCTAATAATGCGGACATCGTGTATATGGCTGGAATTTTATCATGGAGATCAACTGACGGTGGCGAAAACTTTTCTATTTCTTCCCAATGGCAACCTGGAAATGCGGTTAATGAAAATATTGGCTATTGTCATGCAGACATAGATATTATCGAGTATGTAAACGGCAATCTTTTTGTAGGTTCTGATGGCGGTGTATATAAGGCAGCAGATCCAAATACTATTACAGCCAATTATTATGAAGACCTTTCAACAGGAATTGGTGTACGTCAATTCTATAAGATTGGTGTTTATGGCGGTGCTTCTGAAATCGTGAGCGGTGGATCACAAGACAATGGAACTTCGGTTCTTGTTGGCGGTGTGTGGAAAGATTGGCTTGGCGGAGATGGTATGGAAACCTTTGTCGATAAAGATGACAGCAACACACTCTATGGGACATCTCAGTACGGCTCCCTTTATTACAGTTCTAACCAAGGAGATACAGCCTCTGACCTTATATCCCCAGCTGGAAAAGCTGGAAGTGATAATGGAGCCAACTGGATTGTGCCATTTGAACAAGACCCCTTGATTTCAGATAAGTTATATGTAGCCTATGATGTTGTTTATGCGCAAGTGCTAGGATTAGAGTGGAAAGCCATTTCACAACAATTTGATAGTAATATTGATCATTTTAAAATTGCACCTAACAACAGTGATATCATGTATTTGGCTGTAAATAATTTGTTTTATAAAACGACAGATGGAGGGCTTACAGACTGGACAGCTGTTGCGCTTCCAGAAAACACAGGTAATGTCAACGCCATTACCATCAATAAAGACAATCCCAACATGCTGGCATTGGCAGTTTCTGGAACCAATAAGGTGCTCCTTTCTAGTGACGGCGGAAGCAACTGGCAAATTATCAACAATAGCCTGCCCAAATTTTCGGCAAATGCATTGTGTTTTTATGGAGAGGACTTGATTCTAGGTATGAACTATGGTGTATTTTACAATGATGCTGATGACAGAAATACGTGGGTAGCGTTTTCGGACAACCTGCCAAACGTAAGAATATACGAGTTGGAAGTAAACTACAATACGAACAAGGTATATGCAGCTACTTATGGTCGGGGGCTTTGGGCTGCCTCGTTGGACCCTTCAGCCTTGAGCATTGATGATGATAAAATATTGGCGCAAATATTGGTCTATCCCAATCCAGCTGATAATCATATAGAATTAAAAATACCGCAGTCGATTGATGCTTCATTGAAAATATACAATACCAGCGGTCAAATTGTTTACTATGCAAAAAAACAAACCTTAGGGCAAAATCACCGAATACCTATATCCTATTTGAGTAAAGGAAACTATGTGCTACGGATAACTACTCACCACCACACAACAACGTTTAAGGTTATGAAGAATTAGGTTATATCAATTGATTGAATACTCAATAATCTCTTGTTCGGGTACGTTACCCAAATCACCTGTGTCGTTAATCCACGCTTCAAGCAGGCTATTGAACTGACGTAGCTTTGTGTTGTAAGACGCCTTATCAGCCAAGTTGTTTAGCTCAAAAGGGTCCTTTTTTAGGTCGTAAAACTCCATTTCAGGTTTTGGGGTATCAAACCAGCGCTGTGCGTTTTTATTCAAAAGACCTTTTTCATTAAACGCTATCAATCGACGCATCATGGGCATCTTTTTTCTGTAATTGACATCCAATGCATGAGGTAATGAAACATTGTAGTTTTTAATAAGCTTATATCGCTTTGTCTTAATGGATCTGATGCGATCTACTTGGCCGTCAAATCTGTCAGAAGCCGTCACCAAATATTTTCTAGGCTTTGTGTCTTTGTCTAAAATGGACATGCCCTGAAGGTAGTCTGGGAGGGGAATATTTGCCAGTTGCAATACTGTTGGTGCCAAATCCACAAAACTCCATAAGTCGTCGTTACGTTTGCCAGCCTTGGTATTTTTTGGCAACTTAATCATAAGTGGCACTTTTACACCCGAGTCATAAATAGCACGTTTGTGTCTGGGGAAGGGTCCACCATGATCACTGTAAAAAAAGATATAGGAGTTGTCATATAAGCCTTGTGCTTTTAATTCGTTTATAATGGCACCTATCTCTTTGTCCATACGCACCAAATTACTGTAGTTGATGGCCATATCTTCTCTAATAATAGGATCGTCTGGAAAATAGGGTGGGATATTATTCACCTCCTCTGGCGTTACATATCGCTTATTGTTGTGTTGTGCCCAAATTTGTGACTCGTGCGTGATTTGAAAATTAAATACCGCAAAAAAGGGTTGTCCCTCAGCGCGGTTACGCCAATGGATATTCGCCTTTTGCTCACCAACACAGTAACGGCAGGTTTGGTCCCAAGCATCGTCACTAATCTTAAAGTTATAATCTTGTTTATTGCTGTTGGTGCAATAATATCCAGCTTCTCGCATATAAGCGGTGAAAGGACGGATATAATCCGGGAATTTTGGCGAATAGCTCGGAATGCCTAATTGGGGCTGATTACTGTCACGCCCTTCGTTGTAGGCCCGCATATTATGAGTACCCAAGGTGGTCGGATACATACCCGTAATTATGGCACTTCGGGCCGGAGAACAAACAGGCGTCGTTGCATGCATATTGTCATAAATAACACTGTCTTCAGCCAATTGTGAAAGGTGAGGTAAGGAAACGGTATCGTCGCCATACATAGGAAAAAATTCAGGTGATTGATCTTCACTAACAAGCCAAATGATATTGGGTTGTTTACTCTGGGCATTAGCAAAAGAAAAAGTCAATAAAACAACTCCTATACTGCTTAAAATACCTTTCATCTATCTATAAAGTTAGTATAATATTTTTGATAGGTATCAAAAAACATATTTCCTATTTTTTTCATCCCAGTATAATTATAATGGCCTGCCGGCTTTCCATTCCAATTATGCGTATAGATAGGAGTGTAGTTTGTTGCCTTGGGGTTATTGCTTTTTAGAACGAGCGAAACGTTTAACCCTTTTTTACTTGTATCACTCATGCCTTTAACTACTTTATCGTTCCCCACTCCTAACATAAGAAAAGGCATATATGGAACGCCATAATAATCTCTTACTTTTTGGATAAGTGTAGCGATATTTTGCCCATAGGTGCCTGAGGGCATAGGACCATTGTCAGATTCACCTTGCACCCACAGCATGCCAACAATTTCAAAGCTATTGGGGGGTAATTTGGCAAGTTGTGCGTCTGTTGTCGCAATAAAATCCTCAAAAAGTTTTGGTTTATTTTCATCTCCTATAAGCCTTGCTTTTTCTTTGTTCCAGTTTGGATTCCATGCCCCATAGAGTGATGTACCTCCTTGAGAGCGCTTAATAAATAAAAACTTCTCTTCAGGGTAAGCTTTAGAAAGCGCCATGCCAAAAAACAATTCAGGACCAAAGCATTGGTCAAGTCTAAATTTCTTTTTTACAAAAGGCCAAGGATCAGTAACATCCAAAGGGCCATCCACAATTAAAGGAACATTTCCGTTGCCAACCGTTCCTTTATAATAAAAATGGATTCTTTTTTGTGCAAATGCTAATTGCTTTCGCTCATCTATTGTAAGTTTTTTAGCAGCGCCACGTCCATCCATATTAGACTGCCCTGCAAGTAAAAAAACTTTGGTTTTTTTTGCGTCTTGGGCTTGGGTCATAGTCAAGCAAAGCGGAAGTAGTGCCAAAAAAAATAGACGATTTGACATAAAATCTTTTGTTTCTAATTGGTTCTTTCGCTGTAAACACGCTTTACCACTACATCAGTCATGGCACGCATTTCTTCAAGTGACATGTCGTCTTTGTATTGTTTTTGCAGCGATTTTATTTTTTGCTTTAGGTTGGCTGTTATTTGTTCATAGCCTGGCTTCCCATACAAATTATTCATTTCATTTTTGTCGTTTTCCAGGTCAAAAAGCTCCCATTCATCCATGTCATAATAGAAGTGTATCAGCTTATACTTACCCGTACTTACACCATAGTGAGGCTGCACTTTATGCCAAAAGGGGTATTCATAGTAGTGATAATATACGGCATCCCTTCCCTTATAGCGTTTGCCATAAAGCTGTCTTTTAAAGCTTTCGCCTTGGATGTCTTTGGGTATCGAAACACCTGCCAAATCCAGTAGTGTGGGTGCAAAGTCAATATTTAACAACAACTCCTTGTTGTGTGTACCTGCCTTAATTTTTTTTGGGTATTTGACCATAAAAGGCATGCGGAACGAAGGTTCATACATCCAGCGTTTGTCAAACCAGCCATGCTCACCTAAATAAAAGCCTTGGTCAGAGGTGTAGACCACTATGGTATTTTCATCCAAACCATTTGCTTTGAGGTAGTCAAGCATTTGCCCAACGGCTTCATCTACTCCCGCAACACATCGCAAATAGTCTTTTATATAGCGTTGATACTTCCAGTTTTTCAAAGCTGCACCTTGAAGGCTGTCGTGAGGTGTCCAAAACTCACCATTATTACCATAGCGCAGGTAACGGCCCAATAATCTTTTTGTTAATCCTTCAGGCGCTGGAACCTTAAGGTCTTTTCTATTCATATGGTTCTCAATCTCGAGCATATTGTTGGAAGCTGCTAAGCGACCTTCATAATCATCATTAAAGGTTTCATGGTGAGGGAAATCTTCGGTATATAAATCATTAAACTTTGGGTTTGGTGTCCAAGGTCGGTGCGGCGCCTTAAACTGATACATCAGCATAAAAGGCTTGTCTTTATCCCTTGTTTCATCAAGCCATTTCAAGGCATCGTGTGCAACTTGCGCTGTTGAGTGACGTGTAGTTTCTTCAATCTTCTTTGTGCCATTTTCTACAAAAACTGTATTGTAATACGTTCCTTGCCCTCCGTGATTGACCATGACTTTTGAATAATCAAACCCAGTGGGTGCTGTACCTAAATGCCATTTACCAATAACGGCTGTTTGATACCCTGCTTTTTGGAGCAGCTTTGGAAAAGTTTGTTGTGAAGCATCAAAATCGCCCCCCTTTTCATTTTTGAAGAATCCATTGACATGGCTGTACTTACCAGTCAGTATTGCAGCCCTACTTGGACCACAAATACTGTTTGTATTATAGGTAGCGTGCATCAACATTCCCTCACTTGCAATACGATCAATATTAGGTGTCGGTGCCAATGCTGCTAGCCAGTCGTTGTAAGCACTAACGGCACTAACGGCGTGATCATCAGACATAATAAATACAATATTGGGTTTCTTTTTTTGCGCTTGGGCAACAAAAGAAATCAACACACAAAACAACAGGTTTATGGTAGTTTTCATACTATTGAACTGGTTTAAATTTGATTTGTTGGCTTAGACTGTCAACTAGTCTTCTATACTTGGGCTGATCTGCAATATTGTACATTTCTAAAGAATCAGCTTTTAGGTCGTAAAGCATGTTGTCATAAACATTCCCTTCTTCATTCCTGCGCCATTCAGCGTACAAATAGTTGGGAGAAACAACCATGTCTCCGTTCCAAATTCTTGAATATACAACTGTTTTAGAAACCAAGCTAGGGTCTTTTAGATTTTTTACTAATGAGGTTCCTTCAACACGTTCGGGAGTTTCGAGTCCAACAAGCTCTGCTATAGTTGGATACAAATCAATCAACTCCACATAGCTTTGTGATTGTGCTTTTTGAGTTAAACCAGGCACGCGAATCATTAACGGAACCCTGTTTTCGACATTAAAAAGATTGTGTTTAGACCACCTATTATGTTCCATGAGACTAAAGCCGTGATCACTAGTAAAAACGACTATGGTATCGTCACTTAATCCCAACTCATCTAATGTGTCCAAAACTTTACCTATTTGTGCATCTGTATAGCTCACACAAGCATAATAGCCATGAATAAGTTGTTTTGCAAAGTCTTCTTTTAGGGTGAATGAAGCGGCATTTTTAGCATCATTGCCGTTATTTTTTGGAATGCCCTTGTACTTGACCATCTCATACCAATTTCCCGCAGATTTTGGTCCGTTTTTAGGAAAGGTATTATTAACAGGAAGTTGGATATCTTTATCATCATAATAATCCCAATATTTGCTAGGTGCATTAAATGGCAAGTGAGGCTTAAGGAACCCAACAGCTAATAGAAACGGCTTACCCGATTTCTTTAATTTCTTTAAATCTTCAACGGCCTTATTGGCGATTTTTCCATCTTTGTAAGATGCATCAGCGACGTCCAATCTTTCAAATGGGTAAACGCCAGCCAACCCTTCTTTTTTAAGGGCTTCGCTTGATTTGGAATCCACGTAATCCTGATTATTAAACTTCCCCTTTGGGCGCCAAATCTCAGACCATGTATGTGCCATATCATCTCTATTATGAGAGATTTTACCATTGCTAATGGTAGTGTAACCATTATTCTTTAACAGCCCTGGAAATGTAATAGCATTTGGCATATCCTTACTAATGGAGGTGGTGTATTTCATAAAATAATTACGCGATGGCCTGATGCCTGTAAGTATGCTTGCTCTTGAGGCACCACAAGTTGGAATATTAACAAAGGTATTGTTAAACTGCACTGCATTTTCGGAAAAAGCGGTGATGTTGGGTGCCACAATTTGATTAGCGCCATATGTTGGCAATACTGGTCTCAAATCATCTACAATGATGAAGAGTACGTTTTTAGATTTTTTTTCTTGTGCTTTAATGGTAAAACTAAATAGTACTATCAAAAGGTATATGAGCATATTATTTTTCATTGTAATAAATATTTTGAGTTAGATTAACACGTGCTTTCTTCAAGCTTTTGGAGGCAGATGAGTTTCCGGTATAAATAATAAAGTCCCCTTTTTCAGCTAGATGTTTCATGTCAATGTTGTAATAGGCAAAGGCCTCAGCCGTTAATGAAAACCTAACTTTTTTTGACTCCCCTGGCTGGAGGCTTATTTTATCATAAGCTTTTAACTCAAGGACAGGTCTGGTAACACTGCTGAATTCATCTCTAATATACAGCTGTACGGTTTCAGCTCCCGCCATATTACCCGTATTTTGAACTGTTACTTCAACATCTAATGTGTCCTTACCGTTCCATGAATATTTAGATAGTGTGGGCGCTGATATTGAAAAGGTGGTGTAGCTTAATCCGTAACCAAATGGGTAAAGTGGTTTTGTTTTCTCAAAAGCATACTTGTGTACATAATTCGTGGGTTTATGGTTGTAAACCATTACGAGTTGGCCAACTGACCTAGCAGTCGTAATGGGCATTTTTCCGCTTGGATTAACCATTCCAAAAACTATTTTACCCAAGGATTTGCCGCCCATGCTTCCGGGCTCCCATGCATGAATGATTGATTTAATGTTATCTTCTATCCATGGTTCACTAATCGGTTTTCCACTAACATAAACTACAGTAAGGTTTTTGTTTTTTTCATAAATGGATTTAACTAAATCAAGCTGTTTTCCTGGAAGGCCTAAAAAGCTTCTCGCTTTATTTTCTCCTGCCGTCTTTTCAAAGCTTTTGCCGCCTTCCCAAGTATATCTTAACGAGTTATCACCAACAACAACAAATACGTGATCATAATTTATAGCCATTTCAGAAGTGGCTTTGATTTTTGAGTCTTGAATATTTCTAATCTTGATGCCTGAATTGTAATAGTCTACTTTATGGTTATACTTCTTGCCAATTTCCTGTATACCTTCAAAAATAGTTATCACGTTATCTTCAGGCTGCTCGAAATGCCAATCGCCCAAAGTAGTATTGTTATGTGCATTAGGCCCCGTAACCAATATCCGCTTTGAGTTTGAATTATTGATGGGAAGTAAGTTCTTATTTTTTAATAGTGTAATGGCATTATCAGCTATTTCTTCAGCTTTATTCAAATGACTTTTAATGAAAACATTCTCCTCAATTTTGGAGGTGTCAACAAATCGCTCTTCAAATAAACCAAGTTGGAATTTTGCATATAATATTTTTGAACATGCCTCATTAACTCTGTCGATTGATAATTTTTTTTCTTTGACTAGGGCAACGACAAAATCATAAAATTCGGGGCCATGCATATTCATGTCCATGCCTGCAGCTACCGAAAACAACGATGCTTCCTTATAGTTTCTTGCCACCTTATGATACGACCATATTCTTTTGATATCGTACCAATCACTTACATAAAAACCATCAAAGCCCCACTTATCTCTAAGCAGATCTGTCATAAGACCCTTGTGCATATGGCAAGGAATTCCATTGAGTTCGTTATGGGCTGTCATTATGGAATAGACACCTGCATCTATTGCCTTTTTATAGGGAGGCAAATGAATTTCATATAATGTTCTTTCCGAAACATCCATGGGTGAAATGTTTAGTCCATTGAGTGGTTCGGCGCCAGCAATCATGTGTTTTGCACAAGCAATTACATTGTTTGGGTCGCCAAAGTCATCCCCTTGAAACCCTTGAATCATTGCCTTACCCATTTCCCCTACCAAGAACGGATCTTCTCCAAAAGTTTCACCAACACGACCCCATCTTGGGTCACGTGCCACATCAATATTTGGCATAAACGTCCATTGAGAGCCTGTAGCTCTCATTTCCCTAGCGCTTTGTTTGGCTACATCATAAGCAAAATCATTATTAAACGTGGCAGCAATTGATATCGGGGATGGATAGACAGTTGTCCCGCTAACCATAGCGTTTCCATGAATAGCATCAATGCCTATAATAAGAGGGATTTTTAGCCTAGACTTTAATGTAAAATCTTGTAAGAAATTAACCTCACTGGGCTCAAGAACATGAAGAAAAGAGCCTATTTTTCCATCAATAATTTCCTGTATAATTTCACTTTCAGACAAGCCATACATCGCAAAAGCATCCTTATTCAGCTTAGATACATCGCCAGAAGCCTTTTTATTTCTCTTTTGTTTTTTTAAATACGCTAATCCAACATATTGACACATTTGACCTACTTTTTCTTCCAATGTCATTTGAGACATCAAATCAGCAACTCGGTTGTCAACAGCAGCGTTGGGGTTTAAATATATTGATGTGCTGTTTTGTCCAAAAACAGTAGCGGTTATCAAAAGTATTGTTAGTTTTAATTGCATTATTTACTTTAATATTAATTTGTCATCTGGTTTAACAACGGCTTCTCTTAGCGCAAAATATGCTGGCTTTGGGTTACTATTTTTATCAAATATGAATCGAAATTTATCATGATGCCTACCCGTATTTTTATCAATCATTCCCCAAGTATTAAAAGTCACTACACCATTTTTTCTTTTTGACAATAAAACTTTTAAAATATTAGAATATGCTGATGCTTGATCTTGTAATGATTTCAAATTAATACTTGAATCCATTATTTGGTAATCAATTTCGGTAACGTGAAAATCCAGTCCGTGTTGATGCGCCCAATCAATAAGGGAAGCAAAATAGTCTAATTGTTTTTTGTCTAGCGCAAGTGGTTTATTGCTTCTCAAATGGGCCTGCCACCCCAAACCGTCAACCCGATACCCTTGCGCCTTGAGGTATAAAATGGTCTCTTTTACTTTATCCCACATTTTGGGTTCCATACCTCCGTGTTGGTTAAAGACCAAGCTTTTCTCAGTTGCGTACTTATTGGCAATCTCAAATGCTTTTGTGATATAAAGGGGTACATCGTTTTTATCCCTACCAATTTGTTCCCATGGGTTTTCCCAAAGGGTTACGCCTGGTTTTTCTTCAAACCAAAAACCCTCAGGAGTAATGGTTTCATTAACGACATCCATCCACATGACAGAGGATTCTTTGTTCATGCGTTTGCAAAGCGCAGTAAAAAACTCCACCATGTTCTTTTCCAATTCTTTTTTAGTTCTACTGTCTGTCTTTGCCCAATGCGAGGCTTGCGGGCTTATCGGACCGTGGATGCGCAGCGTAATGTTATTTTTATCAGCAAAATCTAAATAGTCGTTAATGAGGTTCCAGTCCCAAACGCCTGGTTTTGGGTGAATTCGCGCTTGCTTGGCGCAGTTTTCAGGCGTTGAATAAGTAAATTCTTGAAGGAAAAGATCTGATACTTTAGTATTGAGTTGTCTATGATTTAAAGTAGCGCCAATATATACCTGATCGGGGTCATAGCCTTTTTCAGAAATTAAATCCTTAATCCCACCTCTAGCCTTTTTGGCTTGTGATTTGGGCTGTGCTTTTGGTGGTTTGGCTGGTGATAAGAAAATCAAGGCTTTCTTTTTAAGCTCGTCATAAATAGCAGCATAACCTTTCAACCCAATATGATTTTTTGTTTCCAATGGATCGGTACTATAGTCGAATAGCTCTTCTTGAACAATATCTTTATCTGTGATTTTTTGACCTATTTTAGACTTGTCTATCCAAAGCGTGTAGCGATGAGCAGCTGTTCTAAAACTATACCCCATCTTATTGTTTCTTGGGTATTGACTTACAGCAAAGTCTTTAACCGATTGTTGTTGTCCCATCATCATGGGTAACAAGGACATGCCGTCAACATATGAAGGAGGTGCTATTTGCGCCATGTCAGCCAAGGTTGGAAAAACATCTACAAACTCGGTTGGCGATATTATTTTTTGAGCAGCCCTTGTTTTGGGGTTATAAATAATCAAAGGGGAACGTGTTGCTTGCTCAAAATTTGAATGTTTATTCCACAAGCGGTGATCGCCCAAATGAAAACCATGGTCGCCCCAAATCACAATAATCGTGTTGTCCATCAACCCATCTTTTTTGAGCTTATTGACGATTTTACCAATCTGAAAATCAATGAATGATACGCAAGCATAATAGCCGTGTATTAGATCACGTTGAAAGTCTTCATCTAAGACCAATTGGTTGTTAGCATCTGTAGTGTATTCACGTCCGTCTTCAACGTATGAGCGTAATTCGCCAGAACCATGATAAGCCAATTTTCCCGTGTTTTGAGCGCGTGCCCTAAACGATGCAAGGGGCATGCGTTCTTTCTTATAAAAATCCCAATATTGCTGTGGAGCAGAAAAAGGCAAATGCGGACGCTTAAAGCCAACCGCAAGGAAAAAGGGTTTTGAATTTTGAGACAAGTCATCAATCATGCGCAACGCTTCTGCTGCAATAGCGCCGTCAACATATGCTTCATCCGGTGCAGAACTTGAAGAAACAGGGGGCTTATACTTCCCTTTTAATGCCTTGGCTGCTTGGCTGCTATTGATATTATTCTCTTTTAGATAGGTCCTTATATTGGCTTTTATTTCTTTGTTTTGATAATATCCCATAACAGGCGAACCCCACGCACTTGGATATTTGAGCTGATGTGCCCGCTTAAAGGGAAGTGACCAGGAGGCTGCATCCGCTTGTTGATCAACGCCTCTGGGATCAAATATTTTACCGACACCTGCAGTTGTGTATCCCATTTGTTTAAAATACTGGGGAAGGGTTACAACATTGGGGAGTTTATCACGCATTCGGGTTTTTAAATCATAGACTTGTGTCTTGTCTGGTCTTAAACCTGTAAGTAAACTTATGCGTGAGGGGCTGCAAATAGCTTGTTGGGTATGAGCATTTAGAAATACGCTTGATTTTCTTGCCAACATATCCATATTAGGCGTAACGGCGAAGTTATCACCAAAGCTTCTAATAGTTGGTTTCAGATCATCAACTGCAATAAATACAACATTAAGCTGCTTGTTGTTTTGTCCAAAAACGGCACAGGAAAAAGCGATAAGAAAAAAATAAACTATGCTACGCATTTGGGTTGCTGTTGGTTAATTTAGGTTAACTGTTATCTTTTAATGATACTCTTGGTACAAAAGAGGTTATTTTCAGTGATGATTTCTATAAAATATATGCCATTTTTTAGAAATGAAAGGTCATATTCATTTTTTTGCCCATCCCAAGACTTTATTTTTTTTCCATTGATATTATATAGGGCTGCTGTTAGAACTGAAACGTCTTTTTCAATGTAAAGTTTGTTGCTTACAGGATTTGGATAAATGCTTATGTTTTGAGAACGTTTTTTTAAGCTTAAGGTTTCCCCTGTCACTGAAAAGTTGTCAAAATAATACGTTCCTGCATCCTGTCCGCACAAAAGCTGAAATTGTATAGCGGAGGTTCCATCTGGGACATCAAATGAAAAAGTATATGGCGTTTGGGGATAAGATGTTTGTAGTGATTTTACTTGAGACCCCGTAAATTGATTGCCATTTAATAAATATTTTACCCGCATTTTAAATGTCAAATTCGGTGAACTTCCCTTGCCATATACACTGAAAGTATATCGTTTATTATTAAAACTTTCATCATTGAAAATTTCTTCGTTTCTCAAAATTACGCTTCCCATTATTCCAGATTGTAAAACAGTAATTTTAGCTGCACTAACGCCAGTTAAAGAACCACTGCAATTTGCATCTTCAAGCACGGCCTTATTATTATCATTTGGTTGACGATACAAAGACCAATTGCTGTTAAATCCACATTCAAAGTCCATGTTTTTAAGTACATCGGTGTCATTGCATATTTTTTCGACACCAAGTAAAGCGTCTTTAATGTCGTCCACCCAAAGGCTCGTTTCATTTACTGTACTTATTGTAGTTTCTTTTGGATTATAGCTATCTACACAGAAGTAATCAATGTCATAAACAGTAAGACCTGAGTCTTTTCTCAAATGAACTGTCTTAGACCCTTTACCACCGTCATCCCACGCCGAAAAGGCAAAGCCTCTGTTTATAGCAGCGTTGGCCAAATATGCGTGATATTCATACCTAGCGTTAAGGTCAGGCCCTCCATCTGCATAGCCCGTACCATTGGGTGAATTATTTGCTGTAACAAGGTGTAAGTCTCCTGTTTGATAACTGAAGCCATAGGCATTATCAGCACTAAACTCACCTAAATAAACAGCTACTGGGGGGCTAAACTGATTTGCCCAATTTAGCACTATATCAAATTCATTATCAACCGTGTTTTTGTCTGAGTTGGAACCCCAACTGTTAGTATTAAAACGGTAATCGCTTGACTTGGTAAATTGAAAAGGGCGATAATAGTGATAGGTAGCTATTAAATAATCGTCGTTGTTTATGATTTGACTACCAATTGTGGTAATGGCTTCATAACTGTTCTTGGTACCACCAGTGATGATTATTTTGCGTGTGGCATTATTACCGCCCGAAGCTCTAACAATTGAGATAACTTCACTGTTAATTTCATTCATTTCAGCCTCAGAAATATGAAAATAGGGCTCATTAATGACCTCAAAAATTAGGTCGTCACTGTAGCTTTTGAACCGATCTGCAATTTGTTCCCAAATGGAATAGAATTTTGCTAAATCTGCAGCGCGCTTAGCTGAAGAAGGATGAGTGTATTCCAATTCATCTGCATCAAACGTATAAATAAATTCAGATTTGAGAGTTGCACCATGAAAATCTAAAACAATTACTAAGCCTTGATTAAGCCCCCACGTTATCACCTGCTCGAGTCGATTTAAATAAGAGACACTAACTTTAAATTGAGCTCTATCTACATTTGTACTTGTATTGGCACTTGAGCTAAATGATGAAGTACTTCCAGTGGTTCTAGAGCCAAAAAAATCCATAGGAATACGCACATTTTTAAATCCAGCGTTTGCCACATCAATAAAATATTGTTCAGTTGCTGCGCCCGACCAATTTCCTTCAACTGGAGCACTAAGTACATTCCCTAAATTAAGTCCACGACTCATCTTTGTGACCAGTTCTTGAGGGGTTTGCTGGGCACTTAAAAAACCTGCAACTAAAATTAGAAGCAGGTTCTTAGTATTGATTATATTTAGGATTTTAAGACTATTTTTTATCGGCATTTTTTCTTGCCTCATTACTTAATGTCATTATTTTCCTAGCATCTTTTACTCCAAATTCAGCAGCTAACTTTTCTTGAGCAGTCTTATATTCTGATTTATAGACGACTTGTTTGTCTACTTGCGCAGTTAAATTTTGACTTTTAATTCTCTCATTGGAATTGTAAACTCTTGCAAGCATAACATCGTAAACAAATTGTTCTTGTGTTTCGTTCAACTCCATCTTTTCTGCAATGTATGTTGAAAACATAGTCGCCCGCTTAATTTGGAATTGAGTATAGTTTTGAGCATAAGTTGAGAAATACATCCCTACTGTAAGTAAAAATATTAATAGATTTTTCATGTTTTAAAATTAAAAACAGGGTTTTATTGAAAACACTGTGTAATTAAAATTTATTTCTTAATCAATTTGATTGTTGACTCACCATTATTAACACTCACAAAATAAACTCCTTTATCTATATGACTAATATCTACCTGATCCCTGCTTGATACTAGATCAAATGATTTTACAATTTGGCCTGTTATATTAAATAAGTCCACTTTTGATTCATCTTGAATCCCATTAAACATTATATAATTATCAGTAGGATTGGGGTACATTCTTACAAAACTTTGTTCTTTAATTATGTTATCACTAGTGAGTGTGTTTACGTAAGACCCTGTAGAAAACTTGATTTGATCCACTTCTACAGAACTATCTACTAGATTAACTTGAAATTGTAGCTGATCTAAAATATAACCTGCTGCATCCCCAGTTGCTGCAGTCCACCCAGTTGATAAATTGTTTGCATTTTGTAAACCATCTGATCCGCCTGGTTGACCAATCCAAAAATCAGTAGTTTTTGCATTCCAATCTAGTGTCACACCAAGTGTAATTGATTGATCGTAAGTCGCGCCCAAGTCACCAACAATTGCTGCAGCACCATATTGTGAATTGTTTGGCCCAACTTTTTTAACCTGAATAACACCATTTACTTGATCTAAATATATTCCAATTGCTCTCTGAACTTGGTTATTAGCGTTAGATGAGTTTGGACCTTTTAAAAACATTTTAAATAATTTACCATCAGCAATGTTTATAGAATTAAAAGAAATGGACATATGCAGCTTGTTATCAACTAAATCCGCTGACGTTAATGCTAATGGTTTCATATACGTTCCAGTAAATCCGTTACCTCCAACTTTATGAGTTAACGTTCTTGCATTGTCATGACCATCACCTACTTGATCAGTTGCACCCCCAAAAAAGCCAAGGTTGTTATCACCAACAGCGGCGGAACCATTTAGAGTTGAGAAATCAGAATTAAATTCTGTAACACCAACAGCGTTATTATTAAAATCCCAAACGGCAATTACTGTTTCTTGGGCATATGCAACAAGTGAAAGTGAAAAAATTAATAGTGTATAAATGTATTTCATAAGTTTAAATTTTAAATTAATATTATAAGTTTTATTTATTTGATTTAACAAATTATGTCATTAACAAAAACGCAATGATTAAATTTAATTTTCTTCTGCAGGAAAAGCTTTAGAAACTTCTACGAGAAAATTTCTCAAAAGCCATTGACCTTGAGTTGGATGTGTATCATCAACTCTATGTAACCTCAAGAAAAAATACAGGTTTTGAGTTCCAGGAGCTATATCAACAACTTTATTTTCAACTTTGCTGAAAGTTGATATATCTGAACCTATTGTACCCCATCTACTTGTGCCTGACCAAGAGCTATCGGTTATATCCATCATTATATTCCATGAATCAGGAGTTAATGGAGGTGCGGCGTTGTCAGTTGCTTGATAGCTATAAAGCTCTCTAGCATGTCTTTGATTAAAGAAATTATTATAACCAAAAGCTTCATAAAAAGTAAATCTTACATTTTTAAATGTAGCATCAGTTATTGGTATTTTAAGTTCCACAGCCGCATCTTTACGGTCTGCATTATTAGCTCCGTTTATTGTTTGAAACTTTATTGCCGGAGCCTTCGCTTTACCGTGATTTGCAGTTGAAGCTAAATATGTAACAGGACTATCAAGATGATGTAGCGTGATTTGATCAAGATTTGATAAATCATTTTCGTATATAGGCGAAGTTTCCCACCTTGACTCGACTTCTATTGTAAGAACATCCTCAAAAGTAAACTCACTTGCAGTAGCATTGGTAGCTTTTAAACTAAGCGTATGCATGCCAGCTGGAAGACCAGCATCAGCTACAATTGAAACCTTGCCTGAAGAGTCATCCACACTGAAGGAAGAAGAAAAATCAATTGCAACCTCACCTGCGGTAATATCCGGATTATTGTTTACCAATGTTTTTGGTAAAATAAGTTCCCATGCTGTTGGCACCATTCCATCTACAACTGGAGCTGCGGTTGTATATGCTGTAAATGGTGATACTACAGCTTTCGAAAGTGCAGTGGTGCCATCTTGTTGTACCATCTGCAGCGTTGGTGGAGCACCAACAACTACCGTAAGTAAATTTTGAACAACAACAATACCTGTATTGGTAGTAACACGAACAGTTAATGGATTTGCTCCAGAAACAGCACCATTTACTTTGGAAATTGCTCCGGTTGTAGCATTTATTGTAAAGCCAACAGGGGGCTCAACAAGTGCATATGATACTGACGTAACATCTGAACCACTTGCCGATGTGTCAGTGTAGGACACTGTAGCAATTACGCCCTGCTCAAAAATACCAGCATTAACTTGAGCAGCATCAATATTTACTTGAATAGGGACGTCCAGAATTGTTAATTGATAAGCGCCTTCATAAACAGCCATTCCATTTGAATTTGTAAGTCCAATATCTACTGAATATGTGCCATGAGTAATCGTATTTCCAGCATTACCATAAGCTATAGCTCCAGTACCTCCATCAACCGTAAAAGCAGCCTTACTAAAACTACTTCCAGTAGTTGATGTAGCGTTTAATAAGCGATAGCGGTAAGGCGTATCAAAATCTCCAGTAGGCACAGTACTTGTAATGGCGCCAACAAGGGGATAACTCGTTAAATTAGTGTAAGTTAGAGGGTTATCGCTAGCAGTTAGAACCTCTTGCTCGTATCTTTGAACATCTTCACTTTCGTCACATGCAATAAAAAGAAACATGGATAATAAGAGGGCTGATAATAAATATTTTGAAATGTTCATTTTAATTAATTATTTATTAGTTCGTTATTGTTTATTTCTATAAGCGGTATGTCTAGTTGCATCACTTCCGACTCAACATCATTAAGCAATACGTCTACAGATGCTTTAAAATTTGGATTGTTGTTGTGTCTATTAATGGTATTTTCCAAAAAGTAAGCATACCCTCTTCTTCTGTTGTTGTATGAGTCAAGTCCTTCTCCAAGCAACTCAAAGCGATACTCATCCATGATGGCGTCTCTAAAGCTTGCTTGATCACCCGCATATCCTGCGTGTGGTGTCAGATTAGCACGCGCCAAAACTTCTGTAACATAACCTAATGCCTCACCATTTTGCAATTCATTAGATATTTCAGATAACATTAAAATCAAGTCAGCATATCTGTATACTATCAGGTTTTGACTGTTACACTGATTGGTGTGCGATTTGTCTTTTTCAGCATGCTTGAATAAATAGGGGTGTGCATTTGAAAAAGCGCCACGTGCCGCGTTAGATGGGTACACCCTTACTGTTCCACCTGTATCAGCGCGCGTATATTCATGTAAATATGTAGCATCTAACCTTGGGTCATCAGGATAATGTGCAACGTGGTAGTCATACACATCTGCAGAAACACTAAACCATCCAAAGGCTTGTCCCGCTTTATACCTCCAAGGTGTGTAATTACGACCCATTTGAGAGTTACATGCATCTTGAGCAAGTTGTAACTCAAAAATTGATTCTGTTGAGTTTTCATTGCTTCCATCAAATAAAGTAGCATAATCAGAAACAAGTGAATATTCACCAGAATCATAAACTGCTTTTGCTTCTTGGTAAGCCAAATTCCAATAGTCCATTTCAGACATGCCATCTTCCTGAAGGCTTGGGTTGGTAGCCAATAGCATATAAACTTTAGCAAGTAACATACGGGCTGCGTGGTCTTTTGGGAATCCTATTCCAGCTGAACCATTTAGCAGTGCCTTTGCTTCAGTAGCATCGGCAATAACTTGTTGATATATATCTTTTGAAGGTGTCTTAGATTTATGAGTGTTTTCTGAATCAGGAAGGCCTACCCAAAGAGGAATATCTCCCCACAAACGAGTAAGCGAAAAATATGACCAAGCACGAGAAAAGAAGGCATGCCCAATAACATCGTTGATTCTAACTTGATCAGAGTCTGTTGATAAAGCATCGTAAGAAGCATTAGAAATAGCAGCATTTGCCCTAGAGACCAATCGATATAAGCCAATCCAAGAATTTTGCGTGTCAACATTTTCAGATGGATTCAGTTTCATAACATTATTCATCCATACCGACGTTAACTTATTACCTCCGCGTCGTGTAACCATTAAGCCCGAAAACCCATTTTCAACGAACATACGTTGTTCCTGAGCGTTGTAATGCGTTAAAGCTGCATATATTCCATCTCTTGCAGCCTCTGCACTTTGTGCATTATTATACAATGTACTATCCAAAAATGGTGGATCCTCCTCTAGGTTACATGAAACCAATAGTATGGTTGAAGTAAACAAAAGACATACTAACACAGCAATATGCTTAAGTCGATATTTTCTTAGCGTAATTAAAGTTGAATTTATTAGCATGATATTATAAGTTTATGTTTAATCCGATTAAAATATTTTTTGAGTTTGGTGGTCCATTCCAGTCAACACCGTTTATAAGACCTGTCCACATAAAACTGGTGATCTCAGGATCATAACCACTGTAATTTGTAAGGGTTAAAAGGTTTTGGCCTGTTAAATAAATGTTGGCACTTTTAATGGTGTTGTTTTGCTTAATAGGAAGATCGTAGCCAAGTGTTATGTTGTTTAAACGCAAGTAACTTCCGTCCTCTACATATCGATCAGAAATAGCGAGAAATTCTGGACCATCATTTCCTAAATATCCAATGCGTGGGTAACTGTTGGAAGGCTTTTCAGGACGCCAAGCCCCGTGATAGGCATCACTTAAGATATTTCTAAACAATCCTTCAGCATTACCCATTTGTATTAAATTCCCATTAATGATATCATTCCCATATACTCCATTAACAAGTGCGCTCAACGAGAATGATTTAAAGCGAACAGAAAGGTTAATACCAAATGTGTAGTCTGGGTTTGGGTTACCTATAACTGTTCTATCCAATAAATTAATTACATTATCTCCGTTTTGATCAATAATACGTACATCTCCAGCTTGTGCGTTTCCAATCGTGGTATCTCCCGTTTGATAAATACCATCTGTCTCAAATCCATAAAATAGTGCTGTCTCCTCACCTTCAATAAAGATATTAGCAGGATACTTAAAATAGTTACCTCTACTAATCGTATTACCTAAGTAGAATCGTCTATCTTGATAGTTCCCATTGAGTAGTACTGATGATAGAGATTGTGAAGAAAGTCCTTCAATTCTAGTTTCATTAAACGCAATGTTACCTCCAATACTAATATCTAAATCATCAGTACTGATAGGGTTAAATTGAAGCGCAATTTCCAATCCTTTGTTTGACAACTCACCCCTATTAACTAATAAGTTGTTAAATCCAGTTGAGGGTGCAATATTGGAATTAATCAATAAGTCTTTGGTTGTTTTGTCATATGCATCTACTGTACCGGTAATTATTCCGTCAGCCAATGAGAAGTCAAGACCAATATTAGATTGCTCTGTAGTTTCCCAGGTCAATGTCGAGTTGGCAATGTTGTTCAAAATCAACGGAACACTAGTTCCATTGTTTGGCGTTCCATATAATACACTCGAATTAATTCCATAATTGGATAAGGTTCCATAAGCACCTATTCCATGGTTACCTATTTGACCCCAACCCACACGGAATTTTAACTGGTCGATAACGTCAATATTTTGAATAAAACCTTCACGGTGAAGGTTCCAAGCAAGAGCAACAGAGGGGAAAAAGCCATATCGTTCTTCTTCCAAAAATTTAGAAACACCATCTCTTCGGAAACTTGCTGTTAAGATGTATTTGTTGTCAAAAGCATAATTTACACGCCCCAATACAGAAAACAACTTGGTTTCACGATCGAGGTTAGCTAGAGGGCTAGAAATGACTTGGCCCAAGAAAGGTTGTTCGATTGTTTTTTCTAAGGTCACAAAATCTTGAACAACATAGGTCATATTTTTTGTAGTACGCTGATCGTATGTAAGTCCCAAGACTGAATTGATACGGTGCTTTCTGTTAAAGGTTCGGTTAAAACGCAATGTGTTTACAACCTGGAAGGAAGATGCGTTCATCTGAGACAATTGCAGTTGTCCATTTGCATTTAGTCCAACATAAGTCGTTAATCCGTAGAACCTTCTTCGCTCCTTAGTTCTGATATTACCACCGGCTCTAACTTGATAGCTAAGTCCCTTGAGGCCCAAATCAAATGTTGCTGTTAAAGACCCAAAGAATCTGTTTTCATTAGACTTATCTTCAAAGTCATCTATAAATGAATAAGGACTTGAGATACCTAAATCGTCAATGTTTTCCGCATCCTCTAATCCGTCAGGTAGTATAGGACGGAAAGAAAGTAAGTTTCGAATAAAACTCTGGTTTGCACTACCAATTAAGTCACCACCTTCTGCAAAATCTGTTGCACTAAAAAATCCACTAAGGCGTGCATTAATTTTAACTTTGGGACTTAATGTTTGGTTTAAGTTTAAACGAATATCTCCACTTTTAAAGCTCGAGTTTTTTGCAAGACCTTTCTGATCGTTAAATCCGGCGGATAAATAATAGTTCCCGTTATCGCTACCACCTGAAACAGAACCGCCAACACTTAAACTTGTTGATAAGTTAAGTAGCTCATCTTGCCAATCAACCGTAGTTACTGGAGTATCAGAGATGGATACATTTCCATCATTATTAACAATTTGATATATCTGATTGCCCTCAATGTGAAAGGCAGGAAACCCAGTAGCTGTTGTTCTTAAGTTTGACTCGTTTCTGTAACGCGCATAATCAAATGCATCTAGCACATCATATGTCTTTGTAACACTTCTCATAGAAGTATTTACAAAGAAATTTGTTTTGACTTGGTTAGGCGTACCTTTCTTGGTGGTGATAAGTATCACCCCATTTGCACCCCTAGAGCCATAAATAGCAGTTGCCGAGGCATCCTTTAATATTTGAATGTCTTCGATATCTCTAGGATTAATTCCATTAAGTCCATTTTGTTGTTCTTGACCTGTATTATTACCGCCTGTGGCCACAACATCTTCACTTGCAGAGGAAATAATAATGCCATCTACAACATAAAGCGGTTCGTTATTTCCGCGCAAACTACTTGTGCCACGAATACGAACACTAATACCGGAACCCGGATTTGCAGCGTTTTGTGTTACCTGAACACCAGCAGCTCGTCCTTGGAGCAGTTGATCCACAGTAGTGGATTGACGTGAAATTGTTTCACTGACTTTAACAGACGCTACCGAACCTGTTAAGTCCTTTTTGAGTACCGTACCATAACCAATAACAACTACTTCTTCCAATTCGGAGACGTCTTGATCTAAAGTTACTAAAATATTATTTTGTTCTTTTACATCAATTTGTTGACTCACAAAGCCTACATAGGAAACGATGATTTTTGTTTCTCCAGCTTTTAATGCGATGGTAAACTTTCCATCAAAATCCGTTATAGAGCCAATGGATTCTGAACCCTTAACCTGTACAGTAGCTCCAGGAAGTGGACCACCCATGTCGTCATTAACCACGCCACTTACAATTTTACCCTGTGAAAAGGTAAAAAGTGGCAATAGTAATAATGTATAAATTAGTTTTTTCATTGGTTATAGTTTTGAATTATAAATCTATTCAAATATTGAACACCTATTTTAGAACTTTTGAATTATTCATTGAAACATTTGATTCATTATAAAAATATTTGATTCTTTTATGTCAAATTGATAATCTTATTGCATATGTCATCTAATTTATCTTAGTTTTTAGTCCAAATCTTATACTATGAAGTACCCGCTTATTATACTTTAGCATATTAGGGTATATACTCTCAAAACCACAAACACTAATTATATTTAAATGAAATTTAAAAACCGTTATTTCCTTTTGAGCCTAGCGCTAATGGTATTTGCTGCATTTAAGCTTTCAGCACAAGATTATTATGTTTCCGCATTGTCGGGTAACGACACAAATAGCGGGTCAGAAAATGCGCCATTTGCAACCATCAATAAGGGGGTTGCCGCAGTAAATGCGGGTGGTACCGTTTATGTTATGAATGGAACATACACTAACCAAAACTACGGTACTGCTTTGGCGCACTCATCTGACGGCTCCTTGAGTGTAAATATGAGCAATCCTCCAGCTGTAACCATCAATAAATCTGGAACTGAAGGAAATTATATTACTATTCGTAACTATCCTAACCATAGTCCTAAAATCATTTTTGATGGTAAAGGTGGTATTCTTATAAGTGGGCCCCAAAGTTATGTGATAATTGAAGGTTTCGAAGTACAAGGCCCAGCAGCTGACATAACATATGACATGGCTGTAACAGAGAGGAACTGGAAAGTTAAATGTGACCAAGATGGACTGAATTATACGCATAATTATTTTTCAGGTTTTGGTATTTGGGGTGGTTTTAGTCAGAACTTTCTCCATCATCATATTATTGTTCGAAACAATATTGTACATCACACAACCGGTTCCGGTATTCGTTTTAACGACAGTGACCACATAACCATTGAGAACAATATAGTTTACAATACTACATGGTGGACCTCGAATGCCTCCAGTGCCATTGTTTTTGCTGAAACCAAATCGCAATCCTCTTCAGACAATGGAGATAATATCAAAATGATAATACGTGGTAATACGGTATACAATAACTGGAATCGGATTCCTTTTTACATGACTCAAGGTGTCGTTCCTCCTAATGGAAATCCACCAAGTGGGAATTATGGAAATGCGAGTTATTCAACAATTTTAGATGGCCAAGGGCTATATGTAACTCGTAGTGACGATGATTATTATGGTACGTTTTTGTTCGAAAACAATTTGTGTGTTAACAACGGAAAAAACGGAATAAACTTTGATAGATCTGAGGGAAGTACGGCTTTGATTAGAAACAACACCATTTACTTTAATGGTGTACATGAAATTATTCAGGATATTTCAGTAAACGAAGGTAACCCGCCACACAGAGGACAAAAAGTAGCTGGAATAAAGTCCAATTTTTTTAGAAATGTGATGGTCGTAAATAATATAGTAGTAACAAGAGAGTATGATTTTTTTGCCATGCAACTTCAAAACCAAAACGAAAGCGGTACTGTAAAAGTAGCAAACAACAATATTTTTGTTAATGGAAAATTACCTGGTTATACCAATTCAGTAAATAAATATATTGTTCATAGCTGGGTTAGAGATAACAATCAGATTATCAATGACATCGATTTTAATGATAGCAATCACGTCGATCCCATTTCTTTTGTAAACGCACCTGCAATAGTTGAGGGGCCTATAAACATGTCTGGCACAGATTTTAATTTGCAATCTGACTCCCCGGCCAAAGATGCAGGTGATCAAAAAAATACACCTGCTTTCGATATTCTAGGAAACCCAAGGCCTATTGTCCAAGACAATACAAATGTAATTTCGTCAAGTAGTTTTGAAGCTGCTTCGGATGGCTGGACAAATTTTGGTAATATAACGGTATCTCAAAGTACAGAAACGGCAAAAACAGGAGGTAGAAGCTTAAAAACATCAGGTAGAACCGTAAACTATCACAGCCCAAGAATCTTTTTAAATGATCTGCTTACTGTTGGAGAAACCTACACGTTTTATGTTTGGGTGAAATTAGCTGAAGGAAGTGGGCCTGTTCAACTCGTAGTAAAGTCAACTGTCAATGCAGCTACTGAAACTGGTGAAGACCAAATAACTTATACAAACTTAGCAAGTGAAACGGCAACAGCCAATGGTTGGGTGCAACTCAAAGATGATTATACGCATACCCAAAACGATCAAAGCTTTTTGTATGTAAAAGGGCCAAGCGTAAGTAACGAACAAGGTGTTGATTACTTCATAGATGATTTTTCACTGGTCACTCAAGGAACTGGAGAAGTAGATTTTACCGATACTGGAAATGTAGTTGACATTGGTGCCTATGAGTATCAAGCTGGGCTTTCTATATCAGACAATCCCATGCAACCAAAAACCGTTTATGCTTACCCCAATCCAACTAAAGACATATTAACGCTCATCAACTTGACGACGCAAGAAAGTGTTGGGGTTTATGACCTGCTAGGCAGCAAACAATCCATTGAGCAAGAAAGAAATGCAGAGCGCTTAAAACTAAACGTGTCAAATCTAAAAAGAGGTCTCTATTTTATTAATGTTTCCAAAAGTAATGGTGATACAAAAGCCATACGCTTTATCAAAAAATAAACAATAAAAAAACCGCCATATCAATGATTTGAAATGGCGTTTTATACGTTAAAGTCGTGGCGCTATAAACAGTGCTGTAACTTCTCATTTCTTCTTCCAAAGATTATTCATTTCTTCTAAAGTCTTGCCTTTTGTTTCTGGTACGTATTTGAGAACGAATACGGCGGCCAGTACAGACATAATTCCATAAATCCAATAGGCAAAACCATTGTTGAATGTGTCAACCAAATATGAATTTTCATTCATCACCGGGAAGGTTGCTGATACCAGCCAATTAGATAACCATTGTGCTGCCACTGCAATAGGCATGGCCTTGTTACGGATATCGTTTGGAAAAATTTCAGCAAGTAGTACCCAAGTGACAGGTCCCCAACTCAATGCAAAAGCAGCAACATATACCATCATACAAATGAGTGCGGCATATCCGCCTATCTCTGCATAGAACGCAAACCCCAAAGCAATCATGGCAACAGCCATCCCCACTGCGCCAATAAACATCAACGGCTTTCGTCCATAATTATCTACCGTTTTAACGGCTATAATGGTAAAGAGGAAGTTTACAATTCCCACAATAATGGTTTGTAGAAGCGCAGCGTCTGTGCCCAAATCTAAGGTTTTAAAAATCTCAGGTGCGTAGTATAAAACAACGTTAATACCTACAAATTGTTGAAATACAGAGAGTAAAATACCGATGATAATAAGTCCCCAACCATAAGTAAGAGCGCTATTGGTTTTAACAACTAGGGTGTTCTTAATATCACGCAAGATACTTTGAGCTTCGCTTTCGCTATTTACTTTCTTTAAAATTTCTAAAGCCTCAGCTTCTTTATCGTGTGATACCAAGGATCTGGGGGTATCAGGAACAAAATACAAGAGTGCCAAGAAAATACTAACTGGAACCAGTTCAGAAGCAAACATATAGCGCCATCCAATTTCATTAAGCCATAAATCATCGCCACTCAAAGCAATGAAATAATTTACAAAATAGACAACCATAAATCCACCTACAATGGCCAGTTGGTTATAGGACACTAATTTTCCCCTGTCCTTAGCTGGTGCAATTTCAGCAATGTAAACAGGTGACAGCATGGATGCTATACCAACGCCAATACCTCCTATAAGTCTGTAGATCATAAAAACAGTAGAGAGCGTGTGATCGCCTTGACCAAGTGGTTGAATAAACATTTCAGGAAGGGCTGAGCCAAGTGCTGAAATAAAGAATAAAACACCGGCTACTACCAGTCCTTTTTTTCTGCCAAATTTCTTGCCAACGACTCCAGCAAGGGCGCCACCAATAATACAACCGATCAGTGCAATGGAAACTAGCCATCCTTTTAAGGAACTTGCAGCTAGCTCGTCTAATCCTTTGGGTTCAATAAAAAAAGCGTCTAAAGAACCTACAGTTCCTGCTATTACACCAGTATCATAACCAAAAAGTAGACCACCTAATGTAGCTACTAAAGTTAATCTCAATAAATATGACTTGTTTCCCATGATTGGTTTTTTATATGTGGTTATTTAAAATATTCTCTAAATACTCTTGCTTACCGCTTACCGGTGTGATAGCAGCCGTATTGTTGGTGGCTACATCAAATAAGTCGGTCAGCGTCAATCTACCTTGCTCAAATGCAGATCCCTGTCCACTGTCAAACGAAGCATATCGCCCATTGACTATAGATGAAAAAGCAGGATCATTAAGTACTTTATCTGCTACTAGAAGCCCGCGTGCAAAGGTATCTGCACCTCCAATGTGTGCATGGAATAGGTCTTCCAGGTCCGTTGAATTTCGTCTGATTTTGGCATCAAAATTAACACCACCTCCTTGTAAACCACCTGCTTTGAGAAAAACCATCATGGCTCGAGCCGTTTCTTCAATATTGTTGGGGAATTGATCCGTATCCCACCCATTTTGGTAGTCGCCTCTGTTAGCGTCAATACTACCCAACATATTGTCATTGGCAGCAACCGTTAGTTCATGCTCAAAAGTGTGCTGCGCCAAGGTTGCGTGATTGACTTCAATATTCAACTTAAAATCGTCTTGAAGGCCATATTTTTGTAAAAACCCAATAGATGTTGCCGCATCAAAATCATATTGATGTTTACTTGGCTCCATAGGCTTAGGCTCAATAAAGAAAGTTCCCGTAAACCCTTGCGAACGTGCATAGTCTTTAGCCATGGTTAAAAAACGTGCCATGTGCTCTTGTTCGCGTCCCATATCGGTGTTTAGTAACGAAATATATCCTTCACGACCACCCCAGAATACATAGTTTTCACCCTTGAGTTTTAGGGTAGCGTCCAATGCCATTTTAACTTGAGCACCCGCATAGGCAACTACGTCAAAATCAGGATTGGTGGCGGCGCCGTTCATATATCTTGGGTTGGAAAAGCAATTTGCCGTTCCCCACAAAAGCTTGATGCCTGAGGACTCTTGTTTGGCTTTTATATAATCCGTGATGGCTTCTAATCGCTTTTCTGATTCGACCAATGAACTACCTTCTTGTATAAGATCATAATCGTGAAAGCAGAAGTAATCAAAGCCCATTTTAGATATAAATTCAAAAGCAGCATCTGCCTTGTCTTTGGCAGATTGAACTGGATCGTTGCTTTGATCCCAAGGAAAGTTTTGGGTACCAGCGCCAAATGGATCCGAACCTTGGCCACAAAAGCTATGCCAATAAGCAATAGCAAATTTGAAGTGTTCGCGCATAGTCTTGCCGGCCACAACTTGATCTGGATTGTAGTATTTAAAGGCCAAAGGATTGTTTGATGTTTTTCCTTCGAATGCAATTTTTGGTATTCCCTTGAAGTATTCTTTATCTCCCATGGTATAGTTAATTATTGATTATTGTTTTTAGTTCTTTTTCCCATTTTTCATAGGCTTCGACATAATCGTCTGTATTTTTTTGAGGAGTATAACTACTCACGTAATCATTTTTTGAAATTAGCTCGCCAAAAGCAGCCAAATCGTCGTGGTGAACCGAGGCAGCCCTTGCGGCCCCGATGGCGCCAGTTGTATTGTATATTTCAATCTCTTGTCCAATTAAAGATGCAATGGTGTTGGCGAAAAGCTCGGATCTGAACAAGTTGTCATTTCCAGCTCTTATAACATGCAAAGGCGTATTCTCACTTTTAATAAACTTCATTCCATAAATAAAAGAGAATGCAATACCCTCAAGTGTTGCTCTGTAAATAGAGCCTTGGCTGTGTTTGTTTAGGTTGATATTTAACATCCTGGCTTCAATATTTCTATTGCCCAACATACGTTCTGCGCCATTACCAAAGGGCATCACGCACAATCCATTAGCCCCTACAGGTGCTGCATCGGCAAGTTGGTTCATGTGGTTGTAGCTCTCAGCCCCTGTATTGTTTTTCATCCATCTGTACTGTATGCCAGCTCCATTGATACACAATAACTTCCCAATAACAGGTGTGGAAGCAGTATAGTTTACGTGTGCAAAATGATTGATGCGTTCAAGTTCTTTTGTTTGCATGCTGTCGGTAAGGGCATATACCACGCCAGATGTTCCACCCGTGGCAGCAACCTCTCCAGGCTTCATCACGTTAAGAGATAATGCATTGTTGGGTTGATCCCCAGCTCGGTAGGAAATAGGTGTCCCAGCTTTTAGTCCGGAAGCTTCCGCTCCCTGTTGGTTGAGTCTTGCCTGTACAGAAAAATTATCAACCAAATCGGGGGTCATTTCTGGGTTTAGTTTGTAATACGAAAGCAGCCAGTTTGCAGGTTCGTGATTTTTATAATCCCAAAGGGTGCCCTCCGAAAGTCCATTAATGGTCGTGGTTATGTCTCCTGAAAACTTATAGGCAATATAATCGCCAGGCAGCATGTATTTATATATTTTTTCATAAATATCCGGCTCGTTGTCATGCACCCACTTTAGCTTGGAAGCTGTAAAATTTGCAGGGCTATTGAGCAAATGCTCCATACATTTTTTGGTGCCTAATGCCTTAAAGGCCTCGTTCCCAATAGCTACTGCTCTACTGTCGCACCAGATGATGGCATTTCGAAGTGGTGATCCATTGCGGTCTACCACAACCAACCCATGCATTTGGTAAGCAATGCCAATTCCGCTAATCTTAGCTGAATCAATACCTGTTTGTGTTAAGAGTTTTTTTGTGGCCAGACAAATCAGTTCCCACCACACCTCAGGATCTTGTTCTGCCCAAGATGCTTTGGGGCTAATCATGCCCATCTCGCCCTCGGGTTCGTGGGTAACGGCAATTTGTTTTCCCGTATCCACTTCTACTAGTGCAGCTTTTATGGAGGAGCTGCCTATATCATATCCAATATTATACATGTATAGAAGTAACTGTTAGTTATTAGAATCTCCAATCGTTACCAAAGTAAGTCTTCATTGGATCAATAGTTCCATCTTCGTTGTGCTTAAATGTAGTGAATTTAACATTTCTCAAATGTGTTTTCCCTGAAATCTCGGTATCGTGGTAAAACAAAAACCACTGGTTTCCAACTTTCAAAGTAGAATGATGGTTTGTCCAGCCTTGTACTGGTTCGTTGAGCACGCCTTGATACGTAAATGGTCCGTATGGATTGTCGCCAGTGGCATAGGCCAACAGGTGAGTGTCCCCCGTAGAGTAGCTCAAATAATAGGTGCCGTTGTGCTTGTGAATCCAAGGCGCTTCAAAAAATCTTCTGTCTAAATCTTTGGTTAAAATGGGATTGCCGTTTTTATCTAAAATTTCAATTTGCTTTACTTCTTCGGCAAACTCAAGCATGTCGTCTGAGAGTTTTGCAATTCGTGGTAATATGGCTGGGTTATCAGGGATTCCCATATCTTTTAAAGACCCATTTTCATCATAAGATCCACTTTCCCAACGTTGTAATTGTCCGCCCCAAATACCTCCATAATAAATATAAGCACTACCGTCATCGTCTACATAAACAGCAGGATCAATGCTGTAGCTATCTTTCATTGGTTCGGGCTGCGGGGTGAAAGGCCCTTCGGGTTTGTCTGAAGTAGCAACACCTAGTCTAAATATGTTATCGGCATCTTTGGCAGGGTAATACAAATAATATGTGCCGTCTTTATATGCTGCATCTGGTGCCCAAAATTTACTTTTTGCCCATGGCACATCGTCAACACTTAAACCCACGGGATGTACGGTAACATCACTGCCGTCTAGGTTCATAGACAACACTTGGTAATCTATCATGTTAAAATGATTGCCACTATCGTCTTCAATGCCACCTGACTCAATATCATGAGAGGCATAAATATAAATACGGTCATTAAAAATATGTGCAGAAGGATCAGCTGTAAAAATTTCACTAACCAGAGGGGTATTTAAAAAGTCTGGATTTGGATTTAGTTGTTCTGATAATTGACCACATGAGCTGATTGATACTGATATAAGAAGTAATGGTAAAGAAATAGAAAAGAATTTATTGAGCATGATTTTGGTTTAAAGTCATGTCAAATATATTATGGTGACTTGTCGGGAATTATAATAAATTGAGCAAAAACTAATACATGGGTTCCAAAGCATCTAAATCAGCTATGCTAAGTAGCATATTTAACCCTTTTGAGCTTATGTGAGAAACTTTAGTAATGTACCTCCATATAATCTTCATCTGTTAAGGTTCCGAGCAGGGCTTTGTCGGGCTTGTTCCATTTTGAAGTGCGATCTAAGGGATGAAGTGTCGGCTTAATTAGTGGCATGGTGTGAGTAATCAAAAAGTCGCCTTGCTGGGTCATCCATCGAACTAATTCTTGTGCTAGCTCCTCCTTAATTTTATTGAATTTGGTATTCGATGCCAAATTGTGGTGCTCATAAGGGTCGTTTTGAAGATCATACAGCTCTTCGTAAGGAACATGCTTAAACGCTTGGGCGCCAAGTTTAATAAACGCATTAACTGCGGGGTTATCGCCAAGGTTTTGGTCCACTACTTCCATAGCGTTAAAGTTTCGGATATATTTATACCGTGTTCCTCGCACCGATCTAGAAGGAAATATTTTGCACTTTTGGATATTTTGTCTGGTCGAAATTGCATAAACATAATCCCTAATGGGCTTGTCATCCCCAGAAAGTAAGGGCAAAAAGCTTCGCCCGTCTATAGCTTCAATATCGCCACCACCAGCAGTATGCACCAAAGTAGGCAACACATCGGCTATGGTAACCAACCGATCTGACTGGGTTTTGGGCATTACCTTTTCGGGCCAACGCACTACCATGGGAATTTTAATCCCCGTTTCGCGAACACTCCATTTGCCCTTTAAGCCGTGGTCTGACATATACATAAACAAGGCATCGTCTAGTACCATTTCAGACTTGAGCATACTGAGTACACGTCCTAGTTGGGCATTGTCATCTTCAATGTTTTGGTAATAACCAGATTTACTGCGAGCAATGTTATGGGTTGGATTCTTTACTGAGGGATCGTAGTCCAAAGGTTTATCTGCATAATTATTTTGCTTCGGGTATGGGCCGTGAGGAAGATCAGAAGCGAAAATGATACAAAACGGTTCTGTTGTGTTTTGAATATATTTTTTGACTTTATTTAAGGGTAATAGTCTGTTTTCGGTAGTGTGGTAAAAATGGGTCCAGTTAAACACATTAGAGGGTTTGATATGCCCTTTACCAGCCAAAATAACTTCATAGCCTAAATCGCTAAAATAGTCGTTGATGTCTTTCACTTTTTTCACAGGCAAATGATTTGCTATACAACCATTTCTTACTGGAAAAAGACCCGTAAATAATTGGGAGCGGCTTGGCGCACAAATGGCCTGTGCGGTATAGGCATTTGTAAAAGACATGCCCTCACGCACAAGACGGTCGTAATGGGATGTGTCCACTTGATCATTACCGTGGATTTCATAATCCCATGCATTTTGATCATCAGCTAAATAGATAAAAATATTTGGCGTAGGGGCATCATCAGCAGCTTGACCATGAGTCAAAAATGAAAATAATAGCGCAGAAAAAAGGGCAGTGTATGATAATTTCATCATGTCGTAAGAAAAATACATTAATTGATGTGTTAAAACTAACAATTATAATTCACCTCTTGTCTTTGTCAAAACAAATTTGTTATTATATTGTTACAAATGGCTAAATAATTATAATACAGCAACTTGTTTGGTCAAATTTTTATATTAGTTTTACCCAGATGATTAAAATTTATCATTTCTTAGTCTGTAGTTTGATTTTCGTTTTTGGTGCAAACGCACAAGAAAACCCCTTTTTGTTTGTGAAAACAAGCGAAGACATTGGCACACGCGCCATAACTTGTATGATTAACGATTCCTACAATCAGCTTTGGATAGGAACTTATGGGGGTGGACTGAAAAAATACAATGGTATTACTGTTGAGACATTCAAACATGATGTTAATACAGCTTCTGCCTTATCGAGTTCTGAGATTCACGATTTGTATATAGATCAAAAAAATACCTTGTGGATTGCCACGAGCAACGGCTTAAACTTGTACAACCAAAAAACAGCTACTTTTTCACAGTTTAACCCTGAAGGAGTAAAAATATCGGTACACAGTTTAGCGGAATTGGATGAAATCAGAATTATCGTTGGCACGCATGAAAAAGGAGTGTATGTGTTCAATACAATTACTAAAGAATTTCAAAAAGTTATTCTACAAGACGGTATAGAAGAAAACGGATTGCAAGTAAACGATATCGCAGTAGATAAATTAAAGCGCATATGGGTGGGCAGTAGTATAGGCTTGATGCAACTAGATTTTATCGCACTAAAACTAAAAGCTGTTGAAAATCGCAAGCTTCAAAACCAGGATCTTTTGTCTAGTGAAATCGTAAGTTTAGAAACTGATACGTTTGGAAATTTATGGGCTGGAACAGTGCAAAACGGGGTTTTAAAAATCATTCCTACTACCGCTACCAATTTTGTATTGGAACATTACCCAATAACGGAAAAACGAATTTTCTCAGTTGAAGAATATAAAGACGGAATAATTTTATGTGGGTCTGAAAATGATGGGCTTTTTGTATTGTCAAACGATGGACAAGTTTTAGATCAATACTTAAAAGAAATTGGAAATGATTTTAGCATACAATCCAATTCTATTTGGTCCATACACTGTGATGCTAACGATCGTATATGGATGGGGTATTATGACCAAGGATTAAATAAATATGATCCAAAACACTTTAAGTTTAGCTTTCTTCAGAACAACAATAAAAGCCAGGTAACACCCTTTCCCTCATCTATTTCTGCCATTGCAAAAGATGAATATGAACGTATTTGGTTTAGTTGTATTGACAAAGGAGTTTATGTATATGAACCCGCTAAAAAAAGCTATACACATCTTAACAATCCTGCAAATAATATTGCCAAGGGTCTTAATAGTATGGACATCCCTTCGCTATTTATAGATAGCAAGCAAAATGTATGGGTTGCCTCTTGGTATAATGGTATTTATTTATTAAAAAAAGGATCTAAACGATTTATAAATTTTAGTACAAATTCTCATAGAAATGTATTAAAATCAAATCGAATTGTAAGTTTTTCTGAAGATTCAAACGGGGTGATTTGGATAGGTACTTTTTCAAGTGGATTAGTGTCTTATGATCAAAAGACTGAAAAACTTAGACATCACGCTAGTGAAGCATTTCAAAAGTTTGAACTGCAAAACGGCAACATCAGAAAGGTTCTTGTAGACAAGGATGATAACGTTTGGATGGGCACAAGAAAAGGTATCTACAGGTATAATCAAAAAAAGGGTGATGTTGTTTCTTATAACGCTAAAATCCGCGAGTTAACTAATGGGGTTGTCGCTGATTTTATTGTTTTTGCGCTATATGAGGATAGCAAAAATAACATCTGGGTAGGTACGGATGGATATGGGCTGTTTAGCTATTCTGCAGTAGAAGATTCCTTTACATGGCATGGAAAAGACAGTGAGATCAGAAATATGTCCATTAATTCCATTACACAAACCTATGATGGGTTTTACTGGTTAGGAACTGACGATGGGCTTATTAGATACGACCAAGCCAATGAGAATTTTCGGATTTTTGAATCAGAAGACGGACTGTTGAGTAAGAAAATAAACCGAAGTGCCTTCTATACCGAACGCAACACGCTCTACCTAGGAACTAGTGAGGGTATAAACTTTTTTGATTTTAACAATATCCCGCTAAATGAAAACTTACCGAAAATCATTTTTCAAGATTTAAAAATCGGCAATAAAAGGATTACTGTTAGCGAAAATGGACCTCTTAAAAAATCTATTCAATACAGCGACACCATCCTGCTAAGCCACGACCAGTCTTCTTTTTCAATTGACTTTATTGGGGTAAACATGACCCGTGGTGAGAAAAACAACTATGCGTATATGCTTGAGGGCTTGGACCGTGATTGGAACTATGTTGATCAGCTTCGTACGGCTACCTTCACAAATATAAAACCAGGGAAATATATATTTAAGCTCAAGGCAGCCAACAATGACGGGATATGGAACGATGCATCAAAAGAGGTGTTTATAAAAGTACAATCCCCTTACTGGGCAACCATAGGGGCGAAAATCTGCTATTTTGTAATTCTATTCGGACTTGGGTTTTATATTTTTAGGTTGATAAAACTACGTATAAGAGAGCGACGAAAAGCAGAAGTAGAACGAAACCAACGGAAGCAGACGGAAGAATTACACGCAAAAAAAATCCAATTTTTTACCAATATTTCGCATGAATTTAGAACACCACTAACGCTTATGCTTAATCCATTGGAATCGTTATTATCTGCCCCAGATGTCACGGCGCTGCCAGATGATGTTAGAGCAAAACACAGAATCATTCACAGGAATACCAAAAGAATGAAACGGCTGATTGACGAATTGATGGACTTTAGAAAAATGCAGTTTGGTAAAATACAGCTACGTGTCAAAGAAACAGACCTGCTCGCAGTTGTTAAAAATGTTACTTCGTATTACGAAGAGGAAGCACTTTATCGAAATATCCATTTGAATTTTGCCCATGAAGAAATAGGACAATCCCGAGTTTGGGCTGATACATCAATGTTGGAAAAAATAATATTTAACCTACTCTCCAATGCCTTTAAAGCAACAAAAGAAGGTGGAGCCATTGATGTAGTTGTACGCTATCACCAAGGTGGAGTGGTATTCCCGCTAATTGATAATATGCAACCACAACATGCGTTTGAGGTCATAATCAAGGACAGTGGAATAGGCATCAAAAAAGAAAATATCAGTAATATTTTTGAACGTTTCTATCAAGACAAAGACAACAACGAGCAATACTATGGTGGTACGGGAATAGGTCTTGAGGTTGTTCGCAAATTTGTAGATTATCATAAGGGTAAAATTGAAGTTGAGAGCGAAGAAGAGCTGGGTACATCATTTAAAATCTTTTTTGCTGCGGGAAAAACCCATTTTTCAGAAAATCAATTTGCCACATACACTAACGTGCAACCACAACAAAATATAACACAAACAAGTGACGAAAACCTTGAAACTATAGAACCACATACTGAAAAAGAACACAGCCTTCTTATTGTTGAAGACAATCTAGAGCTTCGTGAATACCTTAAATTAGAACTTAAAGGAGCTTATCGTGTTTTAGAAGCGACGAATGGAAAAATAGGTCTTGAAATGGCAAAACAACACAAGCCTGATGTCATTATTGCAGATGTCATGATGCCCGAAATGGACGGTATTGAAATGTGTCAAGTGCTCAAATCCAATAAGTCTACCAGTACTATTCCAGTGCTAATGCTCACAGCCAAAGTAGCCGAAAAAGAACGTATTGAAGGAATTGATGCAGGTGCTGATGTATATTTAAAAAAACCTTTTAGTGTAAACTTACTGAAATCACATTTACGCCAATTAGTCAAGGCCAAAAACACTTTCTATCAAACCTACTTTAAAAGTCTTGAGTTAGACGTCGATTACGCTAGTTATGATAAAAAAATACTTGCAGACGTTTTAAATGTTATTGGAAATAATCTATCAAAAGAAGATTTATGTGTTCAAGATATTGCCAATGAATTGGGATTGAGTAGAAGCAAGTTGTATCGGAAAATTAAGGCATTAACTGGAAATTCAGCTAATGAAATCATTCGGAAAACCCGTCTCGAAAAGGCAAAAGAATTGCTGACAAATACAGACATGACCATTGGAGAAATTTGCTTTAAAGTGGGATTTGCCTCTCCTTCCTATTTCACCAAAAGATTTAAAGAACATACGGGAGTTATTCCAAAAGAATACAGGCTTAACAACAAAGGCCAAAAAGAAATAGCAACCACCTAAACTTCAACGTAAAATGCATTGTTCACATAAGCTTATCTACTACACCACTGTGCTCTTATTTTTAAATGGCATAATTGCATTTGGACAAGGTAGTACCGCAATTATGGGCAAGGTTCTAGACCAAAATGGCTATGAAGTGCCTTATGCAGCAGTAGGGATTTTACAAAAAAATATAGGCACAACCTCTACGGAAGACGGTACTTTTTATTTTCGTGTCTCCAATAATGATCTTGAAGATAATTTGACTGTTTCCTCTCTAGGTTTTTCAAACTTCTCCATTAAAATTAAAGACTTCTTAAAGCTAGAAAAAAAAGAAATCATACTTGAAGAGCAAACTACTAATCTATCCGAGGTGGTCGTTAATTCTGTTGATTTTTATGTCAAAAATGCCCTTAAAAAATTACGCGACAATACGGTTAGTAAAAATCATCAGTTAAATATTTTATACCGCAGGTGGTCGGTTGAAGACAATTTGTGTCGCTTTTATATTGAGCACAGTATTAATGCTATTGATCGCGGACCCAGTTCCTATCTTGTTAAGTTTTCTGTAGACCACGTACGGACCTCCGCTGATTACAGGTATGTTAAGAATGAGCAGAAATTGCATGCATTAAAGTATATGGAATATAACAACCCACTACGAAAAAGTATCAATGTCAAGTCATACAAGTGGAAAAAAACAGGGGATTCAAGTTACGATAATGAAGACGTTATCATTGCCAAAGGTGTGATAGAAAATAAAGAAACCTTATGGTTGTATATCGGAATGGATACCTATAAGATCTACAAACTAGAAATGGAAAAGAAACCCGAGATAGGAAAATCGCTCATTGCCACCTATGTCTATAAGAAAAACAACAAAGGGAAGCTGTTCTTAAGTTACCACCAGAGAGAGTGGAAAGGTGCTGCAGCCCCATCCGAAAATGTTAAAAGAGCCATGAGAAATAGCGGTCAAACAGTCCCTAAATACATTCCCATAGCTTATAGGCACGAAGTATATGTCTTGGATATTGAAGAAAACAAAGCTCTTTTTAATGTCGGAGAGGCCTTGCATAACAAAGATATGACGCAGTATAAAACTGCCTATGACCCTACTTATTGGGAAAAATTGAGCATACCGCCCGATACGCGCTTCTTCAATAAAAATATAGGAGAATTGGTTGATTTATTTGGTGTACCCCTTGAGAATCAATTTAAGTATTCAAATAAGCGCTAGCGCTTATTGACCGCTCAAATCCAATACCACCGGTTCCGTATTCCCTTTTACATGTAGAAAATCAACCTTATAGGTTTTATCACCAATGCTAACAGTGCCCTTGTATTTTCCGTAAAACCCAGAAAAAGTAAGTTCTTCGCTGGGGTTAAATACTGTTTTAAGTTTTGTTGACCACGTATTTTTTATCAATTTTTTTAACGTAAAGAAGGCCTTTTTAGGTTGCATATCCTCATCTAAAATACCCGCGGCATGACCGCGCCACGCATTTTTATCGGTCAGGTTCCACATGGTAATGGAACTCACACTCGGGTGACTAAATAGGAGTGTGTAGAAATCTTTGATATATGCGGCTTGAAATATCTCCTTCTGCTTAATACTTGGCAGGTTCATCTTTTTCCCCGTTTTCCGGGCAGCATTGCGCTCCTCCAAAAAGGCTCCGTGGTCTTTCCAGTTATTAAACAACTTTGAACTAGTAACGGTAACTTCTGTGAACTGAATGTCTTTGCCAAGAGGAGTGAACGTACTAACTAAGTCCCAGAGTTCTTGTTCCTCAAAAACCTTATCGTGAGTTTGCATATGGGCTTGCATACCTATGGCTTGGTAGCCCACATTTTGCTCAATAAAATATTCGTTAAGTTTAAGAAACTCAAGGTCTGTTGGTTCGTAGTGGTTGTTTGTATAAGTTTTATTAGGTGCCGTTTTATTAGCAAAGTCATAGAGTGCTAGCATGGCTGGGTATATACCCCCTTTGTGCGTAATCCAACGAGTAACACCGCTTGGGGTAACATGATTTTTGAATGGAGCAATGGCTTCATTGTATACATCCCAATATTGGATTTCTGGATAATCAAGCAATAGATCTTGTATGCGCTTAAAGATTATTTTTTCTAGAGCAACGGGATCTTGATGGTCAATAACCCATTGGGGCAAAGATTCGTGCCACAACAACGGGTGTCCCTTAATTTTAATGTCATTTGCTACGGCCCAATCCACTTTTTGGCGCATCATACGTTTATATCCTGTCAAATCATTTTTCTCATCACGTGCTGCCCAATAAAACCCAAGGGTAACAAAATTAAACAGTTCCTTAACTCGGTTTTGGTATATAACCTGTGCTGTGTTAGAAAGAGAACTGGCTTGTGTCATGGAAACACCAAAGCTGAATGCGTGACTAATCAACTCAAGGTTTACATGCGCCTTATCTTCAAGGGGTTTGCCGTCCAAAACGAACGCCAATTGTACCGTTCCTTTTCTTATTTTTTCAATCCTGTCCTGGGCGCCATCTAGTTGCCAAGGGGTATGGACAAGATGTTCTTGAGCGGATACACTTAGCGAAAAAAAAGAAAGTATAGCATATGATACCGCTATAAATCGAATGGTCATTAGCGTTGATTTATTTTGGTGGTAAAGTACTGCGCAATTTTAGCTTGTTTTGAAAGTTATTTGTCAAAAACTATAATTTTTTAAAGGGATGAAAAAAATGTCCAAATATGCTGCCAAAGCTGTGGGTAAGCTCCAGAAATAGCGTGGCCCGCATTTTCAACACGCAGGTATTGAACCACAGCCTGATCCGAACAGCCAGAAAAAACATAAGTAGCATTCCCCGCAATTGTTGTTTGGGTTGGAGTTTCATCACATCCAAACTGAACTGCCCATTTATGAACACTTTCATAGGCGCTAAAAAAGGAGTGCCCAAAACGTTCACCTCCATCAATGGGAATAACGTCATCTTGCCCGCCATTGACTTGAAAAATTGAAACAGGCTTGGTCTGCAAACTAATGTCTATTGAGGCTATCAATTGGGAAGCTACAGGCGCAATTCCTTTAAAATGTTGGGTTTTGGCCGCCAAAGTGTTAACCATTCCAGCTCCGTTAGAAGATCCAATGGCAAAGATGTTTTCGCTGTCGACGTTGGTATAGGTTGACAAGGTCTCTACAAGGGTGTTTACAAAAGCTACATCGTCAGCGGTTGAAGGCTCTGAACCCAGGTTCCAAGATTTTAAATGCCCTTGTGGATAGATTCCAATAAACGAGCCTGTATCTGTAAACTGCCTTAGGGTATTAACCCAATTGTTATTATTCCCACCGCGACCGTGAAAAGCAAAAACAAGCGGATATTTTATGTTTGCGTCGGGAATCGCAGGTGCTTGAATATGAACAGACCTGCTCACCATTTGACCGTCAATTTGTTGATCAATCGTAATGGTCTTGGTCGTCAATATCTTAGTCACTTCCACCTCCTCTGTGCTGTCTCCATCTTGGCCACATGAAAGTAAGCCAATCGCTATTAAAATATAAAAATTCATTCTTTTCATTTTCTAATTTTAGGTAAATAATTTATCCAATCGTAATCTGAAAAATCGGTGTTGTCTTGCCCATTGCTTGTGGCGTAAAGCCCTACATGAGCTCCTGTAAATCCATTGAAGAGTACCAAGTCTGCTTTGGTTGTGGTCAATACTTTATAACGCTTGCCCTTGGTCGCATATGAAAATGTATACGTATCATTAGCGGATACTAATTTAAAGCGTATTTCTCCCTTATAGGATTTGAGTAGTTGTGTTTTGATTGGTGCTATTTTATTGTTTTTGTGTACTACTTCTACAACCATACCCTCAGCTTTTTTGCGAACAGAAAAAGACACATAAGTATCATCTTTTTGCACTATGGCAATCCCAGCAGCAGATTCGTTCCCTGAGGGATTAAAGTGCATCTTGCTGGTGAAAACAAAATCACTCTCTGTCTGTTTTATACCCATGAAATGTGCCCGTTTACGTCTTGAAATGGTATTGGGATGGGTAAACAACCGTAAATGTCCTGGGTTTGCATCAAGACTATAGGTGTTTGGCATCGGTACTCTAACAAAGTTCCATGCCCTACTCAATACATCTTGTTTAAAATCGTCGTAAAAAGTCAAGTCTTTAGTGTGTGCTGTACCATCAAAAATAACAGGGTTTACCCTTTCGATACGTCCCGTTTTTGGGGCAACTACAGGCCACAAAATTTTATCTTTTCTTGGATGCATATCTCGCTCCCAACTCACAGGCACGACAAACGTTTCTCTACCCATATTTGACTTACGATTTAAGTCACCTCGAACTCCCAAGAGGAACATAAACCAGCGGCCATCGTCGAGTTTAACAAGGTCGCCATGTCCAGTGCTGTGCACCCAGTTTTCATATGAAAGTTGTCTTGAAGTAAAAATGGGGTTTCGTGGATTGGAAACATAAGGGCCTGTTAGCTTGTCACTCGCTGCCACCATGACAGCATGATTAAAGGAGGTACCGCCTTCAGCAATCATCAAGTAGTATCTGCCGTCATTTTTATAGATATGAGGGCCTTCTGTCCAAACGCCATCACATGCGCCACGCCACAAAAAATGACGTGCTCCAATCAGTTGAAAGGTTTCAAGATCCAACTCTTGCATCCAGATTTCTTTTTGATCTATAAATTCAGGGTTGTTTGGTTTGTGCTGTCCGGTATACCAGAGACGGCCCTCTTCATCAAAATAAAGGTCAGGATCAATCCCTGGAGCTCCTTGTACAATAACAGGATCAGACCAAGGCCCTGCTGGATTAGTAGCGGTAATGATAATGTTATTGCCACTGTGCTTTTTTGTCTCTTCATCAAAGTATATGGCAGTGGTAATAATGTAAAATGTACCCTCGTAATATCGCAAGGTTGGGGCATATATACCTCCGTTTGGCTGGACGTCGATAAGGTTAACAGCCCCGTTACATTGGGTTTCCCGCTGCAAGCCATGACCAATTAAGGTCCAGTTTACCAAATCTTTACTGCTATGAATTGGTATTCCTGGGAAATATTCGAAGGATGAATTTGCCATATAAAAAACATCCCCTACTTTACAAATGGATGGATCTGGATAACCCCCTGGTAACACAGGATTGGTGAAGGTCTGTGCATAGAGCATTCTTACATGCAGCAATAGCACAAATTTTATCAAAAAAGAAGAAGCATTTAACATTTTAAGTTAAAAAGCGTATGGATGTGGTTTATAAATTTATATAGTAAATAGATTCGCACTATTTTTACACTAATATAGAGAAATGATAAAACTATAGTGATCTTTAAGATTGACTAACGGCGCTTTTTCTTCTTTCCCTTTTTGAAGTCGCCAAAAAAACGGCCCTCTTTTTTTCGTTTGCTAAAACGATCGCCTTTAGTATTTCGCTTTTTGGAGAAACCTCCACCACCTTGCAGATGCTGCCCTCTTTTCTCTGTGGTACGAATTTGAATCACACGACCATCAAGCTTAAAACCTTCAAATGCGGCTAAGACATGGTCTTTTTTGTCCATGCTTGTATTGAAATATGCGTTGTTATCCATCACGTCAACATGATAAATTTCGTCCTTTTCTAAAGAAAGGAAATCGACCAAAAAAGTCTTTAATACTTTCCAGTCGTAATCGTCGCGACTTCCGATATTGATATTGTAGCGAGCATCAGCTGTCTTTTTGGAACGTTTTTGCCCTTCCGATGCTGTTTTAGAAAGGGCATTTGATTGTTTTTGATAATAGCTATGCAGCCTATTAAACTCCACAGACATCAGTTTTTTGATCAAATCTTCTTTTGAAAAATCGCCTAAAATGGAATTAACTTGTACCAAGTATTTGTCAATTTCGTCATTGACATCAGTAGCTTTTATTTTTTCGGCAAAGTATTGTAATTGTCGCGTAAGGATCGCATTTACATCTGGAACTTCTTGTGCAGTGATCTTAGCATTTATGATGCGTTCAAGTTTTTTGATCTTAGCTAATTCGCCTCTAGTGAGTATGATCATGGAAGTTCCCAAACTGCTGGCGCGTCCTGTTCTACCGCTTCGATGCGTATAGGTTTCAATCTCGTCTGGTAATTGATAGTGAATCACATGCGATATGTTGTCAACATCTAAACCGCGTGCCGCAACATCTGTAGCAACAAGGGTCTTTATTTGTTTGGCGCGAAAGGCTTTCATAACCATATCACGTTGGTTTTGACTCAAGTCTCCGTGTAAGGCACCTGCACTGTAGCCATCTCCTATGAGTTTTTCAGCCACACGTTGGGTATCTCGTTTGGTGCGACAAAACACAATCGAATAAATATCGGGCTGGGTATCAGAGAGTCGTTTTAATAAATTGTATCGTTCACGACCGCTTACCAAATAATACTCGTGGTTAATGTTTGTGGAAGCCGAATTCTTGGTGCCAACCGTAATTTCTATGGGGTTGTGCATAAATTCTTTCGCAATGCGCGCCACTTCTTTGGGCATGGTGGCGGAGAACAACCAAGTTTGCTTGTCATTTGGGGTATGTGAAAGAATATTTGTGATATCTTCTTTAAAGCCCATGTTTAGCATCTCATCGGCTTCGTCCAAAATACAGAAGGCAATTGAAGATATGTTGATATATTTTCTGCGCATCATATCCTGCATACGGCCTGGTGTTGCCACCAAAACTTGTGCCCCTTTTTTGACAGCCTTAGCCTGGTCGTTGATGCTTGCTCCACCATATATCGGGACTATATTCAAGCCCTTAATGGCTGAAGCATACTTGATAAGCTCTTTGCTTATTTGTATGCATAACTCTCGTGTGGGGGCAATTACAAGTCCTTGTGTCGTTCTGCTGTTTGTGTCTATTTTTTGTAGCATGGGCAACCCAAAAGCAGCTGTTTTACCAGTTCCTGTCTGGGCGAGTACTACTATATCCGTTTTCTTTTCTAAAAGAATGGGCACGGCTTTTTGCTGAACGTCAGTGGGCGATTGAAAACCTAAGGCATCGATGGCCTCGAGTAGTTTGGGATCAATTCCCAAAGATGAAAAGTCTATCATAAGAAGTGGCAAATGTAATCTAAATAGTTCGAAGAGAGCTACAAGTCTGAAAAACAGCCCAAATGCTGTATTATTTAGCTATTTTTGAAGCGATTTATATTCATGAAAACATATTCAACATATTGTCTATTACTGCTATCTTTTATTTCATTATTTGCCCAAAATATAGCATTGCAAAAATCCATAACTACAAGTAGTATTAGAGACAACAATCAAGGTGCTTTTGCTGTCGATGGTAATCAATCCACACGCTGGGAAAGTGATTTTTCTGACCCACAATTTATAATTGTCGATCTGGCTACAACTTACGCTTTGAACAGGGTTGAAATTGACTGGGAGGCTGCATATGCAACACAATATCAAATTCAGCTTTCGAACGACAAACAACAATGGACAACAGCTTCAAGCATAACTAGCGGAAATGGGGGGACAGATGTTTTTAATTTGAATGGGCAAAACGCACGTTACATAAGAATGTATGGCACCCAACGCACCACTATTAGAAATGAACAATACGGATACAGCATTTTTGAATTTGAAGTCTATGGTGAAGCTGCAACAAACAACGCTTCCCTTTCTAGTATTTTAATCAACGGCAATGCGTTTACTGCTTTTTCAAGTAATCAATACAACTATGATTATTTGCTGCAGCCAGGCGTAAGTAGCGTGCCCATCGTAAGTGTAACCACTGCAAATTCAAAAGCAAATTACACTATTACAAACGCACAGTTCCTCCCGGGAACAACAACTATAAACGTAACTTCTGCAGATGGTAGCACTACCCAAACATACACCATAAACTTCAAAGAGAGTGCGTATAACTTAATGTGGAACGATGAGTTTGATTATACTGGTACCCCAAACTCCTCAAAATGGCACCATCAGACATACCCACCTGTTGGGTCTAGTTGGTTTAATGGAGAGTTGCAGCATTATACCGCTCGAATTGAAAATTCCTATGTTAATAATGGCTCGTTAAAAATTAAAGCCATAAAAGAAAGCTATCGAGATCCAACAAGTGGCTCTACGAAACAATATACTGCTGCGCGCCTCAATTCAAAATACGCATTTAAATATGGACGTGTGGAGGTAAGAGCAAAGTTACCTGCAGCACAAGGCACATGGCCAGCCATTTGGACCTTAGGTAAAAATATCAGTGAAAATGGTGCTTATTGGCAAACGCAAGGATATGGCGATACTACATGGCCAACTTGTGGTGAAATCGACATCATGGAACAGGACTCAAATAAGTCCATAACATCTGGTGCCTTTCACTTTCCAGATAGTAATGGCAATCACACATATACCTTCAATTACTTAAGTGTGTCTAATACAGATAGCAGCTGGCATGTATATGCTATGGATTGGAGTGCAGAAACCATTGGGCTATCGGTCGACGGCACGGTTTTTCATACGCTTAATAATGCCCAAAATCCCTATTTTGATAATGAACACTTTATCTTATTAAATATTGCTATGGGAGGACAATTAGGTGGTACTATCTCAGATGATTTTATCTCTGACATTATGGAAATCGATTATGTCCGTGTTTATGAATTACAACCGCTTTCATCAGCTGTCATTGACAATCAAAATGTTGAAATTAGCATATATCCCAATCCCTCAACTGGTCAGTTTTATGTTGAGACTCCTAATGTCATCAATAAAATTGTGGTTTACGATTTAACTGGGCGCATCTTGTCAAAATATAATCCTTTTCGTACTAAAGAGTCTGTTTCAATACAACAATCGCCGGGTGTTTACCTTGTCAAAGTGACTGGAGATAATTTCGAAAAAGTAAATAAGGTAATTATAAACTAATGCATGCGGTTAACGCGATTATTGTTAAATAGCTTAACACATAATTTAGACCCCTTCTTATTTAAATAAATCTCAAATACTTAAAACTAATAAAATACGTTTGTATAAAGTCGTTATTAAAAAAAACCTCCAACCAAAAAAGATTAAAGGTTTAACTGTACTCGAGGCGGGACTTGAACCCGCACGAACATTACTGCTCATTGGATTTTAAGTCCAACGTGTCTACCAATTCCACCACTCGAGCAAAAAAAAAGAGCGAAAGACGGGATTTGAACCCGCGACCCTCACCTTGGCAAGGTGATGCTCTACCCCTGAGCTACTTTCGCAATTGGAAAGCAAATGTAAGAAAATCTATGTTTTCTACGCAATACTATTTGCTTAGTTTTCTTTTAAGGTCGTTAAGCTGCATTAAGGCCTCAACTGGTGTCAATTCGTCAATGTTTAAATCCAATATTTGTTTGCGTAAATCTTCTAATAAGGGATCGTCTAGCTGAAACATACTTAACTGTAAGGGGTCTTCGCCCGACTCTGCTGCCTGCCTAGAGGCCTCCAATTGCTGTAACATCTCTTTAGCGCGTTCCAAAATCCACCTGGGCATACCCGCCATTTTGGCGACGTGAATGCCAAAACTATGTGCGCTTCCCCCAGGCACTAACTTGCGTAAAAACAATACATCTTCAGCCGTTTCCTGAACCGAAACATTAAAATTCTTTATACGATCAAATTGTGACGACATTTCGTTTAATTCATGATAGTGGGTGGCAAAAAGTGTTTTGGGATGGGTAGGGTGTTCGTGTACAAACTCGGCCAATGCCCAAGCAATCGAAATCCCATCATAAGTACTGGTCCCGCGTCCAATTTCATCTAACAATATCAAGCTGCGCGCTGATATGTTATTCATAATAGCTGCCGTTTCATGCATTTCTACCATAAAGGTTGATTCCCCCTTAGAAATATTATCACTGGCGCCCACACGAGTAAAAAGCTTGTCTACAACCCCAAGACGCACCTCTAAAGCAGGCACATAACTTCCCATTTGTGCCATTAAGACTATTAGGGCTGTTTGCCGCAAAATAGCAGACTTACCCGACATATTAGGGCCTGTAATCATGATGATTTGCTGGGTATCGTTATCAAGATATACATCATTTGGAATATAAGGGCTTTCGGGGGGCAGCTGCTGCTCAATAACGGGGTGACGCCCTTGAACAATCTCAATTGAAGTATGAGTTACAAACTCAGGATGGCAATAGTTTTCTTTGATAGCCAGGGTAGTAAAACCGTGTAATACGTCTATCTGTGCAATACAATGGGCAGTGTTTTGAAACGATTGAATGTGAGGGGTCAAATAAACGATTAGCTCCTGAAAAAGCTGCTGTTCCAAAACAGCAATACGCTCTTCAGCGCCTAGAATTTTTGTTTCATAGGTCTTTAGTTCATCCGTGATATAACGCTCTGCATTGACCAAGGTTTGTTTGCGAACCCAGTCTTCAGGCACTTTGTCCTTATGCAAATTACGCACCTCTATATAATATCCAAATACGTTGTTAAATGCGATTTTGAGTGATGGTATTCCCGTACGCGCTGATTCGCGCTCCAACATGGCGTCCAAAGTATTGCGACCCCCTTCTGCTAATGCACGCAACTCATCTAATTCAGCAGAAACGCTCGTTGCAATGGTCTGCCCTTTTCCCAACTGAGTAGGAGCTTCTGCAGCAAGCCAAGTGCCTATGTGATTTGTAATAGCCTGACTTTCATCTATAGTAGCCAATAAAGGAGCCACAGGATCTGCATCGGACAACAACCCAGTTATGGTAGTGGTTTGCATCAATGCAAGACGCAATGTATTTACTTCTCTTGGGTTAATACGTCCCGTAGCTACTTTGGCGGCCAGTCTTTCTATATCCGTAACCTCTTTGAGAGAGGACAAAACCTGTTGGTGAAGTCCCGGGTGTTCCTTAAAAAAGCGAACGACATCCAATCTATTTTCAATTAGATCTACATCCGTTATGGGTGCTGTAATCCAACGGCGCAACAAGCGACCGCCCATGGCCGTAGCTGTGTGATCCACCACTTCCAAAAGGGTTATGGCTTCTGGGGCGTTGGGTGAAATAAGCTCTAAATTTCTTACCGTGAAGCGATCCATCCAAACTTGTTGCTTTGGGTTGTGGTGTTTGAGTTGTACCAAATGACCAAGCTTGGCGTGTTCGGTTTCAGACAAATAATGAAGCACTACTCCTGCAGCAATCATGCCCAAGTCAGCACCGTCAAAGCCAAAGCCCTTAAGGGTTTTGACACCAAAGTGTTGCATCAGCTTTTCGGCAGTGTATTCCGTTTGAAAAACCCAGTCTTCTAACAGAAAAAAAGGAAGGCTATCACCCATCAATGCTGCAATAGCCTTGCGCTGTGGTTTGGAAACCAACAACTCCTTTACTTGAAGCTGTTGTAACAAGGTACTGATTTCAGAAAGGGCACCTTGTGCCCATTGAAACTCTCCGGTTGAAATATCCAAATAAGCAAAACCCAAGGAGTCGTTTTGCGTGTAGAGCGCGCCTAAGAAGTTATTGCTTTTAGCTTCCAATACCCCATCTGTCAGCGTTACGCCAGGGGTAACCAATTCGGTTACGCCTCGTTTTACAATTTTTTTGGTGAGTTTGGGATCTTCCAACTGATCGCAAATCGCGACACGCTGTCCAGCACGAACCAGCTTTGGTAAATACGTATGTAAAGAATGATGAGGGAAGCCTGCCAATTCGGTCTCACTCGTACTTCCTGCGCCTCGCTTGGTCAATAAAATCCCTAAAATACGGGCTGCCTTAACGGCGTCTTGTCCAAAGGTCTCATAGAAATCTCCTACGCGAAAAAGAAGCAGTGCGTCAGGATACTTTGCCTTGATTTGATTATACTGCTTCATCAAAGGCGTTTCTTTTGTTTTTTTCTTGGCAGACAAAGCGAAATATTAGTTATGGCTAATTTACATTTTTTAGCCAAACACAATCCCTACCTTTGACACATGCGAAAATGGACCATGGAAGAGCTCAACAGATTGAGCACAACCGCTTTTAAAGCGGCCCCAAAAACTAATATTGTATTGGTGCTCGACAACATCCGAAGCCGAAATAATGTAGGTGCTATTTTCCGTACTGCCGATGCTTTTCGTATTGCAGAAATAATACTCTGTGGCATCACACCTACTCCACCACACAAAGACATTCACAAAACAGCATTGGGCGCTACGGAAAGTGTTGCTTGGCGACAAGAGGCTTCTGCTGCAGACGTGGTGGGTAAGCTACGTGAGGCTGGCGCCAACTGCTTTGCCGTTGAACAAGTCAAAGGCGCAGTATTTTTGGACCAAGTAACTGCGGTGCCAGATCAAACACTGGTGTTGGTTATTGGCAACGAAGTGCAGGGGGTTTCGCAAGAAGTGATTAATACTTGTGGTGCGGCAATTGAGATTCCGCAATTAGGGACTAAACACTCTTTAAATGTGGCTACTTCTGCCGGAGTGGTATTGTGGCATTTTTTTGTCCAGCTGCGTCCAGCTGTGCATTGATATTGCCTAATAATTGAGTCATGTCGTCGGGGTTTAATACAAAATCCATGTCTCTAATATCTACCGATACTACTTGCATGCGTTGTTGTAAAAACGGCAGGTGCTGATCGTATCCTTTGGCTAATTTTTCCAAATAATCTGTTCCGATATTTTGTTCATAGCTCCTCCCTCTTTTTTTAATATTGGCCTGGGCTCGCTCAGGTGTTTGACGAAGATATATGCAAAGGGTGGGCTGGTTAGCACTCTTAGACATCAACGCATACAATTGATGAAAAAGAGGATACTCGTCTTCGTTTAGGGTGTTTTGGGCAAATACCAGCGACTTGCTCATGTGGTAGTCTGCCACAACCCCTGACTGAAACAAATCCAGTTGTTCAGATTCGTCATTTATTTGGTTAAATCGATCGGCAAGAAACGACAATTCCAACGGGAAGGCATACCGTTTTGGATTCCTATAAAATTTGGGTAAAAATGGGTTTTCTGCAAATCGTTCTTCAATGGTTTTATAGCCCAGCTTTTGCGCCAACATTTTTGTCAGGGTTGTTTTTCCACACCCAATAATTCCTTCCACACAGATAAACGTATGCGAACTTAGAGGCGCATAAATGGGGTGACGCAGTTGCATCTCGTGAAGGCTGAGCGGTGTGTTATCTTCACATGTTTCTAGCAGCGCTTGAGTTGATTTTTGGTAAATCGGATGCTGCTTGTTGGGCGCAATTTCAGAAAGCGGCTGTAATACAAATCGTCTTTGTGCCATAGCGGGGTGTGGCACTTTGAGTTGTGGCGTATCTATTTCAAAATCGTCGTAAAAAATCATATCCAAATCCAAGGTTCGGCTTTGATAGCCTTGTCCTGGCTTACGAGACCTTCCATGTGACTGCTCAATTTCGAGAAGCTTTTGCATAACCACAGCAGGTGCGAGTGCTGTTTCTACAGCAAAGCAGGCGTTTAAAAAGGGGCTGCCTTCAAAACCAAGGGCAGGGGTTTCTACAACCGAGGAAAGTCCTACAATATCGCCCAAATCTGAGGCTGCATCTACACCCTGCTGCAAATAGCCAAAGCGATCGCCCATATTACTCCCAATAGAAATGTAAACAATTGACATATAGCAAAAATGATGAAAAGAATTGGGAAAGCCGTATCTTTGTACATATACTACTTTAATTATGAGTTTCTTTAAAAATCTTATCAGTTCAGCCCTTGGTACCTTTATAGCTATTGGGCTTCTTTTTGTGTTTATGCTTGTGTTTTTCGCAGGATCTGTCGCCCTTATGGATGAAGAAGGTAAAGCCGTTGAATTAAAAGAAAATACAGTATTGGTGCTTGACATGAATCGTCCTGTTCAAGACAGAGAGCCACAAAGCTTTTCTTTTGCAAGCGCCTTGGAAATAGAACCTGAGGCCTATGGATTAAACACCATCATTCCTGCGATTGAAAATGCAGCTGAAGACGATCTTGTGGCGGGAATAAGCATCGAAAATATATCTGCATTAGGGGGTATTTCAAATATGCATACCCTTAGAAAAGCGCTAACAACCTTTAAAGAAAGTGGTAAGTTTATTTATGCCTACGCAGACTACTACAGCCAATTAGATTATTACCTCGCATCTGTTGCTGACTCAATATTTGTTCATCCTGAAGGAGCTATTGATTTACGTGGGTTAAGCGCTGAAATTCTATACTATAAATCTGCTCAAGAAAAGTCAGGAATACGCATGGAAGTTATTCGAAATGGAAAATACAAAAGTGCTGTTGAACCTTACCTAGATGACTATATGAGTAAAGAAAACCGCACTCAAATTCAGTCATTCCTTGATGATATATGGGGTACATTACTAGGAGATATCGCTACAAGTCGTGCGCTTGGTAAAAAACAAATTGACAAACATGCAGATGACCTAGCAGGTGGAAATGCTCAAAAAGCTATGGCAGCTGCACTTATAGACGGAACTGCTACAAGACGAAGTTATAAAGAAAAACTAGCATCGCGTTTTGACACTGACGAGGTTGAGACAACGAACTTTGCTGACTATATGGCTGTAGCTGGACGCAAAAAAGGAAAAGGAGCTAACCGCATTGCTGTGCTATATGCACAAGGTGAAATTATTTACGGCGTGGGTGGAGCTGAAATGATAGGGCAAGAAAAAATGATAAAAGCCCTAAAGAAAATCGGTAAAAAGAAAAATATTAAGGCCGTAGTCCTACGCATTAATTCCCCTGGGGGAAGTGCATTGGCTTCTGAGCTTATTTGGGAAGAAATAGAGCATCTAAGAAAAACCAAAAAAGTAGTGGTTTCCATGGGTAATGTGGCGGCTTCGGGAGGTTACTATATCGCCGCAAATGCGCACGAAATTGTTGCCGAGCCCACGACCATTACAGGGTCTATTGGTGTTTGGGGGGTGTTGCCCAATGTCAATCGTTTATCAAAACGTTGGGGAATCAATGCAGAGCAAGTAGTCACCAACAAACAAGCACTGCAGTACTCCCCTTTTGAACCTTTGCCTAACAGCACAAGAAACGAAATCAAAGCGGGTATCAATCAAGTATACCAGACTTTTTTAACGCGTGTTGCCGACGGTCGAAGTATGACCAAAGATGAGGTACATAAAATTGCACAAGGCCGGGTATGGTCTGGGATTGAAGCCAAAGCCATTGGGCTGGTAGATCATCTTGGTGGTCTTGAACTTGCCTTGGAACGAGCAGCTGTACTAGCCGAAATCGAAGACTACAGACTTACCACCTATCCTAAATTTGAGGACGATTTAGAAAGTATATTAGAAGGACTTCTTGGCGGGCCTTTTGGGAAATTAAGAACCCAATTGCCTCCTGAAATTTCCCTGTGGATCCAGGGGATAGAAGCCTTAGAAAACCCTGCAAATCAATTACAAACACGCCTACCCTACACACTAAATGTGAACTAGATGCATAGGCCAGCTGCACGAAAGCTTTATTTATATTTGGCCGCCTTATTCATTACCTCATTGGTGGTGTCTAATCTGATTTTTCAGAAGTTTTTTTATTGGCGTCCTTTTGACTGGGAAGTATTTGGGATGCCCATTTTTGAATTATCTGTAGGCATACTGCCCTATCCTATTACCTTTTTAATTACAGATATTATTTCTGAAATTTTTGGCAAGAAAAGTGCCAATCAAGTAGTAGTGGCTGGCATATTTGCATCCTTTTTTTCGATTGGGATTCTATTGTTGGCTGGGGTTGTGCCTGCCATTGATAGTTCTCCCATAGACGATGCGACGTTCCACAAGGTATTTGCCCTATCGCCCTTGGCGGTGTTAGCTTCTATGATAGCCTATCTATCGGCACAATTTGTAGATATTCGCATCTATCACTATTGGAAAAACCTTACCCAAGGCAAACATTTATGGCTGCGCAATAACTTCTCCACCTTTAGTTCTCAAATTATCGATTCCACAACAGTTATTTTGCTTTTGTGCTCGTTTCAAGTATTGCCCTGGGAACTGTTTTGGGGATTGGTGGTGTCTAGTATAATTTTTAAAATTTTAGTAGCCGCCATAGATACCCCTTTCTTGTATTTTTTCGTTTGGCTGATTCGTCGTCGTTTTGACCTTAAAGTAGGGGAAGAAATTCATCTAGATTGAAATGGAAGCTGTTCGCATTAATAAATACCTAAGTGAGATTGGTTTTTGCTCCCGCCGCGCTGCAGACAAACTGATTGAACAAGGGCGCATTACCGTTAATGGAAAGCCCGTAGAAATGGGCATGAAAGTAAGTCCCCAAGACCAAGTAGCCGTTGACGGCGAACAGGTGGGTAAAAAGACTGAAAAGCCAGTCTATATTGCTTTTAATAAGCCTGTGGGCATTGTTTGTACCACAGATACCAAAGTGGAAAAAGACAACATCATTGACTACATAAATTACCCAAGCCGTATATTCCCAATTGGGCGTTTGGACAAACCCTCGGAAGGACTTATTTTTTTAACCAATGACGGTGATATCGTCAACAAAATCCTACGTGCCCGCAACAACCACGAAAAGGAGTATGTGGTGACGGTTAACAAACCCATCACCAAAAGCTTTGTAGACAAAATGGGCAAAGGCGTTCCCATACTTGATACGGTCACTAGGCCTTGTGTGGTTAAGCAAACACATGAGCGTAAATTTCGCATCATACTCACCCAAGGACTTAATAGACAAATCAGACGTATGTGTGAGTATTTGGGCTACCGTGTGGTACGCCTAAAAAGAGTGCGAATCATGAACGTAACCCTAGACATTGGCAAGGGAAAATGGCGCGGCCTGACCAGCAAAGAGTTGGCGGAAATCAACCGACTGGTTGCAGCATCAAAAAAAACCTATGATGGTTAGCGCAATGAAATGTCAACTACGTGTCCTTCATGCCCCCGTACATTCCAAACCGTATCGTCTTCAAAAATCCAATACTGGCCTTTAATACCCTTAAGCACGCCCGAGTATTCAGAGGTTTTGGTAAGTTTTAAGCTTTTAACTTTTTCGGGAAAACGAGCTACGGGAAAGTCAATAACTATGGGCGCGTCTTGCACCACATAAGACTGTACTTCAGATGGTAATTTGGCAATACAGGCGGCTCGCTCGGCTACCAAATCCAAAGCCTCTCCTTTGTTTTGTAGCATGATACGCCAGTTTGTTTTATCATTGAAATAGGCTTTTAATGCCACCTCTGTTATGCCTGCCAAATAGCGGTTGGGGACCTCCACGATGGGAAGGGCTTGATGCGCCCCTTGGTCAATCCAACGCGAAGGCACTTGGGTATCACGTGTTACGCCCACTTTAAGTCCACTCGAAACAGCAAAATAAACAATATGAGGTTGCAATTGCACCCTTTGCTCGTATGCCAAATCCCGATCTTCAATGCCCAAATGGGCTTTGCTGAGCTCTGGTTTCATGATCCATTCTCCAGCACTTGGTATTTCAAAAAAACAAGACTTACAAAACCCCTGACGGAAAATTTCTTTTGGCTGTGAGCAATTAAGGCACTGGGTGCCTGTGTGAACAATATGTACTTCTTTTTCT
>Ga0213862_10000017_pt1 | contig 61446 bp, 66 predicted proteins | sample PICome_7_FD_160092 | JGI IMG/M metagenome (GOLD analysis project Ga0213862, IMG submission 160092) | Coastal seawater microbial communities near Pivers Island, North Carolina, United States - PICO266 | ecosystem: Environmental > Aquatic > Marine > Coastal | place: USA: North Carolina... | reverse complement strand
ACGCGGAGTTCTCGCCATCTAGCCTGAAGTATGTAGCCGCTTGTGCTGCGTATCAGGGCCGCGACGGCACTTCGGCTGCTGCCGAGATGGGGACCAGAATTCACGAGGCTCTCGAAGTCTTTGATCCTTCTGCTCTCCATAATGAAGAGGAGCTAGCTATCTATGAGCAGATCGTAGAGATGGAGCAGGACTTCATGACTAACTTCGGCGACATCGCTGAGGAGCTAAACGAGATCCAAGTCGAAGTTGCCCTAGACGGCACTGAGACATGGGGAACTTGTGATCGCTTTCTGATCCTTAAAGGAGGTGACCGCGCCGTCATGGCAGATTACAAAACCGGAATCAGTATCATTGATCCGCCAGATAAGAACTGGCAGGCGAAAGCATACACATGCGGAGCCTTCCAGAAGTATCCTGAGATTCAGGAGATCGTCTTCGCGTTCTACGTGCCGCAACATAGCGCGACTCTTCACCACACGTTTACGCGAGACGATCTCCCTACTCTGGTCGAAGACCTTAGCCGTGTTATTACAGCAGGCGAAAAGATCCGACCGAAGTGGGAGTCTGGCACACCAGAGTTAGAGGAATGCACTCCAACGCAGTACTGTAGGTTCTGTAAGCATGAAGATACCTGTCCTGCATTAGGTGGACTCGTTATTAGCGTAGCTAAGAAACTAGATACCACGTTACCGGACATCGATCCTACTGACGTAGACAATCCAGCTAGACTCTCTGAGTTATTTAACATCGCGAAGATTGTTGAGAACTGGTCTATGTCTATTAAACGCAAAACACTCGATGCCCTTAAAGACGGCGATCAGCTTGATGGTCTTAAACTTCGCTCGATGGGACGAACTCGAAAGATCTCTGACAATGCTACTTTTGTAAAAATTGCAGAAAAACATGGAATAGATCTGGACACGTTACTCGATCAAGTTAATATCCCGCTCGCCAAGGTTGCCAAGAAAGCGGGAGCCGATAGCAAACAAACTTTCCTCGACGAATGCGAAGATGCAGGAATCGTAGAAACATCCGACGAGCGGCACTGTGTCGCGACTCAATAAACCAAACCAACAATAATTGATATTATGGCTAAAACCAAAACCCAAGAAGTCGTTGCTGCCGAGACCAATACTGGTCTTTCCACCAACGTAAGCGGAATCGAAATCGACGTAGAGGACATCGAGATTCCACGTATTAATGTCTGCCAGAAGATGTCTCAATCCGACGCCCCAGTTGGGTCGATTCTTTTCGACAAGACTTACGAGATCGCTCCACCGGACACTCCGGTTAAGACGATCACTGTCGCCGCTGTAAAAGGCTGGCGGGAGAATATCCCCTTTGATGAGGAGGACATCCCCCGTATCGCTTGGTCTAAATCTGAGTCTGACGCTATTGCAGCAGAGTCAGAGTGGGATATGACCGAGTTCGCCGAGATCACTCTCCTCATGCGTCAGCCTGAAGGTAGTGAAAACGACGAGGCGTTTCAGTTACCTATCGGCGACCACAACTATGCGTTGGGTAAGATTAATGTAGGTAAGAACGCATACCGTTCAACCTACAAGCGTCTTGCGACATTTGCCGCTCTTCAGTCTGGAATCCCTATTCATAGCAAAGTATGGAACTTCGTGTCTGAAGAACTTAGTAAGGGTAAATACACTTGGTTTAATCCGTCACTTACCGTGACTAAGGAAGAAGCTGATGAAGATGTTACCGCCTTTGTTAAAAACTTTCTTGGAGCGTAGTTATGACTGACGAAGAGAAAGAACAAAAAACCCGTGATCTCCTTCTCGAAGAGATCAAGATGCTCGACGGCATGATCGCTGAAGTCGAGGATCAGCTCTCCCAAGTCGGAGCCAACTTGAGAAAGTTGAGGGTAGTTCGGGAAGCACTCCAGCATGTTACTGGTGAGCAGACCGAGTTAGATTTGGACTCGTAATAATAGTAGTTAGAAGCAAGCCCGCCGCAGAGTTCCCAATCATTTTTCTTTGCGGTGGGCTTTTTCTGCTCACAAATAAACTTATATGATTACATACGCATTAGATTTTGAAACCTACTACGACAAGCATTGCTCTATCCGCAAGCTCGGCCCGTTAGGATACTTTTCCCATTACGACTTCGACGCCTATATGGTGAGCGTCGTTGGTGACGATGGATATGAATGGGTGGGTCACCCTGAAGATTTTGACTGGAACCTGCTTAACGGCAATATTGTCCTGTCCCATAACGCATCATTTGATGAAACACTTTACCTCTACGGCATCAACTATGGTTGGTGGCCTAAAGTAGAACCCGCAGAATGGCACTGCACCGCAGACATGGCTGCTGCTGTAGGTCTGCCAAGGTCATTGAAGAACTCAACTGCTGAAGCTTTCGACTTAGAGATCTCCAAATCTACCCGTGATAACATGTCAGGTAAGACGTGGACGGGCATGACTAAGGAGTTCCAGAAGGAAGTAGAGGAATATGCTATCAAGGACTCCGTTCTCTGCCTCCGTCTATGGAAGGCTTACGAGTCTAAGTGGTCTCAGTTTGAACGAGACATCAGCGTCGCAAACCGACGAATCGTTCAGAGAGGAATCCCTATTGACATCGACGCTCTCCGTAAAGCGAAAGAGACAATCAATGAACTCATCTTTGAAACTGAGAAGTCTATTCCTTGGGCTGATGAAAAGCCCTTACTTAGCCGTAAAGCATTCGACGAACATTGCATCAAGCTAGGCATCGAACCGCCCGCCTCTCTAGCTAAGACTGATGTCGATGCCCAGAGGTGGATACTGGCACACGGCCACAAATACAAATGGATCGAAGCTGTAACGAACTGGCGTCGCATAAACACGATCAAGAAAAAGCTAGATAGCTTCGATCATGCTACCATGCCAGACAACCGATACTATGGCGGCATCATGTATTTTGGCGGTCACACTGGTCGCTTCAGTGGTAGTGGCGGTAACCTCAATCTCCAGAATTTGCCGAGAGATGAGATGTTCGGAGTCAACATGCGTAACTTGATTACTGCTCCTGAAGGTAAGAAGCTAGTCGTTGTTGATCTCTCACAAATCGAAGTCCGCACTCTATGCTGGCTGTCCGGCGACCGAGAGACGATGGACGCAATCGAGAAATCGGACGACATCTACGAAGCGTTCGCAATCCAGTTCGGCTTGTGGTCTGGAGATAAAGGAGTCCTGAAGAAAGAAGACGCAAAGCTGAGGCACAAAGTTAAGGCTCTCGTATTAGGCTGCGGCTACGGGGCAGGTGCTAAACGGTTTGCTGAGATGTATGATATGCCCCAGCAAGAAGCCCAAGACGCTGTTGACCTCTACCGGAGGAAGCTCGCGAAGGTTCCCCGCTACTGGAAGAAACTGGACAAAGAAGTCGATAAAGCGTATAATGCTGGTCGCCTGTCTCTGACCCTCCCGTCAGGCAGATCTCTAAATTACGGGAATCTTCGAAAGACTCTGGCTCAAGGACGAGTCCAGTTCGTCTCCAGCATCAACCGGAATGGCCAGAAACGCATCATGAAACTATGGGGTGGAGTCCTCGCTGAGAATCTATCTCAGGCTTTGGCCAGAGATATTTTCAGTTTTATGATGTTAGAGATCGACAAGGCAGGCATAGATATTATCTTTCACGTTCATGATGAAGTAATCTGCGAGTGTGATGAAGATAAAGCCGAAGAGACCCTACAAAAAATTACCCAAATTATGTCCACTCCTCCTGAGTGGATTAGCGATATTCCTCTGGATGCAGAGGGAGAAATTCTAACCCAATACCAAAAATAATGACCTACAGATATTTACGTAACCTACGCAGCAGCAAAGCAGAGAAGACGAGTAAACTTCATAACCTAAAGCTATCTAAACCCCCATTTAAGAATAAGGCGGACTATCGAGAATGGTGTAGCAATAATACCACCGACCACGTCTTCTATGCGTGTGTTGAAGGGCGCGCCCCTTCCAAGAGAATCAGTAATGATAATCCCGTCCATAAAATTCACGGAGTAGTAGCTGACTACGACTCCCCAATTGATTGGGTTAGCTTTGAAAGTAAGCTAGAGAAAGTTTGTTTATCAAGCCCACTACCTACATGGTCCAGCCGAACTCAGAGCGGTTACCTACGATTGGTATGGGAGTTCGACGCACCTATCCCTATCGACCCATCAATGTATGAGTCGTTCATGAACTACATCAACAAAGCCATAAAGATGGATAAGTTGTTTGCTGGCTTTGACAAGACCTCGCTGAGGCCCAATCAATATTTTGAAATAGGTGAGGACTGGATTAAAACAGGAGGACAGGTTAATTCAGACATTATACATGCTTGCTTATCGAAAGCAGTTTCGTCGAAGCCTCCAGAGTCTTCTGACACATCGATCCCGTTAGACGTAGTCGCAGCAGAAGTTGAATCCCGATTCCCTAATCGCTGGTTCGGTGAATTTGAAGCAGGGTCCAGAGGTCCATTATTCTGGATAGACGACGGCATTGACCGAGATGGCTGTCAGGTTGTTGAAGACGGCATCGTCTGTTATTCAGACAGAGCGGGTAAAGGATTCATGAGCTGGTCAGAGATCTTTGGTAGTTCTTTCGTAAAAGACTACGAGACCAAGAAGCTAGCTAACCTACTCGACGAATATTGGTTCAATGGTAAGACCTTCTTCAAGCTTCTGTATGGTAACGCTGTTTCAATACCGAAGGAACAACTTCTTCTTGAACTACGTCAGGCGGGTTTCTCTGTCAGAGTAAGAAGAGGGAGAGCAATCAGTGAAGTAGAAGAAGCTCTCCTGACCGTCAGTAATAACAACCGGATTGATGAGATCGCTCCTGTTGTGTTCTCAAACGAACGCATTGTATCATATAACGCTAGCCGGATTCTCAACTGCTCTAATCTAGTTCCAGTTGACCCTGACTCCGACGGCGACCCATCGAAGTGGCCGTTCCTTCATCAATGGTTGAATCAGCTATTTGTGAATAGCTCTAAGAACTCAGCTTTAGATTACTTTTACTCTTGGATGCAGCGTTTCTACACTGCGGTTTTGGATAGGGTTCCTTTACAGGGACAAGCTTTGCTGCTGGTCGGGCCGACAGGTCGCGGCAAGTCGCTACTGTCGAACAAAATTATCAGCGGACTCGTGGGGGGTTTCTCTGATGCGTCTGACTATCTGTCTGGTCAGACGAAGTTCAACAAAGACTTAGGTAAGGTAGCGTCTTGGGTCATTGACGATACAACCTCAGCAGCAAGCTTTCAAGACCAGAGGCGCGCAACTGAACTACTCAAACGTGCGGTAGCCAATCCCAGAGTCGAGTATATGGCCAAGTATGCAGACGCTATGTCGATTCCTTGGACAGGACGAGTTATCTTGTCACTGAACATGGACGCCAACTCGCTGTCAGTGATCCCTTCTCTGGATACCAGTAATCGCGATAAGCTCATGGCCTTGTTGATTGCTGAATCATCTACAACATCGTTCCCACCTAACGCCCAGTTAGAGGCTACCATCGAACAAGAGCTACCGCACTTTGGTAAGTTCCTGCTCGACTGGAAAGTTCCCCAATCAGTTGAGGATGTTGGTCGGTTCGGTGTTAAGTCATACATCGACCCCACCATCGCAGACGCCGCTTACGACAATAGTAGTCGTAGCTCGATTGCAGAGTTAGTCGAGTTCTTCGCCAAGCGTTGCCGTGAAGTTTATCCTGACTTGGATCGGTGGAGCGGGACTCTCACTGAGTTTCAGGTAATGATCCACGATCTGAATAACGGTCGTGATGTTGGGTCTTCACGTAATCTGGAGTTCTGCCGAAGAGGCATGATAACTCTAGAAGAAGCAAGTCGTGTTAACAGAAAGATCCGCCCGATCACGTCCGAAGGACAAGGCGGCGGTAAATTATGGAGCATTGACCTGAGTGAGAAATACGATATAGGTTATCAAGCGGATGACAAACGAAGATCTTCAGATACGCCGACAGGAACTCTGCGGTGAGTTTTGGATGGATCTACGTGAAGCTATGGAGAAACTCGGAGGAGATCCGTCCATCATAGACGCTTATGTAGACGCTCCGCTAAGTGAGTTCGTAGACCTCGTAGCACCGAACGGAATAAGGCCCGTCTTTAAAAGGACGGGCCATATCCACCACAAAGAGCTACCGCCGGATGATGAGTGACTCAAAAGAATCAGGCCGACGAGTCCTCTTTATTTCGATGTTGTAGCCATCAGCCTTGAACCGAAACCCGTCTGCGTCCCTCTCGCCCTTCTTACTAAACCGTTTTTTGTGGATAATCGACTTCTTAGGCGACCATCCACAGAGCCACACCTTACGAAGGTTCTCGTGGACCCGCATGAAGAAGTATACGTCAGCTTCAAACTTACTGAACTTCGTCTTCACAACTGAGGCGTTGTAGTTAAGCATCGGCCTCGATGTGCATTTCTTAGCCTTAACGTCAACCGTCAGACCTTTGTATTCGTAGTCGTGGGTGAATGAATTATCGCCTACGTAATCGAACTGCTTGAAAGTATTCTCAAATGCTACCTCACCAAGAAAGCCCGTCATGTTACCCTTACCGTTGGTAAAAGAAGTTCTGAGACTACCTAGAGCTTCAGATCTTTTGAAGGCTTCGGCAACATCGTCAGGCGTTGGTTTGTAGATTATGAAACGACTCATGATTTGCGCTTGCGCGCTTTTTTTCGTGCCTTCTTTAGAAGCCTTTTCTTACTCCTATATCTTGCGGTCTTCTCCGCGATCTTCTTTGGCTGCTTGACGTGCTGCTTACCCGCCTTCATCCCTTTCCGCTTCTTGCGGCTAGTGCGAGCATACTCTTCGTCAGTCAAAGCTTCCCGCGCAGCCTTTGGCAAATACCGCTCACCTGTCTTCAAAGACGGCTTACCGGATTTGGTTCCCCATTTCTCTCGTGTCCAATTATCGAGAGACCTCTGTGAAGCTTTCTTAGGCATTAGTAACCGGAGCGTTTGCGGATGATCTTTTTAGCCTTCTTCTTAGTAGAAGACTTAGTCGATGATTTACTTGCTGGCTTTGCGTGTCCGTATCCTTTTTTCTTCATAGCTAAGTGTTGTTCGTAGGTGTTCGCTTTATAGCCCTTACCGGACTTATCATACATCATGTGTGGTTTGAATTTTTTCATTAGTCTCTGTAGCCTCCTCCTGCTTTTTTGTATCGTGCTGCTAGTAGCTGCGCTTTGCGGGCTGACCACTGGCCAGCTTTACCGCCTTTTGTTCCGGCTTTGATTGAGTTAAATAAACGCTTACGCATTGCGGGCTTAGTGTAGTTGCCCGCCTCGTTGACGCGAGACTTAGACTTCTTACGTTTGACTTTCTTGAGGGCTTTTCTTTTACTCATTATTTTAAGCGTTTAAGGATTCGTTCGTAAGCCGGAAAGAAAACTTCGTCGATGCAGCGGATACAGGCTTCTTCCTGAAAGCTCTCGCAGAACGAGATGCCAGAGATATGGAAGGCGGCGTGTAACATTTCATGACGTAAGGTTGGTATGATTTGATTTTCTGGTAGTTTCTTATGTAACTGGATTATTCGTTTTTCGTGTAAGTATTGTCCGTAGCAATCATCTAACTCAGTCCTATGAATCTTGATCCGCTGACCAGCGATCATGACTGACTTTAATTTTTTCACTTATCTGGCAATTCCTCATGCGTTGTTAAAGTATTCGACAATCGCCTCAGCGTAAACGCTCGCTAGTAAGGCGTGTTTGTTTTCAAATAGAACCCATTCCTTCGGGCTGCTGCCGAAGAAAGGCTCGCATATCACGGCAGGTGGTGGGACGCTCCTCAAGAACGACACGCCACGCTGACCTGATCCGACTGCCTTGACTCCGCGATCCTTTTGAACCTTAAAGGTTTCGCTATGGGCTTTAAGAAAACAGTTCGCGAGTCTCTTACCATTCTGGCTACCCTCATAGTGGAGGTATTCGTAGCCTTCTGCTTTCGAGCTTGAGTAGCTGTTGAAGTGTAGCTCAATCGCGATGTCACACTTCTCTTTGCCGACGCTCTGACCTAACCAATCCATCGCACGGCTGTAGCTCTCTGACGGGTAGTCATCGAACACAACAGACTGGATTCCTTGGTGGCGTAGGTGGTTCTGCAAAAGATCAGCGACCTCTTTGTTGTAGCACCACTCATTTACACCACCGACAGAACTCGCACCTTTATCGCCGATCCGGCTGTGGCCGACACAAATGGCGACTTTCTTGAGCTTCTTTACCTTCTTACGTTTAGCAGCTTTAGCCGCTCTGTAGGCGGCTATCAATTCGAGAATCTTGTCGAGTATTTCGCTTGGCTTCATTTCGCGATAATAATGGCGCGTCGGTAGCTGTAATCGCTGTGAAACTTCTGGCCATCACCGACGAAGATGCCTTCCTTAAACTGATACTCAGCCCCTTCAATTAAGGTCACTGTTGGTGGATCGTAGAGCGCACTTCTGTTCAAAGCGGAGGCGTCGCGATAACCTTTCGATACGCAGCTTGGCAGCAGGAGAGCCGTCAGCAGCGAGATCGTCGATTTCATCTTCCAGTTCATAAATGAATTTTCTCCGTTTCCAGTTCAACGTAGCGACATACGCTTTGATCAGCTCAGTGAGCAGCTTAATCACTTGTCCTTAGCCTTGAAGACATTAAGCGCGAGCCAGTCTACAACCTTATACGCCTTGCCGATAAAGGTATCATCCTTCGGTGTAGGGGTAAGGGCGGCGATTGCTGACGCGGCTGCGATGACGGCGGTGACGATTCCGAAGAGTTCGTCTTTGTTTTCTAATATGTAATCAATCATTTCTTACGATTTTTGAATTTTTCAACTGCTGTTATAGCAGAGAGGACGGCGATAATCAATCCGAGAAAAGTCGAGATAAGTTGGATGCCCATATCCAAATCTTCCGGTAAGGTTGACATGAAAGCGATAGCAGATCCAACGATACCGGATATAGGGTGTGTGATGTGTTGAAACATTAGAGTTCAGTAGGTGCTGGTTTTAATGATAAGAATGTCTGCTCAGTAAGTTCTTCGACTGATCCAGCATTAATCGGGCCTTCTAGCATCTGGTCGTCGGCTTCAGTGAACCGCCAGCAGTCAATCGCGATGAGCTTGCCGGAACCATCAGTAGCATCAGAGAGCTGTTCGACCGGAGGCAATCCGGTTAAAGTCGTTCCTTGCTTATTGGGATAACCACGAGACTGGTCTACTCCGGCTGCGAGGGCGGTGTAGACATCTGGCTGACATACATAATACCGAAAGCCAGTATCGGCCCTCGACTGTTCAATCTCTGTAAGTGGTTGTTCTTCGTCCATTATTCAGGTTCTACGAATTCTAGAAAATCATCTAACTCATCGAGTGCCTCTAGGTCTTCCTCAATCGGTGGCTCCCAGCGTAGTCGCTGAAGGTAAGTGTCGAGGTTGATTTCCTCAATGCCATCTAACTCGAAGTCGTCTGTCGGGAGAATACCAGATTTCTTGACGCAGTAAAGGCGGTCTGCGCCAGTCTCTGGGTCTAAGAACAAGTCAGCCCAAAGAGCTAGCCACCGCTCAGTGCCGTCACCGTCAGGTAAACCTCGGGCTTCGTTACCGGATGCTGTGAGTGTCTCGTAGGATTGCTCGTTGGAGAACCGGAAGAATCTATGGGTTTCGTCGTTCATTAGTTAAGGTCTTCTAGTGGTGGAAAGAAGTCAGAGATGTTATCAACGGTAGGTGCGTCCTCTTCGCCTTCGATTAGCTGATAACCGCTGTGCTTCAAGATAGCAAACTGGTCGCCGTCTTGATGCTCAATAACATCAGCCCAGCGAACCGTTGTGGTTCCGTCATAGTTTTCACCAGCGACAATCTTATCGTTGTAAGCGTCGAGTGTCTCTCGGTCTGTAGATGTATAATACATTAGCTGTAGATGTCGAAGTGGTCGTTGATGTTTTTCTCAATGCCTGTGCGGTTTGCTGACTGGTTATTTCCAAAGACAATAACTTCCATTAAAGGGGCGTCTGAGAAATTTGAACCACCTTGCAGGACGTTAAACATATTCTGGCCTATATCAACTTGCGCTTCAGATGCAGTTCCTAATGATGCTCCGTTCCCAAAGACTTCTTGCGTGTTCCCTGCAACTTGGAACGAGGTGACATTACGCCCTGTTTGAGTAGGGTAACCAACAGTACCTAGTGTAATATACGACATCGATGAACTCGTAAGATACAGCCTTGGGATTGCACCAACGATTCCCATAGTTAAATCATCCTCATAAGCAGCAGTAACCAAAAAGTCCGAACTGTCTATCTCATCAGTAAGCGTTGGGTGGAACAAAGTGTCATCTACGCCGTCACCAATGATTGCTGGGTTGTTCGCTGAGTCAGTCACCAGCGTGCCAGCATCGACAATCTTTGGCTGTGCGCTTGCGCTGGACTGTGAGCTATCCCGTCCGTTTGAACTCTGGTCATACCATGTGGTGACGTGGCCGTCGGCTGTGAGTTGGGTTAATTGGACATCTTTAAGATAAAACACATCGCCGCTTGTAGCTGAGGAATCGTGATACCAGTAAAGCTTTTCTGCGCCTGATGTCGCTGGGTTTGTATAAGAATTTACCGTCACAGTCACCCACTGGTCTAACGTGTTGATTGACTCAGTCATCCATTCATTTGCTGGAACATAACCAAATCTGAACTTCAGAGCATTTAAAGATGTGTTACTTGATGGGATGTAAACCTTAGCGGTGAAGCGATAAGCTAACCCATTAACAGCACCCACAGCTTTATAGCCGTAATTGTTGCTTACGTTTGTTATTTTTAAAGCCCCAGTAACTCCTGACACAGACTGATTGTATGCGTAAGTATTACCGCCATCAGAACTCCAACTATCTGTGCCAGAGCTAAAGTCTGAAGTGTAACGGTTGTATTCCGTATTCACCCAGCTCGTCAACGTCCCATCGCTAACCTCAGATGCCGTGAAGTCACTTGTAGCACCATCACTTGAGCGTCGCACATTGACGACATTCGGGTCAGCATCAGCGTCAAACGAACGAAGACTGTAAGCGGCTGCTGGAGCCAAGTCTAGGATGTTAGGAATAACAAGCACTCCATTGATAAACACCTCCCAACCTTTGCCGGAGAGACTGTCGATTGCGGAGTTCGTCGCGGCACTGAGTGAGCCAGTGGCTACGTTGTAGTCGATGTCGATGCCAGCGTCAGTGATTGCAGCGGAACCAGAATTTCCGTCAACTGTGGCAAATTGATTACTTGCATCTATGCCTCGGAGTATATTGCCAACCGAATCAGCGGTGAGGGCCGTACAGCCGTCCCATGTGCTATTGAAACATTGACCTTGAATGACGCTCGGATTCCAATTGGCGAAAACATTGTAAGAAAAATCGGTTAGCTGGTCGCAATCTTTCCAAGCCCGTCGCATCCTCTTTGCATTAACGCCTGTTATTGGTGTGGAAAATGAAGTCAGATTGGTGCCGTGCCATGCGTCTAAGAACTGACTACCTTTGCTCAAATCAATGTCAGCAGGGAAACTTGTAAGCCCACTGTCTCGCCATGCGCTCGTAAAGTTCACATTCTGTGCGCTCGTGCCTAGCTTTGCGTCTTGCGGGAATGACGTGAGTGCCGAGCAGTATTGAAATGCTGACGTGAAATCAGAACAGCTACTAATGTCTATATCTCCAAATGAGCTTAATGACGTGCATGAATTCCAAGCATACGAGCAATTTGTGGCTGTGGGCAACGGTGTGCTAAACGAAGTGAGTCCACTAGACTGCCATGCGGCAGCAAAGTTCACATTGCTTGCGCTCGTGCCGAGCTTTGCGCCCGCCGGAAATGATTGAAGTGACGAGCAGTTTTGCCATGTAGACGTGAAGTCATTTCCGTTTCTTATGTCAAGCGGGGGGAAGCTATTAAGTGACGAGCATGAAAACCATGTAAATCTTAGAGATGTTGCACTTGAAACGTTTATAGAATTAAACTCAACAATGTCTGACCTCCCGTAAAAATAAAGTGCTATTGACGATGATGTCGTGCCGTCTGAGGAACCTCGGTCAATTAAGAGCTTCCGCGCCGATTCAATGTCAGCACCGGTTGCGCTTTCTGGTAAAAGTAGCATTCCGTATGAATCTCCGGTCTGGCGAAATATTGCGTTTCCTACATTTCCAAGGTTACCCAAAAGATTCAGCTCAGTGACCGCATTGGCATTCACGCGATACGCAAAGGTTCCGAGTGATGTCCCTACGACCTGCCAGCCAGCTTGGCCTCCTGACAGTGGACTTGCAACCACAAGGTGGTCAGCGTTGTCGTTAAATGTAACCTTGTAGCCATCCCGTGTCGGCTGGTCGTTGACTGTAGATTGGCTAACAGAAGCGTTAAGTGTATTATCTGAACCAACAATATTACCATTCCAATAGCTCACAAAGGCAGCAGGAGAAACAATAGGGAAAATCTGCGGGTCAAAGAAGTAGTAGCCAAAGCCGTCCTTTAGGTCGAACACGTTGTTCCGGTTATTAATATAATTACGAACAGAGTCAGCTTGGGCATCGGTGATGGTCGCAGGGAAGAGTGCAAGGTATTCTAGGTCGATGGCGGCGTTTTCCACAGTTGTCCCCTCATCTTTCCCGATGTTAAACTCTTGAGCTTCTAAAGCTAATGTGTCTGTTTTAGATTGGAAATCAGCACCGTTTACTAAACTTGATTGTGCGCTGTTAGTGACTTTAACTTGGTGTAGAATATCGCCATTTTCGTCATCAAACAAATCTGGGTGAGAAGTCTCGCTTCCAGAAACAACAGCATAGGCTAAGTCTCCTGTAGTTGTGACTTGTGCGCTAAAAATATTACCTGTCGTATTATAATCAAAACCACCAGTTTTATTGACTGTAAACACTCGGCCCCATGAGTCACCGCCACTTCCCAACACACTAAACGCCGCGAACATATAAGCACCATCAGTTATCGTCTGGTCGAATAACCCTTTGAACCCATCATCAGCACCATCGAACCGAAGCACTGGCTTCTTGATAATCGTCGCTGGGTCGTTGCCGGCTTGGTTGATTGTTACCACTTGGCCGGAGCCGCATTTGAACTTGGTGTCACCGTGGCGCACGTTGGTGGCCGTGAAGTCTACGTCTAGGACTGGTGTGCCGCTCTGAGTTGCGTTGTTCCAAACTTTTGCTCCCGAGACTTTTCCGAGCGTTGTGCTTGTAAGATTAGCTGAACCAATGGCCAACGGTTGGGTAACATTAGTCAACACACCGCTGCCACCGCCGAAATTATACGGAACGGATACCCATGTTGCACCATCGTTTAACGAGTAGAAAAATGTAAACACTGACCCCGCACGAACTGCACGAATGCTTGCCGTTGTTTTATCCGGTAAACCAGTAGGGTCACTAAATACAGATGAAACGCCACTCATGTCTAAGCGAAAGGAGCCAGAGGTGTGAACCGAGAACTGCCAACTACTACCTTTTGCAAGCGTAGTTACTTGAGTTGAAGGAGTCCAGTCAGGGAGGTAAAGGTTATCAACTTGAAGAGTGAAGTCACCAAAGCCGTCAAGGTTTGCAGCATCTGGAACATTGGCATCGTTACCGCTAACACCAGAGAGATACAGATAGCCTTTACCATTGGCATCCAGCGGCAACGCTTTAGGCTGGTTTAGGGCCACGTCTTGTTTCGCATCGCCGCCCTTTTGTGAACCGCGAGCCAAGTTGCGAAGAACCGGAACTGGCTCAAGGAAGTCAGCGGTGGTCAGGGCTTCTGCTAGAACATCTCCAGATGTCGCTGGGCTGGTCAGGGTGGATAGATTGAGTGCCATTTGTTATAGAGAGTCTGAGTGATAAGGCCAGTAGATGAGACGCTTGATGTGGCCGTTGAGCTTATTGGCGTCCCCTTGGTTATAGCGCGTCCCGATGTTCATTCTATTAATCGAAGTAGCAATAGACACACTTGTATCAGTGATAACGCTTCCTCCGTTTAGTGAGCCTTGGACATTGTTAGTTTTATAACTAAGTGCGATTCTGTTTAATGTGTTAGCGGATGGTCTAGTGCCAATACTAAAATCTGCTTGTGTGGACCCACTTGTTTTAACAAATCCTCTTACTGAAGTTGTGGCGTTATAAAGAATAATTCGATTATTATCACCGTTATCGACGCTAACAATAAAAGGCTGACCGTCTGATAACCTAGTATTACTCTCAGCATAAAACGTCCCCTCGCTCTGGTTGTAAAAGTCCGTAAAGTCACTGCCGGTTATCACAAGGTCATCAGCGGGTCGCGTTCTTGCTGCGGCATCACCGCCTGATGTCGGTATATAGGACGTGGCGACACTTCCGGCCTCGACTTGCGCTCCCCATAGGTAAACAGTCGCTGTGTCAGGGACGTTAGGTATTCCATAACCATCTCTTAAACCAATCTGTAAAGAGCCACCTGTGTCCGTTTGTTCTATCCGTGTCCATTCTGTTGTAACATCATATGCTACCCAACTACTTGAGTTCCGGATGACAATCCTTTGGTTTGTGTCGGCTTTAATAAACAGGCTTGCAGTGTTTTGTTGAGAAGGGAAAGCGTCAGAAAGAATGCTGTAATTAGATGGGTCATCTGCTGCACCTTTATTGAAAACAACCTTGTCAGCACTCTGTGTCCCATCAGGAGCGATTGTGTCATTAGATGTTATAGCTGGAGCTACACCAGTTCCCCCGCTTTGTTTATCCCAAGAAGATTGACTAAAGTCTTCACTGTAAGTAACCAAGTTCGTCGCACTCGGCTCCACCAGTATCATCGGCACACGCGGCCCGTAGGTTGCGCTGGCGATAAACTTCGGGCTTCCCGTTGTATTCGCCACGAAGGAACTTGCGGTTGTGCCTTCTTCAAGCTGTGGTCCCCAAATAAGATAAGATGAAGCAGGAGTGGAAGAACCGTTTGTAAAAATAACAAAACTGTGAGTCGTTGCTGTTGCTGTTATGGTGTAGCTTGCTCGCTCCCAATTATCTGTCGGTGTAAAACCTATACCGCCAGAAAGTCCTGTAAAATGAGTGGCCTGCTGAATCTGTGAAGTCCCGTCGGATTTAACATAAAAGCTAGCAGTGTATTGCTGCCCAATAGTCAATCCTTCTATAGTCTCAACGATTTGAGGGTAGGAACCTCCGTTTGATACAATTCTGGTGGCTTCCTGCTCTCCATTCGGAGCAGTGTCATAATTGTAAACCGGATTGCCCATCTGCGAGCTAAAGGACCAATATGCTTGGTTAAACTCAGTATTGATAAACCGCTGAAACTTCGTCGGAGTCAACTCGGCTCCCTGTGTCTGGTCAACGCGCACCGTGTTCGGAGTAGCCGATTGGATCAAACCATCAGCATCCGTATACGTAGCAACACCAGCTCGCGTTGCCGTAATCACATCCAACGTCGATGGAACCGACGGATCAAGGTCCAGCGTAGGGTTCTCAAACGTCCCGATCATACTCGACTGTGTGTCGAATAAAAGATACGGGTCCAAGGATAAGGGGTTGAAGGGAATTACCCCACCCTTAGTAATACCTAAGCCGAGACCGAGACGTGACATGCCGGATTATACTTGTTTGTATGCTAGAACCTTACCTGAACTCAGAGTGAAGGCAGTAATCTGACCGTAAATAACCGTTCCCGCAGAAATGGCAAATCCGGTTAACGCTCCTTCTAACTCAGGCCAAGTCAGAGCCGAGAACGTAGCATCCTCAAGGATCTGCAAAGCGCAGAACTCACCAGTGGTGGCGGAGGTGTCTGTAACGATCTTAGCCCCACGTTGTCCGAAGGTTTGTTTGTCGATGTTGTTAGTCATGAATTAAATAATGTTTGGGATGTGGAAATTGTTTCCGGCTGGTTTAACTGTGAGTTTTGGCTTCGCGGCTCCTCTGGCAGCGTCGAGTTCTTCGTCCAGAAGCTTTTGACAGATCGTCCAGTGGTATTGGGCGCGTTCCAAATCGGCATTGTCCTCTGCCAGCATGCCTAAAAGACCATGCTTAATAGCGTTCAGGTTGCCTAAGTGTAAAATGTCATCCTGAGTCAGGACTGGTTGCCACGCCCGTTTGAGCAGCAATTTGACGTTCTTGGTAGAGGAATCACTGTTGTGGAACCGGAATCGACGGTAGCGAGCTACGCCGTCGCCTTTGACTACAGCTAGTGTTGTCTCTGTGTTATCCACTGAATAGTGACCGTAAACACGGACTTCTTCAGGAATATCAGCGAAACTAATGGACTTTATACTAACAGCCCCTGCACTAGTAGTAAGAGGGGTGCTTCCTCCTGCTAAATCAAACGTATGGGTGACTACTGAGTCTTCCCCAACTTCTGAGTCCCCATTCACACCATAAACTACCGTAATTGATCCAGTCGTAGGTAAGTTAGTGTTTGGTTGAATTGGGGCTACTCGTATACTGTAAATATCAGTAACTACTTTATGAACTAAATCCTCTTTAGCCTCGTGGAAACCATCGTCCACAACACCGAAAATTGGCGCAGGACCGCCACTGGCGTAGCCAGAAATACGATAATCATGCCACTGAGACTGTGTATCTACCGGAGAATTCTGCAACATTGCGCCTAAAAGGCTCTCAGAATGCTCCGGTAACGAGAAATACTTGTTCGTAGTCTCAATAGACCAGTCATACAGCAGATCCCGCCACATCCCCATCGCGTAGATTCGGGGCATGACCATGTTCAATTTCGCCACGATATCCTCATCGGGGCGGACATAGTCAGATAAGGCTTTGGTCACCGCCTTGACAGTCAACGCTGGCATAGGCCGAATATACGGGGTTTAGGTGGTCAAGTCAATCACTGAGAAATAGGCTTCTTCTACCGCTGATCCTTCCATATCCCTAAGAAATCAGCGTAATCCATCAGTCGCTCCTTGCCGCCTCCGACAAGGTGCAAGATATGGTTGTTGGCTAAAGTCCATTGGCGGTCGTTCACGTTACGTTGATTATATTCCTCACCGATCCAAGTAATGTCAATACCAGCCTCTGCCGTCCGCATATTCAAGAAATCTTGGTCGTATCCCATCTCGTCAGGGTATGGTGGGTCGAAGTTTAGGGAGCGGAGGGCGTCCAAACGGAACAGTAATACCCCTGCGTTGAAGTAGGGGTCGTCAATGCTGGAGACGTTCTCCGTGCTGTCAGGGTAGTGTTTGGCGACCCACTTCTTATACCTATCGTCTTTCGTTGTCCACGCTTGATCTAGAGCGCACACTAGGTCGCCTCTCGTTTCAAACAGATTGGGGCAGCTCGGTAGAACCAAGACATCGCAGTCCAACACTAACACTTCCTTGTAATAGTCCTGCTCTCGAAAACGCTTCAGAAAGTCAACGAAAGCCCAGACGGGGTTGCCTCTATACGGCTTACGCGACTCTTCAGGGAACCACTTCACCTCATGAAAGTCAGCCCCTACTTTACTCGCATAGTCCCGCATGGAGGCTACAGACGCGTCCACCCAAGGCATACCTCCAATAGCAAATGTAACAATAAGTCTCATCGTCTAAACAGCTTTACAAAAGCGGTTACTGTTTGTCCACTCTTCATTTACACTACCAAAATTTAGTTTCAAGTGTCTTCCCGCTTATATTCGACGAACCAGCTCTCTGGCCGACAACCCACTCTTTCGGGCAGTAAACTGGCCAATCCTTACGGCGGTGGGCTAATTCAAGCTGGTGGTCGATGTGCTTGTTAGTATTCCGGTAGTCCGTCGCATACGAGATATGCCGATAAAAGTGCGTGAATGTAGGCTGGTTAACAGCGTATGCGTGTGTCCTGTTAATTGAGTTCCCAACAATTACGTTAGGGAACTCAGTAGGTGTAGGGTCGCGGCGGTGTTGGCCACCTAAATAAATCTGCCCCCAATCCTTTGGCACTGTTTCCATAAAGTTATTTAAGTTCTCCAAAGCATCTTCTTTGAAGATCACGTCGTCTTCCAACACCAATACGTTCATGAGGTTTGGGTTTCCGTTATCGTCTCTGTCGTGAATTACGTCTTCTAGAATCCTTTGGTGCGAACGCAGACAACCCCACGCACCTCTGCCAGATCCCCAGTCAGCCGGACACGTTGTCCAGTCGCCAATTATAGCAGGATAATAATGAACCCAGTCATTATTAGCCATTCCGGTTTCTTCCAGATGCTTCTTCGTCTCTTCAAGACGATCCGGCCTATGGGCGCAGTTGATCACGTAAACGCGGTCAAACCAGTCAGTTAGGTTCTTCATGGGTTTCCTTCTCCTTCGGACACAGAGGAAAAACTTTTAGCGGAGCCGGATGAAGATGAGGATGAAGAAGACGGAGGGGGTGGGAAACCAACTCTAATCACATAGTTCGCCTTCTGAGGAGCCATGTATATGTAGTCTCCTTCAGTTACACCGTAAGAATACCACGAATCAGTGGCGGTATTCGTCTTAGATCCCGACCCTGCAAGTTCTGAAGAGATCTCCTTATACCCTATTTGATCCGTCGCTGGGTCGATCCAGAATATGTAAGGTATCTCATAGGGAACAGAATAGATGGTTCCGTCTGGACCTAGAACAGACGAGAACGACTTCATTTTGAAAGTCGTAACTGGATCAGAAGGATCGTAAGTGTGTGTAGTCTTAGCAATCCGTAAGGCTGAAGGAAGTTGGATTTCAGTCGCGGAGTCATCCGACGGGTCTATCTTCAGGATAGCATTACCATGCCTTGGGAAGCAATAGATGCATCCATTTGAAGGGGCATAGGTTCCGCCGGAATATTTGTTCCAATAGGCGTGGTTAAGCCAGATGTTTCGGTGGTAAGAACCCGTATAATAAGGCTCGTTACCCGTCAGAAGATCTGAACCTAATGTAATACTGTCATTAGAAGGGTTAAGGATAGCGATACGATCCGCTCCATAAGGTGTGAGATATACTTTTCCGTTTGGAGCTTTCGTGGCACCAAAGTATGAATCATACATCCACTTTAGATCACTATCTAGTTCTTCACTCCAGCTCGGCGTGTTACTTGAACCAGCTCTGTAATAATAAATACCTCCAGTTCGCGATGGAGTAAAACTCAATAACGTCTGTGAGAAAGAAGTTAGGTTGAACTTAGAAATGAATGGGTTGGCGTAGGTGGAGACATTCCTAGAATAAATACTGCCGTATATGTGACCATTAGCTTCAGCCCCTCCTCGTATATTGGTGTGGGTTAGACTGCTTGAGGGTCTAGCCGTAATTACAGGTGTAGAACCTGTTCCATCAATCTCTAGATAATTAAAAGCGGAATGGGGGTTAGCATATATTTTTCCGTTACTAGCAGTAAAAGAATCCACATACTTCTGGTTTCCGCTCCCAGTTACTGGATTTACTATTTCGCTGGTCGTATCATCTGAGGGGTCTATGACTAGGATATTACTAGAAATATAAGGGGTAGCGTAGAGCTTGCTACCACTCTTCGCGATTCCCCGCCATTTAAGATTACCAGAATCCCCTAAGTCACTTCCAATTAGCTGTAGATCCAGTAGTCTATCGACACTCTGGCTTCCGCTACCGCTGTCACTACTACCACTCGACATAACTAATCTCTAGGATAAGCTGAGTTAATAAACCTCTCGTTAGCGATGAATTGCTCTTTGCTGCGCTCTGGCATATCAAAATCTTTAAACCCTTTACGGGTTCCAGTCAATTTCAATGTTACTTTGTTTGGTCGTAAGAAGGAAACTGGTAAAGCATCTAATATAACTTCATTGCCCTTAATGACTGCTCCGACTGGCCCTAGCTTGTCTCCAGATATTCCGGTGACTACCATAGAGTCACGTTCACATACTGCTAAGAACCTGTCATCGATTCGGGCTACTGTCTTGGCTCCTTCTAATGGCACGTCCCTCATCACGAACTCAAAGAGAACCTCATTGGATTCCATCGTGAATAACGCGCCGTATCCTTTGTCGTGCCAGTCCATAGGCACAATAGCAGTAGACTTATCAGAGCCGGAGGTAGAATCTGAAGTAGAACCGTTAGAAGACTCTTCTTGGATTCCAAAAGCTGTTAACCAGTAAACGTCAGTAGATATGTTCTGATCTAGAGATGAGATCTCATAACCCGCATTATTAGCAGCCACATTACCTATCTTAACGTAGAACTTTCCGCCGCTGTCATTAGGTAAATTTTGTTGAGTGGGAGGTGCGCCATTCTCATCATCCCCTCTAATATCGCACAAAGTTACACCGCCCGACGAATCAGTTTCCCAATAAAGATAAACATTCCCACGAAAGTCTAGTGTGTAGAACTTGTATCGGTTCTCAGAAGAAGAGAGATTAGATGGGACTATAGTCTGTGGGTTATTAACACCAGTCTGGGACACTAACCCGTCCGTATTGAATACCATCCGGTTGATCTGGTGGACCAGAACACCGAAATAGATGTGGATCTTCTCGTTAGGAGCAGGACGTAAAGCAAACGGAAAGGGCTTGTAGGCCGGAGGTTCTGGGACAACTGAACTTGTTGAGACCAAGTCAGCGTCTGAAAGTGCCACTGTGTAGTCACTCAGACCTTCGTCCGGTATATCGTAAGAGATAGGGACTTCTATATCCAAGCTGTTATCTTCAGAACTCATGACGGTGGGTAGACAGTCGTTGTCTGCATCAACCAACCACCCCTAAAAGGTTTGACTTCAGAGGAAGCCACATGAGGCTCCCAACTTGTGACATTCGTCGCCCCTTTAGTATACTGTGCGTTAGTCAGTTTCCAAGTCTCATCATTAGATCCGGTGCTGACCGTAAAGTTTACTGCTCCGTGAAGTGTCGCCGGTATGTTTAAAGTGAATAACGGATTTACGATTTCGATCTTTTCAGGCTCCGGCTTCTCGTCTGCTGCGACTCCCGCAGGTTGGGTAGCCGACCAACTAATGTTTACAACAGCTCTGCACGGTCCTTTGAATGCACCCTTCTCATACTGCACTCTCGGAAACGTTCTCTCCCCACCTGACCTCAACTCCCAGACATCAAACTCTACTCCCGCCAGTATAGGAGGGAAATAATACGTAATAACAGTCTCGTATTGTAAACGAGCGCAGTCATTTACCGAGTAGAATCCCCCCTCCTCTGGACGATGGCTTGTAAATTTAGAACCTAGATCAATAGTATTCAATTGATACCCATCAGAGAAGTAAGTCTGTAATGCGGGATCCCCTAACGAATACGTCTCATAATCTGAATCAATGGATGATATAAGGTCGTTGATATCCCTAAAGTTTCTAGGCGCACTAACAAAACCTCCTACTCCTCCATTGGTAGTAAGTAACCCAAGTAAAACACACTCTCCATTTATGACTAAAGTAGCTGGGCTACCGGAATCCCCACCTACTAGGGTTTCTGACCATGTGCTGAGATTAGTAGCGGGAGATATCTGAAAAATCCCATACGTGTCCGCTGGATTATCGTAATCGAAATCTTTGAAGTCGAGGTTTTGGATTTTCCGTATGTGAGCTTTTTCTTCTGCGTCAGTTTGCAACACTAAAACCTCTTCCGCCTCAGCAGGAGGGGTCGTCCATTGATTAACATAAGCAAGAGTCCCGAATTCGTCTAGCTGGAAATATTGATAAGCGTCTTTAGGTAAAACTTTAACGATATCGATAGCAGCAGGTAAGTCCGCGTCTAGTAATGCTATACCGAAATCACCAGCACCATAACCTCCTGATGGGTGGTTTTTTACCGATAGAATTTTTCGGGCGTAGATTTCGCTGTTCCTAGAACAAAAATAAACTACGTCATTAACTGCATATGGGTCATGCTCCGCATATAAGACGTGCCTTGGTGTTATCGCTACGCCATTGTGGAATTTACCGTCACCCTCGCTCCCTAGCCTATTGTTATAAGCAACAAAGCCTGTAATACCTTTTAAATTATGCGCCCAACAGTTAGCGTTACGCACTAAACTCGGTCTGGTTAAAGGATCAGAGGCATCTAATGAACCTGTAGCATAGGTGCTGAACAAGTTCATGTCTGATGGATTCTTGTTAGCTATAGCCGCGAGAACAGAGCTTCGCGCGTTTGTCTGAAGCTCTTCTCTATCAGAGACAGAGTTACACTTAACAACCTCCTGCTCCGTAACGGAATACCAATTGTCGGACAGCTGTTGGGCAGTCCTTACGATTCCGTTATTCATGCCCCAATAATCATTATTGCGGTTCTCGACTAAATACTCGATTGTATTTACATTGTCGGGCTTCTCCCCTTTGTGGTAGAGAGTCTGCTTTATGTAATTAGTCGTCCTAAAGAAATCATCAAAATTCAGTTTATACAAAGGAACCTTCTTTACATAGACCCTCTGCTCAACCACATAAAGCCCGCTAAGTATTTTATCACTTATAGGAACCTGCTTGCGCTGAGACAACACATAAGTCCCGTTGAACTTGTTAGCCGGAACGTCGGGCATCGCTGAACCCATAGCTGGAAGTTCTGAACTAAATTCACTACGCCTAACTACGTAATCTCTCGTGACTGCATCAAACTTTGTGCCGCCGATATCTGCTTCACTGAATGACCAGTTGTCGTTATCCTGATCAAGCTGGTCCGCCGCATAGTAGTAACGGTAGTAACGGCTCTGCTCGTCTACTGATTGAACATAGACTAACCGATGATCTGGCCACTTCTTATAGTCAGGGTGCTTACTACCGTATTCCGGTATCTCTGTACCGACCCGCTCTGCGTCTACAGACTCAAAGAATAATATGTCGTTGACGTTCGGTGTAGGGAACGTAACGACTGACTGTCTCTGCGGTGATGGGTTAAGAGCCATTATCTTTTAGGTTTAGCCTATACGCCAGTTACTACCATCGTAATATACAGGGACATAATGTGACCCACCACCAGCTACAATAGCACCGTGATGTGAAGATAGCGACTGGTTAGAATCATTAACAAATGCCCTCATACCTGCGGCGGGGGATGCTATATTTGATAAAGTACTGAACGGGTATACTGCACTTTGGACAACTCCAGTAACAAGAATCCCACTAGGGGTTGTTTGTAAGAGGGGCGCATTATCGTGATATATTGATACCGATCCATCTGCTACGCACGCGATGAAGGTCTCGCCAGTATATTTCTGTAGGTTCAGGTTGGCTGCTCTGATGTTTAAATTACCCGTACCACTGTCGTCTATGTAACTATTAGAACCATCATGGTAGAGTTGGAGATCCTGATCCGCTCCAAATGTTACTCTACTATTATCTGGCCAAGTTGTATACCTAGTTCCTGAAGAGGCTAAACCACCATCCAATCTAAAATATTCTGCTACACTACCAGACCCATTATCTGCGTAATAAACTATGTCTGTATCAGCAGACAGAGTACTTATAAATAAGTTTCCTGTTAGATTATTTACTATCGATTGAGTGCCGTCGTGGTATAACTGTAGGTCGTCACCACTACCTATTTTAATTTTACCTGAGTTAGCTCCTGAAGTGTCTTGGAGATCAATATCACCACTCAAATAAATGCTCTGAGTTGTGATACCTGTCGCACTCGTCGCTAACTTTACCACATTGTTGTAATACAAATTAACAGCACTGTCAGGAATAAACTCGGCCATGTTCTCGCCGTCTGTCTTTTCTATAGTGATTGTAGTATCACCTTGTATAAACAAACCGCCTGTACCTGATTCTTTAATGTAGCTGTTATTTGAGCCGTGGTATATTTTTAAATCCTCACCTGCACCAAAAGCAATCTGAGAACCGTCTTCCACTAGCTGATCGCCTGATATTGTCAGTAACGATTCAACTTCCGCTGTGTCACTAACCACATTACTTATGTTAATGTTACCCGTCCCGTCACTAGCTGTGCTACTAGTAATTACATTAGGGCCAGCCGCGCCGTCCGCACCATTAGTTCCATTAGTGCCGTTCGTCCCATTAGTGCCATTAGCTCCAGCAGGTCCAGCAGGCCCAGAAGTCAACGTAAGTTGCCAGTTGTCTTCAGTTACCGCTAAATTGTGACGGAGTGTTTCTGTGATCTCTACAGCCATTATATGTCAGTTACGTTGTTCTCAACCTTTACGTCTCCATAGATTAATCGGGTCGTTACGCTAGAAGTGTTCTCAAAACGGAACATATCCCACTTGTAGTTGACATTCCCATCAAGCTTTAAGCTCTCCGCCTTATTCAAGGTCGCAGTCAAAACACCATTGACCGCATCCGTAATAACACAAGAAAAAGACGCAACAAGAGGTTTACCTCCGTCGCGCCTGATCTCAGCAGTGAATGTGTCGCCAGTTATATTAACGACCGCATTACCACTCGTCTTAACAGTCAACGTAAACGAGTAATCCTCGCCACGACTTACAATAATGTTATGCTTTGCTGCTGCCATCCGTCATAGCCTTTTCCACGGCAATGACGAAGCCTACCTTATCTGAGTCGCCTTGTCCAGCGTCCGGTTTCATTGGGCCGCCGTTCACAACGTAGGAATGAACCGTGTCCAGATAATCATTGGCCAGCGTCACTTTTGACTGAACCCACGCTTCTGAAAGCCTAGGCGAGCCACAGCCACACTGTTGCAGGAGAGCCTCAACATTAGCTTGCACATTAGAAAGCTGCTGATGGATCATCTCCAGATCCTTCTCAGCATTTTCATGCTGAGGAGAATCTTCGGATTGGTATACGTCGTCCATTATTCGTCGCGGTAAACTTGAAGGGCAAACTGGTTAGCAGTCATATCCCCTAAACCACCTTGTTTAGCAAGTAGCTTTTTCATCTTTTCAAGCTTACCTCTGTCCATGCTGGACTTAGGGTCAAACTCAGTAGCGTGAGTATTCTTGAACAGACCAATAGCTTCTTCAGTGTAGTCAGTTTCTGGTTCTTCAGAAGCTTCTACCCCTGCTTTTACTTGGTCTGAGATACCTGCTAGTATGTCGGAAAAGCCACCACTTTCTGAAGGTTCTTCTTCCTCAGACGCGGCAGCGCGTTCAGCATCTTTCCGATCTCGGATAGCTCTGATCTTTTCTTTGTTACCTGCATACCTTTTTTTCCGCTCTTCTAGACTTTCTTTAGGTTGAGCTGGTGCTGATGATGGTGGACTATCAAGTTCCTCAATGCGCTTATCCATTGCCTCAAGCGCACTGTCATACATTTTTTCTTCCGCTGTTTTAGAGTCGGAAGCCTGTGACAATCCTTCTCTAGCTAAACCTGCGGCGGCGGCAAGGTCAGCGGCATCAAAGGGTATAAGAGGGTTGTAAGGGATCTTCGCTGAAGGCCCCTCTTCTCCTAAACTAATCTGAGGTTGATATTTGTCTGCCAACCCAGCTCCTTTTTCAACTAAGCCAGCTACCCCTTCTCCTAGTTCAGCAGCTCCACGCTTTATCGCCCCCCTCGCTCTTGATGGAAGAGAAGCAACTTGAGTAGCGTCGCGGCCTACTGACTGAACCAAATTAAGAATCTCAGGGTTAGCTGCAATTAACTTTTTGAAAGCATCGAATGTTTTAAAATCTAATGACATAATAATTGTTTCTGTAAAAAAGAACCCCGCTACCCGTTTTAGAGACAGGTAACGGGGTTCATGTTAAGTGTTACGTGATTCGGGATTAGGCTGGATCAAGAGTTGCCTGAAGAGCAATAGCGAGTTCTGAAAGCTTAATCGTTTTAGCTTTTTGCTCAGAGACGTCATAGATCTGGATCAGATCGTCTCCATGAGCGCGAGTAGCTACGTCTGCGGTTACTCCAGCATTAACTCCAGCTAAAGTTGAGACCTGACCTGTTGGTGCGTCGTCTAGTGTTGGCATAATTCTATATAAGTTACGCTAAGTAGGGGCAGCGAACTACCCCTACTCAACTAGATTAATTAGGCAGCAGGAGTGCTGGAGTCACGCTTGAAGAGGAGAACATAACCAAACTCAGTCTTAATGGGCTTGGTAGCACTGGCAAGAACACCACGGAAGAATCCGATGGTTCCGTCAGGGTTAGTAATCTCGTTAGCGATGTTCTTCCAGTCAAACTTACCACGGTAGTTGACAGGGTCGAAGCTGAGTCCGTTAGAACCACTCATTGGATTAGGAATGAGGGCTTCGCAAACTTCAGGGTGAAGAACGTAGGCTGCTTCAAACGGAGCTGACTCGTATGAGGGGTTAGGAGTAGCAATTCCTCCAGCGGATACACTGTAAGGCGCAACAAGTGAGTAGTTAGAAGCATAACGCGGAGCGAGGTCATCAACAAGGTGGTAGAATCCTCGGAAGGACTTCTCGATACCGAGTGGAGCGATCAGGTCACTTACCTTAGCGTTGTTGTAGCGAACGTCATCACGGAATCCGGCTTCGGTCTGGAGCTGATAGGAAGCCTCAGAAGAAAGGACAAGTGAGAACACTGGGCGACCGTTTTCACGACCGTAAGCGTTAGAACCTGCACCCCCACGGATAAGACTGTAGTAGATCTTATCAAGGATTGCGTTAGATACGTTAGCAGTAACAGCCGAAGTAGGAACTTTAGCAATAGACTCTTGAGCGGCAGTAATTGCGGTTCCAGTAGCTGCACAAAGAACTTTGTTGTCAGCGATGGCGTGAAACTCATCACGGTAGCGGTTTTCCCAAGTGTTGCGGGTAACTTGCGTCATGATGTCCATGATAGCACGAAGCTGGTCCTGACGGTGTGCGGCGAAGCGGAGGTCTTCCAAAGAAATCTTCGGGGACTCAATTACGGCGCGTTGCAACGAGAAAGGCTTGAGCTTCTTGTTGAACTGAACGAACGAGCGTCGGTCGGTTCCGGCGGGGTTATTGTCAGTGACATCTTGCCCGTCACCGCGACCGCCTTGAACGTCCTCAGCAGTGTCATTGACATTAACTAAGTCTCCAGTATTTGAAGCTGGGGTCTGACTAGAGAATGTCCCACCAACATTAGACCATGCGCCAGCTCCAGCAGCAGTGGTTCCTGCGGCATCAGATGTCGCAATAGCGCGATCATATACGAGCGTGGTCTGCTGGTAGCCCATTCCATCAGGAAATGCGGACTGCTTAGTAAGGTCCAACCAAGGAGAGGTGTGGAGCGTGCGTGAGTAGATGTCGCTGCCGATGCGGTTGGCTTCTTCAGCGAGAATAGTGTTGATTGAAGCGAGGCCGGTAGACCCCAAATTAAAGGTAGACATTGTTTTAAATAAATAAGGGTTTGCGCTTCCAGCCAACGTGGTCGGAAACTAAAGAGTTTTAGGGCGAACCTCTTAGAACTAATCAATGGCTAGAGCAACCTGAGTTTCTATGTGCTTTACCAGTTGTTTAGAACTATTTAAGGCTAGAGCAACCCAACTGATAAGCGCATATTAACACTGTCTGGCGATCTGTCAACGGGGTCACACAGCACCCAAAGCAGCGTTCACTCGCTCTTCAAAGCTCCCATTTTCAGGAACTCCAGAACTAGCGGCAGGGGCTTTCGTCTGACCAGACATCGCTGGCTCCGCATCCTCATACTCAGCAAGACGATCAGTCAATGACTCGACTTCTTTCCTCATCTCAAGATACTGCCGAACAACCGTCGGGAACACTTGGGCTGAGACCGCATTGTAGGCGTGGTCAACAGGATGGAGGACAGAAGGATCAGTCTCTGATGCCTTCTGCTGGATAGCTGACATGTCAAGACCTTCGATTCCTTTGAGGAAGGGCAACTTTTGCTGGACTCTTTCGACGACATTTCTTGTGATATTCTGCCTAAGTTGGGCTTGTTCCGCTGCTGTGGCTGCTTTCTGCTGCTCTTCAAGGTTCTTAGCTTCCGCTAATGCAGCATCAGCATTCTCATAAAGCTTCTCACGCCTCTTAAGAATCGGGTCAATGTCTTCCATGATCCGATAAATCTTAGCCTTATCACGGTCACTAGCATTTGGCAACAACTCACCAAGTTGTTCTTCCTGTTCTTCAGGATCGTCTAACGCTAATATGTCAATCAATGAATCTGAATCGACTTCATACTTGTCAGCGATCTGGTCAGCCTGCTCAACAAGAGCTTCCAACGGCTCCGACACTATCTGCTTATAAGCAGGGGTCTGCTCCAGATTAGTCAGAGCTTGCTGTTGTTCATATTCAGCAAGCCTTTCTTGTAGCTGCTCAACGTCCTTACTCTCAGCAAGTCCCGTCAACTCCTGAATCTTCGATTCGTATTCCTTCGATTGCTGACGCAACTGCTCCAACTCAGATCGATTTGTCTTTAACTCAGTCTTGAGTTCCTTAAAACGATTAGCCGCTTTAGGGGTCCACTCGTCGCCGATGTCTTCCGTTAAATTTTCGATTGGGTCATCTGATTCCTGAACCTCGTTTCCTGTATCCTGTTCCTCAGCAACTGGTTCCTCTACCACTGGTTCGGGTTCTGGATCAGGCTCTGCGGCTGGCTCCGGTTCCGGTTCAGGCTCTGCGGGTGCTTGGTCAAGGTTAGCAAACGCTGCTTCTAACGATGCTTCAAATGAAGTCGGTTCAGCGGCATCGGGTAAAGCATCTACATTAGTTGGTGCTTCTACGGCTTCAGTGGCCTCTACGGCTGCTTCTACAGGTGCGTCCATTCGTCTGGTTGGTTAGTTTTTGTGGTGGAGGGCCGATGAGTCAGCTTCTCCAGATCATTAAAGGCGTCTCTGTATCCAGCATACCAAGCCAGTTTGTGGCTGTTCGCTTGCGGGTCTGCGTCCAACGACGTAACCGTTGGGCCAGATGCCTCTTTCAAAATTGCGATTGCTTGTTGTAGGGCAGGGTCGTCCAGTAGCTCCCGTAGCCTTGTAACCGACTTTAAATCTTTGAACCAGTATTCCAACTTAATTGGAACTGTGGCTTTCTTTTTAGCTGGCATTATTCTTGTTCACGAAACCTCAAGGCGGCTTCGGCATCGCGGATCGCTTGCTCTTGGTCGAACTTCTTCTGCTTAATAGCCATCTCAAGTTCAGCCTTCTGCTGCGTGATCTGCATATCGACTTGCGCCTTCTGTAGCTTCATGTCTACCTCAGACGCTTGAGGTTGTCCACCCCCTTCTTCAGAAATTTGCTGTTGCTCCCTCTGGATCTTCTCCAACGCCTTCATGGTGTTGTTGATCGCTTCTTCAGCATACTGGAGAATCTGCTTCGCGTTCGACACTACGGCCTGCAATGCCGGATCTCCAGCAGCGTATTGGGCGGTCTCGCTAATGTGCTGGTAAAGTGCCTGCAATGCCGGAAGAACCTGCTGCGGGTCAGCCTGTCCTTCGTTGATCGATTGCATGAACTGCTGCAACAACGGAACGTGTAACTGCAAGTGCTGGCCATGCATCTCGCTAGAGACAACCGGAACTGGCTGGCCTTGTTGCAACTGCTGGTTCTCAAGATAAGCAATCTTGGTATCTACCGTTTTCCTGTCGTCTTCTTGCGCCGGAACATAGCGATCCGCGAGGTCGTGACCGACACGAGTGCTAACGATGTCACGAGTAAGGTTGCGGCGACCAACGTCGTCGAATTGCCCACTAATTCCTTGAAGCTCGCGAAGCGAGACGAGTCTGTTTGCGTGCGATCCATTACCAATGGAACGAACTGCTTTGGTCTGTGCGACATCTAATTTCTTAATGAATTCTTTTTCTACGCCCCGCTTTTCACAACGGTCGAAGAAATCTTTAATCGCCGCATCAGGCCGCTTGACCTGAACAATACGGCGGACCATCTCGCGCATTAGGCGAGTCCAACTTGAGTAGAATAAGTTTAGCGTGCTACCACTAATCCGTGTAGCCACATCCATGTCCGCTACAACCTGCATCTTATTCTTGTATGGCGAAGTCTGGTTCGGTCCATACGGCGACATTGTGTCGGTGTTAAGATTCAACTGCTGCGTGAGATCCTGCAAGGCTGGTTGGACTGCTGTGCCTAAGTTCGGAATAGCCTTCTCAACAATACGCACGTTAGGCGACATCACAGCATACGCGCCGTAGAATGTGAAGCTGAGTTCGTCTAGAGAGCGTTGGTTCTCTGGCTGAATCATAACAGCCGACGCCAACATCGCGCCGTCAATCTGCTGGCAACGAAGCCTGTTACTTGTCTGGACGTGAGCAAAGATCCGCTGGCCGAGTCCTCTAATCGAATGATAAGTGCCGTTACTCCCGACTCCATAGGTGAAGAAGATATAGGCTTGTTCAGGAGAGTCGTAGCGACTGACCTTCTTGTATAGGAAATCTTTAGGACTAGACTCAGCGGAGATGTAGTGACTTACGCTACCGTCGATCTCACGCACCCAGTAATGCAATACGTCAACGGTTGGGTTCTGGATGCCGGTGTAGAGATCGTTGTTCTTGATCTCTGCCTGCAATGCCTCGTAGTCAGAATATGTATTGCCAGACGTGTAAGCGCGGCCCGAAGTCTTGACGTTCTCCATCATGACTCGCTTGACCTCTGCTACGTTCCAGCCGACCGCTTTAGCGGCTTTCTCGTTCTTAATGAAGTGGTATAGCTCGTGTAACTGATACTGGCGACGACCAACCGCGATGTCGATACCGTTCTCCGAAGCGGCTGACTGTCGCGGAATGAGTATGTCAGCGAAACCACCGACACGGAACTTCCAGTCTTCTGGTGAGTCAAAGTAGGCAATACCTACACCGTGCTTGATGAACTGCGTGCAAAGACGAAGGTAGCTACTGTGGAACTCTGGCCAGCGGCGGAACAAGTTTGTCAGCTCTTCCGCTACGATGTCCTCCTTTGGCTTTGTCTCGCTTCTCTCGCCCGTTGTAGCCTTTACCTCCACTAGCTTCTCTAAAGAGCTGTAGAGGTCAACGTAGGCCGAAAGAGAGATGTCTAGCAGACGCTGCGCTTCGCCGAAGTTCAAGTTGGTCTTGAGACCTTGACCACTAGCCGCTAACTGTGATTGGCTGTATGGGGCATTGCCGTCAAACATACTGTCAATCCGAGAACGGTTAACAGCAGACTTCTCATCAGCGCGGAGCAAGGTTGCAAAGATGCCTATAGCTGCTTTTACATCCTTGAGACGTGTTTCAACAGGCTTACCCTTTTCATCAAGGCTCCCTAAGTCGAGGCCGTCTAAGTCAATTAAGTTTGACATACTTGGCGAGTATATTGAATTGACGGTCAATGTCAATCATTTGGGTAAGCCTCCTCCATGATCTTCTCCATACGGACCCAATGACGTCTACCGTCCTCAGTAACCATCCTAACATACTCCTTGTTACCGATGTCTTTAGTCTCTACTAAGAACGGGTTATTGCGATACTTCCGAGGCGTCTTGCGGTATTTCCAGACTGCACCATATGGCGTCACCTTGTAGTCAGGGTAGCCTTTCACAATCTTCATCTCTTCATCCGGTAAATCGTGCGATTGATACCGCAACTCGTCGTGTGCGATCTGACGATACTTACCGTCGTCACACGTAACTGAAGACCAGAAACGGAGACCCCGCCACCTCCGTGACATCGGTTTACCTGACTTCAGACTATGTATATATCCTTCTGGCGATAGCGCGTAATTAGACGCTCCTTCTATTTGCTTCCACCCTTTCGGTATCTTCATGTGTTTAACTTGTTACTAACTCCAAAGGCCAGAAAAAAACTTTTCTGTCTTACCCTTAGTTCTATAATATATATACTATAGAACTAAAGGTCTGGAAGAAAAGTTTTTATTTCGACTTTTTCGCTCTCGCCTCCGCACGCTTTCGCAATATCTTGGCCCTGTTTTTCTTGTAATACTCTCTGTTGTAGTCACTTAACTGCTGTTTATACGTATTAAACTGACTAGGCTCCAGCTCTTCCATAATCTCAAAAGTTCGCTCCCTCCGACTTTTCGTCCGCTCATAATAGTCGTTTTGGTATCTTAGACGCTCTTTTCGATGTTTCTGGTAATACTCTTTTTTCTTCTTCGGGTCGTATTCCGGCATGCTCATACCCTACTAAACGTAGCCCCACCGTCAATTTTTTTCTAAATACGTATATGTATACGGCGCGCCGCGAGAAAAAAAAGCCGACCCTACCGGTGGCGTCTATCTAGTCCGCGCGCGAACTATTAATAACGAATCCCGAGCCACGAGCCACTAATCAAGAATAATGGTTCAGGGATTCAGGATTCACCCTTCGGATTGAAGGCTTGGGCAAAGGGGGGCTGTCTGGATCAGGAACCCTTGTAGGTACAAGGAAAAAGATGATTGCCTCCCTGTAAGGTTGAAGGGCAACAATGCCTTAAACAATAAACCAAATAAGCAAATGAAAAAGACAACTGCAAATGACCTCGTAGCCGCTATCGACCTAATGTTTGATAGCATAGACCAAGCATCCCTTACCCTATTCAACCGATGGGAAACCCTCGCAGCTGAAGGGGAAGACAATGCTGCCAGCTTAGCAATCTTTGAAGCACTAGTGGCCACTAGTAAGCGAAGCACGAATGCCTGCCCTTACTTCACCGAGATAGCCAATATGTGCTATCTAGCGGGATGGGAATGGCCTGACTTCAATGCTGATATGCTAGGAGCTTACAAGCTCTACCTTGATTGGAAGGGTGAGAAGATTTCCGCCAAGAAACTCAACAGCCGCGCTGGTGGATGTTGGGGAAGGTTCAAGAAAGATCCTGAGCTTTGGGGCGAGTATGTCGAACCGAAAGAAAAGAAGGCAGAAGATGAACTGGCTAACATCCTGAAAACCCTTCGCCGCGTAAAAGCGAAGCTGGAAGACATGGAACCTGATACGGATGCAGCTGCTAAGGTCCAATCTTCATTGGACGATATCCAATCCCTTATCACAATCGACTAGTGTCCACTAGTAAACCAAACAGACTATGAACGAAATAGCAAAAGTAATTGGCGAGTCCCTTCAAGGAATGAAGGGGCCGGAAGTCCTGCTAGTAATCGCTAGCGTATTAGCAATGCCTGTCTTCCTTTACATCCTTGTGATGGAAGCAGTCAATGAAGTAAAGAAACGTAGAAGTAGAAAATAACTAGTGACCACTAGTAAAACATGAAAGCGTTCAATTGCAACGATAGCCAGAAGAACTGGACCGACCTCATTCTCGCAGGAGAGAAGGTAATTGAAACAAGAAACACCAACTCCCTTGCCTCGCTTGTAGGCAAGAGGGTTGGAGTCATCCAGACTGGCAAAGGTAAGGCAAAGCTTGTTGGCTACGTCACCATCTCCAACGCCATTCGATACACTGACGAACCCCGATTCCGGTATGACGAACCGTTGCACCATGTTCCATGTGACCTGAAAGGTTATGAGTGGAACGGTGTGAAGTTCGGCTACGTCATGTCAGATCCTGAGTCGATAGAACCAACCGAGATACCCTCGACATGTAGAGGAATCACAATAAGAAACATATGAAATACACACACCCAAACGGGTTCTGCTTTACGAGGCGGGACAAGTGGGGAGCCTACATTGTAGAGCATAACCGCATAAGCAAGCCAACGCCATGTGGCCGTGGCTTTTATTTAAAGACAAAATACTACCACTGTGTAAGCAAGGTAGAAGCTGACGAAACAATATCTGAACTACTAGTGACCACTAGTAAAACAAAAACAAAAACAAAAACCAAATAGAACAATGCAAACAAAGAACGATAAAACAATACCACCATTCCTCTTCCTCCGCCCACACCCCATCCAACGTGATTGCTGCGGAGATTACAACGGATACATATCCATTCCTTTAGGCCATTGTTGGTATGGGAAGCACTACGACGAACTGAATGAATGGGGGTTTAGTGAAGGTGGTCTGACCTACTCCGAAGAGGAGAATAATAGGTGGGTCATCGGATTCGATACTGGTCGTATTGGCGGTCATCTTATGGACAAAGAAAAGGTCACCGAAAAAGCAGAACGCCTACTGGAGAATGCTGCTGACGCAGAACGGTGGGAGCGTGAGCAAGAGGAGGAACGCCGTATCGAACTAGAGTGCCATGAGAAACGAGAGGAAGGTCGTCATTGGTATAACGAATATACCGAAGCGGTGCCACTTGATTTGTGGGAACTGTTCCGTGCCATAACGTATGAAATATACGGTGAAGTAACTCATGACCGACTCATGGAGAGGGTATCCTTATACGCCAGAAAATCTGACAAGCTAGACGCCTATCGTATATACCCCACCAGAGGTGATGGAATATTGACTGCGGGTAGTAGCTTCAAGCTGATCGTAGGTATCCGATACGGTATGGGTGTTGATGATTACGACTCACCATTCGTTACAAATGAAACGGCTGCTTTGTTTAACCTCGACCCCCTCAACCGAGACAATGACAAGTAACCATTGGAACCAGCCTTACTCTGGAGCAGTCCCTCTTGATTTGTGGGAAGTGATGCGGGCCAAGACCGCTCAATACAATAAAGATAACCCGCACTACGAGAGGACGGTAACAGACACGGCTAAATACTTATGCCAAACCACAGATAAGCTAGATGCCTATCGTTTTTACTCAAACGAAGAGTGTAGATGGCTTACGGTGGGAGTCCGATATGGTAATGCAGAGCATGAGTATATCTGTTTTGAATTATCCCCAGAAGTCGCAGAGCAATTCAACCTCGACCCCCTCAACCGAGACAACTAGTGGACACTAGTAAACCAATAACCAATAACCAAATAGAATAATGCAAACAAATAATGAAACCGAACACCCATCTGTCATGCTTGCCGAGAGTAAGGAGATGCGTCTTTATATGGGAGAACTCATCAAGTTGAATGAAGGCTCATGTATTAAACCGACCTTCCTAACTTATTCAGATGATCTCATCGACCACTGCAAACACTATGGTTGTGAGACTGTAAGTGATTTCAAACGGACTCTCTTATGGGAGGAATACTGGGATCTATACAAAGAAGAACACGGCATCCGACCACGTTGGACGAAGTGGACTGATCGATCTCTCGAAGAGTGGGAGAAGACAGTCGAAGAACTATACTAGTGGACACTAGTAAAACCAATAACCAATAACCAATAACCAATAAGAAAAATGAAACTACTAAACGCCGGAAACACAAAGACAATCAAGGGAGAAGCAATCGGATACCGCACTTACGGTATTCACCTAGCCCCTAGCAAGATATCAGGATATAATACCTGCCCTTATGCATCGAAGGGATGTGCCTTAGCCTGCCTCAATACAGCAGGCCGAGGCATCATGAAGACCGTGCAGCAAGCACGTATCGACAAGACCAAGATGTTCTTTGAAGATCGTGAAGCCTTCATGGAGCAGCTGATCAAGGAGATCAGGTCCAGTATCAAGTCAGCTAAGAGAGCCGGACTCAAGCCATGCTTCCGACTCAACCTGACATCGGACATCTCATGGGAGAAGCTCACTGTGGTAGGTGAGAAGACCAGCCTCTTCGATAAGAGGGACCAGACAATCTTCGATCTCTTCCCTGATGTGACCTTCTACGACTACACCAAGTCAATGTCTAGGGCTAAGGCATCCCAACGATTGAAGGGTGGCTGCTGGCCTAGCAACTACCACCTCACCTACTCACGGTCTGAAGTTACCAATGACGACTGGATCAAGAAGCTGGCCCACATGGGAGTGAACACCGCAGTCGTGTTCCGTGGTCAGCTACCTGAGAAATACTTAGGGCTTGATGTGGTGAGTGGTGACGAGACAGACCTTCGGTTCCTCGACAGGAAGGGTGTGGTCGTGGGCCTTACTGAGAAGGGGCTGGCCAAGAAGGATGAGACAGGCTTCGTCGTTGAGCCTGCACTTACTAGTGTCCACTAGTAGAAACCCATACCCACACAGCGTCTATGTCTCGACAGGCATCGACGTTGTAGGGTGTGCGTTGTTTCACGTTGAAACTGACGACCCAAACCAAACCAATAAGAAATAATGAGAACAATAAAGAAGGCAATCGCCAACACAAAGAAGACAGTAGCAACTAAGATCCGTAACGTAGCGATCTGGTTGTTTAAAGATGAACTCAAGAACATCGTCTTATCAGATGGTGTGCTTGACTACGAAAACCTAGCCTTGTTCATAGATGAGAGATACATCGCCGAGCATATCAGAGATGAAGACGTGGCGAAGCACGTCGAGGTAGATCCTGATGACGTAGCATACGCTATGGATATCGATGACGTGGCATCACACATAGACATGGATAGCATAGCCCATGACATGGAATACAACGTCAAGCAGGAGTTGAGTGAGTCGCTCGACGATATGTTGGGAGACCTGCTCAAGAGTGCCTCGTTCAAGATGTCGATCTAAAAACTTTTTCTCCAGACCCTTAGTTCTATAGTATATATATTATAGAACTAAGGGTAAGAGAGAATAGTTTTTTACCCCGAATCCCTTACCATTTACCTTGAATCTGGTATCGGAATCGGCTGGAAGCTAGTATCTACGGGGAAAGAAAATAAATTTGACACAAGTTAGTCACAACCTATTATCAATTAATCCAGCTGAGAGAATAGTCTCAGCACCAAACAAAACCAAAACCAAAGAAAGAAACCAATACAATGGAAACAAATACAACAATAGAAGCCATCAATGAACTCGATACCGTCCTCGTTCCGCAAGGAAGCGACTACAAAATGTATCACGGACTTGAGGTAGAGTCGGCGGGTGAGTTCATAACTCCTCGTGATGCCAAGCGTCACGGTGTGTTCCACCCGATAGAGAAGGCCCGTGTCCACGCTACGTTGGACGGGCTGACAATCCCGTTGCCTAAGCAGCGCGCTCTCATAGCGAGGACGCCGGACGACAGGCGTGTGCCGTTACACATGGCGACTGATAAATATTCGGTCATCAAGAACGAGGTGATTGCTAAGGCCATCAGCAAAGCGTTGAGGCGGACTGACTGTGATTCCACGTTGTCGTCGATGGGAACCCTCAACAACCTGAAGATGTTCTTCATGTCGTATAAGATGGGTGAGTATGATGTGAATGGTGACAAGCATAACACCTACCTGAACGTGACGAGTGGTCACAACGGGGAAGCTCTTCGGGTCTTCCTGTCTGGCCTTCGTCTTGTGTGTAAGAACTCAATCATGCAGGCTCTCTCCAATGAGAAGGGCTTCATTAATCTGAAGGTCACCCACCGTGGTGATGTGGATGTGAAGTGCGCCGACCTATCGAAGAGCATCTCTGGTCTGATTGAAGGGCAGCGTAAGCACATCGAAGCGATGGAGATCCTCGCTGCCCAGAGGGTAGCCGAGCAGGACATCGATGCCATCGTGGCAGGTTACTTCTTGCAGGATGCCATGAAGACTGAGAAGTTCTCAGCCCGTACCATGAACACCGTATCCGGTATCACGGATCTCGCATTCGGTGGGAAGGGTAACCGTGGTGAGACATGGTATGATGTCTTGAATGGGGCCACTGAGTATTGGACTAGTGGTGAAGGTGTTGGGGTCCGCACGTCGAATGCTAGTAAGGCATACTCAAGTGAGTATGGCACTGCTGCCAAGCACAAGACACGGTTCGCTGACTACCTCTTGTCTGCTGATGAGTCTTCTATTGAGGCTGGTCGCCGTGTCCTTACTGCAACCCTTAGTGCTTAGTTAATATGATTGTAAACGGTCAGATTAAATGCACCCAGTATCGTGTATCTCAGATCAAGAAGCTGTCTGCTGAAGACCAGCGTCTTGTGTTGAAGGCATTCAACTCGTTGATCGCCGCGAACAAAGAGCGTGTGTCGTATACTGAGTTCCACCGCAAGCTCAAGCCTGCCGTGAAGATAGCCTCGACTGTCGTGCAGAGGGGGACACCACAAGCGAACATCTTCTCATGGATTGGTAAGCTTGTAGAGGATGAGCATGCTGAAGTGAAGGACTGGTTCTTCGTGTGTCATGGGCCACCAGAGAACCCGTTCAACCTCAGTCACTAGCCCCGCCGTAGGCTATGGTCTTCGGGCCATAGCCTTAGTCGGTGTTGGAATGAACTAACACCTAGTAGAAATAAACAAATGAAAGAAACTGATATGACAAACGATAGTGCAGGCGTGCCTGTAATCCACATGAATGGCTCTTCTAAGAATAGCCTCTTGAAGGAGTGGACCACCTTCAACAGTGCGTTAGAGGAAGCCTGTGACAAGTTCCCGTTCGAGAGCTTCCATCCACGTAACCATTACGTAAAGCAAGGAGACGGTGAGGGAGAAGCAGAGGCATACAAGGCTGAGATGTGTGAGCATCTCCACGCTTTGAAGCAGTGTGTTCAAGAAAACGTGGAAGGAATTTGCAGACAATAGACTGATGAAAGCAGACGAGAAAAGAATACTGGCCCTCGCAGAGGGGACACAATCGGATGACGTAAGGGAGAGTGACATCCCCCTCGTTCGGGCAGGACTACTGAGCCTGACTAGTTGTTACGTTGAAGACGGCGGACTAAAACGTAACTGGATGTGGGTGGACCCCCACCCTGATGCGCTTCGCTACATGAACAAGAACAAGCGGCTGACTCCTGCCCACCGTAGGACGTTACGTGCTACCGTTAAAGGTAAGATCCGCCAGTGTGATGTGGACTACGCCCGTCAATGTATTGAACCAAAGTATTAGTATGAAACAGGAGACCAGTATGAAACTATGCTCCGGCTGTAAGCAGGAGTTGCCTGAGATTGACTTCAACAGAGACGCTTGCAAGCCAGACGGATTTCAGACGCAGTGCCGTGCCTGCAAACACAAAGCACAGCGAAAGGACTACCTTAAAAAGAAAGATGTCTACGCTGACCGAAGGAGAGCCGCCTACAAGAAGTCACCCGAGAAGAAGAGCGCACATGAAGCCGTGAGGCGGGCGATCAAGAAGGGTGTTCTTACGAGACCTACATCTTGCACCAAGTGCGGTAACTCTCAGATGAGAATCGAAGCACACCACCACAAAGGCTACGCAGAAGAGAACCGCTTAGACGTTGTCTTTCTATGCACCTCTTGCCATCGAGCAAGCGAGTAAACATTTAACCAAAGAACAAATAAACCAATGATAATAGAAGTAACCCAACGAGAAGTGTATGGAAACACGCTGACATACGTGGCAGATGCCGCAGTGCAGCGATCCATACAGAAGCTGACAGGACGTAAGTCCTTAACTGATGGTGACATCCAAGCTCTGAAAGAGTTAGGCTTCACCCTTAGACTTAAACAAATAACCCTTAACCTTTAACAAATAAACCAATGACAATAATGCCAATAGAAGTGGCTCATCTTGAGCTGACTCAACTACAGAAGTCCCTCGGCCTACTGGCCGGATGGGAGACGTTAAACTACCACAAGGAGAGCAACATGTGCTGGCTCTCTAACCGGACCCTAAGCCGTGTCGTCTATCTGGACGCCGCGAAGTATGGCCCGATTGTGGAAATCCTGAATGAGGTCGCTGACCTTGAAGAACACATGTCCGTATACATCGGACACAACCACACAGACTAATGAAGAAATTAACCCACCGTGAGGGTGAAGCCCTCGCCTCACTAGCCCGAGTGAAGGATCGCCTGTATCCTAACTACTACAGCGGGACCGGAAGGTTCTCAAAGAAGAGTGCAGACCATGCGCTCTTCCTGAAGAACCTCCTCCTTCGCCTTGGCTTCGTGGAAGGCAAGCATTTCGAGACCGGTAACGACTCACCGAGAGGTGGGTGGTCCGGTGAATTCGTATCTCTTCTTCCAGCTGGTCGTCGGCGGAAGGTAATCAAAGACCAAACAGAAACTAAAACCAAATAAAACAATGAGAAGAAATAGACATTACTATGCAATGGAGTGGTCACTTGGCCACAACGTGAGTGCTAATACTGGCAAACGGTATGGCGTAACCTACTACTCGTTTCCGCGTAAGGCGAAACGTGATGAGTTCTGCGAGGGTGGTGGTGACTTTACGTCATCGCCTGACTGGCGGGAGCCTGTGTCGTCGCAAGATTATGAGTTGATCACCGCCCTCAACGAGGGTGAGGTCGTCGAGGCAGAGCCTTATGCAGTAGCTGAAGACCCCAACGATTATTTCGATGGTGAGATCTGTAGTCGAACTGGAGTCTCTAAAGTAGATGGGACAATGATGCTCACCTTTGAAGTCGATGATGGATGGGCTGCTAAGAAGAAACTATCTATCGATCTGAAGGCAATGCAGTTCCTTGAATGGTTCGGTAAGGAAGACATCGACAACCTCAAGAAGGGGATCAAAGAATACGTAGACTCGCAGTAACATGAACTACCTACAAATCATTGGCATCATATTGTTGCTACCCTTAACCGTTGTGGTCGTCTCCTTGAATGCGATCAAGACTGAAGACCGCCGCTTCCGTAAGATGAAGGAACGTGCAGATAAGAAAGCTAAACTGAACAGATGAGCGAGAAGAAGTATTCCAAAAAGTATCTTGATGATCTCTTCGAGGGTAGGATCAAGAGGCTCAAAGGTCAGCCGACTTACGTCCGTGATCACGTAAGGGTTGTCCTAAGTGAGACCTCGAAAGAGTATAACCTGACGCACCCTATCGAACTGTTCACGAACACACGAGAGATGGCGTATGTCAAACCTCGTCGAGTTGCGTTGACCTTAGTTAGGGACGTAGTCGGGTTACCCTTCACGGGCATAGCCTCCCTCTTCGGATTCAAAGACCACACAGCTCCCCTCCACGCTTACAAACTTGTAAGGGCGGAGATGGAAGCTGGCCCCGCCTTATGTAGGACGGTTCGTAACATACTAGAATGTGTCGATAAGATACAGGCTGAGGTAGAAGAGGATCAGTCGTCTAGTCTGTGATACCTAGCCCTCTTGTTCTTCTCTTCTAGCATAGGAGAGATACGATCAGCTAGCCCCCTTTGTTGGAGTCCTTCAAGGAACCCGACATTGGGGGTTAGTCTATCTGATATGCCGACTCTAAGGAGTCTTGCTTTATCTTTCCCGATTCCCGCACCCTTCATCATGTTGAACTGTTCCCTGTCCTCGATGCCTAGACCTTTGAATCCTTGCATCACGGTATACATTTCCTTGTTCAATGTGATTAGATCATCTGCTTCATCGTTGTAGATGTCGCGGATCTCATCTTCACTGATGGGCTGGTCGCTATACATGCGATACTTCTTAGACTTCACTTCATTCACCCGATCCTTGTGGTCTCGGATGAACCTACGGAACTGAGCTTCCTCATCCACATCGTGGATTCTGAATGGCAGTGTGCCACTGAAGAACTCACCAACAGGCGAGTCGCTTAATTCTTCGTAGTCTGTCCCCATAGCTTTGTATGCGTCCCATGCATCACTCAACAGGCGCGGATTGTAAGCTGTGTCCATGACATAGGCGAACCTCTTAGCGAACGCGACAGAGAACCCGTCCACCTTATCGATGGAGATCGGTCGGTCTGTCTTGGCATCTCGGTTATCCATTGCGTCTTGAACAGCCCCTGCAAGGATCTGTTCATCGAGATACTGGTCGAAGAAGAACCCTTTCAGGAATGAACCAACTGCGCCATCGGCGTTGCCTCTTGTTATTTCTTGGAAACTGCGCGCCACTGGATCAGCCATGATGCTGAATGGGTTTACATAAGTCAGGTCGATTGACTGGAGTTCGCCGTTCCACCTATAGAAGAAGAACGAATGCCCCCTCAAGTAGGACGGCATTGACTTTCTAAGTGCTTCGTCTTCGTCGTTACCAATCCCTGCCATAAGCAGTGCCGCCGCTGCTGGTAGTCCTAACGAGAACCCACCTACCATTGATGTCATGGCGATACGTCTCCGCTTACCTCTAGCTTTTATCAATGGGTTATCGCTAGCCATTTCTTCCTTCGCCAGCTCGTATGTATTGAACACGATACGTGGCACTTCCGTTTTGAATCGGATGAACGGAGCGAAGAGCATACCGTAGCTAGACTTTGATAGCTTACTAATGATCGGTGGGGCTTGGCTCAATGACTGGGCAGTCCGCTTAACCTTGTCAGCTGCCATGCGTTTCAGGATATCTTCATTATCTTTCACCTTCTCGGCGAGATCTGAATCAGGATACTTAGCGACTGCTTCTTTTAAGACGCCCAGCTCGTGCTTGTAGTATTGGACTTTGTATACTCCGTCGATGTTAGAGGACAGTCTCATGAGTGCTTCCTCTAGTGACTTAACCTTCTCTCTAGTCTTTGTAGTGACTCCTTTAACTCCTGATGCTTTATCGTCAGGAACCTTGTCGAGGATGTTGTTGAGCTTATCAAGGAAGGTTTCACTCTTACCGTCGAGTAACTCCTTGATCATACCAGCACGAAGCTCGTCACCAAATACTCCAAGACCTACCATCTCAGTAAGCTCTGCATCTATCTGGTCAGGATTCAGGATTCCTTTGATAGAATTATAAGAATCTGACATAGTCCCGCCCATTGTTGAGAGCGACACACCTTGAGCAGGACCGAAGAACAATACGTTTCCTAAGATGTTACGGAGGTAGAAACCAACGGAGCCGAGTGTCTTGAACAGCATCGACTTACCCGTTAGGTTCTGCATCACTTTAGCCATACCCTCTACGGTCTTACCAGCAGATGAGGAATCAATTCCTATTGGGGATGCCGTGAGGACTTCTCTTAGGTCTTTTACTGTATCAGCTGCGGCATACATACCAGCTAGTGGATCACCTTTGACTGCGGTCTTAGGATCAAGCAAGAGAACATAGTCCCCGAACTTTTCTGTGTCTGCATCTCTGTCTGCTTTGCTGATGATTGATTTGCTCTCGTCTCCCCACTTTACAATGTTACTTCTGAACTTCTGTTGTGCAGCTAGTGAAGACACGGTAGCAAAGGTTCTAAGCAGGAGGTTGGTGGCTGGCTCTCCTTTAGTAGACTCTTCTAAACCATATTCACCCATAAGATTTCTAAGTGCAATCGGCAGATCCTTCCGGCGTGAAAGGTTCTTCATGATCTTCTTATAAGACTTAGTGAGGGGCGTCCCACTTCCTTGGAGTCCAGTGTCATACTGCTGCACGAACACCTTCATGGCTTCAGTAGCGTCAGCCTCCGAGAGTCCCATCTGATTCGTGAAGTATTCGATAGCGAACTCACGAGCGGTCTGGAAGTCAGGATCTTCCAGAACCTTCTGAGCGTATGTCGGATCGTTGAAGATCTTATACTGTCTCGTAAGGTAGATCCCACCAGTCCTATCGATCCTAGCCCTAAGCTCTTCCGATATACCGGAATCCTCTTTAGTCATGATCTTCTGGATAGGTCGGATGAGTTCCTCACGCATCAGAGTGATCTTAGCAGCGAGGTCTGGAGACGTTTGCCTGATATCATCCAGTGCTTTATCAACGGACTGTTGATGTTCTGCGATCTTGACGTTCTCTAACTCTTCAATCTTCTTCTCTTTGATTCTGCGAGACTCTGCTTTCTGTTCTTTCTTTTGAACGTCAGTGAGTGAGTCATCTTTATTTATCTGCCTTACTGTAAGGCGATGTTCTTCCTCTACCTCTCTGTAGAATTCTTCTTTGACGAGGCTGGTGGGAGAATAACCTTGGGCTAGATTGATCTTATCACTCAACTCCTGAGTCATCTCACCGAAATCTCTTTCGATGATCTTATTGAATTCCGTGTGGAATGTTTTCAAGACACGAGTTGATGCTCTCTCAAACTCAGCGCGCTGCTCCATGATCCGTTTGACAGGTAGGTCAACATCTCCTTTGAAGTTTCTAGCGAACCAAGTCTTTGGAGATTTGTAAGTCTTGAACTCCACCATCGAAAGCTCAAGCAGCTTTGGAATATTAGAGAAGTCTACGTCACTTGCGGAGGATGCCCCGACTTGAGCTTGAAGAGCTACTCCTTCTGGCTGTCCTGAACCGATGTCTCGCTTCAATATCTCATTGAACTTGTTTAAAGATTCTTCAGGGTCGTCGGTGTTGAACTCCATCGAAGGATCATAGCTAACATAACCGTTCTGGATGAGAGTGACCTCATCGTGGATACGGATGAGCATCTCATCTAGAACACCTGAGCCACCTTGAGCGCGTCTGATGGCAGCGAGGCGGGCGAACATTGATCTGACGTATCGGGCGATAATGCTCAGTAGTGATGGGTCAGACGACCAGAACTCAGCGTCCTCTTCAGTAGTTGTTCCAGAGAGGATACGCTCTGAGTTCATACGGAGATGTTCCTCAGCGAGTTGCCTCCTGATGAGAGCGGCTTCCTCTACATTCTCACTATCGAGTTTTGCCTTTGCCTCTGCAATAGCCTCGTCGGTTCTGAAGTATGTCTCAGCAATAGAAGCGTAGTCCTCATCTGAGAGGGACTCCTCTAGCGTAGTGATCTCTTCAACAGTAAGGACGTTATAGGAAGCAGAGTGAATCGTCTCATGCAGTAGAGTCTTCTCTGCGTAGACCTTAGCTCCAACCATATCCATTCCTCTGGTCGCAACCTCAAAAGCTTTAAAGTCGAACTCAACTATCTGTATTCCATCTGAGTTGAAATTTCCTTGATCTAACCGAGCAATACTTCCTATGTCTAGAAGGGCTGCTTCCTGTAGAGATAGCCCTCTTGGAATCCTACTCCGTAAGTAAGCCTCAACCTCCATGATCTTACGACTCTTCTCAGACTCGAAAGTGACTGGCTCATCGGATACAGTATCATCGACCGCTTCTTCAGAGGTCATGCGGTTCTCTTTCCGCTCCTCGTGCTTGACTGTCTCCTCTTGGACACGGCTCAGGATGGAACTAGTTTCTTTCGCAACTCGCGCTGCGTCTTGTGTCAGAGGAGGGAGCTGTGCTAAGGTAGGAGACTTCGCTAGGTCGATGACATCCTGTAGAGCCTTACCGTATTCAACAGCTTCAGTCTTCGATACCTTACGCTTGCGGAACATGGACAAGATAGAATCAATGATCCTCTTGAAGAAACCACGCTGGTCAGCAGGAGCTTCCAGTGACTTGATGCTAGCTTGTAGCTTAGGCGACAATAAGAACTTAGCTAAGAACTCGTCGAAATCCACGAAGGCATCCTCCAGCATAGGATCTTTAATACCCTTAGCGCGATACTGTTTCTCTGCTAGCTTGTAGATCCGGTTGAGTCTTTCAACAGCCTCGTTCTGCTGGTCAGACCTCTGATCGGCATTTGATTTAGTTACATCAGACAAGAACGCGTGGACGTATTCCTCAAGCAGGACGTTCTCAAGTCCGAGCTTGTTACCTGTGTCGATGTTGATTGCTACCCGATGAGTTCCATCTGTCCGGTAGACATACTGACCAGCGAAGTTTGCTGGGCTATCCACAATATGGAAGTCAACTGAACTTAGGAAGCTCTCGTCTTCCAAAAGAAGATCGGCCACTAACTTGTGTGATGGATTGTCTGACTCAGTAGAGATAGTCTTGAGTGCCTCAACGACTGTGTCAGGGCTGTCATGCTCAAGGCCGAGCCTTCCGATCTCAGCTATGTTATCTGCTCGCATCAGCTTACGCTCCATCGGAGTCGCTGCTTGCGATGCTGAGTTCTGAGAAGCGTTGTTGTTCGCTCTACCGATAATCCTTTTCACCTCATCCCGTATCTCTTCCAATTCAGATTCGGAAGTTCTAGGGCTGATGATCCTAGAAGTTATATCTCTGAGGTTCTCTTTCTCTTCGAGACTCAGATCTCCTTTTAAGACGGTAGCCTGAATGCCTTTGATTATGTTCTTATCTTCCTCACTAAGTGCATCGAAGACATCCTTACCTTGGACTATATCCATCTGCTCTTTTACAGTAGACAAGCCTTCAATGGCAGGAACAGATTCTTTCTCCTGCTTTTTACGAACCAGTCTCCGTGCGTAACGAGTTGGGGTAGCTCCCCCTTCGGCGGCAATCTCCATGCCTTTCTCTGTGAGAGTAATAGGTTCTCCCCGCTCTTCTTCAAGTGCCATACGTTCACCTTCTTCATAAGATTCTGTATAGGCACGATACTCAGAGATAGACAGGTCAGGTCTGTATCTATCCTGACGACGTTTCAACTTAGCTAGGTAATTACCAATCCTGACAGGGTCTCCATCCCCGTAGTAGATAGACTCTAAAGCTATGCGAAGACTAGATTGTGGTGTGAAGTATTCGCTTTGCTCAACCGCCCTCTTAAATGCTAAAGCATTCTTGGATGATGGTGAATCATAACCCGCCATGCTTATGATATCAGCGACCCCCTCGATTAGGTTTTTGGTGCTAAGGTTAGGAACCTCGTCGATAGATGAGGTAGGGCTGTTGATGAGGATAGAATCAATGTAAAGAGCCTCTAACTCACCCCTCAATTCTTCATTCTCATTTACTTCTAGGATAGCACGGTCAACGATACTAGCAAAACTGTCAGGGAGCGAACCCAAATCGACATCCAACATATCAAGGCTACCTACTACTGCCTGAGCGTCAAACATTCCGATAGAACCTTCAAAGGAAAGATCATCTAAAGACTCGGTATCACGCTCCTTCTCTACGCTACCTCTCGTAATGCTCTGTTTAACATACTTATCAGCAGACAACCTTACAAGACCCATGAGGTCCGGCATCCTGCCGGTTTCCATGAATCTTTTATTGTTGACTACATCTTTGAGGAGGAAGTTCCTCACGTTTTCTATGGGTGACCCGCCATAGTTATCGCTGTATCGAGATATCAAGTCAGACGCTGCTTGCATACGCGCCTTCTTTATTTTTTGCTTACTGATTATACCTTTCTGAGTCCTTAAAGAACTTTCATCTACGTCCAGAGACATATGTCTAAGAAGTAGATCCACTCCCTTATTAAATTGCAAAGGACTTAATTTGTGGGTAGTGTTTTTACCTAGTTTCTGCTGATCAGTGAGAATTTCTTGGCGGATATTAAAGAAGTTAAGTAAAATCTCATACTCAATCTCAATCTCAGTGACGATATTCTCTACACTGAAGCCCATCGCTGACTCCAACCTTCTAAAAGATTCTCTTGAAGCCGGAGCCAATAAGTTTGTAACAGCCTTTATGCCCCTAGAGGAAGCAGTAGACCCGTCAGACAAAGTTACATTTGCCTCTGAGGCCAGAGGCAATGCTAAGGTAGCGAAGTCACCTACTGAGCGGAGGACATCACTCATCTTGTGCCTAGTCTTATTAGATGCCTCAATAGGCATACCTGTCCTTGGATTTGTCAGGCTAACTCCAAGAGGTAGTGTTGGGTCGGGCGCACTGAGTTCTTTATCCGTAGGGACATTCTCCACCCAGTTCCGATCAAAATCGCTGAGTTTGCTAATAGGGATAGTGATGGTCCTACCTCTAGCTAGAGCTAGCTTGTCCTGTATCTTTCTCCTAGCCGCCGCTTTTGCTTCGGGGTCTTTGAAAGGCGTGTTTTCTAGAGCTTTAAGCTCTTTTCGTAGGGCGTTAATTTTTACAGTATCCGCATCTTCAGCCTTTCTCCTTACAAAAACGCTATCGCCTGTCTTCTTAATGAATGAACCCTCAAGATAGTTCCCACGAGCAGGTGCCTTACCTTCCTCTTTACCGATAATAAATTTCCACGAGCGTATCTGCTTGTAGGCTGGCTTATCATCGGGTCTGATGAATTTAAGATTCGCTAGTGAGAGGAACGCACTAAAATCATATGGCTCCTCTGTTCTCCTAATCTCCTTACGGACTAGCTCAATTCTGTTCGGGTCTTTTTTATGTGGCTTCTGTAGCCCCAACAGCTGACCTGATTGAGGATCGAAATGGTTGGTGAAAGAAGGATTGAGAAGGGGGCTGTCCCTAAACTCTTTAGGGATAAAGACAGGTATGTCTCTAGCCAACATCTCTGTCATGGTTATAGGATCATTATTGAAGACGCCATTCCCATTTATATCAAGGTATCCTTTAACGGATAAATTTTTTCTTTTCCCTGTAACGGGATCGTAGTGCGTTACTTTCTTTGCCCCATACTTAGCAGCACCTGTAGAAAACTTATCTAATCCTTTCGCAGTGCTTTCAGTAGGTTGCAGGACAGGGAAACGGTTATATACCTCTCTAGCTAGGACTGTAGAGATCCTATCTCGCCCGTCATTTTCTTGATGTTTAGATAGGTCTACACCATACCTAGCCTGTTTCGTAAAGTTTACAGGGAATCCTTTTTTAGATAAGGCGAATACTTTATCAGCAATTTCACGCTCTTCTGTGGATAGGACTATCTCCCCATTCTCATCAGTAACTTCTTCAGGGTTAACTCCAGACGATAGGAAGTCTTTTTCGTTGTAGAAGTTCTTAGCTTGTTTAGGATCAGGGACGATATAGAATGGATCTTTTTCTTTCCGTTCTATTCTTTTCTTTAGCTTAGACTTCTTTACTACTTTCTTAGCTACAGTCTTCTTAGCAGCCTTCTTAGCAGCAGCAGCTTTCTTAGCAGCAGCTTTCTTAGCAGCAGCTTTCTTAGCTACAGCCTTCTTAGCTACAGCCTTTCTAGCGGCAGTCTCCTCAGCGGGAGTGGGTTCAGCCTCTTTTTGTCCTGTTTCTTCTTCAAGCTCTGCCTGAAGATCAGCCATCGTTTCTTCATCGAGGTCGTAAACTATCTCTTCCTCTTCCTCTATCTTCTTAGCTACTTTCTTCTTAGCTACTTTCTTCTTAGCTACTTTCTTCTTGCCGACTTTCTTCTTAGCCTTCTTACGAGGCTTACTCTTATCAGGTTCCTCGTTGGATTCCCTTTCATTAACTTCGTCAAGACTCAGATCCTTAGCTTCATCTGGATTATTTTTAAAGGCTTCTTCCACCGAAGCAGGATCGCCTTCAACTTCTGTTGGCTCTTCTACCACCTCCTCTAAGGTATCAGCTTCTGTAACTTCAGGTGCAGCTTCTGTAACTTCAGGTGCAGCTTCTGTAACTTCAGGCGCAGCTTCTGTAACTTCAGGCGCAGCTTCTGTAACTTCAGGCGCAGCTTCTGTAACTTCAGGTGCAGCTTCTGTAACTTCAGGTGCGGCCACCATCTCACGTAAAGGAGTCTGGAAAAGACGTTCAAGGACTGCTGCTGCAACAGGGCTACCATTAGCCTTGAGGTTTTCCGACGCACTCTGGGCAACCTCAGAAGTCATCCTATCAACCTGTGAAAAGGTGATCCCTCTCTGGCGGCGTAGAGCTGCACCAGCTTTCTGTACGGCAGGCGCACCAGCACCCATGATACCACCTAATACAGCAGCGTGGTATGACTGGCTGAGTCGTTCAAACATTGGAGTGTCTTGATCCAATGCGGCATCTTCGACGAACGAGTTGAAGAACTCATCTAGACCTTCTTCAACAGCTTCATCCCCGAAGTTACGTCCTACTGCTACAGCAATCTCCCCCGCTCTGGATCTAATCCTACTAGCTTTCTTCGTTAACGCCGCTGAAGCGAGTCCTGCTTTCTTAGCAGACTCTGCGATGCTCTTACGAAGAGCCGCTTTAACATTTGCATCAAGGTTAGTTTTGTTCGTGACGTTCGTCATCTTGCTAACCACCTTAGTCATGTCACGGAAAGTCATCCCGCGAAGCAGAGCGTCATCAAGACCACCCCTACCGAGTGCTGAGAATCCACCAGTAATAATTCCGGTGATAGCCCCGCTCATCATACCTGCACCCAAAGCTTTGTCGCGGATCTCTTCGTCTGACATATCTGTATCAGACCTAAGAGCATTGGTGATGGCACCGTAGGTAGCAGCACTTGATCGAGTAGCCGCCGGAATAGCAGCAGCACTCGCGATACCTGCCTTACGGACGACTTCGCTGTTGAATTCCTTCAAGACATCCATCGTTAGGTCGCTGTGACCTTTTTTAACTGCGATGTTAATCGCGTCAGAGAGTTTACCTTGATACTTAGCTCCTTTAATTCTGAATACAGACCTTGGAACACTCTTAACTACGTGGTTGACGTAAGATTTAGTGACTGTCTTAGCCACTGCAACGGAACCAGACTTCGCTGCAACGTACGCAGCTCCTCCTGTTCCGAAAGTTCCGGCTGAAAGGAAGGCGGTAGCCGAGATATCCGTAACCATAGGGGCGATAGTCTCACCAATCTCGCCAGCGTATCCATATTCCTGCCCAAAGAGGCGAGCAATTTGCTGCCTGTCAGAATTCTTCTGAGCAACGTCGGCCAAGTAGTCAGTAGCCATCTTGTTACCTGCTGCTGCTGGAATAGCTGCTGCCAGAGTCCCGATAGAGTTCACAAGGGACCACGCGATTCCCTTTGAACGCTGGGTAACGAGGCTGTAGTTGTCTTCGTCCTTCAAGAAGTCATTTAAGATCTCATGATTCTTCTTACCTTGGTTGGCTCCTTCGATTAAGGCTTGGCTCCATTGGTCTTCAACAGCACTACGCTTAAACATCTCAGAGTAGTCTTCAAAGCGGTCAGTAAGGACTGACGTGCGAGTCTGCCTAAGAAAATCTTTCTGATTATCGTCTAGAGTAGATCCTTTAACCGTATCGTTGAAGAGATCTTCGTTTGCGAGAACGTCGCTCGCCATGATTGGCATACCCGTCGAAGAGATGCGGAGGTTGCGTCCAGCTTCTTCACCAGTATACTGGTCAAACATGTTTTGTGCTGTCGCACGTTCAAGGACCGCGTGGTCAAAGGCTGCTCCAATCTCTTGAGCAGTAAACTCTTCACCTTCCGGTAAAGCGTTCGAGCTGTTGACACGAAGCATCATGTCTGCGACCGCTTCGTCGCGTGTCACATCTTTTGCTCTAAACATAGCAGAGTTCTGCTCCCGTTTCTCAGAAGAGAAAATACCTACAAATGCATCACCAAACGCGTTAACCACATTAGCCGCTTGGTCCATGAAGCCTTCATCTTCTTCGCCAGCACGGAGTTCTGCGTGTGCCTGTAGGAGGTTGTTGGTTTTTTCATCGCCCCTAATCAACTCAGACATAATAGCTGAAGCTTGACTATAGCGAGAAGCTTTGAAGGCGGGAACCTTAGTTCCAAATGCAGGAGTCATCTGCTGTTGCGCGGCAAGCGCGTCAGATAAAGTGACTTCTCCCATCTTAGAAGCTTTCAAAGCATCGCTAAGGTTAGCTCCAATAGCAGCATCGCCCGCGACAATCTCACGGCTTCCGTCAAGGTTAGTGAAAGCAGCGAAGGCTAGCTCGCCATTGCGAACCATCTGCCTCTTCATGGAGTCATATTCCCGATCAGCGATAAACCCTGCGTTGGTTTTCAATCTTTGAACTTCTTCTGGAGGTAGACCGTCTGCTTCCGCAGTTTTATAAGCAGTGATAGCCTGCCAGCTAGAGCTTTTAGGGTCGATGCGAGACTGGATAATATCCATTTTAGCCTCTGACGATATTGCTTGAGGAGTAGTGAGAGAACTAAATGCGTCTACATCGCCTTCTTCAATGTCTCCTGACGAAACTAAGCTACCATAAAGCTCGTTCTGGATTGAGTTCTCGACTTCAAGAGAATACTCATTCGAGTCGAGGTGGGTTTTACGGAGGTAGTTTGAGTAGTCTACCTTGTTTTGGGTGCTGTCTGAAGAGACAGGTCTTTGCTTTACCCAATCTGAGTAATCTTGGAATTCAGTCATAGCTGAGTTATTTTAGGGTGATGTAGTGTTGTGTTTAACGGCCCATAGAGCCTGAAATTTTGCTTGCTGCGCTTTCTGTGACGGCTGAGGTTCCTCCCATTTCTTTTTGAGCAGCAGTTAATGCCGCACGGCGAGCGTCAAAAGCGGAAGGGAACTGTGAGGGATCAATACCGTATTGGTTAAGGAGCATAGTGTTGATTGTCTGCCACTGAGAATCAGTTTTAGCCGCGTCGCTGTAATCAATGTCATCGCCTTCACCAATCTCCATAGCAGTTAGTGTCTTCATATTAGCGACATTCATATCGAAGCGCGCTTTCTCCTCTTTATCGCGTTGCTCTGCGGTCTTCTCAGCTTGTGCTAGTTGCGCCCTCTTCTGAGCGTCACCCGCTATGCTGAGGTAAGCGTTTCCTAGTTCAGAGGGTTGGCTAGTCACCATCTCTTCAAGTGCTTTGACGTTACCAGACTTAGCGTAAGCCTCCATGATTTTCTGGTTTTCTGCCTCGCGCTTGCTATCTTGAGCCAGTTGGAGTCTCTGCTGCTTCTCCTTCTGCTCGTTATTGTATTTCTCAGAATTAAACTGAGCTTGGGCCATGCTATTAGCTGCTCCAAACACCGCAGTAACTGCGGGATTAGTAAGGGCGGAGGGCGGTAGCTGCGCGTAGATTGCAGCGATACCTTGTGTTTTTTCAAACGCATCTTTAGAAGGATCGTTCGCGAGACCTAGTTGAGCATCAACGAAATCAGGAATCATTTGATGGGCTTCGGCTTCGTTCTTAGCCTTGCGACGAAGTTCTTCTAACTTAAAACTCTGAGTCTCTTGCGAGATTCTTAGGTTCTCAGCCTGCATAGCGGCATTCGCCATCTTAGCAAGATGAGCTTGTTCAGGCATCTCAACTTCTCTTTGATACTGCATTTGTTGTGCAGCGTCTAGACCTCCCCTGAAGATGTCCTGCATCTTCAAAGCTTCCATTTCCTGAGCGATGTCCATTGTCTAAAGTATTTAGGTTAAGCGTTCCCGTATTTATACCCGCCAGCTTCCCTCTCGCGTATAAGCTCTTCCAATAATGAATTTTTTTTCTTGGCTACCCCCGCTTCAGCAGACGCCGTGGCTCTTTTAGATTCCATAATATCACCTAAGAACGACCGAGCCTTTTCAGCACGTTCTGCGGAAGCCATAGACTGTAGAACGTCTCGTTTTCTGTCTGATTGAGAAGTAATCGAAGGGCGATACATACCCATCTGACCCGCTTTTGCTAACAGTGGGGTAACAAGAGCAGAAGGGTCAAGCCCCTTTCTCTTAGCTAGCCTCATCATTTTGGCAGCTTTATTAATCATAAGGGTTTCGGGTCTAGTGATTGATTTGCTTTCACCAGCACCTCCAGTCAAACGATTTCGTGCTACGAAAGGTTTTCCAGCTGCTCGATCTTGCTGACCGAGTCTAACTTTCTGACCATAAGCACCTAAGCCACCACCTAGTTTTCCTTCAAACTCCTGAAGATAACCTAGTTCTTTCTCAGTCGCTCTGTCTTTAATCAAATCTTCTCTTGAGAAAGCTTTCTTCATCTCACCTTCAGTAAGGTTAGCTTTGCCGAACTTACCTTTTTCAAAGAGCTTCTCTTGGGCGGCTTCATCTAGCATACCACCTTTCGATAGCTTTTTGGCTTCTTCCATCAAACCTACCCGTGCCTGCTTCTTCTGCATTGCGGGTTGTTGTGCAATATCACCAAAAAGTTTACTCTTCTCTTCTTGTGGCATTGAAGTATCAGCTATCGTTTGCTTACGTAGCTGTCCGAGTTCTTGTAGGTCTCTTTCGTAGTCCCCTACTTTTTCTACGTCTGCCTGATCTAAAGCTTGGAAACCTTTGTCGTAAGCGTCCATTGCAGGTTCTTCAGCAGGTTTACCCACAGCACCAGTAGCCCCAATGGGGCCTGCTTCACCTAAGCCGCCAGAATCACCTAATCCTCCGGTTTTACCAAAGTCTTCTTTGCGTTTCTTCTCTTCCTCCGAATTTTGTAATCCTCCGGTTTTACCGAAATCTTCTCTACGCTTCTTCTCTGCCTCCGTATTTTGCAATCCTCCGGTTTTACCAAAGTTTTCTCGGCGTTTATTCTCCTCTTCCGAATTTTGCAATCCTCCGGTCTGCCCTAATCCTTGGGGCTTTCCTTGAGCTAGGCGTTTAGCAGCCTCTTTTTTCTGTCTCTCAGTCATGGTTACCAAAGTTTCTTGCAGGCCCAGTATCTAGCCGTTGTTTTATCTTTTGCAGTTTTGCAGTTGTGCCTAGCGCGGAAATTAGCTCTACGCTTAGGGTTCTTATGTTTTGTGAAATCACTGTAGTCGCGGTGGCCAAAACCGACTTTCTTTATTTTATCGCCTTCTTTACCTAAAACGACAAATTTTTTCTTAGATCCTTTAGGGGCGCGCTTAGGCTTATTAAAACCAGCGTAAGTCTCGCCGTGATATTGGATTCGCCCAGACGGCAAGCGTTTGAATCGTTTAGTCGCCACGCGACATAAACTACCAGAATTCAATAAAACTGTCAACGGAGGGTCTGCTGCGACCCCCACCTAAAAAACTTTTCTGTCTTACCGTTAGTTCTATAATATATATATTATAGAACTAAGGGTCTGGAGAAAAAGTTTTTTAGGCGAGTAGTGACGAATCAGGATTATTCAACGCACCACTGAGACTCTTAATCGTAGTCGCTTTCCTGAACCCCGCACCCTTTTCGTCTTTCGGTGGATCAACAGCCACGAGTCCTAAACGCTGGCGAGCGCAATCGAGAGCCAGAAATGCGGCATCAGCTAAGTCAGGACTACGACCGAACCGAGCTTTGAACTCTAATTTTGATTCGATCTTCACTTTAAGGGAACCAGTCTTTACCATATCGTAGTTTCTGGCGCACATTTCTTGGGCAAGATCTGACGAGATTCCGTAGATTTGCTGTGTCCTCATCAACTCTTTGCCGACGAACCAGAGTTCTGACACACGATTCGTGTAGAGTTCTTCGCCTGTAAGCTGGCTGTTCATGCTGACTCTCTTGTCGGAAGCCTTTCCGCCAAAGGTAACGCGCATGAACGAACTCTCCCATTCGCCAGCCAGAACGTCGCAGAAGGGCGCACCTGCTCCGGTGGAGTCGAGAGCTACGTTGTCAGCAGAGATATTCCTACGTTTACAGTGATCGATGATTTGATGGACAATCTGGTAGGTTCGGGGAACAGCTTTATTTGTGGCATCATCGTTTAAGTGGAGTGCTTCTCCTAACTTGCATACATACTGGCCATTTCGAGCGTATCCGACTTCTGCTGTATACATAATGGTTCTGTCACCGCCGTTAGTGAAAGCCGGATCGATTCCGGCAACGGTGGTTGGTTTATCAGCCCACTCTACGTCACCTAACGAACCACTATTTGCCATCTCAGCTTCGGAGTAGATTCCGGTTGTCTCGTCACTATCAAAGAAGATGGCTCGGACCATTCGCATATAGCCTCTAGACTCTGGCCCTAACAGCAATCGATCCTCCTCCAGCTTTTCGGCGGTAGGTAGCCAAGGATACTTAACCTCACCTAACACAATGTTCGGACTCCGCTCACCGTCGAGCCTGATATACTTACCGCCCCACTTCGTTTTCCACTCGTCAGCGGTTTGCGTATCAATGGCTTCCCAGCCTTTCTTTGGCTCTGACCAAACACCGAAAGCGTCGAATCGGCTATTCGGGTTGGACATGCCGATCATCTGGAAGAACGGGTTCTTAGAAAGGTTAGTCAGACCAGCCTGCAAGATACTTTCAGAAAGTTCTGAAAGTTCATCACCGATCATAATTACCCGCTTCTGCTTGATTCCGATGAATTTGCCGATTGCCTCGCGTGTTTTGGATTTCTCCGCTGCAATCAGAGAAAGACCTGCTCTTTCGATAAGCGTGCCGTTCTCATCAACATAAGCAGCGTTACCGATTGAATCCCGTATCTTGATCGGCGCACCATCGATCACGGACAATAAAGACATTACTGAACCCCATATCCTTTTTCGTGCTTCCCGTAAGGTGGTGGAGGTCATCAGGACGAGTGTGTCTCGTGGCTGGCAGAGCCATTGGACGATACCCCATGCGGCCATCGTGTGTGATTTACCGGATGAAGCTGAACCGCCAATCGCTAGATACTTGTCTTTAAGTGCAGCCCGAATCATCTTTTCAGCCCAAGGATGGCGAACCATCATCGGCTCCGGTAGCTCTTCGCGATTCCAGAGTTCGTCGCAGATTCTCCAGAAGTAGAACTCCTTAGCTTTATTATTAGGGTGGTGAGCGAAACCATACAGTAGAGCAGTGAGGAGACTGGTAGGCTGAATCATGAGTCCGCCTACGTCCATCTGCTTAGACTGTGGGTCGATACGCGGCTCTAGAACGCGCTTGCGTTTGTCTGCTTCGGAAGGCATAATTTAATGGATGTCTGAGAAACCTATTAGAGAGTGCGAGGCTGAAGCCTTACGCCTTAACAAAGAAGGTTACAGTAATAGCGCGATTGGTCAACACATAGGAGTCCATCGCAACACAATACGTAAGTGGTTAAAAAAGCACGGTGTGGACCCGAAGATGAATGGGAGCGTAGCGGACGGTAAAGTTCTAAACAACTTAATCCACAATACAAAAGTCAAAGATGAACATGCGGACGCCGACAAAGACCAGCTCAAAGAAGATATCGAAGAACACTTCAACGAGACTGTTAGTTCAGCTATTGTGGAAGAAAGGTTCCGTGCGTCTAAGGAAGAAGATGTGACTTTAGCAGAGATAGCAGAAGCGCAGAATACACCTGCTGATAAATACCAGCACTACATCGCGGCTGCTGGAATTAAATTGCTCCGAGATTCTATGAAGGGAATCCGCGCGCCGCGAACGATTCGCGAGATGTCAGAACTTGACCAACTCATCAGGCGTAACTTAGGACTCAACGCAAAAACTGGCGGCGGTAGTAGTAAGATGCAGATCGATATTTCTATCTTGAATAACTCCAAAGCAGATAAAGGCGGAGGAGCAATCAGACAGAAAAAAACGATTGACGCGGAGACCGGAAACGAGATTTAATAGTGTTGCAATGTTCCAAGACCGCGAACCAGAAGTAAGCCCAAAGTTCATCACAAGGATTGATGACGGCTCCGACTTTAGATTTCCAGTAGATACCGCTGACGGTCTTTGGTATCGCGTGAAGCCGACAACGGCTCGCGAAGTATTCTACTTGCAATCGCTTCCCAAAGGAATCAGGATTCTTGTGCCTGCCGAAGGTGACGGCCTTCTAGTTAGAGGAGATTCAATCCCAGCAAAATAATGAAACCCGAAACCCTATTCCGTTTACACGAAGAGACGTGTAAGAAAACGCTCGACATCATGCGGGCAAAGAACAGCGACTACTGCGGTGGTGCTGAGACAATCGATGCTCTTGCGAACTTCAAATCAGCGAAGTCGTTGGGACTCCATCCGGTTACAGGATTGCTGTTGAGGATGCAGGATAAATTGATGCGGATTAAGTCGTTCGTGAATGATGGTGAGTTAAAAGTAGCTGGCGAGTCAGTTGATGATGCCTGTGAGGATCTCGTGAATTACTCTATTCTCGCGAAAGCGTTACTCAGCGAGGAGCGTGAGTGTGGTACCTGTAGCAATCCTGTTTCTGGTGGTGAGTGTGACAATCTGTATTGTCCTGAGAAAGCTTAATGATCGTCGGAATAGACAACGGACTGGATGGCGGACTTTGCGCTATATCTAAATTTGATGGTGGCATCATCGACAAGATTCGTATGCCGACTCTTCAACGCTCAAAGAAGAAAGAGATTGATATCCGTAAAGTCCACCAATGGATAATGGACTTAAACACACCTTTTATTTTTGCGGTAGAAGAACCGCTCGCACACGCTAAGAGCAGCCAAGCGGTTCGATCAATGGCGATCTCGTTTGGTAAGTTAGTTGGGATGGCTGAGTCCCACGACTACGAAAACATAATGCGCGTGTCTGTTCACAAGTGGCAGAAAGTTATGTTAGGTAGAGTCCCTAAAGGTAGGACTAAAGAAGTTGCCTTGAAGCTAGCAAATGAGTTAGAGCCATCAGAGAACTGGCTAGCTAATAAACGGTGCCGGACTCCGCACGACGGCATGATCGACGCCTACCTTATTGCCCGATATATTTGGGGTAGTAGAAAAAGTTGAACTTTTTCTGGACATAGCCAGTCGCTTCAATTATTTGTCTGTCCATAGACAATATGAAGAAACTATATCCCAAGCAGCAAGAAGCTTTCGACTTTTTTTTAGCAAAGCATAAACTAGGACTTAATTCACTCGACACTAGTCATGTCGGAACTGGCAAGACTATCGTAGCTTGCCACCTCGCCAAAATTCTCAAGAAGCCAGTCGCAGTCATCTGCCCGAAGGCAGTGATCCCATCTTGGGAACGCGAACTCGCTGAGTGTGGTATGGAGCCACTGTTCGTTCTTAACTACGAGAAGATCAGGACCGGAAAGACAGAATGGATGTCTAAGCGCGGCAAGAAGATTATGTCTTGGTATCTGCCTGAAGATACACTAATGCTAATCGACGAGGTCCACAAATGTAAGGGGCCATATACTCAGAACGCGCAGCTACTTATTTCTCTCGTCACTCAAGGCTACTCTGTTCACGCCATGAGTGCGACCGCTGCCGAAGACCCTACTGAGATGCGCCCGATAGGTTACGCATTGGGCTTACATAGCTTAAACAAACCTGAAGGGGGACTTAAAAGCTGGTTTAGCTGGATGATGAAATTCGGTTGCACTCAAAATCAATGGAACGCGTGGGAGTTGCGCCGTAAAACAAAACTCAATGATCTTAATAAGGTCATGTATGGGAAGAATGTTAAACGTCTTACGGTGGACGACTTTCCAGATTCTTTTAAAGATAACCGAGTGTTCATCGAGCCTGTTGCCTTTGGGTCTGCTGCTAAGATTGCTAAGGCTTATAAAGATCTGGACATCACACCGGAGATCGTGACTAATCTTTTAGAGAATGGAACCGTCGAAGATAGTGATTGGGTTCTCGTTAATCTGTTACGCGCACGTCAATTAGCGGAGTCGCTCAAAGCTAAAGACATGGCTGATATGGCTAAAGATTACGTTGAGCAAGGACATAGTGTTGTTCTCTTCGTTAATTTTTCCGAGACGGCTTCAACACTCCAGCAGCTACTTGAATGCCCAGCTATTTTAGGAGGCCAGACTACCGCAGAAAGGCAGCAGGTGATTGACGACTTCCAAGAAGATAAAGAACACGTCATTGTAGTTAACATCGCAGCAGGAGGAACGGGTATCTCATTGCATGACATCAACGGTAACCGCCAACGGATCTCGTTGATCTCACCGACCTTCAACGTCAAGGATCACTTGCAAGCGTTAGGGCGCATTCACCGCAACGGAGCAAAAAGTGATGCTATCCAAAAGATTCTGGTTGCCAGCGATTCAATTGAAGAACACGTTATGAGGGTTGTAGACCAGAAGTCAGAAAATTTAGAAACACTCCATCAATAAAACAAAATGAACCAAAGCACTAAATACCTATCAGATGCAGAGAAGATACGCCTCAAGTTGCTTGAGGATGAGATCTACATGCTAAACCACAAAGTTGAGCGCACACTCAAGAAACGCGACTACCTCCAGCGTGAGGTTAAGCATATAAAAGAATCAACCACTAAAACTGAAGTATAATGGAGATTGAATATAAACCACTTAGTGAATATCTCGATTACGTAAAAGGGAGAAGCGAGGGTGAAGATATAGGGGCAGGTAGGATCATCAAAATGATCCTAGAACCGGACGAAATAACAATATGTGAAACAGTAGGGAGATTACGCTCTCTGATCGCTAGAAGTTCTCGCGTTAAAGACGCGAAAATGGGGGGCCAAGATGGCGCAGCGTCTGACGTGATGGGGATGAAGGCTGAGTATGCTTTTGCTAAAGCGTTCAACACATTCCCAGACTTAGGTCTGAAACCTAGAAGTGGTAGTCCTGATGGCTTCCTTAATGGTAAACGCTACGACGTAAAATCTACCCATCATTTAGATGGTATGCTTCTGTCCACTAGGAAAGTAAACCCTGATATCGATGTCTATGTCCTCGCTACTGTGAAAAATCGTTGTGTAAGATTTGTCGGGTGGGCCTCTAAAGAAGAATTGATTAAGGAAGATAATCTTATCGATCTTGGTTACGGAAAAGGATACGGACTTGATCAAAACCAACTAAAAGAATTACACCCTGAATACGGTTTCTAAAATAATGAATAACCAACCAGACCACCAAAGCAGAGGCCACGCGGAGTTTTCTCCGTCGAGCCTAAAGTATGTAGCCGCTTGTGCTGCTTATCAAGGACGCGATGGCACATCCGCCGCCGCTGAGATGGGGACTAGAATCCACGAGGCACTTGAGGTCTTTGATCCTTCTGCTCTCCATACTGAGCAGGAGCATGAGATATACGAGCAGATCGTTAAGATGGAGCAGGACTTCATGGCTAACTTCGGCGAGATCGCTGAGGAGCTAAACGAGATACAAGTTGAGGTTGCCCTAGACGGCACTGAGACATGGGGAACCTGCGACCGATTCCTGATCCTTAAAGGCGGTGACCGTGCCGTCATGGCTGACTACAAAACCGGAATCAGTATCATTGATTCGCCAGAGAAGAACTGGCAGGCCAAAGCATATACATGCGGAGCCTTCCAGAAGTATCCAGACATTCAGGAGATCGTCTTCGCGTTCTACGTGCCGCAACACAATGCGACCCTTCATCACACGTTTACGCGAGGCGATCTCCCTACTCTGGTCGAAGACCTTAGCCGTGTTATTAAAGCGGGCGAAAAGACCCGACCTAAGTGGGAGTCCGGCACGCCTGAGCTAGAGGAATGCACTCCAACGCAATACTGTAGGTTCTGTAAGCACGAAGATACTTGTCCTGCATTAGGTGGACTCGTTATTAGCGTAGCTAAGAAACTAGATACTACGCTGCCGGACATTGATCCAACTGACGTAGACAATCCAGCTAGACTCTCTGAGCTATTCAACATCGCGAAGATTGTAGAGAACTGGTCAGCGTCTATTAAACGCAAAACACTCGACGCCCTCAAAGACGGCGAGCAGCTTGATGGGCTTAAACTTCGCTCAATGGGGCGGACCCGAAAGATTTCTGATAATGCGACTTTTGTAAAAATTGCAGAAAAATACGGAATTGATCTGGACACGCTGATAGAACAAGTTAACGTCCCCCTCGCCAAGGTTGCCAAGAAAGTGGCAGCTGACGACAAACAAACTTTCCTCGATGCTTGCGAAGATGCAGGGATCGTAGAAACATCCGACGAGCGACACAGTGTCGCGACTCAATAAACCAAACCAAATAATTGATATTATGGCTAACACCAAAAACCAAGAAGTCGTTGCTACCGAGACCAACACCGGTCTCTCTACCAACGTAAGCGGAATCGAGATCGACATAGAGGACATCGAGATTCCACGTATTAACGTATGCCAAAAGATGTCTCAGTCTGACGCTCCCGTCGGATCGATTCTCTACGATAAGACATACGAAATCGCCCCACCGGACACTCCGGTTAAGACGATCACTGTCGCCGCCGTCAAAGGCTGGCGGGAGAACATCCCCTTCGATGAAGAGGATGTGCCAAGAATCGCTTGGTCAAAATCTGACGCCGATGCTATTGAAGCAGAGTCGGATTGGGAGATGACCGAGTTCGCTGAGATCACTCTCCTCATGCGCCAGCCTGAAGGTAGTGATAATGATGATGCGTTCCAGTTACCTATCGGGGACCACAACTATGCGTTGGGTAAGATTAATGTAGGTAAGAATGCATACCGTTCAACCTACAAGCGTCTTGCGACATTTGCCGCTCTTCAGTCTGGAATCCCTATTCATAGCAAAGTATGGAACTTCGTTTCTGAAGAACTCAGTAAGGGTAAATACACTTGGTTTAATCCGTCACTTACCGTGACTAAGGAAGAAGCCGATGAAGATGTTACCGCCTTTGTTAAAAACTTTCTCGGAGCGTAGTTATGACTGACGAAGAGAAAGAACAAAAAACCCGTGATCTCCTTCTCGAAGAGATCAAGATGCTCGACGGCATGATCGCTGAAGTCGAGGATCAGCTCTCCCAAGTCGGAGCCAACTT